>Ga0209530_1000573_pt1 | contig 24040 bp, 15 predicted proteins | sample BlaSpr_A8_Ref_O1_FD_187987 | JGI IMG/M metagenome (GOLD analysis project Ga0209530, IMG submission 187987) | Forest soil microbial communities from Thunder Bay, Ontario, Canada - Black Spruce, Ontario site 2_A8_Ref_O1 (SPAdes) (version 2) | ecosystem: Environmental > Terrestrial > Soil > Boreal...
GTCGGTAAGCCGTGTGCGGGAGAACCGCATGCACGGTTTGACGGGCGGGGACTGGAAACGGGCCGCTCAGCGGAACCGCGCCAGTCCCCGACCCTCCCATTTTGCTAGCTGGCCAGGGCATAGTCCCGTTTTAGGCGTGCGCGTTTGTGGAACCAGCGGGATCGGGCCTGGTGGCGGCGGGTCCAGGCGTCCCAGTGGATGACGTGCGGCGGGGGCAGGGGCCGGGCGGTCAGGGCGGCGAGGATCCGCTTGACCTCGGGGACTGTCAGGGGGATCATGCCGGGGTCCGCGGGCGGTGCCTGCTCGGGGGTGCCTGGCGGTGGTGCCTGGGTATCGGTGCGGCCGCGGAGCAGGGCGGCGGTCACGGCGCAGATCGCGAGGGCGGTCATGACCAGCACGGTGTGGCGCTGGATCGCGGTGTAGAGCCGTGCCTGGCACTGGTCGAGGCCGAAGCAGTTCTTCCCGAACTCGAAATCTTCCTCGACGGGCCACCTCAGCCCGGCGGCCTTGATCAGCCTCGTCTTGGTCAGCGGCTGCCCGCCCGGCACGTGGCAGTAATGGAAGGCCAGCTCGCCTGTGGCCAGGTGGCGGCGGACCAGCAGGCAGTGCCGGGGGGAGGCGGTGGCGAGCCAGGCCCAGGCATACCACCGCTGGCCCTTGGAGCCCTGGCCGGCGGACCGGACCTCCCATGACCGGGTGCCTGCCAGCAGCGTCTTCACCGCCTGCGCGCAGGTGAGCGCCGCCCCGCCGGGGAGGGTGAGGGTGAAGGCCGAGGCGACCCTCAGCACGTACGCCTGGGCGCGGGACTTCAGGTATTCCCGCAGCTCGGTACACGAACCGTAGACCTCGTCCCCGCAGATGACATCGAAGCTGACCCCGTCCGCGCAGATATCGATGGCCAGCTGCCCCTTGGTGCGGAACACCAGGCCCGGCGGCAGCCCCGCGGCCTGGGACCTCACGGGATCAGCGACCTGCTCGCCGGGGATCCACTGCCGGGCGCCGATCAGCGCATGGCCGGTACCTTCCCGGACGTAGGACAGGTGCACGGTATTGATGCCATTGGCGACCCGGCCCGCGCAGCCCAGGTACTGCCTCTTCACGCCGGCCGTGGCGGTGCCGTGCTTTTCCTGCCCGGTCTCGTCCAGGACCCCGGCCCGCATCCCGCCCGCCCGCCGGTTCCGCCGCGCGGCCCCGTCCAGCCCGGCCACCGCGGACCGCCGGACAATGCTCATCGCCGCCAGGGTGTCCCACCTGGCATGATTCAGCAGCCGCTGCGTCTTATCCGGCGTCGCGTCACCAGCATGGCGGGCGATGCTCCACGCGTTGCGCTCGGGCAGGTCGCTCAGCACCGCGGCCACGTACTTGCCTGCCTGCAGCCACACCTGGGTCCGTGCGAAACACGGTCGCAGCGACTCCAGCAGCCGTCCCCGTTCCCGCAGCGCCGTCCGCACGCCTATCCTGACCCCAGCAGCCGCCTTCGATTCAGTTGTCATCACAAGCACATGAATCGGCAGGCGGCTGCCCTTTTATGCCCGCCCCATCAGCCCCGCACATCACCCCAGCTCACAACCCCAAGTGCGGCTGCCGTACTAGGTCGCGATGCCGTTCCCCGCGCTGCAGACGGCCGGGCTGTCCTCCCAGGAAACGCGTCACACGCCCTCGGGGTGTGCGTGGCTGCCAACATGACATATCCCCGTAACGAGGTTGTATCCGGCGCCAGGCCTGCGCCGCAGAAGCTCGGCGGCGGGGTCGTAGAAACGGCACATCGGGTGACAAATCACGGGGACGTTCGGCTGGTCCACCGGCAGGATGAGTGATGAGGGACGCGTCGCTCCAGCTTGTTCTGCACGGTGTCGAACGCGCCGACCGGCAACGCGCAGAGGATTGCGAGATGTGACACAACGTCGAGGGCGACGGCGCTCAGTTGCCCACCCAACTGGAAGGGTCCGCAGCACTACCAAGGCGATGATGGTTCTCGAACGCTCTGCGCCCGCAGCGGCGTGCGCCTTCTGCGGAGCAGGCGAAGGCGCTGGGGCGGAAGCGGGGAGAGCGACACGAAAACATTTACGTAACGGTGTTGGAGTTAGAGAGCCTCACTCTGTAGTGTGCAGGTTCATGGGACAGCGTGTAGGAGAAATCTGGATGCGCCGGTCATGCAGGCTCCTTTCTGTTCCCGGGGCATCGCGGCATGGATGCGGGACCCACACGCTGATTATGACCTGGCCCGGCTGCCTTGGGGGATCCCGTGCATGAGCTGACCTGCCTGGAAATCTGCGCCGGAGCCGGAGGGCAGTCCAAGGGACTGGAGGGGGCAGGGTTCTCTCATGTGGCGGCTGTCGAGATCGATCCGGATGCTTGCGAGACGCTGCGCCTGAACCGGCCGCAGTGGAAGGTTTTCGAGACGGACGTCCATAACTTCGACGGTTCTCCTCATCGCGGAGTTGATCTCCTGGCCGGAGGGGTTCCGTGCCCGCCGTTCTCGGTGGCCGGAAAGCAGCTCGGGGCGGATGACGAGCGCGACCTGTTTCCCGAAGCTCTGCGCCTGGTCAGGGAATGCGATCCGGTTGCGGTAATGCTGGAGAACGTCCCGGGGCTCTCCCAGGCCAGGTTTGCCGGTTACCGTGAGCAGGTCCTGCGTGAGCTGCAGGACGAGCTGGGGTACAGGGCGGACTGGCAGGTAATGAACGCCTGCGAGTTCGGCGTCCCTCAGCTGCGGCCGCGGTTCATCCTGGTAGCGATGAAACCGGAGGCATACGTCCACTTCGAGTGGCCTAATGCGGTCAGGACGCCCCCGACCGTTGGCGAGGCCCTGCATTCCATGATGGCTGAAGGCGGGTGGAAAGGCGCGGACGCGTGGGCAAGGAAGGCTAACGGCGTCGGCCCCACGCTGGTGGGAGGATCGCGCAAGCACGGAGGACCCGACCTCGGGCCCACCCGCGCCCGCGAAGCCTGGAGCAGGCTCGGTGTCGATGGCAAGGGCTTGGCGGATGCGCCGCCTCCCGCAGATGCTCCTGTCGATTACATGCCGAGGCTGACGTTGCCGATGGCTGCCGCAATTCAGGGCTTCCCGCCGGAATGGCGGTTCTACGGACGTAAGACAGCCTCGTACCGGCAGATCGGCAACGCCTTCCCGCCACCTGTCGCACGAGGGGTCGGCACGAGGATCGGCATGGCGATCCAGGCAGCCCGCAGCACCGGCCGACGGGATCTACTGCGCGCCGTCTGAGCTGGCGGGACGCGTTTCCTCGTCGGCCTTGCGGCGCTTCGCCGCTGCGGTGATGGCCGCATGTATGTTCTCGGGCCAGGCGGCCGCCCGGATCAGCCGGTAGTAAACCCTGACGCGAGCACCCTCCCCGTATGCCCTGCGGGACTGGTACTCCCATCCCAGTGTGCGGAGTTCCCTGATCCGCCTCTCGTAGTCGGTCTGGAACTCTCTGGCGCTGGCCACGATCCCGATGAGCTCGCTGGGCACCCACTCGTCCTGCAACGCGAGGAGAAGCTCGCCGATCCGCCGCTGGGGCTCGTCGAAGCTCGCCGCGTGCCTGATCTGCTCTGAATAGGAGGCATAGGTTTCCAGGTACTGGCGCTTGCCGTTGAAGCAGTCCTCACACAGGGGCCGCAGGTTCTCCGGGTCCGTGGTGCCGCCCCACTCCGGCGGGACCATCAGGTCCACCTCCAGGCGCACGCCGTCCTTCAGCGGAGACTTTCCGCACTGAACACACAAGCCCGGTGCCAGCGCCTGCGCCCGGCGGCGCAGACTCAGCACAGGCACGCCAGTGGCTAGATGATGCGGTACCCAGCCGCGCAGCTCATACCGTTCACCATCACCGCGGACGATCCCGGCGATGTCAAAGTGCGTCCTGAGATTCCGGATGACCCGGTCGGTAGACGTGCCGGCTGAGGCAGCTGCGGACAGGAAGTAGCCGATCTCGTCGGCGGTCGGCGGATTTGACTTGCGCCGGCACAGAAGCCCGTAGACCAGGCGGGCGGCACCATCGCCGAGCAGCGCGGCAAGCTGCTCGCTTTCCGGTTCCGGCAACGGCTCGTGGGACATAACATCGGACGGTAGCCGGCTGGACATACCAGCCCCAAGCATTAGAGATCGTGTCGGAGCGGTCTCCCTGAGGCGGGTAAGGCTTCCCCATGATCAACGAGCCGCTGTTCCAGGTTCCGGCCGATGATGCCGACGCGGAACTCGACGAGGTGGAGGCGGAGCTGTACCGGCTCGATCCGAGCGGCGACCAGGTGGCCACGGTGCTCCGGGACACCCTCGACCAGCTGTATGACGGGCAGCACACCGGACGGTGGAAATACGACCAGCTGTGCAAGACCGAGAAGACCCACATGGGCACCCTCGTGGAGATCAACCTGCACCGGCAGTTCGGCTTCGAAGACGGTGACGCGACCGACTACCGGATCGCGGGCGTCGAGGTCGACTGCAAGTACTCCATGACCTACGGAGGCTGGGAACTCCCGCCGGAGGCCATCGAGCACATCTGCCTCCTGCTCACGGCACACGACGAGACAAGCAGCTGGTCTGCTGGGCTGATCCGGGTCCGCGAGGAATACCTTCGCGAAAGACGCAACCGGGACTCGAAGCGCCAGCTCAGCGCAGCCGGACGCTCTTACGTGAGGCAGCTGTGGCCTCAGCACCGGAATCTCGCGGAGAACATCTTCCTGTACCTTGCTCCGGGGGACCGCGAGCGGATCTTCAGCGCGAAGGCCACCCGCGGCACCCAGCACGGCCAGGCCAGGACCAACGAGTTCTTCCGCACCGTGCAGCGCCGGACAATACGGCGCGCCGAGGTGGCCACAGTCGCCCAGCAGGACGACTTCATGAAACGCGCCCGGGGCAACGGCGGAGCACGCACCGCGCTGCGGCCCGAGGGAATCCTGGTGCTGGGCCACCAGGACACTGACCCGCTGGTAGCAGCGGCACTCGGCCTCCCGGTGCCCCGCAAGGGCGAGCTCGTCTCAGCCAGAGTGGTCCCCGCGCGCGCGGACCGGGACGACCCGGTCGCCGTCATCAGCGGCCAGCCGTGGGCGCTGGCCCGCGCGGGCGATCCGCGGGTTCCGGCACCAGTCGTACCACGCCGGTCCCCGGACGAGACCGGCCTTGAGGAATCCTGAGAGCGGCCTGGCATCTAGCCGGGCTCGCCGAAGGTGCCGATCGACCGGAGTAAGGCCTCGGCAAGGCGCTGCGTGTCCTGTACCGACCTGCCGTTAATCACCAGGAACCCAGGCCGCAGCGGATCGGAGGTGAACCCGCACCCGCTGCAGGCCACCAAGGGCTGGAGAGCTTCGGCATGGGGCCTGTCGGCCGCGAGAAAGACGACTGGAAACGCGGACCAGGCGTCCGGCTCAGGGTGCCCGCGGCAGCTCGCGGCCGGGAACATACCAGCCGCCGCCAGCATGTAGACAAGCCCGGCGACTCCGGCCTCCAGCCCCTCCAGCGCAACCCTCCCGGTAAGATACGGGCCCAGGGCCGCCAAGGTCGCATCGCTGATTCCCTCGACCTCGTCCGCGCTCCCCGCCTGCACAGCCATCGCGATAAGGTCGAAGCCCGCCGCATCACGGGCAAGATCACCCACGACCCGGCACAGTTCCCTGTCTTCGCTGGCAACCGCAGCCGCCTCGGCTACCGGAACATCAGTGATCGTCCAGACGTCCTGGAACAGGCCAAAGCCCTCATATTCGTCGATGTCTTCCGGTCCAGGAACCCAGAACTCCGCGTCCGCCGGAAGGAAGGGGTCGAGAGGGATGTCCGCAATGGGGTACACACGGAGAGTTATACCTCCCCGTCCGCCCCTTATGAACACTAAATCCGTTTTGATCAGCTCGTGCCGGTTTCGTCGTCGGCCAGGCCCGACTGGCATGGCCTTCACCGATTTACTGCGCCGCTGGTACGGCAGTGACAGGCGAGGAGGATTACGTTATGTGGAATTCGCGTCGTGTGAGGCTGAGGAGCCCGAACCGTTACGGGCCCCGCCGCACCTGCCTGTGACCATGCTGGTGCGGCAGGTTCGGCAGCATTTTCCATCCGGCTCTCACAGGCACCCGTCCGGCAGAGCCGCGGCCTTCGCGGACCAGCCCGAAATGACCTCGCACCCGAGTTGAAGCCCATAAGACCGGAAGCCGCGGAGCCAGCCGCGCCAGCCCACCCGGCGCCTGCGAACGGGCCATGCGTTCCGGCCAGTGAACTCACCGTGCCCGTTACGGCCCGCCACCACTGCGGCCGGGCCTGCGCGCGAGTAACCGCCGTTGTCTGGAGTCCGAATCTGGGCGTCTTCGCTGTAAGCTCCGGGGCGCTGGGACCTCGGCGAGGACATGTTATCTGGAGCGGTGTCCTCGCCGTACCGGTAGTGATGCAACCCCCTGAGCTGCTCCTACCGCGTTCTCGCTGCCGCTTTTAGGACCTCGTGTCCCGTCCGCCTGCTGCTCGGCGCTGACATGTCCTCACCGCGGAAACGCCCATCTACCAGGCACAATACAAAAGCGACTCCAGATAACCGCCGATACGCACCGCCACAGGGCTTACCTTGTCCGCCGGATGGGACGATATTGTCGCCTGCCATCGTCTTGGGACCACTCTGAGGGGTTTTCTGCCACGGGCATGGGACCACCCGGTTGCCAGTTATGGGACCACCTGCCTGATGCCGGGTACTGATGCTTCCAGGTCATCTGACTTGGGGGAATCGGGGAGCAATGGCATTCCGGGAGGTTGCCGTGACTGAGATACGTGAGGCGCTGCGGGCCTGGCTGGCCGGGGCCGGGTTGCGGACGGTCGCGGAACGGGCGGGCGTGGACCGCAAGACAGCGCGGCGGTATGTGGAGGCTGCGGTCAGCGCGGGCCTGGCCCGTGGTGGCGGTGAGGACCAGCTCACTGATGAGCTGCTCGGCCAGGTTGCGGGGGTGGTCCGGCCGGTGCGGCCGGGCGGGCACGGCAGCGCGTGGGACGCGCTGGAGGCCTGTCATGGGCAGGTCAAGGCGTGGGTGGATGACGGGCTGTCGGTCGTCAAGATCGGGGTGCTGCTGGAGCGGCAGGGCGTGCGGGTGCCGTACCGGACACTGCACCGGTTCTGCGCGCAGCGGTGCGGGTTCGGCCGTAACGCGCCGACGGTGCGGGTCGCGGACGGGGATCCGGGTGCGGAAGCGCTATGTGGAAAGCCACATAGCGCTTCTTATGCGGCGCCTGGGAATATGCGGCGTCCGGCGGGTTGCCGCTGCCGGGCGCGGGAGTGCAGCTTGCGTAAATCCGCATAATCACGCTGTTCGGGGCGGCCATGCTTCTTCCTTCCGGAGTTCCCGAAGAGGAGGAAGAAATGGTGATGGAAGGACCCCTGGCCCCGTGGGCGGACGGACTGGCCGTTCGACTGACGACGCTGGGATACGCGCCGTCCACGCAACCCGAGCAGATGCGCCTTGCTTCGAAGCTGAGCCAGTTCCTGCAGCAGAGAGGGCTGGAAGCCGGCCAGCTCAGTGCCGAGGTGGTGGAGGGCTTTCTCGCAGACCTGCGCGCACGCCGCGGATCGCGCTGGCCGACGCCCAAGTCGCTTGGGTGGCTGGTGGAGTACCTGCGTGAGTCAGGCGTGGTGCCGGTGCCGCCGCCGGCTGCGCCCCGTACCCGGGAGGAGGAACTGGCCGGCAGATACCGGTGGTACCTGGTGGACGAGCGGGGTCTTGCGCGCAAGACAGTGACCGCCCGGGAGCGGACGGCGCTGCTGTTCCTGGCGGAGCATCCCGCCGCCGGGCTGCAGGATCTCAGCGCGGGCGACGTCAGCAGGTTCGTGACCCGCCAGTGCCGGAACCTGAGTGAGCGGTCAGCTGAGCGGCTGGTCAACGGGCTGCGGTCGTTTCTGCGGTTCGCACTGACCGAAGGGCTGATCAAGGCGCCGCTGGCGGGCGCGGTGCCGTCCGTGGCGCGACGAAGCGGCGCAGGGCTGCCGCGGGGCCTGGCCCGGGAGCAGGTCGCGGCGCTGCTGGCGAGCTGTGACCGCAGCCGGGCGACGGGCCGGCGCGATTACGCCATCTTGGTGCTGCTCGCCCGCCTCGGGCTGCGGGCTGCTGAGGTCGCCGGGCTGCGCCTGGACGACATCGACTGGCGGGCCGGGGAGATTGTGGTGCGCGGCAAGGGCCGCACCGAGGAGCGGCTGCCGCTGCCCTGCGACGTCGGCGAGGTGATCGCCGGGTACCTGCGCCGGGACCGCCCGCAGCGCCCCGAGCGGGAGGTGTTCTTGCGGGCGTCCGCTCCGCTGCGCGGGCTAGCCCCTGAGGGGGTGAGCGAAGTGGTACGGGCAGCCAGCGAGCGCGCCGGGCTCGGCAGCTTCGGCGCGCACCGCCTTCGCCACACGGCGGGGACCGAGATGCTGCGGGCAGGCGCATCGCTTCCGGAAGTAGCCCAGGTCCTGCGCCACCGCAGCGTCGCCACGACCGTCATCTATGCGAAGGTAGATCATCTCGCGCTGCGCGAGCTCGCGATGCCGTGGCCGGGGGCGGGACGATGACCGACTTCGCAGCTGCGGCTGCCGATTACCTGGCCACCCGCCGGGCGATGGGCTACAAGCTCGCCTACCAGGGCACGATGCTCACGCAGTTCGCTGCCTACCTCGACGCCGCCGACGCTGAGCACCTGACTATTGCCCACGCTCTGGCGTGGGCGAGACAGCCAGCCGGCGCGGCCCCGGTGTGGTGGGCGGTCAGGCTGGGCGCCGTCCGCAGTTTCGCCCGCTACCTCAGCGCTCTCGATCCGGACACCGAGGTCCCGCCTGCCGGGCTGCTGCCCGATCCCGGCCACCGGATCGTTCCTTACATCTACTCCGACCAGGACATCGACCAGCTCCGGCAGGCAGCAGGACGGCTCTGCCCCGAGCACCGGGCCGACACCTACCAGACCATCATCGGGCTGATGGCGGTAACGGGCATGAGGGTCGGTGAGTCGGTCCGCCTCGATTGCGACGACGTCGACCTCGGCCAGGGCCTGCTGACCATCCGCAACACCAAGTTCGGCAAGTCACGTCAGCTCCCGCTGCACCCGACCGTCATAGAGGCCCTTGCTGACTATGCACACCGCCGGGACGAGCGCCGTCCCAAGCCGAAGTCGCCGAGTTTCTTCACCTCGGCGACCGGGACGCGGCTTCTGCGGGACAATGTCTGCCAGGTGTTCCCACGGCTCGTCCGCGAGACCGGGCTCATGCCGGAGAACCAGCTCCGGCCGCCCCGATTGCATGATCTCCGCCATAGCTTTGCCGTCCGCAGCCTGATCGGCTGGTACCGGGACGGCGCCGATGTCGAACAGCGCCTCCCGCTGCTGTCCACCTGGCTAGGCCACGATGCGCCGAAGAACACCTACTGGTACCTGTCCGCGGTCCCCGAGCTGCTTGAGCTGATCGCCGACCGGATCGACCGCGTCGGCGAGGCAGAGCGATGAGCGACCTGGCACCCCTGCTGGAGGCATTCTTCACCGAGCGGCTGATCGGGCAACGCCAGGCCAGCCACCATACGGTGGCCGCCTACCGGGACGCGATATGCCTTCTCCTGCGCTTCGCCCAGCGCCAGACCGGGCGGGCCCCGCATCAGCTTGCCCTGGAGGATCTCGACGCAGGACTGATCGGGGCCTTCCTCAACCACCTCGAGGCCGAACGCGGAGCCAGCGTCCGGACCCGCAACGCCAGGCTCACCGCCATCCGGTCGCTGTTCAGCTTCGCCGCCTACCGCCACCCCGAGCACGCTGCGCTGATCCAGCGCGTGCTCGCCATCCCGCCGAAACGAGCCGACAAGCGGCTAGTCACCTACCTCACCGAAGAAGAAGGAACCGCACTGCTCGCCGCTCCGGATCGCGCGACCTGGATCGGGCGGCGCGACCACGCCCTGCTGCTGCTCGCTCTTGAAACGGGCCTGCGCGTCAGCGAGCTCACCGGGCTCACCCGCGCGGCAGTCCAGCTCGGCACCGGCGCCCACGTGCGCTGCACCGGAAAGGGCCGGAAGGAACGGATAACCCCGCTGCGACGAGAGGCGCGGACGGTCCTGCGAGCCTGGCTCGACGAGCGCGGCGCGGAAGCCAGTGACCCGCTGTTCCCAGGGCCAAAAGGCAACAGACTCAGCCGTGACGCGGTCCGCCGGCTCGTCGAGCGTCACGTCGCCACCGCGACGCGCACCTGCCCGTCACTGACCGCCAAGGACATCACCCCGCACACGCTCAGGCACTCCTGCGCCATGAACCTGCTTCGCCATGGTGTTGACTGCGCGACCATCGCGCTCTGGCTGGGACACGAGGACATCCGCACTACCTACGGCGTCTACCTCCATGCCGACCTCGGCATCAAGGAGAAGGCGATCGCCAAGACCGCGCCGCCGGGAACCTCCCCAGGCCGGTACAAGCCGCCTGATCAACTCCTCGCCTTCCTCGAAGGCCTGTGAATATGCGGCGTTAAGCAATACAGGACAGCGGTCGCCTGGCCCTCGCCGGGCCAGGCACCGCATATTCCCAGGCGCCGCATAAGAATGCCAGCTCGACTTCGGCTATATGGGCATGCTCCACGACCCGGTCACCGGGAGGCGGCGGAAGGTGCATGCGCTGATCTTCACCGCGGCGTACTCGCGGCACATGTTCGTGTGGCTGTCGTTCAGCCAGACCCTGGGCACGGTGATCGGCGGGTGCGAGGCGGCGTGGGAGTTCTTCGGCGGGGTGTTCAAGGTGATCATCCCGGACAACATGTCACCGGTCGTCGCGGCCGCGGACGCGGTGAACCCCCGGTTCACCGCCGGGTGGCTGGATTACGCGCAGCACTGCGGGTTCGCCACCGACGCCGCCAGGGTCCGCTCGCCTCGCGACAAACCCAGGGTCGAACGCGCCGTGCAGTACGTACGCGGGAACTTCTTCGCCGGGGAGGACTTCGCCGGGCTCGCGGCGGCGCAGGACGCCGCCGGGACCTGGTGCCAGGACACGGCGGGGATGCGGATCCACGGCACGATCCAGGCGCGCCCGGCTGAGGTGTTCGCGGCCAGTGAGGCCGGGCTCCTGCTGCCGCAGCCCGGGCCGTATGACGTCCCGGTGTTCGCGCAAGCCAAGGTCCACCGTGACTTCCATGTCGAGGTGGCCCGGTCGCTGTATTCAGCGCCGAAGGAATACCTGGGCCGGCGCCTGGACGTCCGCGCCGACTCCGCGCTGGTCAAGCTGTTCTACCGCGGCGTGCTGGTCAAGGTCCATCCGCGGCAGGAACCAGGCCGGCGCAGCACGGACCCGGCCGACTTGCCCGCGGAGAAGAGCACCTACGCGATGCGGGACGTGGACTCCCTGGTCAAGGCCGCGCAGCGGACCGGGGAGAACACCGGGATCTACGCACAGCGGCTGCTGGATACCGACCTGCCGTGGACCCGGATGCGGCAGGTCTACCGGCTGCTCGGCCTGGTCCGCCGGTACGGTCCGGGTCCGGTCGATACCGCGTGCGGGCGGGCGCTGGAGGTCGATGTCGTCTCGGTCACCAAGATCGCCTCGATGCTGGAGAAAGCCACGGAGAACACGCCCGTGCCGCTGCCGTCACAGCCTGCCGCGGCCGGTGCCCGGTTCGCCCGTGACCCGGCCGAGTACCGCAGCCGCACGGTCCAGCTGACCCTCATCCCCGGCGGAGGTGAGGGCTGATGCCGGTCACCGACCCGGTCAGCGGCGAGCTGCGCGGCACGCTGCGCGCGCTCAAGCTCGGCCAGATGCTCACCACGCTCCCTGAGCGGCTCGTCCTGGCCCGGCAGCAGAAAATGCCGCACGCCGACTTCCTCCAGCTGATCCTGGCCGACGAAGTCAGCCGCCGCGAGACCAAATCCGCGTCGCTGCGCGCACGAGCCGCCGGGCTGGACCCGGGCATGCGGCTCGACACCTGGGACCAGAGCGCCGCCGTCCGCTACGACCAGCAGCTGTGGAACGAGCTGGTCTCGCTGCGGTTCCTCGACGGCCCGCACGGCGCCCTCATCCTCGGCCCGGTCGGCGTCGGGAAATCGCACCTGGCCTGCGCGCTGGGCCACATCGCGGTCCGCCGCCGCAAGACCGTCCTCATGGCCCGCGCGGACAAGCTGTTCAAGCGGCTCAAAGCCGCCCGCCTCGACAACACCCTGGACGCCGAGATGCGCAAGCTCACCGGCATCCAGCTCCTCATCATCGACGACCTCGCCCTCCAGCGCCTCGACGCCACCGAGACCACCGACTTCTACCAGCTATGCGTCGAACGCCACCAGAAAGCAGCCACCGTCATCACCTCGAACCGCACCCCCGAGGAATGGCTGTCCATGATGGCCGACCCCCTCCTGGCCCAGTCCGCCGTCGACCGCCTCGCCTCCACCGCCCACGAGCTCATCATCGAGGGCGAGTCCTACCGGCGCCGCCAGAAACCATCCATCACCAGCGGCACAGCCGCTGACCAGCACGAAGGAAACTGACATGACCACTCATGACATAAAGTGGTCCCTTCCTCGTGGCAACACCCCGGTCCCATCACGGTGGCAAGCGACACCCGCGTTACCCACGGGAATTACGTGACCGGGCCAGGGAATTACGTGATCGTCACCGCCCTACATCCGGGAATTACGTGAACGTCGACACAAATCTGATCATCTGAGCTGTCTGGACTGGTGTGGGCACATCCACCTCACTTTGCCGGTGCGCTGAGGGCCGTGCGCCGTCGCCCGAGCCCGGGCGGTGCAGGAGCTGACCGTTGCGTGTGGGACACGGCTGCTAAGAAAGCTACCAGCGCTAAGTGGCAGGTGCAGGGCTGCGGGGCGGCGACGCGATGACTCCGTTGGTTTCGCGGGCTCTCAGTCGGAGGGAGACACGATCACGATCGTGGGCACCTGGCTGGACAAATCGGTGAGGTCGCTCTCCAATGCGGCCGGGCTGCGGAGATGGCGGCCTGGGTCAAAAACGAAGCACACGAGGCTGCGGCAGCCGTCATGCGACCGGTAGAACTCCTTGTCGATGGCGAGTTCCTCGGCGACCTTTCGCTGGGTCAGGCCCGCTCGGGTCATCTTGGTCTCAATGACGATCTTCTCGTTCTTAAGGTAGAGGTCCATTCTGCTGGCCAGGCCCCCGTGGCTGGGGGTGGGCTCCTCACCTCGTACATCGCCGAAGAGTCCCGTAAGGATGCTGCGGAGTAGGTCCTGTACGTCGTATTCGTCGTTGATCTGTGCCATGGCCGGGCGCTGGGCGTGGCGCATGCCCAGTTCGCGGACGACGGCTGGGAAGCGGCGGAGGAGTTGCGTGATGATCTCCAGCGGACCTGCCAGATCGCTGCCGTCCGCGGCCGCCGTCGGCCCAGGTGCGTCGGCCTCACCGTCTAGCCCGGCTGCGTGTGCCTGTCGGCGCGCTGATTCTGCGGTGCCTTGGTCGATCCATTCCTGGCGGATCCGTGCGAGATCGGCCAGGTCCTGCGCGTGCCGGAATCTCCAGATGTCGGAGTCGATGCGAAAGCGCCAGCCGTTCTGGTCACTGCCGCTTGCCGAGACGCATAGATGGTCGAGTCCGCACATGGCGCGGATCCGCTGCAGTGCCGGGTGATCCTCCTCGATCCCGAGGTAGGCCGCTGCTTCTGCGGTGGTTACCTGGAGTTTTTCCTCCGGGCTGGGGGGATCGTAGTCGAGGTCTGTCTCGGCGAACCAGCGGATCAGCCGCGTGAACCGCTCGTCGTCGTCCGAGCTTCCCTGGCATTGCCCGATGCCTGCCAGGGTGAGGCGGATCTGGTCGGCGTCGACCGGGCGGAGGCCTTGCCGCGGCGGGATCATGAGCGTTTCGGGGAACTCGGCGATCATGCCGGCTGCGTCGATGCCGTGGTCGCGGCGCAGGGGACGGGCGATCGCGGCCAAGGTCGGCCAGGTGCTGCTCTTGCGGAAGTGATCGTAGATCGCCTACATTACCTGGCGCTGCTCGGGGATCAGCGGGACTGGCACGGGTTCTGCTCGGCCTTTCTCCGGGTCTCCGGATTGCAGAGGGAAGGGGCGGCTCTAGCTGTCCCGGAATCTTCGCATGTCGTGGCCCTGAAAGCTGCACAGGCCGATGATCCTGGTGACCTTTTCGGCGGCACCCGGATCGCTGTTGTCGGCCCCGGCGGCGAGGATGGCGCGGATGCTGTGCTCCTGCCGCTGGAACCAGTACGGGGACGGGTTCGTCAGGACCCAGGCCTCCAGCGCCGTCAAGCACGTGTCAGGGTACGCCGGGGCCAGCGCAGCCAGGCGGAGGAGGACCAGGTGTACGGACTCGACCTTCCCAGCGTCGCGGAGCGCGGTGATGAGCTGGCGGAGCTCCCACTCCTCGTCGAGCTTCCCGGCCGCGAACCATTCCCCGAACCATGCCAGTTCGGCGGGATCAGCGCCGTCACGCACGGCCTGGAGCCTCTCTTCCCACAAGCCGGTGAGCAGGGCTGAGGGGACACGGTCCGCGGCGGCCAGTTGGCCGCCCAGGAACTGCATGAGGTATGCGCGAGCTGCGGCGGGGGCGTGCTGGTAGTAGCGGCGTAGCAGTTGCCCGTGGCTGTCGAAGGTGAGGCGGCCGTGCCAGTACCTGATGATGAGATGGAGCCCGAGGCCGCTCGCCTGGGCGAGCTCAGCGCGGTCGTCGCTGCCGGGGTTCAGCGAGTCGACGGCCAGCTGGTACGAGCCGTCGAGCGCCCCGCACATGTCCAGGTCCGGCCACCGGTCGAGGTAGCCGGCCCACGCGGCTGCCCACAGGCCTTGTCCGGCTTCCCCGAGAGGGAAGATCACGGCCGCCTTCTCCACGGCCCAGGGCCGGAAGAGGCCCGTGAGTACGCCAAACGAGGCGCCGCAGACCCAGCGGACTGCTAGGGACTGCTCTGGCTGGACAAGTTCGATCTGGTTCTCTATGAGCTGCTGCACTGTGCCTAGGCCAGCTTGCGGGTTTTCCCGCCGCGTCCAGGCCGCGTACGCCAGCGCTGTCGTCAGCGCCTTGGGCCTGACATGGTTCATGGCGACCTCGCCCAGCGGTCGTCCCGATGCGACGGCCTCCGCCTCGCCCGATGGCTCGGGGTCGGGGTCGGCGGCTGCGTTCACGATGATCGCCCAGGCCCGGCCGCCGAGGTCGGCGGGAATCTCGTGGCCGGTTGCGGTGAAGGTGAAGCCGGCTTCCAGCAGTCGTAGCGATGCCATGCGGGCTGACTGCCACTGCCTCCACTGGAGCTCACCGGGGGTGCGCAGTTCGGCCTCGGCTTGCTGATCCGCCCATGCGCACAGGCTCAGGACCGCTGGCCAGTCCAGTGCGGCGCCTTCCTGCGCCGCGTGCCAGAAGGCGCTGATGACGGCCTCGACGTACACACCGGGAAGACCGGTAAACGCCTCGGCCGATGACGACCGGTCGGCCGCGTCCTGCCGGATGGCGGTGAAGAGGGCGGAGGCCAGATCGGGCCGGTCGGCTCCCAACAGGCCGCCTGGCGGCTCCCAGGTGGCCAGGAGGTTGACCAGGTCATCGGTTGAGCACGACGCGAGGTCACCGGCGGGCACGGGGCTGCCGATGAAGATGTCCCGGACGGGGGGCAGGGTCGCGGGCTGCTCGGCGGCGGCGCCGAACTCGGCCACGAGATCACGGTAGCGGGCGAGCCGCTCAGGGGGGAGCACGGCATCGATCGCCGCGAGCCTGTCGCGTTGCCACCGGCAGGCCCGGGCCCGCGTTTCTGCGGCGGACGGCGGCGTCACGTTCTGCCCGGGATGAGGCTGCTGCAGTGGCCGAGGCTGGGGGCCGCGGTCAACGAGCGCAAGGAGGCGTTCGCGGTCCCGGTCGCTGATGCTGGCGCCGCGCCGCCGCGCCAGCATGAGGAACTCCCGGTCAAACCCTGGGTCATCAATGAGAGCCACGTCGGACAGGCGCGCTCCGACCAGGGCTGCGTCACCGTCACCGGCGTGCTCGGACAGCAGGAAAAGCGCCAGCCGTCGGAACACCGGCCAGTCGTGTGACTCGATCTCGGCGATCAGCGACGCCAGGTCCGTCCCGGTGGACAGCACCTCTGCACAGGCGTCCCTGAGGGCGGAGACCAGGGCAGACGCGGGATCGGTGTCGGTTCCCTGGGGCTGGCCACCAATCGACGGGCGCCACCAGCCGGAGTTGTCCCGCCGAGCGTCTCTGAGGGGGCCCGGGGTCTGCGCAGTGACCGTCTCGTCGAGGACACGTGCCAGCAGCGACACTGTGGGTAGTCCGCACGCCCTGGCGATCGCCGGGACGCTGGTCCGCAGAACCAGCGCGAAGGACCAGGTGTCCATAACGGCAGGGGATTTGGGCGAGCCGGGACGCCTGGTGAGCAGCGCCTCCATCAGGGTCAGAGCATCCGCAGGTCGGCCTCCGGCGGCCAAGTGGCGGCACAACCGCCCGACCCCAGCTGGGTCCAGGACGCCGAAGCGGGCGTCGAGCGACGCAGTGACTCGGGGCACCAGCCGCGCGGCGTCCTCGGCCGGGAACTGCTGCGCCAGTTCGGCCAGGTTCCCGTTGACTAGTACGTTGCCTGTCGCGGGAATCGTCACGGCGGTCTGCAACACTTCTTCGGGCTGGTCGCAGGCGACCCGAAGCAGGTACAGGATCTGCGGCCAAGGCGGTACCTCGAGCATCCCCGTGTCGTCGTGGAGTACCGGCTCCGGCGGCGAACTGAAGAACCCTGCGTCCCTTAGCGGAACCAGCCAATCCGAGGTCGCGCGCTCGAAGAAATAGCGGAGGGTGACGTGGTTCTGGGGAAAGCCGTCCCGCAACTGCCCGGCGCGGCCACGGCCGGGCTGCTGCACTTTGAGCAACTCGTCCAGCCGGTTGAACACATTGGCGTACCGGTCCTTAAAACGCGTCAGCAGGCGGTCCAGCAAGCTCTCGAAACTGTCGACCAGCTCGGCAAACTCCACGTCGGCGGGGCGCGGCCGATCAAGGGCGTAGCGGTGCGCGCGCATCGCCAGCCCCCTGTCGCCGGAGGCTAGCTCTAGCCAGAACACGGCCGGCTCCTCTTCAGTGGACATTCCCAGGTCGTCAAGAACAGCCTGGGCACTGGCGGTATGACCACGCTTCTCCTTGACCGGGTCCAGGACGAACCGGACCGCGCCCTCGATCTCCCGGTACAGGTGAGCAACCAGATGGGTGAGCGCGCGAGGCGCGGGCTCTTGGGCGAGCAGCTCGCACGCAGCGGTGAACCACTCTGCGGTCCCCTCACTGATCTGCGCGCGAAGATGCTCTACGACACGTTCCTGCCTCGGCGTAAGCGCTGACAGAAGCTGCTGTCCTGGTGTCACCATGATCCATTCTCAAACGCGTGCGGCTGCTCCCGTCCGAGACCCCGCCGGGCCATCGCGCGCAGGGCGGCGGACTCGCCCGAGGATGCGCGCTCAATACTTCAAGTTACGAAACTACTACGCCGCCGACCCTCAGTCGCCCCGGACCCGCACGGGTTCGGGGCTAACTGACCTGCGGACTACTGATCTGTAGTCCACTACCTTCACCATTTCGAGGGTGCTAGCGACTTCGGGCGGCGTCCCACGGCGCAGGATGCGCGCGACCTAATACCCGCACCGAAGGAGTACGGCACCTGTTCGCCGCCTATGAGCTGGGTGAGGACAAGCTGTACGAGCACACCAAGCCGCGCAAGACCAGAGGCCGATTCCTGGACTTCTGCCGCTACCTGCGCACCCTCTACCCGGCCGCCTCCAGGATCGCGATCATCTGCGACAACTACAGCCCGCACCTCACCACCAGCCGTGACGCCCGCGTCGGTTCCTGGGCCAGTGCGAACAACGTCGAGATCGCCTACACCCCGTCGAACGCGTCCTGGTTAAACCGCATAGAAGCCCAGTTCACCGCGCTTCGGTACTTCGCGCTCGCCTTCTACCAGACCAGCGGGACCAGGCAGTTGCCAGGAGCGTCACCGCTGCCGTTCACGCCCTGGGGCACGGAGCTCGTACGCGCACGTCATCACGCTGGGTCGCATACGTTCTGGTATGGCAGCCCCGGCACGTACATAGCCCATTGGGCTGGGGTCAGGGCACCGGTAGTCGAGCATAGGTAGACTGCCGGATTCTCCAGGGCGGCTACGTTCCAGAGCTGAGTGGCGCCCTCGGCGGAGGTCACTGCCAGCCAGGTGCCATCCGGGCTGAATGCCACAGCTGAGCCTGCGTACAGGTCGCCGAGGGGAGTAAGCGGAGCGCCGATCGGCAGTCCGGTGGCGATGTCCCAGAGTTGGACGAGTCCGTCTTCGTCGTCGGCAGAGGCCAGGATTGTCCCATCGGGGCTGAACGCGACGGAGTAGACGTCGCCGACATCCTGGTCGAGCAGGGCGGCGCCGACTGGCTTGAGGGTGGCGATGTCCCACACCTGCGCACCGAGGCCGCCGCCGACAGCTAGATCGGTTCCTGCCGTGTTGAACGCTACGGCCCTGACTGGGCTGGTGAGTATCGGGCTGAACATGCTCAGCGGGTGGCCGACCGGCCTCCAGGTGGCGGTGTCCCATAGCTGGACCCAGAGGGTGACGCTTGAGGAGGGGCTAACGGTCCAGGCGCCGGCGGCGAAGTACTTGCCGCTGCGGCTGAACTCCATCGTGTTAATGCCGGCGCCAGATACGGGGAAGGCGATCGGCGCGCCGATAGGCCGGCCGGTCGCTGTATCCCACAGGCGGAACGTGCTGTCTCCGCTGCTGGTCGTTGTCGTGACGGCGAGGATCTTGCCGCCGACACTGAGCGCCGTGATCCCGACTCTGCCGCCGCCGGGAACCGTGAATGGCTCGTGTGTTAGTCGGAGGGTTGTCATGCTCCGGACCCGTATGGTCCCGTCGCGAGTGTCGGTGGCAGCGAAGGTGTCGTCGGGGCTCAGTGCCACTGAGGCCCAGCCGGGTTGAAACATACTTCGGACCAGGCGGTGGGTGGTCACCTGCCAGAACTGGAGCCTGGCGGAGGTGCTCCCCGTGGCCAGGGTCTTGCCGTCCGGCATGAACGTCACGTACGGGCTCTGGTATTCGTAGTTCGTGACCTGCGTCCCGAACGGTGTCGGTGCCGCGGATGCCACGTTCCACAGCCGGATCGTGCCGTCGAAGGAGCTGGTGGCGAGGGTTGTGCCGTCCGGGGTGAACATCATGCCGGCTATCTGCTCGCCGCCCGTGAAAGGGTCACCGATCTGCTGCCCGGTCGCAGTATCGAAGAGGTAGGTCGTGCCGTCAAGTGTTCGCGCGGCGCTGGCCAGTATGGTGCCGCCCTGGCTAATCGTCACCAGATCCGATTCGCCGGTGAAGACCGGAGAACCGATCTCTTGCCTGGTCGCCACGTCGTAGACCCGTCCGGAACTGCGCTCGCCATCCACACCCACCGCTGCGACGGCCAAGGTCGCGCCGTCGCTGCTGAACGCCAGATCGTCGATGTTGACGTCATGCAAGGAAATCGGCGGACCAGCCGCCAGACCGGTGGCGACATCCCATAGCTGAATAGTGAAGAGGCCTCCGGTAGCGAGTGTCTTTCCATCCGGGCTGAACGCGAGCGAGAGCACCTCGGAATCGGCGATGCCGCCGGGAGACTGCAGCAGGCTGCTGACAGGCTTCCCGGAGTCCACGTCCCACAACTGGGCGCCATTCCCGGTGGCTATGGCCAGTACCTTTCCGTCCGGGCTGAACGCCATCGGGCCCGCTGAGACGGGGAGCTGCTCGATCGCTCTAGCCGCCGCTATGTCCCACAGCAGCGTGCTTGTGGGTGTGCTGATCGCGAGGATCGAATCGTCTGGGCTGAACGCGAGCGAACCGGCGTAGTTCGCGGGAAAGGTGATGGGCTTCCCGCCCAGCTTGAGGGTTCTCAGGTTCCAGAGCCGGACGGTGGTGCCGGAGCGGGTATCCGCCGCCACGGCCAGTACCTTCCCGTCCAGGGAGAATGAAGCCTCGTCCAGTGTGCCGGGATTGGATAGGACCGCTATCCCCGGGAGGGCGGCGGCAGCTAGCGCGGCGTAGCGCGCCTGAGCCGAGTCCGGGTCTAGACGCAGAGCTGTAATGGCCTCTTGCTTGGCCAGGACAGGGTCGGTGGCGCCGGTGCTCTCGCTTTGCGTGATGAGGGTGTCCACGTCTGCGTTAGTCCGCTGCAGCACGGCGGTTCGTAGCGCCTGCCGAGCAATCTGGTGCTGATAGCTGGAGTTTTCTATCGATCGCAGCACCGTCAGGCCGCCCGCTATGAGCCCGACGACGAGGACAGCCGCCCCGATGGTCCGAGGGAGGACCCGCCGGGCATACCAGTCGGCCTGGCGGACGGTGCTCGCCCAGTCGACATGGACGCCTGCCGGGACACCTGCGCGGAAGGGCTCGCGGTTGGCTTGCGGTGCGACCAGCCGCCAGCTCTTGGTCGCGGCGGCCTGGAGCTTGCTGTCCATGCCGCCCACCTCAGCGATCCGCTGCAGGGGCCGCGCGCCAGGGTGCGCCGCCTCCAGGATGCCTGTTATCGCGCATCCTGCGCGCAGCGGCATCAGCAGCCCCATGGGCCTGGCCAGCGCGGACGGCCCGAACATGGGGCCGCCGTGCAGAAGCTGATGCAGCACGACGGCAAAGGGGAGGCCGAGCGAGCCGTCGTCGATGGCATGGTCAGGGGTTCCGGGGTCGAGGCTCAGGCGCCACAGGACGCACGTATTTGCGCGTCCGCCGGTTGCGGCTCGCCACCCTTCGGCGAGGGCATCGTTGAATGCGGTGTTGGTCCGCTGGATCCGCATGATGCTCGGGTCGGGGAACAAGCCCGCGGGGCCGTGCGGGAATTCGCTTACCTCTAGTCTCCCGGGTATGCCTTCTTCCGCTCCGTCCTGGCGCCGGTCGACGAGGACGACCGGGACGTCCACGCTCCGTTGTCTTGCTGGGGCTCCTGCCAGCATGAGCGCGGAAATCGCGACCATGGCCTCGCCCCGGTCCCGCTGCGGGTCCCGCAGTGTACTGAGCAGCGCCCTGACTGGACCTTTCAGCTCAGGATGTACTGCGGTAAGGGCATTCTCCGCAGAGAAGACGTGACCGTCTATCGGCATGGGCAACGCTGACCAGGCGGGGCGCCAGACGGCCGCTGCGCTTGCGGCGAGATCTGCCATCTTCGCGGTGCCGGGGGGACCAGGCTGGGCCAGTGCGCGGCTTATCCCGACGGTGGCATCAGCCGCCTGCGCGATGGCGCCGGTGTTATGCGCCGGTGCCCCGCTGCGGATGATGGCCATGGCCTCACTGGCCTGGCGCTGATCTAGCCAGCCTGGCCTGAAACGAACGGCGTCCTCGCAGCAGCGCCACCATAGCTGGCGGGCACCGGTCAGCTGGTCGAATACGCTCAGCTTCCTCAGCTGCCGGTCCTGGAACTGGGCGAGCAGGTCCGCCAGTTCCGCGAAAGCCGGAATTCGGGCGTCCTGCTTACCGTCATCTCCCTTGCGCGGGCGTCGCGATGGGCTCCGCAGAGCAGTCACGGCTGGTTCCAGTGCGCGCGCACTTCCCGTATGACTAGGGCGGCGGTGTCAGGCTGAAGGAGCGTGACCAGGTCACCCCACGCCTGGGCGGTGGCTGCGGTCGCAGCAGCCCGGATAGAGCCGGTCACAACATCAGGGGCCCAGTCCGTAATCTCCGGCGGCAGCACGGGCGGGCTGGCGTACCAGGCGGACCGGGGCTGGTACCCCTCCAGTCGCACTACCGAGCTCGGCTGGCCGGTGCCATCGTCCGCCACCGGGATCAGGAGATCGCGGTCGTCGCCGCTGTCAGTGCCGTATCGCAGCCGGACGATGGCGGGCAGGGGCACGGAGGGTGCGAGCGTCACTTCAAGCCAGTACTCCCTCTTGCGGTCGTACAGCGTGAAGATCACCGTGCCGTCTGGTGAAGACGTGTCGAGCAGGACCGGGGCCTCCAGCCCTTTTCCTGCCGCGGCGATCCTGGCTCGCTGCTCGGGCAGCGGCAGCGGGAAACTGACGACTGCGCCTGCGGGCGCAGGGCGGGTAGCGTCGGAGGTTGCGGCTCGGCCAGGCTCAGTCATAACGGAATCGCCAGTCATGGGCTCATCGGGCGTTCTCACCTCTTCGAAGACTTCACCAACCCCCATCGCCGACAGTTCCGCGACGGATATCGCTGAGTATGGCGGGAGGTATCTCCGGGTTTCTGGCGGGAAGGCCGACAGGTCTGGCGGCACGTAGCGCGGAGGATACCGATTCCCGGCGGGATCGATAAGGTGGTATCCATCCCTTGACCAGGGCAGCAGCCGATGCCAGAGGTCACGTCTCACCCGGACAGTGGGGCCGAAGGCCGGAGTCGACTGCTCGTCGAACTCATAGAGCTGGAAATCAGTGGCCACACGGTAAGCGGCGGGCGTGAACTCCGCGCTGCCTAGGTCCAGGGACCGCGCGAGGCCCTGAAGATCACCAGAAGCCCTCAGCTCGAGATTCTGGCCGGAGTTCTGAGATACCGCCGCGAAACCTCGCCGTGCCCGTACCCTTGAGATCACCAGATGCCAGTCAAGGGACCATTTGCCCTCCAGCAGCAGAGCCTTGACTCCTTCGAGTACCTCTTCCTGATTGAGGATGGATTTCTCGCTAGCGTCTGCCATGCACAGCACGCAGGCGTGGGCCTGTTCGGCAGTAAATCGCAGGCCGGCATCAAGGTGGCCAAGCAGGTGGAAGCCCGCCGGCGACTGGCCTGCCAGCTTGGTCTCGTAGCGGAGATCCTTGGCAGAACAGTAAAGCCTCGGGCGTATTTGCCGCTCACGTGAGAACGTCGGATGAACATCCAGGCTCTCAAGCGTCCGGTAACTGCCGAAACGTGAATCTTTGTTAAATGTCCCGACATATCCGGGTTCAACCCTGCTGCCCGGCTCCCATGTCGCCCAGCTCCCGCTAGTCACCTCGTTGTACCAAGTCACATACGACCGGCAAGACGATCTGGTCACTCCTGCCCCCAGGCAAACACTGACGGCGTGCTATTTAGGAATACAGCATCCACCGAACGCGCCAGAAGGCCAGACAAATAGGTTTTTCCGATGCCGTAATGTAACCGTTGGTGCCCGATCGGCGTATGTTCTGGAATGGCGGGCGACTTCGCCATCCTTGATTTCTGCCCGTGCGCAAGACGCAAGCTGAGCCAGCGACGTCCCGCCGCACAGGGACATGAATGGTCATGATGCGATACGGCGGGCTTGAAACGAACATCCGGGGGCTGCGGCTGAGCGGGGTAGGGTCGATGCTGGGCGAGCTGGTCGCCGCGGTGCCGGAACGGGCGAGCTGAATCTGAGGGACACTTTGAGGGACAGATTGGTGCTTGCGACTGCTTCCGACGGCTCGCTGCCGCTTGTCACTGCTAGCGTTTTGCCTGTTCAAAGCCCATAGGGGCCTCCTGGGAACCGTCCGGTTTGACATGGTAAGGAGAAGGTCTACGGTTCGATTCCGTAACGGGGCTCACGAACGTAAGCATGAAAAATGCCACCCATCAGGCTAGAGGCCGATCGGGTGGCGTTCTTGTTTGTCCGCCTGTCTACGGTCCTTGCCGGTCTTCCACGGCTGTCTGTGCCGAATACGTGCCGAAATTCTCAGCGGCGCCCGTCGTCATCGGTCTGAGCGGTGGGAAGCGTGAGCTAAGACGGGCATCAGCACAATGCCGAGGCGTCACCGGGAAAGACGGGAGTCTGTCCGCGCCAAGGGCGTCGGCCATGTCGCGCCCTCTCGGGCGGTGGCCCTGACGGGCGCGCGCCGGTTGCTGCGCAACCGCGGGCCTGGCCGGTTGCTGCGCAACCGCGGGCCTGGACCTGTACCTCCTCGCCAGTCGGAGCAGCTGATTCACCCCGACAGGGACCTCTCGACCCCAGCGAGGGCTCCCGCATCACTAGAATGCGCTCTACCGAAGTCACTACGTGGCATGGGGGACGTGTAGCCGATGACCATTGGGACAGCATGGATTCGCAGAGGGCGCCACGGCGAGGAGTTGTGGCTGGCCTCGGACAGCAGACTAAGTGATGGCGAGTACATATGGAGGGTTATCGGAAACTCAATTCGAAGAAATAGAGTCCGATCGCCGCGTGGAAGGAATCAAGGAACGTGTGTAGCGGTCGCCGGTAGTCGGTGAAT
>Ga0209530_1000576_pt1 | contig 23918 bp, 17 predicted proteins | sample BlaSpr_A8_Ref_O1_FD_187987 | JGI IMG/M metagenome (GOLD analysis project Ga0209530, IMG submission 187987) | Forest soil microbial communities from Thunder Bay, Ontario, Canada - Black Spruce, Ontario site 2_A8_Ref_O1 (SPAdes) (version 2) | ecosystem: Environmental > Terrestrial > Soil > Boreal...
TGGGACTGGTTCATGCCTACGACCCCGAAATCCTACTGATTGGCGGAGGCGTAATGAAAAGCGCTGAAGTGATCATTCCCTACGTCGAACGGTACGTCCTAAAACACGCATGGACGCCGTGGGGGAAGGTTCAAGTACGGCCTGCGGCGCTCGGCAACAACGCCGCGTTGCTCGGAGCTGTTCCGTTACTTTGTGAAAGCTAGTCCGAAGCCAGTCGTCATTGTTATTTTTTCTCAATGCGGGCGCCTGATGATTCATCGGCGACCCCTTGACTGTTTCTGGTATCGGCAAGCGAATGGCCACGCCTTTTTGCGACGAACGTGGCCGAGCGCAGTTCCGACCGTTGTCGCCAGCCGATCGGAACTTCTGTCGAGTTCCGAGTATCGCGGTTACGAGCTAGGAAGTCGCAATCAGGTGAAAGCCGTACTGGCTGCGAATGCGAAAATCTCTCCCGAACGAGGTCCTGCGGCTTCAATCGGGTCGAACCGTCTCAGGATAACTTTTTATCCAATGAGTGCGTACTTTGGGCCGAGCCTTCTTACCGCTCGAATCAAAAACGATGAGATTCGTTTCCTGGCGCGGCATATGACAATCGATACAGTTGCTGGCGGCTTGGTGTCCGCCTTTTGGGAACATTGTCGTTTCTGGTTTGTGGCAAGCCAAACAACGCTCGGAGAAGGACGCCGCATCATGCTGGATGCGGTGAACATCATGGCAAGTCAGACAGGTCATCGCTGAAGATTGGAAGCAGCGACTTTTCTCCAGCAGTTCGACCTGGCTTCCATGCACGTCAACTTGAGAGTCAGGATCGGAGGGTGGCAATTTGAGATATTCATCTAGCGGTTCGCCCGGCAGATAGGAGAAAGGCTTGCCAAGCGGCACACCCTGACCGGCGTGGCACCAGGCGCAGAGGTCCATCTGCCGGTCGCGAGAAAATCTCGCAGGGTTAAGGATGACCGAATCAGATCCTGAGACCGATTGCTTTGAGAGTGGAGGCACCGAGGCTTTGGAGCTCTCGCGCTGTACATGTTCGCGACCTGGCCCGTGGCATTTTTCGCAGGTGATGCTCAGTACAAAGCCGGTTCTGCTGTATCGATTGGGTGGGGGCGGAATCGACTCGAAGTAAGTTGTGTGACAGTCCAGACAACGCGGAATTATCGGACGATCAAAATTCGCGAGGCCATCCCGGTATCCAGGGCTGTTTACCCAGCCCAGTTCTGTCCAGTAGGAAACAGGAAGCTGAAAAAGCTGATCACCTGTCCAAAACAAATAAGTCTGCCCCTTGCCTCCAGATCCTACAACGAGGGCAATTTTTTCCGTTCGCTCCGTGATGTACGGTGCTATTCCCTGGCCTGCAGTCTGAAAAAAGCCATCCTCCTTCTCGTCCATCCTGAAAAATAGGTCCGGATTAGAAGTCTTGAGTGTGTTTGCGCCGGGCGCAAATTTGCCGAGAATGGAGTCTCCATTGGGCAGCCTAGATGTGAGGTAATGAGCTGTCTGATGAAAGGCGTTGACTTTCTCTTGGTGGCACGAGCCGCAGGCCTTATCCCCTACATAGTTCTCCCGTGCGTGGACACTCTCTGCTGTTGCAACCGGAGTCGGTGCGGAGCTTAACTTTCCTTGTGACTGGGTGTTATTTTGGCAAAATAAATTCGGGGCTGCGGCCAGCGAGATCGAGATTATACCGCCGATGAGGATGGCTTCCATTCTATTTTTACAGAAACGAGTCGCCTTCGGCACGAAATTCCCGCCATCACTTCCACTTACCCTGGCCCTCGACGATCGTCACATAACGATCGATGGGAAGATCGGTGAAACGTTCGATCAAATTGCTGGGTTGTGGCCATCTCACTTCAAGCAAATCGATCCTTGTTCGCTGGCCGATCCCGAGGACGAATCGGGGGTCGTGCGACGACAGAAAACTGCCGCCTCCTGTTTTCATCCTGCTTCTTTTCAGATCGCCAGCTTGGTAGGTAACACGCGCCCCAACCGCATCACGATTGGACTTTGTGCCGACCAATGTCAGGCCCAGCCAGTGGTTCAGCTTACCCACGATATTTCGCAAGAGAAGAGGGGCGCCACCATTTACGGAAACGAGCACGTCAACCGCACCGTCATTATCGAAGTCGCCGATAGCGAGTCCGCGAGCGGAGAGGCTTTTGGCGAATACTGGGCCACTTCGCTCACTGACGTTCTCAAATCCTTTGCCCGTGCCTCGGAATAACAGCAACGGCTCCTGGTACTCGACGTCTTTGTGATAGACCTGAATAAGATCGTCGGGATTACCGTTCGACAGGAACAGATCGAGATTCCCGTCGTTATCATAATCGAAGAACTTTAATCCCCAGCCACTCATCAGGCGTGTGGCGGACGCGATGCCCGTGGCGCCCGCTTTGTCATCGAACGTTTCATCGTGGTTGTTCTGGTAGAGAGAATACATCTCGTGGTCGATGTTGGCGACGAATAGATCCATCCATCCATCCTGGTTAAAATCCGCAGAATCAACTCCCATTCCTGAACGCGGCCGTCCGGCTTCACTGTAAGCTATGCCCGCCGGCGCTCCGATCTCTTCGAACTCGCCATTCCCATGGTTCACAAACAGAAAGTTCGCCGTGGTGTCATTAGCCACAAAAAGGTCCATGCGCCCGTCGTTATTGATGTCGGTTGCGACGGCGCCCCACGCTTTGCCTAGGTACTTGCCTATGCCACTGGCCTTACTAACATCGGTGAAAGTCCCATCGCCATTGTTATGAAACAGCCAACTGGCCATCGGCTTGTACAGCCTGGGAATGCAGTACCCTGGTTTGTTGTCCGCCTCGCAGGGCAAGTGTTTGGACTTATCGAAATCGACAAACCGGCAGACAAACAGATCCAGGCGCCCGTCACTGTCGTAGTCGAACCAGACCGCACTCGATGACCATCCCGGAGCGGCAACTCCAGCCTTCTCGGTGGCATCGGTAAAAGTACCGTCTCCATTATTGTGATAGAGGATGCTTCGCCCGTATTGTGTAACGTACAAGTCGGGGAAACCATCGCCATCGTAATCGCCAACCGCTACGCCTTGCCCGTATCCGCCACCCCCGACACCCGCTTTCTCGGTAACATCGGTAAAGCTTCCATCGCGGTTGTTTCGGTACAAGGCGTTGCGCAATGGCGGATTCGGATCGAAGAAATCACATTGCCCGCTATTTACTAGATAGATATCCATCCACCCATCGCCGTCATAGTCGAGGAAGGCACAGCCGGCTCCCGTCGTCTCCGGCAGATACTTTTCCACCGACTTCCCATTGGTATGTGTCCAGGTAATGCGACTAACTGCTGCTGGTATCTCCTCGAACGGATATTGAGCATATTGAGAAAGAGGAACAGAAGCCGGAAGTACGGGGGAGAAGCGCGACAGGCCGGGAAGCGCCAGACTGCCTCCCATTCCCCACAGAAAACGTCGGCGCGAGAATTGCGAGAGCCTCCGAGTTGGCTGTGGTGGCAGTATCTTCACTTTATTAATTCTTTACTTCGGGACGGATTCGGTAAACCAGAAACCCGCTAACGCCCGCACTGATTAATTCGGGCTCAGCTGCGAATCAGCCGGAGGTTCGCCCGCGGCACCCTTCTGTGTCAACCTCTGCTGAATCGCAAACTCGCGGTCACCGTCTTCCTTACGACCCGACCGGGCATACGCAATGGCCAGCATGTAGTGCGCGGCGGGATTTCCGGACTGTAGTTTGACGGCAATTTCCAGCGGGGGAATAGCCTCCGAGAATTTCTTCGCGGAAACGAGCGCGCCGCCCCACCCGACAAAGGCATCGCCAAACCCAGCGTCAAGCTTTGCTGCGCGTGAGAAGTGCTGGACGGCCTCATCCCACTGCTGGCTCTGCTTCGCCATCTCTCCCAATACATATTCCGCACCCGCATTCGAAGGATCGATCTGCAACTCCTGTTGCATCTCTTTTTTTGCTTCTTCTACCTCTGCCTGGCTCAGACTGGACTTGGAGAGTAACAACCGCCCCAGACGAAAATGAATACCGGGTAAATTTGGATTCTGCTCTAACACCAGGCGATATTCCTTGGCGGCCTCATCCCACTTCTCTTGCGTTTCGAAGGTTTCTGCCCGGAGCTCATGCCCCTGAGCGGATTTGGGCGCCGTCGTGGCCAATTCAGCTGCGGCGCGGTTCGATAGATCCGAATAGGTATGCACTGACAAATAGAGAACTTCAGGATCGTGCGGGAATTCGTGGTTCAGAAATCGCAGAAAATCCACAGCCGCATCCGGTTGACCGGCGAACATTGCACATCGCACACCGGTAAAACCGATATTGCGCTTAAGATCTTTGCTCGCAGTTTGTAGCTTGGCTTGCTTCAAGAGTGGTAAAGCTTCCTGGCAGTGACCGGATTGGGCGAGGCTCACAGCTCGTTCAGCGGAAGACGCGACATGCGGCGTTGTCACCTTATCGGAAGATTGTGCCACAGACAAAGTGGCGACCGACAACCCAAGCATCGCAAAAATCAAGGCCGTGTGGCGAGATCTGAACATAAATAAAAAGAGGGCAGGCGGTGATACGCCTGCCCCATGGTACAACGCTGCTCTCAGAAATAGAACTTTAGAGCAAACTGCATCTGTCGAGCAGCCTGAGTCGTACTGAGAACCCCCATACTGGCAGGGGTAGCTGCACAGCTATTGTCGGTCAGTGTATTTCCGCAACTGGTGCTGGGCGCGTTGAAGCCTGGGTGATTAAACGCGTTCAGGAAGTCGGCACGGAACTGTAATCTCTTCGATTCCGAAATCGCAAAATTCTTCTGTAGGCTAAGGTCGGCATCGAAATACCCGGGTCCAATGACTGGGCCTTGAGCTGGGCAATTCCCGAAGCCCGATGTGGGCTGCGAGAATGCACTCGGATCAAACCACTGCATACCGCCTGGAATCGACGTCTTGGGATATGAGACTGGCCCATTACAATCCGGACGAGGGGAGAAGATATCACTCGTCCCAGATACGTCGGATCCACGGAGGTTAAGAGGGAAACCTCCATGCCAGGTAACGATTGGGTTGATGGACCAGTTGCCAACCACTGCATTCGCACCCGACGACAAGTTGCCACCAAATTGTTTACCTCGGCCAAACGGCAGATCGTATACGGCATACGCGCTCAGCACGTGCTTGGTATCCCAGTAACATTGCGCGTAATCAGCATTGGGGTCGAAGATGTTTTGCCAGTAACTATCGGCGTTTTGGGATTGACCTCCCCAGCTTCCGTAATAGCCGGCGCTGTTGGCCATACACTTCTGATAGGTATACGAAACTTGGGCCTCCAGTCCACTGCTGTACTTTTTCTGCAGTACTACCTGCAAGGCGTTGTAATTCATGTTGCCGACGGCGGCACTCTGCTTCACCAAACCTAAACCGTTGGGCCCATAGGTCGGGGTAGTCGTGGTGATCCCGTTAATGACTGTTCCAATCGGATTTAGGCCGCCTATGAAGGGATAGGTGACCGTGCCGTTCGGCTGCAAGTCTCCCTGATCCAGATCAATGGGAACCATCAAGTGAGTAGTACGCTGGCCAACATAACCGACCTGGAACGTGGTGTTGCGGACCAGTTCACGCTGGACCGTGAGGTTCCACTGATCGGCCACTGCCGGCTGCACCTTAGTCCAAGTTTCCAGTGTGGCCCCTATGAAAGGGTCGCCAGCCGGAGGTGCCGACGCAGTAAACGCCGTGGCTGTGTCAAATGCAGCCGTTACCGGGTATGTAGTGCCCGTCCCCCCCACATTGGTTCCCGCAGACTGAGGCGGTATAAAGGGTGGATTCTGAGTCGGACGCAGGTTGGTTCCTGTGCCTTCCTGAAACGACGAGATCGACAAGCCGCCACGAATTACCATCTTGCCGCTCTGGGCGCGGGGACTCCAGGCAAAGCCCAGACGAGGCTGAAAGTCTGATTTTCCCCATGTACTGTTGTACAGTCCTGCCGGGAATCCATTCGTCCCGACGATTCCGGCGGGGACGGCATAGTTTCCGATGAACTGCAACGCTCCGGTGTAAATATTCACATTCTCCTGTGCATTGTTAAGTTCAGTCCACGGAGTGCGAGCTTCATAACGAAGGCCCAGGTTCAGGGTTAGAGTGTCAGTCACGCGCCAATCGTCTTGAACAAATCCAGCGATCAGCCAGTCGCGCGCATGCCATCCACCGGTGCTTACGCCCCGGCCTACACTCTCCGGCAGTCCCACAGCAAAGTCGCCAGCGCCGTTGCCCGTGTAGTCGCCGCCAGCGCCTAAACCGAAGACTTCGGCACCCAGTTCGCCGGCATTGCCGGGATAGAACACATTAAGGTTGTAACGTTGCAACTCAAAACCGGTTTTAATGACCTGTTTGCCATGAGTGAAGATCAGCACATCGTCAAACTGGGTCACGGTAGAGGAAAACTTTTGCGGGTTTACTAGGGCGCCAAGATTCGTCAGCGTACCCGTCGCAACAGAACTACCGGTACCACCGGAGAAACCAAATTCCGGAAAGCCAGCGATTCCGCTGGGATTCCCATCGGCGATGCCTAGTGTCGTCGCCAAGTTGCCGATCGAGAATGTAGTGGTCGGAGCAATTAGCTTGATACCATTTTTCCCAAAACGCGCTTCATTGAGCAAGCTGGGCGAGAACGAATGGGTCCAATTGGCGGATCCGTTGTTCAGCCACGCTTGGCTCAAAGTGTTGCCTAACAATGCCACGGAATTGGTAGCGGGATCATTCTCAGTGCTCCTCGAATATCGAGCGTTGACGTGATCTTTGTCGGACACATTATAGTCAACCTTGATGTCACCCTGATTTGTATTGTATTGCTGATCGGTGATGTTGACAGCTTGTCCAAAACCGTTCGGCAGAGGCGTCGTGCTCGTCGCCTTTGGATAATACTGGCTGGTAACCAGGGCCGTGAACACCGGATCCAGGTTAGCTGCGGGAATCATGTTGCCGCTAAACGCGGGCCTTGAAGTGGGTGCCAGTATCGAGCACGTAACACCGGACGTTCCGCCCGTTCCCACAGCACATGGGTTATACAGCTGTACCGGTGTGGTTGAGCTCAACAGGGCGCCAAAGTTACCGGTGGTTTCGGGCTGGGTGAGAACGGTGATGTTGTTACTTGTCGCTGGATGGTCCAGACGCCCGCCCTGATAGTCACCGAAGAAGAACAGCTTGTTCTTGATGATCGGACCTCCGAAGGTAGCACCGAACATATTCCACCTCAACGCCGGCGTGGGGTTGCCGTTAGCCGATGCCGTTATAAACGGACTGTTCTCCCACTGATTGGCGTTGAAAACATCATTGCGGATGAACTCAAACACGTCCCCGTGGAAACTGTTGGTGCCTGACTTAATGGTGGCGTTGACGATTCCGCCGGCATAATTGCCAAACTCCGCGGAAGCGTTCTGAGTAATAAGATTAAACTCTCCGATCGCGTCGGGAGAGGGCGTGTAACCGGTTAGGTTATCCGATGCCTGATTGTTGTCAACACCGTCCAACAGGAAGTTGTTGTCCTCTTCGCGGTTTCCATTGATGTATGGACGGCCTCCCCCGTTAAGGGCACCTTGAGTAGTCTGGGACCCCAGATTCATTTTCGCGGGATCCGTCGTGACTACGCCAGGAGAGAGCAAGGTTAGCTGAATATAGTTGCGGGTAGCCAACGCCAGATTGGTGACGGTGCTGGCATCAATGATGGTGCTGACCTGGGCATCCTGCGTTTGCAGGATGGGGGCAGTGCCGGACACTTCGACCGTCTCCGACACCTTGCCCACCTTCATCTGGAAGGTGAGGCGCGCCGTTTGGTTGAGCACCAGCGTGAACGGCGGGTACACGGTCTTGTCGAAACCGGGAGCAGTGGCTTCTGCCGTGTAGGATCCTACCGGAAGGCGCAATATGTTGAAGGAGCCGCTGTCATTTGTCGTCGCGTTCCATAGAACGCCATGCTCCGTATCCCGAGCGACAACGGTGGCGCCTTTGATTGGCGCCCCACTCGGATCGGTCACAGTGCCGACAATTGCGGCAGTTACTTCCTGACTCCATGCTGGTTGCAGGGCGCACAGCAGACCGGCCAGAAGCACAATTCCAACCTTCATTGACTTTCGCATCACAGGCCCTCCGGGAAACGCTTTGGGTGAAACAGAACCCTGTTCACAAATACTGTAATAAGATTAGGTTAATGCTATATAGTACTTGTATTGGCAACGTCAAGAAAAAAATTCAGCTAGCGCCAAATTCTTATTCTTTAATAATTTGGTATTAAGCTATAGCACTTTTGGAAACGAGATTATGCCATTTGGCTGATGGATCGACGGGCCTGTGGAAAAGTGGATCTTTAAAATTTCGCCCCGGTTATACAAAGAATGGAATTTTTGTGCTATGAAATGCGGTATCATGCGACTTAGGTGATCAACCCCCTTTACAAGTTTCATAGAGAAGGTTAAGGTGTGAATCTTCATCGCGTATCCGGTCCAAAGCTACGTTGTGTTTACAGCTCTATAGCATAGAAGATGGAATGAGAAGACGAGGACGAGCCTGGATCGCCGTTTCTTGGTTCAGTTTGCTCTATAGCACATTAAAATGCAGGCACCACTGCCCCGGATCAAGCTTTAACCCGCGGGTACACGCGAACAAAAAGTCAGCGTTCATGGTCTGAAGATTTGTGATCCGAGACGATCGGGGAGTTCATGCCAAACAGCCGCCCAAATGGAATGCCCGCATACCAGAAGATCCAGGCTTCAATCGTGAAGCGCATCGAAAGCGGGCAATTGAAACCTGGAGATGCCGTTGATTCCGAACGGGAACTGGCCAGGATTCACCAAGTCAGCCTGATGACGGCGCGCCATGCCTTAACCGCGCTCGAACGGGAGGGGATGGTGGATCGTCGGCGGGGCGCTGGAACTTTTGTCGCGCCCCCCAAGATTCATTTCAACAAGCTAACGAGTTTCACCGAGCAGATGGCTGGCAGAAGTTTAATGGCGTGCTCAAAAGTTTTATCCTTCGGCGTGGTCGACAACGAGCAAGAAGTGGCCGCCCGTCTGGCCTTAGCGTCTAACACTCGCCTGCTCAAGGTGGAACGGCTGCGACTGGCCGCCGACGAGCCATTCGCAGTGGAAACCTGCTATTTGCCAGCCGACGAATTCTCCACGCTTACGCGCAGCCAGATCTCGCGGGGATCGCTGTTTTCTATTTTGGAGGGCACCTACGGAATTCAAATCGCCTACGCAGATGAAGAAATGGATGCCACCGCCGCATCCCCAGCCACAGCGAACCTTTTAAAAGTTGGCCGCGACGAGCCGCTGCTGAGAATCCGCCAGCTTATTTTTTCCACCAAAGGGAGAGCCGCACTCTATGTGCTTGGCCTCTATCGATCGGATCGACACACGCTATTAGTGCGGCGTTTCCGTTGAGGTTTGATCGGCTGATATTGTTCGAGTTGCAAGAGCATTTCCATTCCAATTGGAGACGAAAACCTAGGAAAAGGACTGGCGGAGAGGGAGGGATTCGAACCCCCGATACCCTTTCAGGTATGCCGGTTTTCAAGACCGGTGCCATCAACCACTCGGCCACCTCTCCGGATACTACAGTTTGCTACAGTTCTAATTTTACTCTGCCAATCAAAGCGTGACTCAAGTTTCGGTGCAGATCTTTGAGCCGTCTGCGATAATCGCGGCGCAATGGGAAAAAAGAAACAATCTCGCCTCCGTGACCCAGGGAAAGTCACACTGCGGGAAGTTGCCGAACGCGTTGGGCTGGCGCCTGGAACTGTCTCGGCTGTCCTGAACAATACTCCTTCTTCTCGCGCCATTCCGGAGCATACACGGCAGCGGGTCCATGCTGCGGCTCAGGAATTGAACTACCGTCCAAATTTCCTGGCACGATCATTGCGCAAAAAGCGCACCTACACCGTCGGGCTTATCGTCGAGGAGATTGGAGACGCCTACGGGTCCATGATCATCAGCGGTGTCGAGGCCCATCTGAGGCAACACGATTACTTCTTTCTGACGGTGATTCATCGACATGAGGCATCCATGCTCCGGGATTACTCACAGCTGTTGTTGGAACGAGGAGTAGAAGGATTCATCACGGTTGACACCAGCCTGCCGGAACCGTTGCCTCTGCCGACCGTTTCCGTCGCCGGGCATAGGACCTTGAAGGGAGTTACGAACATCGTGCTCGATCAGGAGCACGGTGCGCGAATGGCCTTGGAGCATTTGCTAAGTCTAGGACATTGCAAGATAGCGTTTATGAAAGGTCAGCCGTATAGTTCGGACTCGGAAGACCGATGGAAGGCCATTGGTAAAGTAGCGCAAGAACTCGGCCTTACGATGGATCCAGACTTGATCATCAAGCTTGAAATCGACGACCCATCTCCACTGCTTGGATATCCCTATGCGAAGCAACTACTTGCCCGCAAGAAGCCGTTCACCGCTCTATTCGCATACAATGACATCTCTGCAATTGGCGCCATCCGCGCAATTCAGGAAGAAGGTTTTCGGATCCCGCAGGATATCTCCGTCGTCGGATTCGACGATATTCCATGGGCCGCCTATCACACACCCAGCCTAACCACGGTGCGGCAGCCTCTGGGCAAAATGGGGCAGATCGCCGCCGAGACCTTGGTCCGAATGATCGAGGCTCGGATGATCGGCCACGGCGAGGAGGACTCTTCTGAGATCGCGATTGAACCGACGCTGGTAGTGCGCGAGTCGACCGGACAAGTAATGAAATTCCCAGCGATAAAATAACGAACACCGAAACATAAGCAATAAAACGATGCCTCTTTCAACGGGAATCCCAATCACACTGGCGATTGACTCTGTACGGGTCATACCGAGAACACTCGGAAAGATCATCATGAGAACCCATTCGGTGTTTCCGTCGCGCGCCCTTTCCGGACTAACTCTGGGAATGGCGTTGCTGTCGATTCCGGCTGCCGCTGCAGCTGGAGCTTCCCATTGGGTTACGACTTGGAGCACATCGAACGCGGCCAGTGACCGGCCTGCGACTTTCTCCAATCAAACCATCCGCGAGATTGTGCATGCCACCATCGGTGGCAGCGAGGTTCGAATCGTACTATCGAACACTTTTGGCGCACGCGCAATTCGATTCGACAGCGTCTTCATTGGTGTGCAAAAAGACGGAGCGACTTTGGTTCCACACTCCAATCATGAGGTGACCTTCGGAGGAAGCCGATCAACTGCCATTCCTGAAGGCGCAGAAGCGTTAAGCGATCCGGTTTCCTTTCCGGTTGGATCAGAACAAAATCTCGTCCTAAGCTTCTATATCGCCGGCGAGACCGGGCCAGCCACGGGTCATGGCTCTGCGTATCAGACCAACTACATTTCGGGCGCCGGCAACTTCGCGGCTGTGGAAAACGCGGATGCGTTCGCAGCCGACGCCGAAACGAGCGCTGGAGGAGCAATAACCACCGGATCGTGGTACTTCCTGAGTGCGGTGGAGGTGCTCGCGTCCGCCCAGGTAAAAGGCGCTGTGGTCGCGCTTGGGGACTCAATCACCGATGGCGCATCCTCCCGACCCGACAAGAACGAGCGCTGGACCGATGTGTTGGCCCACCGCCTGCTCTCCAGTCATCATGAGATTGCCGTGTTGAATGCGGGCATCGGCGGCAACCGCGTATTGACGACTTCTCCTTGCTGGGGACAAAATGCACTGGCCAGGCTGCGACGCGACGTTTTGTCGCAAACCGGAATTGAGGCGGTGATTCTGTTCGAAGGCACCAATGACATCGGCCAGCCGGATACACCCGCTTCGAATACGAATCCCTGTTTGAGCCGGACGCAGGTCACGGCGGATGAAATTATCGCGGGATATAAACAGATCATCGCTCGAACGCATGCCCGTGGCCTCACGATTTTTGGCGCGACCATTCTCCCTTATCAAGGCTTTCAGGCTTGGACTCCAAGCGGCGAGGCAAAGCGCGTGGCAATCAACCGATGGATTCGAACTTCGGGGGCTTTCGATGGGGTCATCGACTTTGACGCCGTTGTGCGCGACCCGGCGAATCCCGCCCGCATGGCTCCTCAATATGACGGCGGCGATCATCTGCACCCCGGACCAGCAGGGCACGCAGCGATGGGAAATGCCATCGACCTGGCGTTATTTCGCTAATCTCTGAGTGATGTTGTACTCCGATGTGTAACGATTGCCGAACAAAAGTCCGCGGTACATGACGAGGCGCGCCCTCGTTTGGAAGTAACAAAACATTCCACCAAGGAGCATTTCGTGAAGAACAGAGCACCAGTTCTATTGGCGATCATCTTCGTACTCTGGGCGATACCCGGCTCGCTGACGGCACTCGATCGTGTGCAGTCGTCAACGGACGCACCGGCGAACATGCTAGCCAGCACGCCGCCGATGGGATGGAATAGCTGGAATAAATTCGCTTGCAACGTCAGTGAAGAGCTGATCCGGCAGATTGCCGATGCGATGGTCACCTCGGGAATGAAAGACGCCGGATACCAATACGTCGTCATCGATGATTGCTGGCAAGTAGCGCGCGATGGCGGCGGAAACATAGTTCCTGATGCTAAACGTTTTCCATCTGGCATGAAGGCGCTCGCCGACTATGTGCACAGCAAAGGTCTCAAGTTCGGCCTCTACTCGGATGCGGGCACCGAGACCTGCCAAGGCCGTCCGGGCAGTCGCGGATATGAGTTTCAGGATGCCCGCCAGTATGCAGCCTGGGGCGTCGACTATCTAAAGTTTGACTGGTGCAGTACCTCGACCCAAGATGCTCGCTCTTCCTATGAGCTCATGCGCGCCGCTCTGAATGCTTGCGGACGGCCGATCGTCTTCAGTATTTGCGAATGGGGCAAAAGCCAGCCGTGGCTTTGGGCAAAAGATGCGGGAAATCTTTGGCGCACAACGGGCGACATTACGGACCACTGGGAGGGTAAAAAGAAGTGGCCGAACGGCGATTGCTGCGCCCTGGGCATGCTCGACATTTTGGATCTGCAAGTTGGCCTGGACTCTTATGCCGGGCCCGGTCACTGGAATGATCCCGACATGCTCGAGGTCGGTAATGGTGGAATGACCACGGAGGAATATCGCGCTCACTTCAGTCTCTGGGCGATTCTGGCTGCTCCACTGATTGCGGGTAACGACCTACGCGATATGAAACCGGAGATTCGCGACATCCTCACGCACGAGGAAGTGATCGCGGTCGATCAGGATCCCGCCGGCATTGAGGGCCGTCGCGTGCGCAAAGCCGGAGACCTCGAAGTGTGGTCGAAGACGATGCAAGATGGCAGCCGCGCGGTGATTCTGCTCAACCGCGGGATGGCTGAAGGTGAGATCGGCGTGTCGTGGGAAGATCTGGGATATCCCGCACACTTGAGCGCCAAGGTTCGCGACCTGTGGCAGGCGAAGGATTTGGGAGAACACAAAGGGATATTCTCCGCCACCGTGGGGCCGCACTCGGTTGTCATGGTAACCGTCCGGCCATAGCGGCCGCGCGCGACAAGTTATTTCATCCCGTTTGGATAGATCAGTATCTTGCTCGCCTCGCCCGTTTTCAGTCGAGCCATCGCTTTGGAAAAATCTTTCATCGGGATGCGGTCGGTGATCACCGGGTGAAGATCGAGCCGTCCGCTCTTCAGTAAAGCAGTCATCTGGTACCAGGTCTGATACATGCGGCGACCGTTGATGCCTTGAATGGTGATGCCTTTGAAAATGATGTCTTCAGAAAAATTGAGCGGGATGGGTTTCGACGTAAGGCCAAGCAGAGAGATGCGTCCGCCGCGTCGCACGATGTCGAAGGCGGTTCGAATGGCGTCGGGATGGCCGGCCATTTCCAGGACCGTGTCCACACCAAGACCACCGGTTTTTTCAGCGACAATGGCACGCACATCGTCTTTCGACGGATCGAGCGCATAATCTGCATTCATCTTTGTTGCAAGTTTGCGCCGGTGTTCATTGACTTCGATCGCGAAGATCGTGGTTGCGCCTACGGCTCGCGCCACGGCAATGGAGAATAGTCCGATCGGCCCGCAGCCGGTGACAGCTACGGTTTTCGCGGCGATTTCTCCGGCCAACACTGTATGTACAGCGTTACCCAGCGGATCAAGAAGGGACGCGTACTCCTGCGGGATCGCTGGGTCAAGCTTCCAGATATTCGATTCGGGGATAACGACGTACTCGGCAAAAGCTCCGTCAGAATCGACGCCGATAATTTTCACGTTCTGGCAGATGTGGGCTTCACCAGTGCGGCACTGGAGGCACCTGCCGCAAGCCACATGCATTTCGGCGGACACAAAATCGCCTTCCTTCACGCTCGTGACTTCATCGCCGAAGGCGACTACCTCACCGCAAAACTCGTGTCCAGGGATTAAAGGCGGATGAATCCGGCCCCGGGCCCAGCGATCCCATTCATAAATGTGGAGATCGGTGCCGCAAATGGAGGCGACTTTGACTTTAACCAGGACTTCGTTGCGAGCGTAACTGGGAATCTTGACTTCGCGGATCTCCGCGCCCGGCGCGGCTTCCGGCTTCACCACCGCCAGCATGGTATCAGGCATGGAGTTCCCTTATGAGTGCGGAATTAGAAGAGCAAACTATCTATTTTAACATCGGCAAATTGCGCTTCCGGCATAACCGTCGAGGAAATGAACGCCATAGGCTTGAAGCAACAAACTCGACGCCACAATATCATTTGCCAATGGTCATACCTTGTTCCATAACCAACCACCATTGCCCCTCGCGCTTCAAGAAAACATCGGTCAGGCGGGCGCGGCGGCTCTTGACCTGCCCGTAGTCCCGAACGGTGATCGTAAACTCGGCGCTCGAAACTGCCGTGTCGCCGTAGATGCGCGCCGCAAGGCTAGCCGGCTCCATCTCCATGACGATGAATTTGCGTTTGATGTCACGCAAGCTCGCCAGTGCTTGTTCTTTATTTTCGACGCTTCCGTTCTCGCGGATGTGCAAGTAATCCGATGCAAGGTGTGTCGCGTATTCATCCCAGTCGCCGCGAACAATGAGTTCCGCCAGTTTCGATTCCAGAGCTTTGATCTCGACATCTGCAGCGGGATTCGAATCAGCGTGGACGCCTGGCTGCTGCGCGTTTAGAGCGACAACGCTCAGCAAGGTGAGAATCGAAATCGTGAATACTCTTCGCATGTTCTCTGCTCTCCGCAGTCTTCTCTACGATCCGCCGGCCGGGATGAAATCAATTACGGTTTGAAAGTTTCGCGAGTCGCCGTCTTCGGGCTTGCCGTCTTGTAGTCTTCCGATTTACCACGAGGAATGCTCAGCGTCCGCCATTGTGAAGAGCGGAGGTGTTTGGCGAGGAAGACAATCTGTCCCGTGTGTTGAGCGTAATGGGCAAGCGCGCGATTGAGTGCCTGCATCACCGTGTGCGGTTCGTTGCGGATCGTCACCGTCCGCTGCACATCCTCGGGCTGGAGCGAATCGAGCACCGAAAACACCCGCAACCACGCCTGCTCCCACCAGCTGAGCACTTCGGCCGGCGTCGTTTTCGGCTGGACTTCAAATTCCTGGTCGCGAAACCGGTCGGGTTTCTCACCATCGCTGGTGAGGAAGTCGGTAAAACGTGAGCGTGCGTTACCAGCGATGTGTTTGACGAGAGCCGCCACGGAATTCGATTCCGGATCGATGAGGACGAAGAAGTCTTGCTCTCCAAGTTGTGCCATGGCAGCTTCGCCCATGCGCTTGTGGCCACGAAACTGACGCTTCATTTCTTCGAGGTAGTGGGCAGCAAGGTCGGTCATAAGAGTTCACAAACCACAACGCTCATAAATTTACACCAGCTCAATGTCGCAGGCGACGCGAAACCCGTAGTCCGAATACTTGAACTCGGGAGGAATGCTGGAACGGGCCGCGCAACGCGAAATCTTGATGTGGTGACGCCAGGAACCGCCGCGGGAGGCACGTCGCGCGCCGGTTTTAGGACCGCATGGATTACGCTCGGGCGATACCGCATAGTAATCAGGCGCGTACCAGTCACTGCACCACTCATGGACGTTGTCGCACGTGTTGTACAGGCCATATGAATTGGATTCGGCAAGACCCACAGGTTCGGGGCCGGTCTTCCAGTGGTCATTGCAGCGATCGGCATAGCCCGGTTGCGACTGCGGCGGTGCGTCGCCCCAGGGAAACAGTGCGCCCGCGCTGCCTCCGCGAGCCGCGCGTTCCCATTCGGCTTCGGTAGGCAAGCGAAACTTTCTTCCGGTGTTTGCGCTGAGCCATTCGCAGTAACGGTTTGCTTCATGCCATGAAACTCCGACAACCGGTTGCTCGGGATGGTTGAATGCGGGGTCGGTCCAAAACGGCGGCGGCAGTGACCCGGTTTCGCGCAGGAATCGTTCGTAGTCGGCGTTCGTGACCTGGAGAGCGGCGAGTAAAAACTCGTCGGTCCAGACTCGATGCACCGGTTTCTCATTGTCCTGTCCGCGATCACAGCCCATGAGAAACCACCCCGCCGGGATTTGGACGAGCGTGGGAACACATTCCTCGGTCCGCGATCGGGAGGAAAATCGCGTTGGTTGCCTAACATCCATGGTGTCAGAGTGCCCGCAGAGCGCGGACGATGTCTCCAATTTTATTCTCCTGAAACAGCCGGATGCCGGCAACGCCAGCGGCTCCTGCATCCAGACACGACTCGGCATTCTCTATCGTGACGCCGCCAAGAGCAAGCAGCGGAATTTTCCTACTGCGAGCCTGGCGCAGGGCGATGACGCCCGTTGGCTGCGATCCGGGAGCACTGCTTTTTTCGAACACCGGAGCGAACACAGCGAAGTCAACCGCGTCTGACTCGGCGCGGATGATGTCTTCATTCGAGTGGCAGGAGGCAGCCACCAGAAAGCGGCCTTTGGTCGGTAGCAGAGGGACAGAAGCGCTCAACACACGGCGCACTTCATGGGGCCCGACGTCATCTCCACGCAGATGAACGCCGTCGGCACCCACAGCCAGCGCGATGTCGGTGCGATGGTTGATCAGGAGGCGCGTCGATGGTGACTGCTCGCGATCATTCTTGCTGATATTCTCGCTCGCACTTGCACTCGCATTCTCGCTTATCGCCGCAACTGCTTCGCGCGCCAAACTTTCGAGTTCCCGTGCGCTTAAATCTCGTTCCCGAAGCTGAATGTAATCGACGCTCGCCCGCGCAGCTTCGGCAACTTTGGCAAGCAGCGCACGGCTACGAGAGCGTTCGTCGCCGCGGAACTGGCTTCGGTCGGTAATATAGTAGAGCAGACAGCGTCCAGCCATCAGCTCTCAGCCTACTACGACAGTGCCATTCACTTCTTGTCAGCAATAGCTGATGCAGCTGACGCGGCTGCTGAAGCGCCTTCCGCACACGGCGGTGGAGTAAACAACTTCAGATTCTCCGCCTTCCAGCGCATCGCAGCGTAGATGCGATTGCGGCCGCTGGGGTGATCGAAAAAGATAAACTCTTCGATCGGACCGGGATTCATCTTTCGATATTCGCCAAGATGAATTGCAGCTTGGGCAAAACCGTCAGGCTGCCGCGCAGTATTCAGCCCAAACATGTCGGCTTCCTGTTCCTGCGTGCGTATGGCCGAGTTATCGATCGGAGTGGATACGAAACCGAAGATGGAAACCATCAGCAACACGAGCGGGAGTATGGCCGTGTCGCCTATGCCGCGAATTTGCCATTTCTCGCCCCAGCGCTGGAGCGCCCAACCGAGCCCCCAATATAAGTAAGCGAAGAGCAATACGATCTCAATCGCGTTGAACATGATGCCCTTGTAGATGTGGTTCATGACGTAGTGGCCCATCTCGTGTCCCATGACGGCCTGAATTTCTTCCGGCGAGCCGCGGCGGAGAAGGTTGTCATTGAGGGTGATTCGCATCGTATTGGCGAAGCCGCTGACGTTGGCGCTCATGCGCGTCGATTGCCGTGAAGCATCCACGGTGTAGACATCCCGAGCAGGAATGCCGTTGGCCCGCGCGTTGCTCAGGATGGGATTGACAATCTTCGGATTGTCGAGACGTGTGACCTTGTTAAATATGGGAAGTAGATAGACCGGGAATATCAGCATGCCGACAATCGTGAACAGGATGGTCACGGCCGCACCCCAGATCCACCAGGTTCGGGGAAGGCGGCGGACGATGCCGAAAAGAACCACCACCAGCACACCGCCCAGCACCAGCCCCAAACCGAGAGCCTTCAACTGATCTACCAGCCATGGGCCAAAGGTCTGCGTGGCCAGTCCGTACTTGTGCTCGCGGAAATAATTTTCGTAAACCGTGAGCGGGAAAATGAGGACGCTTGTGAGCACAAGGTATTGCAGCCAGTACACGAACGTGTGCACCGGCTTGAAGCGCGTCACCCGTTCCGACAAATCTCGCATGCGCGCCGACCAGCGCAGATTCAGCAACAGTAGCGAAACGATTGCTCCGTAGAGAAAGTCCCAGAGAATCAGCCAATAGCCGCCTTCGAAATAGGCGTCAGAACGCGCTGTCTTGTCGGCCGGAATCTGCGCGAGATAAGCATTGGTCGCTGCCGTAGCGTCGAAGTGCGGCGAGGGTTGTGCCTCCGGCGGAACCTGGATCACGGACGGCATCTCATTCGCCCCCGGTGGTTGCGCGAGCGCGAAAGTTGCGCAGAAAAAGATCAGGCAACAGAATGCTGTCGCCAAGAATGTTCTTGAGCTCATCTTGTTTGTCTCCGGAAAACGGCTAGGCAGAAGTGTATACGGAGCCGGGCTGCCACGAGTTCAATTTTGAGCAGACGGGGGCCCGCGCAACTCTCTAGCGGCCTGCTGAAGCCCATGCGGAACAAGCGGCGCCACACGAACTAAGGGCGCGTTTTGGCGATTTCCGGGACAGCCGGCTCGCCGGTGCGCTTCGCTTGTTGCGGGGCGAGGTGGTGCTTGGTCAGCCCGACCTTCAGGAACTCAAAGCTTTCTTCTGGCGAATCGGACATCTTGAACAGATCGAGGTCCGGCTCCGAGATTACACCGGCATCGACCATCGCCTCGAAATTGATGATTTTCTTCCAGTACTCGCTGCCATAGATAACGATGACAATTTTCTTAGCCAGTTTTTCGGTCTGGGCGAGAGTGACGATTTCAAAAAACTCGTCGAGCGTGCCAAAGCCTCCAGGGAAGATCACCAGCGCCTTGGCCAGATACGCAAACCAGAACTTGCGCATGAAAAAGTAATGGAACTCGAAGTTGAGCGAAGGCGTGATATAGGGGTTCGGATTCTGCTCGAAGGGCAGATTTATATTGAGCCCGATCGTCTTTCCCCCCGCTTCGTGCGCCCCTAGATTTGCCGCTTCCATAATGCCCGGGCCCCCGCCAGTGGTGACCACGAAGCGATGGCGTTTGGCGGGAATCTGCGTGGACCACTCGGTAAGCATGTGGGCCAGCCGCCGCGCGTCCTCATAGTAGCGAGCCATGTCAACGGCAGCCTCGGCGCGCTTCAGATCCCGGGCTTGCTGCCCCGCCGCAACGTGAGCGCCGTTGCCGCGGACTTCAGACAGACGGGTCGTGGCGTGGTCAGGGCTGGGGATGCGGGCCGAGCCGAAAAAGACGACGGTATCTTGAATCTGCTCGCGGCGAAAGCGCGAAAGGGGCTCGCTATATTCGGACAACAGCCGCAAAATTCTGCCGTCCGGACTGTTGAGGAATTGCTCGTTCTGATATGCGAGGGGAGCAGGTTTGAGTTCTTGATCAGCCATAAGTAGTCACGAAGTGCAAACGTTTTTGTTCACTGCGGTCTGCAGCTAAATTTACGCTAACGAGAAGCGACGACGGCCGCTGAACTTCATTCCTCTCGATATTGAATCGCTTCCCAAAATCCGATCCACACATTGATCACGCCCAGGCCGGTCGAGAGGCCACGGGCGAAGCCACTGGTTACCAAGGCGCGGAGCGTCGGATGCGGCGACAGCAGAGGGTTGTCGGACCATTCCGGACGCCACGGCAAGATCATGAGCATCACTCCGAGCGTCGCACATAGGAACACGAATAAAAGTACCCCGATGCGCCGCAGCCAAAGACGCGCAACCGAAGGCGAAGCGGCGGTAACGGCCGCTGGAACGCGAGAGAGTGGGGTTTCGGCTGGAGGTTTAAGTTCTCCAACAGCGGTCGAGTCGCTGGCAAAAGGTAGCTTGGGATCGGAAATCATCGCGCGTCGTTGTAAGTGGGCCGAAAGCAAGGCCGTGGAGTGGGCGCAGCCAAGGGTCGCATCCCAAGCACAAATTCCGAACCCACTGAGTGCATTCTACGACTTCAGGGCCTGTATGCGCTCGGCCACGTCGCGATAATCGATGTTTGCCCCGTACACGCTGGTGAAATGACGCAGTGCGGCGGGTTTGTCCAGAGCAGCTTCGCATGCCGATCCAAGCTCGTAGTTGATGGCCAGTCGGGCTTCATCATCAAGTCCAGGAATGCCAAGTGCCTTTTCATACCAGCGGATGGCCGCATCAGGGACCCCTTTATCGAGGAAACACTGCGCCAGCCAGGTATAGGTCTGAATGGGCTGCGAAAATGCCTTGCCGCGTTCGATCGCAGTGCATACCTTCTGCAATTCGGCGATGGCCTCGTCGAGCAGTCCCATTTCGCGGAAGGCTACGCCCAGGTTGTAATGCGTCTCCGGATCGTCGTCACCGGCTGCAACCTCTTCTTCGAGTTCCTGCTTCAACTCTCCAAACATCTCGGAAAGGTCGATGCTGCCCGTAGGATGCATGGCCTGGGCCCCTGCGCCCAGCGGCCGCACGGGAGCGTCGCGGTAACTTATGGCTGGAGTCATCGCGGGAGCAGCGGCGGTTGCACTTCCGGCCGCGGACGCTGCAATCGCAGACATGGGTGCCGGCGTAACTGGAATCTTGGTTTCGGTTTGGGCTAGTGGCGCGGGCAGAGGTTCTGGCACGGACGTTTTGGTGACGGCAGGGACTCTGGGGCGCTTGGGCGTCGGTGTTGCTGGCCAACTCGGCAACGGCGCGCTTACTGGGGTCTTGGTTTTCGGAAGCTCGTCTGCGGGCGGCGCCTGCGGGAAAGAGTCGCCGAGCGAGGCTTCCAGGTCGGCGACGAACGATGTCAGCTCGGTTGGTTCCGCCTGCACTGTTTCGGCGTGCACGGGCTCGACGTTCGCTGGCTCGTTATATGTGGACTCGAGTCCGAGTTCCGCTGGAACCTCTTCCTGAGATTCGCTCGGAGTTTCTTGTTGGTAACCTGCCACCAGATCGGGCGAGACGGCAAGCTCCGGCTGCTCCTCGGTTTGAATTTCGAAGCTGGCGGGATCGTCGGCGTTAATCTCAGCGATTTCCTCTTCCGGCTCGGCCGGCGCCTGCCCCGCAGATTCAACTTCGGCGCGCAGCGGATCGAGAATACTGGCGTCGCGGGTCAGCTTTTCGAGCTTCTCAATGCCGGCGCGAGCCTGATCCGTCATGAAGTGCTCGAGATAGAACCGGATTTCCTCGACCGTCTCCGCGATCTCGGGATTACTGGAAGATTCGGAGCCCGCTGTCGCTTCCACAGCCGCCGATGGTTCTGCTGGAACCGACTCCTCGACGGAAAGAGACTGCTCCCACTCGGACGAAAGGTCATCCGCAGGCGTGGACGCTACAGAAAGATCGTGCCCGTCGGAGGATGCTTGCACTTCCAGTTCGTTGACGGCAAATTCCTGCACGGAGAATTCTGGAGGCGCGACGGGCGCGATTTCCTGATGCGAATCCGCCGCCACAACCATGGGCCAAGGCGAAGGCGGAGCCGCAGCTGACGCAGCGCTGGCGGCGGCAGCGATCACCGGCGAGGTAGGCAGCGTTGCAGCGACAGCTACTGGGGCTGCGTGTATTGGAGCGGCGTTCGCGCTGTGCTCATAGCGTGCGGCCAATTCTCCGTAGCGCATCGCGTCGTCGGGATAGCCAGCATCGTGGTACACACTTTCCAGGGTCCGACAGCAGACGGCGGCTTCGGTAAAACGCTGGAAGCGAGTGTGGAGCGCGGCCAGCCGCTGGTTCAAGCGCACATCGCGCGGAGCTTGCGGCAAGGCGCCCAGCAGCGGCACAACCGCCTTGTCGGGCAGATTGTAAGACAGAAACAGGTCCGCGTCGGTGACCGCAGCACGTACGGCGATCGCAACATCGTCGGGATAAGACTGATCGATCACCGGCGCTGTTGCCTCCAACTCTTCGACGATGACCGTGCCTTCCTCGGGGGTAATCCCGGCAGCGGGCGCTTCCCCTTCCATCCGCCCAACTACCTGCTGATAGTTCTGCATGTGCAACTGGTTCTGGGGCTCGGTGGTAGCCAGCATCTGGTACAGGTCGCGAGCCCGCGCCAGATTTCCGTCTTTCACGGAGGTGTGCGCGAGAAGTTCGGTGACTTCATTGACGTGCGTGCTCTCACCAGCTTTGTTCAGCAGAAGCAACAGTGCATCGAGTGCGCCCGAATCGTCGCGCACATGGCTAATCATGCTATGTAGACTGCCAAGCAGCTTCGTCGAATCGGTGGCCAGAAGACGGTCGGCATGCCGGGTGTAAACGTCGAGCGCTTCATGATACTGGCCGAGACGGGTGCAGCCCTCAGCCAGCGAAAATAATCCTTCGGGGTCATTGTGTACCGTGAGCAGCTTTTCGGCAAGCGGTGCCGCCTTGGTCGTGTTTCCAATTTGCAGGTACGCTTTCAGCAGGTCGCGCAAACCCTCGGGATGGGAGTCGAGGTCGGGAGCCTTTTCCAGGTATTCGATTGCGCTCTTCGGATCGTCGCTCTCAACGGCAGCCCTACCGCGGAGCAACAGAACATAGCCATTGCCGGGATCGAGCACCAGCATCCGCTTCAGAACGTCTTCGGCGGCGGCGAGCGAACCACGCGCGCGCAATGCTTCAGCCGCAGCGCTAAAAATCTCCCATGCTTCTTTTTTCTTTCCCAGCTTGATATAAACTTCGGCCAACTTGATCCGCATGGGCACATTTTCCGGATCCATTTCGAGGACTTTCTGGAAAAGGCGCACGGCTTGTTCGTGGTCGCCATTCTTCATGAAGTCTTCGGCGACTTGCAGATACTGGGCGCGGGCATCATTGAACAAGCCCTGTTGCGTGTAGAGTTCGGCCAGTTTCAGAGATCCATCCACGCTCGGCTGGAGCTTGGTGATCTTCTTGTACATGGCGATGCCCTTGACTGTGAAGCCCTGCGCGGCATACGCATCGCCAACTTTCTTGAAGCTCTCGATGGCTTTGGTGCTGTCGCCAAGACGGGCGTAGAGATCGCCGATGGTGTTGTTGACGGTTAGGTCGTTGGCGTCGTGCTTCAGAATCTTGTCATACTCAGCAATGGCGTTCTGCAGCTTGCCCTGCTGGACAAACTTTTCCGCGGCGCTAAGAACCTTCTGTTTATTAAAGCCAAAACCAAACGCCATAGGGTGCGGACTCCAGCCTTTTTCCTGTCGAACGCCTGCGATTTCCGCTAGCGCCGAACGGTTCCGAACCTCGCCGGGAGATTCCCAGACGAAACCCCGCAAAACCGCGCAGCCAACATCGCGGAGTAAGGTAATTGTAAGGCCGCGTACTCTGGGGGCGATGGTTACCAACGATTACCGGGGGTTACCAAAAGGGAGTGTACGTCCGGTTACGGGAAAACCTGACCTTAAACGTCCAGATCGAGACCGCCAGACGACGTCCCGACGACCGCCCGGGCCGAGCTCTCCCCCAACTCTGCCCAGCTCTTCCCCTAAGCGCTGCCCTGGAAGGGCGTTCCGGCTCCTAATACTACTGTGTTATAAATGAGGAGCTCCACAAAAAGGACAACTCGAGAGTTGCCGGAGAAGAGCTCGGGCGATGGTTTGTCGGAGCGTAGCAATCGACCAGGGGTTATGCCGCTCGAGGCGAACCCGGCGATCCCCGAGGGTGGAACTGGGGCGGCATCTTGGGGATGGATAGTCCCAGTCGACCCGAACGGGCAGAGGGGGA
>Ga0209530_1000579_pt1 | contig 23853 bp, 17 predicted proteins | sample BlaSpr_A8_Ref_O1_FD_187987 | JGI IMG/M metagenome (GOLD analysis project Ga0209530, IMG submission 187987) | Forest soil microbial communities from Thunder Bay, Ontario, Canada - Black Spruce, Ontario site 2_A8_Ref_O1 (SPAdes) (version 2) | ecosystem: Environmental > Terrestrial > Soil > Boreal...
CAATCAAGTCCTATGCGCAACTAAAAAATCAAACTATACGCAGCCACAATTCCATGTTTGCGTATAGCCCTACATCAAAGCTCCCCCGAGCCGTCTTGCGTTTCGAAATTCCTCCATCCTTAACTAGGCTAACGAATCGCTCCTGCCCCCTCAGCCAAGACCTTACCTTCCTCTTTTGCGATCCTTTTTGAACCGACCTCAACAAATCCAGCACGTCGGCGTTGACTCCATCCGCGTGCCTGGTGGTGAAACCGCGCCGCAAACCCTGGTAGGTACAGAGATGAGCGCCATAGGACGGCGCAAGGCGTGCTCAGTCGCGATTCTTACACGCCCTGATTCCCAACTCGGCAAACCACCAATAGAACACTATCGCCGCAGGAAAGCGGTACCAGAACGCTCCACCGGAAAAGTCCTCTTGGAGCGTCGGTGAATGCGGGCCAGCAGCACTTGCCCGAAAAGCACGATCAAGCGACGTATTCCATCTATTGTGCCTACGAGTTTTTGGTCGAACCGCTGGAAATTCTTGGTTCTAAAATGGCGTCCCCGAATCTCCAAAGTTTGAACACTTGGCCAACAGTCAGGCTACCCGTAAATCGGTCAATTGAGTTTTACTTTCGAGGCCCGCTCGCCCCAAAGGATCCAAGCAGCGGTTTCAGCGTTTCTTTTCCAGTGCATGTTCCTGCCATGTGACGTCTGTTCATCCACCACGGGCTTTGCATCGGTGACGTAGGCTATCTCATCATTGTTGATGGCGACGTAAGCCCAATATTCGCCTTGACCGCTACCGGGCATCGGGGAAGACAACAACCGCCATTCACTGCCCGTGAATCGGAAGATACCGTGCCCGCGAAAGCTGGCGACGAGGTTGCCCTGTTCATCGACTGCGACTGCTTCACATCCGCCGGGCGTCGGTATCGGCGTAACCTCGCTTGGGGACACGATCAACATTCTGCCGTCCCTATCACAGATGTAAGCTGAAGCGTTCGCAACTGTCCACATTTCCGCGAGAAAGGAGACTCCCTCCCGTACGCTTAGCTCGTGCGGTCCGGAACCATTGACCAGAGTAATGGTGTCGGACTTGAACGGTTGGCCCGGCCGAAGGAGAAACGGCAGTAGTTCATGCCTGACGATGTAAGCGATTCCGCCTTGGATCGGTAGCGCGCCGAGAACGCTATCGTCGACGCTCATCGGTGGAGGCTCTGGCTCAACCATCCAGTTGCGAGTCGTAGCACTCCATCGCCAGGCCCCGCCAGCGGCCGCAACCCAAAAACCGGCGTTAGTGCCGACAGGCTTAATGCCCTCCAGTACCTCCCCTCGGGAGTAATATCCTTTCGGCGGCTGAGGCATGGCAACGCGCTGCCAGATAGAACCGTTGAAGTTCAGGAGTTCGTGCGTGTGCTCGTCCATGACCCAAAGTAGATGATCAGAACGGTCAAACCATGGACCTGAAACAACGGAATCGCTCTTCTGCATCTGGAATAACCTCGCGACAGAGCCATTTTCGATCTCCAACAAACCAACATTGCTGCCTATGTACAAGCGATTATCGAAGTATGCAGCGCCGGTTAGCGAGAACGAAGCATAATCGGGTAGACGACGCACAATGCCATTGAAGGCAGCCCCAGGCAGCGCCCTGGGTGAGCCGGAGTTTGGAGCCTGTGAGCGGATCCAAAGCGGTACCCCGATTACGGCGATGACGAACGGCAGTGGCGCAAGAAAGAGCGAACGTTTACCGAGTCTGTGTCGAAACAACCGAACCAGCAAATAGGCCAGCGCGGTCATGACGAAAAGGGTCACCAACGACGTGGCTATCAGCGTCGGTATGATTTGTTCGCCGTCGAATAGAAACGCTACGGGTCGATGCATCGTGAAGAACCTCGAAAGCGAGTCGTGCCCTCTCGTGTGAGAAGATTCGCACAACTGCCAGTCATCCGTAAATGCTTTTAGCACCGAGCTAAACGAAGGGACGACTGCCGAAGGACACTTTCTCACGACGAGACCAAAGTTCGGAAGAAGGTCCACGCGTTGACAACGACCTTGCCATAGAACTCAAAACGGACTCTGAGGTGCATGTAGCGAGCACAGAAACCTGCTATTGTTTTATCGCCCGTGGAGAAACGAAGGTCTCACAAAACTCGCTACGAGAGAAGGACACGAAATGCGTCGTATTAAACTTAACGCCATCGTCGAAAGCATTGCGCCCGAATACCGAAGGTGTTAGGAGATGTTTCGTTTACTCGCGATACCAATCATCTTGGCGGCGACGTGCGTCTCGTCGGTGGCGCATGGCGCGTCCGAGCAACCCAACAAACCACTACGGTACTCGTGCCCAACGGCGCCGTTCGTTAGCGTCTCAGCAAGTACACCCGAGCGAGATGCCCTGCCTGCTGTTCAGATTACCCTCACAGATGCTCTTGGGCAGACGGCTGGTCGGCAAGCACGAGGAAAGCGTATTCCAACTTCACGTTACGGCGAAGTTACAGAGATTCCGAGTATGCCTAACAAAAGCATGGTGCTTGCTGTCGAGGTATGCGACGCTCCGCAAGGTGAATATCGCATAAGTGTAGATGAGCGGGCAGCGCTCCTTACCTTCTTTCAGTTGGAGGGAACGCTAACCCTGGAACGGAAACCGGTGAGTATCTGCTGTTGCACCATATCTCCAAAGATGGCTTTACCCGGCACTACACTTTCAGATTTCGGATTGAAGAGGGGCACATCATTCTGAGGTGGCTAGATGCGGACGGGCGCGAGCAGTCGAAAATAGAGAACAACGATTGGTAGGGCGCCTTCGCGCATCCGTTTGGAGTTCGCTTCAGCATGGTTTCGCGACCCCAACATCGTTAGAATTCATACCGCAGCGCGAACTCCATAACACGCGGTTGATTGAGCAATCCCGAATAGTTGCCGAAACTTCCGCCACTGCCCAACCCGAGCGAGTTCGACAACAAACTGGACTGCACGTCGAAGCTTGCCGAGTTCGTAACATTGAAGACTTCCCATCGGAGTTGCAGGCTCTGTTTCTCAGACCAGGGCAGGATCCAGCGCTTGCTGAGACCGAGATCAATGCCAAAGTATCCCGCGCCGCGAATGTTGTTGCGCTCGCCCGACTCTCCAGCATAAGCCGGCGCGAACGAACTGATCGCGGCCGGACCGTTGGCAAAGATGTTGGGGACGCCGTTAATTAGGTAGGCCCCGGTTTTTACAGGAGCGATCTTGTCGGCATTGCCTTCCATCTCAAAGTTGGTGGGGAAACTGGAGAAACCGTTGTCCACCGTGACCGGGAAACCGCTGGTGACACGGAAAACGCCGGAAAGTTGCCAGCTGCCGATGGCCGCATCGAGCACACGCCCAGAGTCATGGCCAAACCGCCGCCCGCGCCCAATGGGGAGCTCCCAGATCCAGTTGGCATTCAGCTGATGCGTAGCATCGAACGAGGCAACGCCTTTCTGTGCGTTTGGATTCCAGGCGTTAATGATGTTGTTGTTCAAACCGAGCAGGCTGCCATTGCTGGCCGGTCCGACGCGTTCGGCATCCGAGGAAATGTCGAGCGCCTTGGAGAACGTGTAGTTCAGGTCAAATTGCAAGCCATGCGACAGACGATGGCGGAGGCTCGCCTGCAGCGCGTTGTAGTTCGACCACGCCATGGAACGCCAGGCATACAAAGAGCTGAATTGCGGAGCATAGTAGGAATATTGACCGCCTGAAGTGAAGTAAACCTGGTTCGAATTGGGATCCGGGACGCCTTGGTAATCCAGGTTATAGAGAGCGAGAGAGTCGTTGGTGCCGGTAGCGCAGAAAGTATCGAAGGCGAAGACAACCGGACTCGGTGTGTAGGAAAGGTTCCCCCCCGTGCAGCCCGTCAGAGGATATTGGTAACCGGTAGCCAGAGGCTGAATCTGATCTTGCCAAAACTGTTGGACATTGGCGGGAACTTGGTTCGGGTTAAAAGAATTCGTTGGGTTGGTCACGCCAGCGTTGAGCTCAGGCCGGAAAACCTTGGCCAGGGTTTTTTCAGCGGTGAAGTAGTCGATGCCAGCTTGCTTGTCATGGATGTCGAGAGGCATCGCGAGATCATCCTGAGCAAGCAGGCGATGCGAGAGCCGGCCGACATAGGCGACATCCAGCGAAAAGCCTGAGGACAGTTCGCGGCTGACCGCAAAATCGATCGTGTAAGAGTATGGAGTCTTAAGACTACTGTCGATGCCCCACTGGATGGCACCAGAGCCGACGGGATAAGGTTGCCCCAAGCCACTGCCGTTCGCTGGCGCGGGGGGCAGGATTGGATTGCCTTGATAATCGGAGGCGGGAATCACGTTCATGCTGGTGAGCCGCGGCGCGATTATGGACGTCTCAACATCGGAGGGGTTATTCAGCGTACTGGCTAGTCCGAAAGAACCGTTCTGATCGAAGGTGTCAACCAGACTTTCGCCCACGCGGTCATAAACAATGCTGAAACCCCCGCGGATGCTGCTCTTGCTCGGACCGCCGAACACTTTGCCCAGCCAGCCATCGGAAAAATCCGGGGACCACGCAAAAGCAACACGTGGACCGAAATTGTGAGTGTCCCAGTTGTAATAACCCGGTTTACCATTCGCCGGGCCAGCCCAGTTGTAGGTGATCAAAGGCGCCGCATTCGAAGGAATGCCCTGTTCCATGCCAGCGCCACGTTCGTTAAACCATGTGCCCAAATTGAAAGTCGTGCCAACTTGCAGGCCATTGGTCTCCCAGGGAGGAGAAAATAACGAGTAGCGCAGGCCGAGCGTCAATGTGAGATTCGGTTTTACCTTCCAGGTATCTTGCGCATACATTTCATAGGAATCTTCGGCGAAGTGACGAGCCACCGGAGTGCCTTCCGTTAATGTAGTGCCGGCACGATTGTAGTTATAAATGGCATCGCCGAAAGTAATCATTCCGAGCAGGCTGGTCATGGCGTAGTCGTAGTTGCTCTGGAAACTGGGATCCACCAAAGCATAGCCATTGTTCGCAGGATTAAGAGGAGACGGGTTACTTGCGCCGGAGAGGCCTGAATCATAAAGCCAATCCGGATTGGCCTGCCCGACGTCAAAGGAGTTATTCAGGTTGTTTTCAGAATCGCGGAGGAACGCGAACTGAAAGCCGAACTGCCAAGTGTGCTTGCCGCGGTTCCAGGAGACGTCGTCGGTGAAATTATTGATCGGCCGCTGAAAGGCTGAGGAATACGTAATACCCTGACTGAAGGCCTGCAGGTAGTTCCAAGGTTGATCGGAATTCCCATTCATACCGACACTTTGGCGGACGAAGCCATAGCGAAAATTGTTAATCAGAGTAGGCGACAGGACTGCGGTATAGCCAGCGACCAAGCCCTTGTTGAAAGTAATCTGGTTCACTTGCGGAGGAGTACCGGGCAGGAACGGCGCGTAGCTCGTACCGTAATCGCTATTTTCGTTGGCCAGGGCTCCGGTAAGCGAGAGGCGATGCTTGCCGTCGGAGGTAATGTCGTAGTCAAGTTTGGCAATATACCAGTTCCTATGCGTCGTGGTAGGGTCTCGGAACCGAAAGCCAGCGGTGTTCAGGAGATCTCCTGTCGTCTGGTCGTTCGGCAGCGGATATTGACTCATGTACTGCAGCACCGCGGCGTCGGGCCCGGGTTGTAGAGCAAGGCTCGTGCTGTCCCAGTTCGTGATCGTCGCCGGGGCGACGGCCATATCGCCGGCAGGAGCCGTGTAAAAGGCGCCACTGATCCCTTGGACACTGTTACCTGTGCAGGGAGGACTCGTGGTCGTAAGGCAGAGATATTGAATTACGCCATCGCGCATGGCGGCGGTAGGAACGGTGCGCACCGCGCTAATATCTTCAGCATCGCGATAACCCTCGTAATTCAGAAAGAAGAAAAGCCGATTCTTAATGATTGGCCCGCCCAGAGAGGCTCCAAAGATGTTGCGGTTGAGAAATGGCGGACTGTTCGGATCGCCACTCGCCAGTTGAGAGGACTTGATGAAATAATCGTTGGCGCTGACGAAAGAATTCCGGTTGTATTCGTAGACCGAGCCGTGGAAGCTGTTCGTGCCGCTCTTGGTCACAAGCGCAACTTGTGCCGCGGATGAGGTACCTTCGTCTGCGCCGTAATTCGTGGTTGTTACGCGAAACTCCTGTACCGAATCGAGCGTGACCGGAAGCACTGACTGGAAGGCATAGGCCCCCTTCTGATTCGCCGGAATGCCATCGACCGTGATGTTGCTTTGATCGCTGCGTGCGCCGTTGACCGCCCCGTTTCGCGTATCGACCAGGGTATTGACGTCTGTATAGTCGCCGGTAAAAAGCACGCCCGCCTGAAGGCTGAGAAGATTCCCCACGTTGCGGCTTTCGAGAGGAAGCTGCTTGACCTGATTTTCGTCGAATGCGTTGCCAAGAGATGCGTCCGTAGTGTTGATGGTTTCCCCCGCAGCCGAGACTTCGATCTGACTGTTGACCGAACCGACCTGGAGCTTTACCGTGACCGAACTCGCAATGTTTACGAGAAGCTCAAGGTGAGTTTGTTCGTACTTTTTGAAACCCTCTTTTTCAGCGGTGAGAGTGTAGGTGCCTGGAGGAAGAGCGAGGAACTCATATTCTCCAGAACTATTGGAATGGGTTGTGCGCTGCAAGCCCTGAGCGGTGTTCAGAAGTGTGATCCGGGCACCGCCGATGACGGCGGCGCTTGCATCGACCACGACTCCTCGAACTGAAGTCGTGCCGGTCTGCCCAAAAGTCACGGACGCGGTTGTTAGAAGCAGGCTTAGGTATACACAAACCTTCCGCGCCTCAAGTGGACGAATCATGGATTGCTCCTTTTGCGGAACGATATGGCGGAGTGGTCTCGGTCTGATTTCGACTGGGCAACGATCGGGACTTCGAGCAAAACCGCGGCCCCAGCGTCGATCTTGAACCGCCAACAAAAATGTCCCAATGTCATCAAGATATGGAAAAGTGCGGCAACAAGTTGCGAGAAGAAATATTCTCTCTTCGCGAGCCTGTCAAGTATATTTTCAATCGATATTTTCAATACTTAGCCGCCAAGAAGCGGCGAAGGACATGCTTCGTGCGACTGTGTTTCGCCTCACTGTTTCTGCCAGCTTTAATCGCCGCTCAGTCCCGTCCCTGATTTAAATTGCGAGTCGAACTCCCCGTCCCTTTTTTCAATACAATCCGTTCCCAAAACTTGGCTGACGCCGAACCGTTTGCCGGGGCCATGGCCGTTATGTCAGGGAACCCTGGCCCTGCCAACATAATTTCCGTATCCGACAATGGCCGTCGAACTTACAAGCACCAGAAGACTGAATACAACCAGCAGTTTGGTTCTAGTCCCGGAGCCGGCCCACTCTTTGAGCGCGACTCCCCACAAAGTGCTGAAGATAATGATGCTGGCCATATGCAGAGTCCAACTGGAGAACCTGTATCTTCCCATCTGGCTCTCACCCATGCTGTAGAAGAAAAACTGCATGTACCAGGTCGTGCCCGCAAGAGCCGAGAACAGATAGTTGCGAAGCATCGGGGTCTTGAGAGTCGCGTCGGGCGCGACGGCCACAGCGACGGCCATCTCTTCTGCTGGAGCATCGGTGACAGCTTCCAGAATGTGTTGCTCATTCCGGGCGGGAACTTGGCGGCGGATTCCGGGCTCGAAGTATTGGTAACCAGTACGGTTGCGAAGGTTGAGGATGAGGCACCAGATGAAGTTTGTTGTGAAGCCGCCGGCAAGGACGACGACAAGCACCGGCAGCCCCTGCCATAAAATCGGTGTGCCATGCTGGATGGTAATAGCCTTGATTGGATCGCCCGCCGCAAGTCCGTAGGCAAAACAGGCGCTCATCACGCCCGAAAAAGTAGCGACGAGCAATCCTTTCCTCAAGTCAAATTCCTTGATCGACGCACGCTTCTGCTCGCTTGACATCTCACGCTCTTTGGACACACCAGCTGCTCCCGCAAAAGCAATGCCGAGCAAGCAAACCGCAACTCCGCCCAGGATGACTAACCCCGATCGTGTGCCGAGGACTTCGGATGCGAACACTCCCCGGAAAATTGGAGGCATCAATGTGCCAAACGCGGCAGTGTACCCGAGCGCCACGGCCATCCCGAGGGACATCCCCAGATATCGCATCGTGAGGCCGAAGGTGAGGCCGCCAAGTCCCCACAACACTCCGAAAACATAAGCCCAGAAGACGCTCCGAGCCGGAGCCTCATGGAGCACGCGCATGAGGTCATTGGTCATCGTCAGCGCCACGATCCATGGGGCGATGATCCAGCTGAAGAATCCGCCAGCCAACCAATAGGTCTCCCACGCCCAATTTCTTACCCCGCGATAAGGCACATAGAAACTCGCGGAAGCGAGGCCGCCGAGCCAGTGAAAGAACACCCCTAACGCCGGGTTTGGGATCATTGATTCCTCAAGTCTGTACTTTAGAGGTGAAAGATTTCTTCCAATGGCTGCATAGCGCGATCGGGCAACACGCCGTTGGGCTGAATGAAAAAGTCAGTCATCTCTCGCTGCCAACGGCCGTTCACTTCCCGTTTGTCCATTCCTGCTCGTGCCCGTTCGAAGTCCGTTTTCGCGGAGGGCGGCTTTCATGTCCTGCCACACGGCGCGATGGCGTTCTTTGTATTCCGCTAGCCGTCCCGGCTTGACCTGTAACACAAAACAGATGCGTTGCATATTTCTCCTTAGCGTAAGAAGGCCTCCCAGAGACCGCCGTCAACCGGGAGGATGTGTCCGCTCGTCTTCGCACTCTCGTCACTGGCCAGCCATACGATCGCGGCCGCGCAATCCTGCGGCAGGATCGGGCGCTTCGTGAGCGTGCGCTGCGCGTAGAAATCGGCGAGCTTGGAGCGCAAGTCCTCGGTCGACTCGGAGTCGGTGAAATCGATCTTGTATTTCCGCAGAGATTGAATCACTCGGTCCCGGGGGAACATCGTGGAACCAGAGACCACCGTGGCCGGCGAAATCCCGTTTACGCGCACATGCGGACCGAGTTTGATCGATAGCTCGCCGATCAGATGGCTTAGAGCGGCCTTACTAGTGTCGTACGCTTCGCTCCCTGTCTTTGGCACGACCGCGTTGGCGGAGCTCGTCAGAACCATAGCCGCTGGCAAACTCTGGTCTTTGAATATCAACTCGGTTTGGCGGGCGAGAAGATAGTTGCCCGTGACATTGACCAAAAAGGTCTGCGCCCACTGTGCGTCCGAGAGTTCACCATCAGTCCCAGGCACCGGATAGATCGCAGCCGTATTGACGATCACGTCGATGCCGCCAAACTGGGAAACAGTAAAATTCACGGCAGCTGAAAGCGACGAAGACGAACTCAGGTCGGCAGCTGTATCCGCAACGAACTCAGGTGAGGTGATGGCGCCGACTTCATTCGCTACGTTTTTGGCACCCTCCCGATCAAAATCCGCAATCACAACATGCGCGCCCTTGCGCGCGAGCAGCAATGCGACTTCGCGACCAATTCCGCTCGCGCCTCCGATGACGAGTGCGATCTTACGGCTGAATTCTGCCTCGGCAGGCATGCGTTGAAGCTTGGCTTCTTCGAGAGCCCAATACTCGATCCGAAAAGCCTCAGATCGGGGCAACGCTACGTAATTGTGAAACTGGGTGAAATGCTTCGACTGCTCAGCGTGGCGAGCCTGAGGAAGTGGATGTGCAACATCACCATCTGCCAGCGCGTTCGCGCCCGCCATCACGTGAATGGCGTTGATGAAAAACTCAGTTGTGATCCGCGCCTCTTTCTTGTTCTTGCCAAAACCAAATAGGCCGAGACCCGGAACCACAACCACTGACGGGTTTGAATCTCGAAGCTTCGGAGAATCAGGCGTCGCCCACTCGTCGTAATATTTCTTATACGTGATGCGATATCGACGGACCTCGGCTGGAATACGCGACTTGAGGACCTCGGTATCTTCTTTGGCAGGGTCCCAGGGGAGAAAAAGAGGGCAAACCCTGGTCCGCAGGAAGTGGTCCGGGCAGCTCGTGCCGAGCGAACTCAACTCCTGACCCAATTTCGACCCCGCGAAGGTGAGCGCATCTTCATCGTCGGAATAGTGGGCCACCACGCGACGATTCGACGAGAGCGCTCCACGCAGTGCAGGCAGGATCTCGGTCGCTATGCTCTTGCGGTCGCTGGCCGGGGCGTGCGCGACTCCGCCGAACAACGCATTTGTCTTCGACTGATGTTTCAGAATGAATTCGCCCATCTGATCAATTGTGCGAATGCTGTTCCAATAGCAGTCGCGTTGCGTCATTCCCCAGGTAAACAAACCGTGGCCTCCAAGAATCAGACCCTCGGCTCCAGGATTTTCCTCGACCGCGCGCGCGATCAGCACCGCCAGTTCAAATCCAGGGCGCTGCCACGGTACCCAAACAATCTTGCGACCGAATTCGTAGTTGAATTCTGCCAGTTTCCGTTTTCCGTTGGCGCTCGCGGCCATAGCGATCGCCCAGTCGGGGTGAAGATGATCGACATGGGAAAAAGGCAAGAATGCGTGCAGCGGAGTGTCAATCGACGCCACAACCCGATTCTCGCCAAAGGCCGAAAGCGGATAGTACCGAAGCATCTCATCCTCATACTGTTCGCCTCGGTAAAGCTCCTTGAGTTGTTCCAGGCGATCCAAGTAGAGCAAGGCAAAACCAACTTCGGTGATGGATCCTAGATCACCGCCGCTCCCTTTCACTGCCAGCACATGGGCAGGTCGGCCTGTAAACGGATCGGGAAGCTCGATCTTGGAACTGGTATTGCCCCCACCGAAATTGGTGATCCGCAAATCGGCGCCCAGCAGGTTCGAGCGATACCGCAAGAGCGCCAGTTGATTCCCGGCCATCGTCTCAGCCAGCGTCGCATTCCACAAATCGTTTAGGTGTGTAGTCTGTTTGATTTCAGGCATAGGTACTCTCACAATATTGTTCGAAACGTTGCGCTTGCCTATCCCACTTGTCGGTCTCGAGAGGTTCGAAAACTTCGGTCGGGAAAGATCGATCCACCATGGAGCGAACCTCGCGCAGCGAAGATGCGCCTCCCGTAGCAAGGATCTGCATGGCCACATTCCCCAATGCTGTCGCTTCGGCAGGACCGGCAAGGACTCTTCTCCCCGTGGCGTCAGCAGTCAACTGGTTCAGCAGGCGATTCTTCGATCCTCCGCCGATGACGCGAATCTGTTCCATGCTTGTTCCGCTTACCAGCTCCAGATTCCGAAGAACAATTCGGTATTTGAAGGCCAGACTCTCAAGAACGGTGCGTACATAGGCTCCCGGCGCTCGCGGGCTCGGCTGGTGAGTCCGCTCGCAGAATTTGTCGATGGCTAGAGGCATATCTGGGGGACGTAGAAAAGACGCATCATCGGGATCAATGAGGTGGCAGAAGGGTGGCGCCTTTGACGCCAACTCCGATAATTCACGATAGTCATAGCAATAACCCTGAGATGTCCATGATTGCCGACAACACCGCAGTAGCCAAAGCCCCATCACATTCTTCAGCAGTCTGGTAGTTCCGTTCACGCCACCTTCGTTCGTGAAGTTCAGACGCAATGCATCGGATGTGACTACCGGGGCATCCAGTTCAGTTCCGAGAAGCGACCACGTGCCAGAACTGAGAAAGGCCGTGCCATCGCGAGCCGATATGGCAGCCACCGCTGAACCGGTATCGTGGCATGCGGGCGCAATGACCGGGGTGCGGACAAGAGAAGAACGGACGGTGATGCCTGGCAGGAGTGTCCCAATGATTGAGCCGGACTCGACAATGGGGGCTGGCAAATGAACTGGCAGTTCCAGTCGCTGCATCAAGGCCGTCGCCCAGGTGCGCTTAATTGGGTCGACCATCTGGGTTGTCGTCGCATTGGTAAATTCGCACACGGCATTTCCTGTCAGCCAGTAGTTAAAGAGATCCGGGATCGTGAGCAGGTGCTTCGCGCTGCCAACGACATTCGAGGGGTCGCGCTGAGCCGCGAATAGCTGATATAGAGTGTTAATCGGCATGAACTGAATGCCCGTCGCCTCGTAGATTTCCTCCCGGGTGACTCTTTTGAAGACTTCCTCCATCACGCCGTCGGTTCGTCGATCACGGTAGTGGTAAGGGTTTTGAAGCAACTCACCCTGTTGCCCGAGCAGAGCGTAGTCCACTCCCCACGCATCAACGCCTATGCTGGCCAGTTCAGTTTCCGGGAGATCGCCCAGAGCTTTTCGTACTTCGAACCAGAGCCTGGCCACGTCCCAGTGGAGAGATCCGCCGCATGAAACAGGTTCGTTCGCAAAACGGTGTACCTCGTCCGTCGTCAGAATTCCCGATTGAAGATGCGCTAGAACCGCCCGTCCACTTTCCGCGCCAAAATCGAAAGCCAGATATGGTCGCGCGTGAATGGTGTTAGGCATAGGAGGAGAGGTTCCGCGAATTCCGGCCCGCACGCTCTCTGGTGATGCGATCGAGATAGCCGCTCTGGCGGAACGCCTCCATGGGGCTCTTGGGTAATCCTTTGGACTCTCGCCATTCTTGGATCACCGGACGCACGTCGGTCGCGAACGCATCCTGCAACACCGATTCTGCCCGAACCAGATCGCAGCCTTTCTGTGCCGTGGCGAGTTCTCGACCATCGACCAGAGCGGCCTTGGAAAAAAGTTCCTGCGCGACCGTGACCGTTTGGATCATGGCCTCGATTTTTCCCTTGAGATTGTGACTCTGGTCAATCATGTAAGCGATCTCAGCCTGCGTGCCGACCTCCCATTCGAAGTAACGAATCTCGTGGAAGATGCGAAATACCTGATACGGATCGATCGAGCCCATGGTCAGGTCGTCATCGGCGTAACGGCGATCATTAAAATGAAATCCTCCCAGCATCCCTTCCGACAGAAGCCAGGCAACGATCTGCTCAATATTCTGTGCGGCATAGTGATGTCCGGTATCAACCAGCACGCGGGCCTGGGGACCGGCGGCTCGCGCCAAAAGCAATGCCATTCCCCAGTCAGCAATATCGGTGTGATAGAAGGCGGGCTCAAACGGCTTGTATTCGATCAGGAGTCGTTGCCCGGAGGATAGCTCGGCGTGCACCTCCTGAAGCCCCTTGGTGAACCATTCTTTGCGCTGCCGGATGTTCGCTGTCCCCGGGTAGTTCGAGCCATCTGCAAACCAGATGGAAATATCTCGGCTGTTCAGCCGCTGGGCAATTTCAATGCTGTCCTTAGTATGCCGCAACGCATGCTTGCGAACTGCCGGGTCTGGGTTGCCGAATGAACCGTACTTGTATTCCTGGTCTTGGAAGAGGTTCGGATTGATTGAACCGGGAAGAACACCGTAACGGCTGGCGAGGGTTGTGATGTCATCCGTGCTGCGAACACCGTCAGGAAAATCCCATAGAATGTGCAAAGCCACTGTCGGGCACACGCCTGTCAGCAAATGTACCTGCCCGGCATCGCTGAATTTCTCCTCGGTTGTGGTGGCCGCGGCGGGTTGGATAAATTTCCCGAACCGGGTGCCGGTATTGGCGAAACCCCAAGATGGCAGCTCGATGCGGAAGGTCTCCAGGGCATCGAATACTCGTTCAGTCTCACGTGTGTCCATAGATAATTTCTTCGCCAACGTAGGTTACAATCCTTCCCGCAACAGGTCACGAACTTCTTTACCAAAGACCTTAGTTTCGTATTGCAGAACGCTTTCGACGAAACTGCCGGGGGTTAGATGAGTCGCCGAGACGTACGAGCGTGGGAACGCCCCGACATGAAAATGTTCGGAAGCGGCCCACGATGTCCGCGAAAAAACAGACTACACACGGCGCATTCAGTACGATAGTGTAATCCCAAATGAAGCATATGAATTTCTTGCGAAAACTCCGGTTTCGTCTTTGCGGTCTCCTTCTTGTTCTGCTGCAACTCGGCTTCGCGCAGGAGGTCAGTTTCCGTATCACGCCTCTGCGTCCGGTCGAAGAGTTGCGGGCTGATGCGCTCAAGGCGCAGCCGCCACTCGAGTCCGATTCCTTCGTCAAACCTGATCTAGTGGAATTAGTGAAACTAGATCCTTCGATCAAGCTCGACATCCGCTACGCCACCACAAATAATTTTCTGGGCACGCCCGTATACACCCAGGCACGGGCCTTCCTGCAGCGGCCCGCGGCAGAAGCATTGCTTCGCGTCCATCGCGAACTCAAGGCCGAGGGATACGGTTTACTTATCCACGATGGCTATCGACCGTGGTACGTCACGAAAATCTTTTGGGACGCCACGCCCGAAGACAAAAGGATCTTTGTCGCTGATCCGGCAACGGGCTCCAAGCATAACCGCGGATGTGCCGTGGACTTGTCTTTATACGATTTGAAAACGGGCAAGGAAGTGAAGATGCCCAGTGGCTACGACGAAATGACCGATCGCGCCTTCGCCGACTATGCGGGTGGCACACCCGATGAGCGCGCTCGCCGTGCTCTTCTGCGCCAGGCCATGGAAAAACAGGATTTCAAGGTTAACCCCAAGGAGTGGTGGCATTTCGACTATAAAGATTGGAAACAGTACTCAATCCTCAATGTGAAGTTCGAAGATCTCGGGCAATAGAAATAGAGATGCTACTACAGCTCAACGCTGCGGAACATTGATCAATTTCGGTAGCATCCAGCGATCGATCAGCCGCTCGTATGTCGGCTCCGGCAGTTGTACCAGCAAGGGCTTGCGAGCCGGATCGAGCCAGGTAAGGAGAGTTTCCAGTTGGGTTTGCGGCATAGCCGTGCATCCAGCCGTGCCCTGATCGTGGCTATGCCAAATATGGAGAAAGACGCACGACCCGCCTCCCGGCTCAGGGGGATTGGCGTTGTCCCCAGTCACGATGCCATTGTGATCAACGACGATCCCCCATCGGTACGCCTCACCAACGGCTCGCATGTGCTCTGAGCTATTCCAGTCGGGAGCGACGACGGAGCGATCCACAATGCGGTTATAGTACTTCGAGCCAATGTCGTCGACGCACTCGACCGCTGGGGTCAGGTTCAGGTAGGGCATCTTTAATCTCTGCAGTGGCCGAGAAGCAGAGCCGAATGCGGTGCCTAGCGCGAAGATGCCGGCGGGAGACTTGGCGTCTCCTTCTCTTTTGACCGGGTCGGATGTGGCGCGGAAATTGGAATCACCGGTCGCAGTCACGCCAATGCCCCACCCTAAGCCATTCTTGCCGACGACAATCGAGATCGGCTCGCCGACGGGACGCCACTTTTTTTGCGTAGTGGCGCGCTCATATCGCTGCAACCGTCCTTCTACCGCGTTCCAGCTCGACGTTATTACCACGATCGTCTGCGTAGAATGCGCGAGAGGATCAGACTGGAAAGTACGGGCCTGAGTCGAGCCAGACACACACCAGCCTATGATCGACAGCAGGCAAAGGAGAACGGACACCGGTTTCATCAAGAGCAGTGTAAAGCTATCGATTGCGGCGCGCCATCCAAGGAAGAATCGACCACTCGGACGCGCGCGCAAGTTGGGGCCGGCCCTATAGCGCCCTGCACGCAGGAACGATTGTTAATTGTGCTCGTGGCGCGCGTTATCGAGATGTCTGACAAGGCGCAGTCGTTCGTTCTCTCGCACGACCGCTTTGTTTCGTCCCTTCAACAGGTCCTGAAGGGTGATCGTTCCATGGATACGTTGGGTCGCGCGATCCACCACCGGGAGGCTGGCAATGCCTTCGGTGGCCATCAACTCGGCAGCGCTGCGGCAGGTGCAATCGGCGTAGACGAAGAGCTCCCGCGCCCCCGTCTTTTCACCAGAATCAGCGAGCGGGGAAACAGGGGACATCAAATCGCTGACGATAACGATTTCGAGCGGGTCGACACCGTACTCTCGTGTGAGGTGGTATCCGCGGCGGCTCAACTTTTCGGTGAGGATCGAACGCGGCATGAGAAGTGCTGTGAGGAGATAGGAGGCGATGCAGCCCAGCGTAAGCGGCACCAATGCGGGCAGGCAGTGTGTGACCTCCAGACTGAACAGAATTGCAGTCATCGGAACACCGAGCGAGCCCGCCAGCATCGCTCCCATTCCGATCAGGGCCCAAAAGGCCTGCATTTCAGAAGGAGCGTGACCAAGCCGACCCGCCAAGGCGCCAACCGCTCCACCAATCATCAGTAGTGGCGCCAAAACGCCGCCCGAGGTTCCCGACCCGAGGGAAAACGCCCACATCAGAGACTTCGCAATGAGAACGCCCAGGATGAGTGAAATCGGCGCGCTTCCATGGAGCAGTTCGGCGATGTTGTCGTATCCGACGCCTAAACCTCGCGGAAAGAAAAGGCCACCTACGCCCACGCCAATACCCCCGAGCGCGGGCCACCACATCCAGTGCACAGGTAGCGACTCAAAGAAGTCCTCGAATGCATACATCATGCGGCTCATGCCTGCTGCTATAAGACCGACGACCGCACCGAGGAGTAAAGAACCGATTGCAAACGAAATCCGATTCACATCGCTAATTCCGGGCATCGGAAAGAGCGGGCCGGGAGCGAGGAGATATCCACGCAGAATGGCCGCGGTCGCACTCGCAATCGCCACTGGAACTAGGCTTCGCGGCCTCAACTCGAAGAGCAGGAGTTCGACCGCGAGCAGAATGGCGGCGACTGGAGTCGCGAAGGTGGCCGACATTCCTGCGGCGGCTCCGGCCACCAGAAGAGTCGTGCGTTCCACATCCGTGAGACGAATCCACTGCGCGACCAAAGAGCCAAAGGCTCCCCCGGTCATTATGATCGGACCCTCTGCGCCGAACGGACCGCCCGAACCAATGGCAATTGCTGCGGAGATCGGCTTCAATATGGCAATTTTTGGATCAATCCGCGCACGGTGTAACAGAATCGCCTCAATCGCCTCGGGTATGCCGTGACCCCTGATTTTGTCGGAGCCAAAGCGCGCCATGAGCCCCACAATCAGTCCACCCATCACCGGAATAATGACCATCCAGTGCCCCAACGAACTGCCTGCCGGAGAGACGAATGCCAGACTGAACCGGTGATAGTAGAAGAGATTGGTCGACAGTGCGATCAATCGAAGAAGCAACACCGCGAGCAATGTCGCGCCTATTCCAATAATTAGGGCGACGCCCGAAAGCAACCAGACTCTGCTGTTCACAGTGAAGTCGCGAAGTGCGGAAGATTCAGATTCCATTGCTCCCCCGAGCCCGCCGTTTCCCTGGGTTTCTTCTCACTGCTCGGAGCGCGGTCAGTGTTCGAATGAGCTTCGGAGCGAGATCGTTCAGCTCCGCTTCATGGTCGATGGAGAGAGCTTCGAGCTTCTTCCGTCCTGCCGGTGTGAGCTCCAGAAGAACACACCGACGGTCGGACCCAGCCTGCTTGCGCGCGATCAGACCCGCGGCCTCACATCGATTGCTGAGCTCGACCATGGTGTTATGGCACAGACCAAGACGCTGAGCCGCATAACCGATCGTCGCAGCCACGTTGTCGGGGGCTCCAGCGATTTGGAGGAGGAGTTGATGCTGCTGCGGCTGGAGACCGCGCTTCTGCGCCGCGGTCTCGCTGAAGTGAAGAAACAGTCGGAGCTGATGGCGAAATTCGGCCAGTGTCTGAAGTTTGGCGGCTGGGGCGGGCATTCTTTCTTTATCCATGACTCATTACAATATATCGTAATACGATATATTGCGTCAAGCTGAAGTAGGGGTTTCCGGGTTGCAGATGTGGGGAAGAAGCGCCGTGAACCGCAACTTCTTATCCGAGAAGCGCATGCTCCTCTCCGGCCAACGCCAAGTGCAACAGTTCGGCATCGGATCGGCCTGCAAGCTGGTTGGCGCTCGACCTGTCTTATTTCAATTCGATGGGCAAACGTTTCCTATTGTCTTCGCTGTCAACCGTCAAATCGTTCCAGTAATTTTCGGGCAGAAAGGGGATTCCAAGTGCCTGTCGAGTTTAGGCGTAGGCTTGGAACGGGACATGGGATCAATGCCCTTGGCTGACCACTCAGGCGGATAGCGACAGTTCCATTTGCTTTGGTGGCCGGATCTGGGGCCGAAATCTAAGGAGAAAGCAGCGGGCGAACTCGCTTGCCAATCGTGAATTGTGGCCGGCTTTCATAATCAGACACGTTTCGAAACACAATGCGGTATTCGAGAGCGGCCTTAGCACCACTCCTTCGGTGCTAAAGCCAAGGGTCGAAGGTTTGCTGAGGATCGCGATGCCAGCGTGTTCCGACACTAAGTGCATCGCCTGTTGAGCCGTAATAATATCGTGTGCCTGTTTCGGAGTGATTCCCTCGCGTCGTGATGCATCGAGAATCGCGTCATGAATGACGGGGTGAACTCGTCGCGCGAGCAGAATCCATTCATCTTTTGCCAAGTCCTGGAGCGCGACGTGTTCCTTTTGAGCAGCCGCGTGTGACTGTGGGAGCGCCACATAGAGATGGGTCTCAGCAAATGTTGTGGCTGTGATCTGAGAATGATCGGGTGGCGCGGTGACCAACGCCAGATTGAGTTCGCCCGCCATCACACTCCGGACCAACTCGTTTGAGAATTGGGTGACGAGTTGAATGTGGAGCTTAGGGTACAGGGGTAGACGGATTGCAAGAATGGCGGAAACCCAGGCTTGGTCGGTGTCGGGCGAGTGCCCAACGGTCAAAATGCTATCGCTCCCCTCACGCCCGATCTGAACAGCCCTGTCGATGTGCAAGAGCGCCGAACGAGCCTCTTCGACGAAGAGACGACCTACTTGTGTGAGTTCCACATTTCGTTTGTGTTTGCGAGTGAATAGACGAAATCTGTGGTGTTCTTCGATCTCAGTAATCTGTTTGCTGAGCGCAGATTGGGTGATGTGCAATCTCTCGGCAGCCCGCGTGAAGTTCAGCTCTTCGGCCAAGACATCGACTGCGTGCAGGTGACGGACATCGAGCTTGAGGAACATTGCTCAAACCCCAGGCTGGGTGGCACCCCCGCGCTTTGTTCCACGAGTCAATGCATAGTCTGATGGGTTTCTGCACAGAAATGATTGTTTTCTGTTTGGTGGCCCGGATTCGGGACAGAAAATTATGAAGGGCGCGGGACCTTCAGGTTCGTGACGGAGGGCCGGTGATTCGGAAGGCTCAGCTATTCAAGGATTTGTCGCCGTCCGGAAGATCTTCTGAAACGGCGAGAATGCAGGATTGGCCATCGAATTGGATCTTGTCTGCGGAACACGCGGTGGGCTTGACTTCGCCGGACTTAGTCCGAAGCCGGGTAATGATGTTCCGAATCGGCCCATGCTGCTCGAGCTGCGCAATCATCGACATGCGGTCTTTCGGATCTTCCCAAATCCTCAGTTCACCAACAGTCCGACCGATTACTTCCGCACGAGAGTAGCCATATCGTCGCTCAAATGCGGCATTTACATCTATGAATCGCCCTTCATTGACGGTTGTGATCGAAAACGGGACTGGGCTGGAGCGGAAAACCTTTTGGAACTTGTCCTCGGATACCTTCCGTTCCTCTTCTGATTGTTCCAGCGCTTTCTCTGTTTGGCGAAGATCCGTCAGACGCCTCTGAAGTTCGGACCCAAAGATCTCAGCACGCTCGTAAAGACGAGAATTCTGGATCGCTGCAGCGGCGGGGATCGCCAATAACTGGGTCCGCCGGAGGTGGTCTTGGGTAAAGGTGTTCGGCCGCGTGTGCCCCACCGAAAGAAGCCCCAAGGTCTGGCGGGACGCAACCAGAGGTACGCAAAGCCAAGATCGAACGTTCCGATGGCCCTTGAAGCTAGGCCAATCTTTCTCATGCTTGGTGTCGGAAAGTAAGACACTGTTTTGGGTCGTCAATATGCGCAACAGGAACGGAGATTCTGCTGCGTCGAGAGTTAGTGGATAGTCCGGAGCTTTGTTGGGAATCTCGTGACGCAGTTTTTCTCGTGCCACAAGAAGCTGAGTGTCGCCCTCCAAGAGCAACACACGCGCACACTCGCATGGAACCAGTTCCAACAAGGACTCAAGCAACCTGTCCAGAACAAAGTCCATCCGAAGATCTGCGGTCAGCGCCAGGGTGGCCTTGTTTAGAGCATCGGACTCTGCCCTTGCAGACTCTGCTTCGGCCAGGTGCTTGGCAACCTTGTCCTCCGCTTCCTTCTGCCCAGTGATATCCCGAGCCGTTCCGACCAGCCGGTGGATTTTGCCCGCAACGTCCCGTACTGGAAACCCATGCACCGTGACCCAACGCACTTCGCCGCGGGCGCGCACGATCCGAAATCTCTCATCGAAGTGCCCCGTCTGCGTAGCTTCTCCAAGTTTTGCCAGCACATGAACGCGGTCTTCAGGATGGATGAGTTCTTCGTAAGAAGACGGATTTTCCAGCAGACTTCGGCACGAACGTCCGGTAATCGTCTCATAAGCTTCGGTGACGTAAAGGGCTCTTTTGGTCTCCGCATCGATCATCCAAAAAATTTCCTGAATGTTATCCGCCATCTGCTGGAGCCGCTCTTCGGTGTCGAGCTGCACTTGTTGAGCGCGCCGCAAAGATCTCGTGTAGAGGACAATTAGAACGGAGAGAACAGCGGCTCCAAAAAGCAAGAGGGCGGAGAATACGTCGAGCGCGCGAAGCTTGGTACTGAACCGTGACAGGACCACCGCGAGCAATGCAATGCAAACCAGTGCCGAAATGGCAGGCCAGCGAGGATAGGCCATCCATCCGTGGGGGGATGCTCGACGGGGTGGGTCAACTTGAGGCATTGCATTTTCCGGGAGCTGCGTTCGCCAGCGCGACCACTGCAGCTCGGCAAATGAGACGCGCGCTAATTGCCGAAACCGTCAGACGTGCCACAGTTTGGGCCGATACTACGCGCCGTCATTCAACGGGTCAAGAAGGCGGTCTAATCGAAGGACATGCTCGCCGGGCATCAGCAGGAGATTCAGGCCGAACCGGGATCTGGCAGCGCCAATTGCGGAAGAGATGCCTTATTGGCTCAATTTAGAACCTGTACCAAGTATGCTTCCGTTTTGGGATGAACGGGGCTGTCGCATCCTTCCCTCAGCAGAGGTCGCCTTTATGAATCAGAATTTCGCCGCAATTATCCTCGGTGGTACTGGGCAAGTCGGTGGTGCAGCGGTCGCGGAGCTGCTCGCAATTCCGGAATGCCGAGAAGTGGTGATGGTCACCAGAAAGCCCATTGCGGCGCGATCGCGGGTGCGCAACGTCGTTCTTGATACCGGCGCTGCTGACTTTGCCGAGCGCACCGCCGCCCTTGCCCGCGAAGTCTTAAGCCAAGGTCCCGTCAGCGCCGTAAGCTGTGTCGGTGTCGGTACTGGGTCGATGCGCTGGAGCGAAGAAGAATTGAAACGACTTGAACTCGGCGTCGTCGGTGCATTTGCGCGTGGCTGCCATGACGCCGGAATCGCCCAGTTTTGCCTACTTTCTGCGGTGGGAAGCACAGCCCGCAGCCGGTTTCGATATGTCCGCGTGATGGGCATGAAGGAAGACACCGTGCGCAAAATCGGTTTTACTCGCCTCGCAATCTTTCGCCCCGGCATCATTACAGGCAACGCTCATACCCCGGCCTGGGTCGGTTTGTTGGGAAGCCTCGTGCCTGGGCCGTTCGGCAATATCGATCAGCGAATTCTCGGTCGCTCAATCGCCGCAGAGATGGCTTTGCACAGTCGAGAGGCCGGCGAAGTTATCCGCGAAAATGCCGCAATGAAAAAACTCGCTACACAGTCCAATCGGGTGACTTTGGCATTTTTACGTGAGGTTTAGGCTAAATTAATCGCGAGAGATAAAACCGGAGTGCCGCACTATTTCGAGCTGATCGACGAAATTTTGCTGGCCTGCCCCACTCGGCGGTATTCTTGCGTCATGCGACCTCTTCGGTATTCCATCAACATCACATTGGATGGGTGCTGCGATCATCGAGCAATCATCCCGGACGAAGACTTGCATCGCCACGCGGTCGAGAACCTCAAGCAGGCCGATGCCCTCCTCTTTGGCCGGGTGACTTACGAAATGATGGAGGCAGCGTGGCGGCAGCCGGCGCGGGCTGGGGCGATGCCTGAGTGGATGGAACCCTTCGCCCGGACGATCGACGCGGCAAAGAAGTACGTCGTGTCGAGCACCCTTGACCGGGTCGATTGGAACGCGGAGCTCGTGCGCGGGGATCTCGGGAAGGCCGTTCAGCAGCTCAAGCGAGACTCGGGCAAGGGACTGTTCGTGGCAGGCGTGAAGCTCGCGCAGGCGTTGGCGGAGCTGGGATTGATCGATGAGTACGAGTTCATGGTGCAGCCCAGGCTAGCGGGTCACGGGCCGACGTTGTTCGCGGGGCTATCGAAGCCTCTCGACTTGAGGCTCGTGAGCCGGCTGGAGTTCGGCTCGGGGGTGGTGGCGATGCGCTATGAGCCAAGAAGATAGCCATTGAGCTTGTGAGCCCGAGTCGGCCACATCATGGAGCAACTCGGACATTCAGTGGGAATATTCCGATCCGACCCGCCGCATCCGCAGTCACGTTGTCTCTGCGACATGGCACTAGTAATGAGAAGTCGCTTCTCGGTAGCGACCTGTTGCTGATGAAACGCTGTTTTTTTCATGTTCTCCTTGTTATGAGAGGTGAGAACCCACCCGTTCGAGGCGATTACAGCTTTGTGAGTTTCATCTGCTTTGCAACCGCGGCGTCGAGCATCCTCGCAGGAAGAAGTCTGGGCAGAGTCCAGTTCTTAAAACGCTGCGGAATGACCGCGTAGCGTGCCTTCGGCTTCGCCGTGCTGAGTGCCACGTGGACGGCTTCGCCCAGACGCTCAGGAGATAAACCGTTATTACGGGCTTCGGTGACGATGAACTTCTGGAACTTCTGCACCGCCTCCCAATACTCGGTCTGCTTGAACTCGCTCAAATCTTCTTTTTCGCCCTTGTCATACATCGCCGTGTTCACGGTACCCGGTTCAATGATCACGACGTCGATGCCAAATAACATCAGTTCTCGCCGCAACGCGTCCGACATTCCTTCAAGACCAAACTTGGACGCGCTATAGGCGCCGAGAAGTGGGATAGCAACTTTTGCAACGCTAGAGGTGATGTTCACGATGCGCCCTGTGGCCCCCTGTCTCTTCTTATCCGTTCCCAACAGAGGCGCGAAGGCCTGGATTACGACAAGCGGGGAGACCATGTTGACCTCCAACTGCCGCCTGTACTCGCTGGGCCTCAGATAGAGCAGCGGCCCGCTGACCACGATTCCTGCATTGTTCACCAGGCCAACCAGGTTCCTGTCGCCTATCATGGAGCCGACCTTCTGGGCGGCTTGATGTACAGCGTCTGCGTCCGTAATGTCCATCATGAGAGGCACGAAGCCGTTGCCGAACTCTCTTTGCAGACGATCGGCGTCAGCCTGCTTGCGTACAGAACCGAACACACGAAATCCCTTTGAAACAAGCACCTTCGTGGTTCCCCAACCGATTCCGGTGGAAACCCCCGTGACCACGACATCTTTGCTGTTCGCCATTGTATTTCTCCTAAGATGATCACTGTTCATCTTTAATATGTACAGCGTACATCTTGGCCCACGACATGTCAAGGTGTACAGTGTTCTGTATGCCGTATCCGTCGAAAACAGACCGTCAAACCATCCTTTCTGCTGCGGTTAAGGAACTCGTTCACGGGGGTATCCGCGACTTATCGCTACGGAACATCGCTGCTTCCCTCGACCTCGCGCCCAACGCGATCTACCGTTACTTTTCAGATCGCCGGGCACTCGAAGCTGCCTTGGCAAACGAAGCTGCCCGGCAACTGGAGCTGGCTCTGAGGAAGGCAGCCGATGGATGCGAACCGATTACCGCAATTCGCAAGATGTCATCGGCTTACCTCAAGTTCGCAAGGGACAATCCTCACCTCTACGAGGCGATGATGAGTCTCCACGCGCCAGGGCACGATGCGACCTCCCACCAAAGCCTCTGGACGTTCA
>Ga0209530_1000580_pt1 | contig 23758 bp, 19 predicted proteins | sample BlaSpr_A8_Ref_O1_FD_187987 | JGI IMG/M metagenome (GOLD analysis project Ga0209530, IMG submission 187987) | Forest soil microbial communities from Thunder Bay, Ontario, Canada - Black Spruce, Ontario site 2_A8_Ref_O1 (SPAdes) (version 2) | ecosystem: Environmental > Terrestrial > Soil > Boreal...
AATCGAACGGTATTCGCCCGAAGCCTGGGCCGCAGGCATGGCTGAGGCCGTGATGCCGCACACGAGGCGCGCCGCATGAGCGAAAGCATTTCAAGATTCCTCCTGCCGGGCATTATCACAATATTCTCTCTCTTTGCTGTTTGTGTTGCGGTTTTACGCCCAGAGCATTTCAGCAACAGGAACGAACTTGCGATTCTAATATTTCTGCAGGTGCTGCTGGCGGCGATTTGGAATTACCGGGCGCGATTTTTTCCCCTCCTGCTTGTGGTTTTCCTCTGGGCCGGGATGGCAGTACCGCTGAATGTGGCGTGGACATCGGGTCGATGGTTGGTTCTCGCCGTCGGCGCCCTTGCTGGTTTGATTGTTTACGCTAGAAATCAACAGCTTTCGTTCCTGACGTTCCACATGGCGGCCTTGTTTTGCGTGGTTGCGGCTCTAGTCTCTGCCGCGGTGTCGGCGTATCCGACGCTGGCATTCCTCAAGACCATGAGCTTGCTACTTCTATTCCTCTACGGCTCAACTGGAGCGCGCATGGCCGTGATGGGCAGGGAGGAACAATTTTTTAGCGGGTTATTGCTGGGTTGTGAGTGGGTGATATACATTTCGGCAATTTCTTATTTCATTTTTCACGCAGAAATTTTCGGCAACCCGAACTCTCTCGGAGCTGTGATGGGAGTGGCCGCTGCGCCAATCCTGCTGTGGGGAATTCTTGTGAGCGAAAGGCCAACGACTCTCTGGCGGCGTACATTCGCTTTTACGCTTGCTCTGCTGTTGCTTTTTAGCAGCTACGCACGCGCAGGCATCGCTGCGGCAGGGGTTTCGTGCGTTCTATTGTGCATCATTCTGCAACGTTACAGACTGCTTTTCAAAGGATCGTGCCTTGCGCTGCTGTTGGCCGCATTCGTTGCGGTGGCCGTTCCTTTTCACGAGCAGCCTTCAGAATCCTTCACGGCGGTCTTTGTATACAAAGGACATCGGGAGGATGGGATTCTCGCATCCCGAAAGTCGATTTGGGATCAAACCGTGTCCACCATTCAAGAGCACCCGTGGCTGGGCAGTGGTTTTGGCACCAGTCCGACCACGAGTGAAGTGGTACGTCAACCTGAAAGCTTCGAATCGCTCCGCGAGGCTACACGAGAACATGGCAACAGCTATTTGGCGATTACGGAGTGGGTCGGTTTTGCGGGAGACATTCCTTTCGTCGCTCTAATCCTTCTGCTTGTAGTGAATGTGGCTCGCGCCCTGCGGCAAATGCGACGCACTGGAAATGTCTTTTCGCCCGTAATTCCGTTGGCCGGGGTCCTGGCCGCTGGCTTGGTTCATGCAGCCTTTGAGGACTGGCTTTTCGCCCCCGGCTATTATCTGTGCATTTTCTTCTGGAGTTTAGCTTTCATTATGGCGGACGTTCTTCCTGCAACTGCGCCGTCTTTGCAACCGGCTACTGATGGGGTTGCGCAGGCATGGGATCACGGTTTTGCTACGGCTTCGCTCGATCGATGATGCATCTTTTCTTCAATTGCCTCGCCGCCAGCGCTGGGAGCGGGCTTACCTATGTGCGCAACATTGTCCCGCAACTCTGCGCCCGGCCGGATCTGCGCGCCACTCTGGCACTCGCTCCACGGCTAAGAGATGAACTTGGCAACCCACCCAATATTTCATTCATTGAATTGAAAATTCCAGGCGGCGCGACAGGTCGCTTCTTTTGGGAACAGTCTCTGTTGTCCCGAAGGATTCGTGAAAGCGGCGCTGATGTGTTGATCTCTGCCGGAAATTTCGCCCTCCGGCGATCGCCTGTGCCCCAGATCCTTTTGTCGGGCAACTCTCTCTATACTTCTGCCGACTTTTACGACGATCTTCGCGAGCGCAGGGCGCACCGAATTTTATTGGACACTCGGACTCGAGCCTTTTTCGCCCGGCGCTCAGTCCGCTGGGCCGACTGCACAGTGGCTCCCAGCAGGGCATTTGCCGATACGTTGCGGACATGGACCGGAGGGAAAGTTGTCAGCATTTATCACGGCTTTGACCCAGAGACATTTTTCAAGGATCAAAGCCCGTTGCCTGCCGCGATTCGGAACAAGCTCGAATCTGCTGGGAACACCCTGCGACTCGTCTTCGTCAGCCACTACAACTACTACCGGAATTTCGAAACCTTGTTGCGAGCCATTCCGCATATTCGGAGGGGCCTGCCTGACAGAGACATGCAACTCTTTTTGACCTGCAAACTTTCCGGTGTAGAAAATTCGGGCGCGTTTCGCACAACAACTGCAGCTGCTCTCGTCCGTCAGCTTGGGATTTCAGATCAAGTCGTCGAACTCGGCGCAATTCCATATCATCACCTGCAGCACGTAATCCGTGCCTGCAACATTTACGTAACTCCGGCCTACGCTGAAACCTTCGCGCATCCGCTGGTAGAAGCCATGGCCTGCGGGTTGCCCGTTGTAGCTTCCGACCTGCCCGTACACCGCGAAATTTGTGGGAACGCGGCCGTATATTTTCCGCGCTTTTCCCCTCAGCAACTCGCCGAGAGTGTCATCGAGGTAGCGCGCTCTTCAGAGCTGAGACGAAAGCTTGTCGAGTGTGGTTTGAAACGGTCGCGTCAGTTTTCCTGGCGCAATCATGTGGACGAGATTATCTCCCTTGCCCGCAGCCTCAAAAATTCCGACCCTCAATATTCACGCGCGGCGTAGCGAAACGGCATCGGATTCTCGCTCTTGCTGCACACTAGTCGGCAGCGGCAGAGACCTGCGGTGTCGGCTGAGCCATACTTGAGTTGTAGTAAGCGACGACGCTCTTGATGATGTCGTCGAGTGACTGGGTTGGCGCATAACCAAACCAATAGCCGGCTTTCGAAATGTCGGGGACTCGCCGTTGCATGTCCTCAAAACCCGCGCCATAGGCCTCGTCGTAGCTAAGGTATCTGATCGTGCTCGTCGAGCGAGTTGCCTCGATAACTTTCTGTGCCAGTGTGTTCATGGTCACTTCTTCGGTGTTTCCGAGATTAAAAACCTGACCAACGGCCCGATCGCACGAAATGCACTGCACCAATCCCTTGACGATGTCACCGACGTGAGTAAAACATCGGGACTGCTCACCGTTGCCAAATACCGTCAAGGACTCGCCATGAAGCGCTTGCTTAACAAAAGTGGGCAAGACCATTCCATAGCGGCCAGTTTGCCGCGGACCTACGGTGTTGAACAGCCGCGCAATCGTGACTGGAAGTTTTCGTTCACGATGGTAAGCCAGCGCGAGGAATTCATCGATGGCTTTCGAACAGGCATAACTCCAGCGCCCTTTGGTGCTCGGCCCCAGCACGAGGTCATCTTCTTCAGAAAAAGGAAACTTGGTCGACTTGCCATAAACTTCCGATGTAGATGCTATCAGGACTCGTTTCTTTTTCTTGGCCGCCAATTCCAAGACCAGCTCAGAGCCGCCAACATTGGTCTCAATCGTGCGAACCGGCGATTCCACAATGTTAAACACACCCACAGCTGCCGCAAGGTGGAATATTATTTCCGCGTCGTCAATCAATTCCGCGAGTAGCGGTTTGTCGAAAATAGTGTCTATGCAGTATTGAAAGCGATCGCTTTCTTTGGCCTCGCGAATATTCTCCATACTTCCAGTCGAGAGATCGTCGATGATGGTGACGCGGTGTCCCTGGCGGAGAAGATAGTCCGCGAGATGCGACCCGATAAAGCCTGCCCCACCCGTAATCAGAATGCGCATGGAACTCCGTGAACCGGGATTTTCTTCTTCAATGCTCAACAGTCTATGCCACGACTTCTCGGAATCGCTCGCCAAAAGCGGCTTTCGTCACGAACGTCCCTAGAACGTCAACAGATGACGGAGCCACGGCTTACGCGAGATTCATGCTCCGCTGTCACCTTTTCTGTCATATGGCTGCGCCAAATTCAGCAGTAGTATCTTTTCCAGTCACTTGACCGCCACGATGCAAACACTCGACGAACCGCGACTCCTGGAGTCGACGCCGCGCGCCGTTTCTCTACCTGTAAGCGTCATCATTCCCGTCCGCAACGAGGCGCGCAACTTGCCGCGATGCCTGCAGTCTCTGCGCGGGGCCGGTGAGATTTACGTTGTTGATTCTGGCAGCACCGACGAAACCGCGGAAATCGCCGACTCGTTTAACGCCAAAGTCGTGCAATTTCACTATCGCGGAGGTTGGCCGAAAAAGCGTCAGTGGGCCATGGATACGCTTCCGCTGGCCTATGACTGGATACTTCTTCTTGACGCCGACGAGGTGTTGACTCCCGAATCAGTCAAAGAAATCCGGCAAGCTGTGGAAGATCCCCGATACGACGGCTATTATTTCGCTTTGCGCATGTACTTCCTGGGACGCGTGCTCCGTCATGGCGATGCCAGCTTCTTCACCAGTCCTCGACTTCTTCGCCGCGGCAAGGGCCGCTTTGAGTGCCGGTTCGAGAATCAGGATGCGTCCATGGGTGACATGGAAGCCCACGAGCGAGTCGTAGTCGAAGGACGAACGGCGAAGTTGCAAAATCCGCTGATCCATCACAACGTGAATTCACTCTCGCGCTACATTCTTAAACACGATGAATATTCGAACTGGGAGGCACAAGCATGGCTGGCGGGCGAAAGCGGTTATCACGATTTTCCGCCTGCCTTGTTTGGAACGCAGGCGCAGCGCCGCCGCTGGCTGAAGAAAAATTGTCTGGGCTTTCCGGGATCGCCCCTTTTGTTCTTTCTGTACAAATATTTGTTCCGGATGGGATTTCTGGACGGTGTGCCCGGGCTCATTTACTGCGGGTTCCAGGGCATTCAATTTTTCCACATCAAAGCCAAGATCTATGAGTCGCGGATGAAGAGTGAGTCATGAGCGCAACCTCCGCTCAGTTCGCCGCCGACGCAGTCGCCTATCACGGCTCACTGGCAAATGAGTGGGAATGCCGTTATCAGAAGTCCTCTTTTCAGATGCGCCGGGCAGTCTTGGAGAAGTGTTTGCGGGGACGGAATTTAACTGGCACTCTTTGGCTTGACGCAGGCTGCGGTACTGGCACACTCGCGCGCTCGTTGGCGGCGCGCGGCTGCGGTGTGGTGGGTGTTGACGCCGCTCCCGAAATGGTGGCTGCGGCCAATCAGTCTCTCTGTTCAGAAAACCAATCTGGCCGTCTCAGCTTCGTGCGCGTAAAGACGATTGCCCGCCTGGCCCTCGACGATCGCTCTCTGGACGGCATCTTGTGCTCGAGCGTATTGGAATATCAGCCCGATCCCGAAGCTTGTTTAACCGAATTTGCCAGAGTTCTTAAACCACGAGGGCTACTGCTCGTCTCGGTACCGAATCGCGATTCCATGGCGCGTCGATTGCAGCTTGCATGTCATCGCTTCGGCGGTCTCATGGGACAGAGTTGGTGCAAGTTTCTGGATTATTCGCGCAATCAATATTCAAAGCCTGAGTTTGACTGTTTGCTAAAGGCCAACGGATTTTCGGCCGAGAAGCTCGAGCCGTTTGGTGGTCCACTCCCGAGGTTAGCTCGTCGAAGCATCCATTGGGCGCCATTGCTGATGTTCGTTGCGCGAAGACTGGCATGAAAAACGCGCCCACAGAATTGAATCGAGGAAACTGCTCCAGCCGATGTTGATTCTGGGACTGAACATGTTTCACGCGGACGCGTCGGCTGCACTGGTGCAGGACGGCGAGGTTGTTTTCGCCATTGCCGAAGAGCGCTTGAACCGCATTAAGCACTACGCTGGTTTTCCGGCGCTCGCGATTAAAGCCTGCCTCGACTTCGTTGGCGCGAAGATTTCCGATGTCGATCACGTGGCGATAGGCCAGGATAGCGATGCGAACCTGGCGAAAAAAGTTCAATACGCGCTGGCGAATCCCGTCAAGATTCTCAACTTCGTCCGCTTGCGTCAGCGTAAGCAGCCGATGCGCAACGTGGCTTGGCTGATCGCCGAGGCACTCGGCGTCGATGCGAAAACGCTTCGCTTCCGCGAACATCACCTCGAACACCACATCGCGCATATTTCCAGCGCGTACTACTGCTCGCCTTGGGAAATGGCCGCTGGCTTCAGCTACGACGGCTCGGGCGACTTCGTCTCTACCATGATGGCGCGTTGCGAAGGCAATCACATTGAGGTGCTCGATCGTATTTTTCTACCCGACTCGCTGGGCAGCTTTTACACCATGATTTGCGAGTTCATCGGCTATGAGCAGTATGGGGACGAAGGCAAGGTGATGGGACTCGCGCCCTACGGCACCGACAGGCTGTGCGGCCAACTTGGCAAAGTGATAGGGTTGAGAAACGGTCACTTCGACCTCAACCACAGTTTCTTTAAACCTCTGGGCAGCAATCAGGGCATGCAGATTTTGTCCGACGGCACGGTTCGTCTGGCCCGGCATTTTTCTTCTCGGATGATCGAGGCTTTCGGCGAGCCGCGTGAGCCGGGCGCAGAAATCACCCAGCGGGAGATGGACCTCGCCTATGCCATGCAACATCGCTTTGAAGATGTGTTCTTCCATCTCCTCAAGCAACTGCATGCCCGCGTGCCGTGTGAAAATCTCGCGATGGCGGGCGGATGCGCGCTCAATAGCGTCGCCAATGGAAAGCTTTTTTCGCGAACCCCGTTTCGTCGGACTTGGATCCAACCTGCCGCCGGCGACGAAGGATTGGCCATCGGCGCGGCTCTACATACTTATCACTCGGTCCTCAATCAGCCGCGCCGCTTCGTAATGAAGAACTCGTATCTTGGCCCTGAATTCTCCGATGAGTGCATCGAATCCGAACTCAAGAAAGCGAACCTGCGCTATCGCAAACTGGAACGCGAGCCACTGCTTGAGATCGTGGCTCAACGGATCGCGATGGGCAAGGTCGTCGGCTGGTTTCAAGGCCGCATGGAATGGGGTCCGCGGGCGCTCGGGAACCGGTCGATACTGGCTCACCCTGGCTTACCAGGAATGAAAGACATCCTGAATGCACGCATCAAGCAGCGCGAGTGGTTTCGTCCATTTGCTCCATCAATTCTTGAGGAACGCCAGTGCGAATACTTCGAGCACGATCACCCATCGCCATTCATGTTGCACGTGTACAAGATTCGGCCGGAAAAGCGTGCCCAGTTGTGCGCGGTCAATCATGCTGACGACACCGGTCGATTGCAGAGCGTCAGCCGCGAGGAGAATCCGCTCTACTATGATTTGATTTGCGCCTTCGAGCGCAAAACAGACACGCCCGTAATCTTGAATACCAGCTTCAATGAAAACGAACCGATTGTGTGCCGGCCTGAAGAAGCGATCGATTGCTTTAAACGCACACGCATGGACGTTCTGGCCATCGGGCCTTTCTTGAGTATGAAAGCTGGGAACTAGAGCCATGGCAGCCCATGCAATCCCGTTGAGCACAAATGACCAGACTGGCGAACTCAACCCAGTTCGCATCGCAACCTTTTCTCACATGAGAGCGTTGGCATGGCATGATGACGTGCTTTATGCCTCCCGCGGATATCGGGTACTTCGCGCCAAAGTGCGTGCACATACGAGCGCCCTCGAATGGGACGCCGTCGGACAATACCGACCCAACGCGTGGCGATCGATCACTTCATCGTCACGACTGACTTCGCGACTTTTCCGCGACGGTTTTCACGCGCTCGCGGCTTTGTCTTCCGGTCACTTGGTCGGCGCGGTGCCGAATGGCATTGTGACTTTGGCACCTGGAGAGAACGAATTTAAGATCTCTCACAAGATACTTCGCGGTACTCGGCCGCTCCACCTGGCCACCACTCCAAACGACCAGATCTTCTGGGGAGAGTACTTCGACAACCCGCAGCGCGATGAAGTTCATATTTATGCATCTACCGATCGAGGCGGTCATTGGGATGTAGCTCACACATTTCCCAAGGGCGCGATTCGCCACGTGCACAATATGATTTACGACAAATGGGAAAACTGCCTGTGGGTGCTCACCGGCGACTATGGCTCGGAGTGCCGTATCCTTCGTGCTTCGTGCGATTTCAAGATTGTGGATGTGGTTCTATCGGGCAACCAGCAAACACGGTCGGCTGCGTTAGTCCCCACCCCCGGTGCGCTGTACTTCTCTTCAGACACTCCGTTCGAAAGCAATCATGTTTATCGGCTCGACCGCCGGGGAGATCTTTCCGAGGTCGCGAGCCTGAACAGTTCCTCAATCTACGGTTGTCGTGTTGGCAATGCAATTTTCTTCTCCACGATGGTTGAACCGAGCGCGATGAACCGCGACCGAAACGTGTGTCTGTATGGCAGCTCCGACGGCATTCAATGGCATTGTGTTTTGCAGCACAGAAAAGATGACTGGCCCATGGGTTGGTTTCAATACGGCAATGCATTCCTGCCCGACGGCAAGAACATCACGAATCTGCTTGCGGTGACGACTGTCGCCGTCGAGCATGCCGATCTCGAAACCACTATCTGGCGCGTGTAAGGGTCAATTCGCGGGGAATCCCGCACGTCATCAGCGCCGTGCGTTTCTCATGCTAAGGTCGTTTTGTGAGTCGTCTGCAATACTATCGGCGAATCTTCAGCGCTTATCTTGTTCCAGGAAACAGTCATCTCACTTTTTGGCACGATACTCCAAGAGAAAATCTTAATGCGAGTATTCGTCAGCTCGGCGAATACTACATGCTTTTTGCCGAGAAAGCGGATTATCGTGGACATTACGATTCTGCTGGCATCCCGATGCTTGACTACTGCGGCAAGATCGGCCTGCGACATAACCCGATCGCGATTGCGCAGTGGGGGCTGGGCAACTACACCCTCTTCTGCCGAACCCAAAACGACGAGCGAAAAACAAAATTCCTTGCAGCCAGCGATTGGTTGTGCGAGCACCTCGAAACGAACTCGCACGGGTTATGGGTATGGAATCATCATTTTGACTGGGAGTATCGTTCGCCGTTGAAGGCACCCTGGTATTCCGCGCTGGCGCAAGGCCAAGGGATTTCGCTGCTCGTCCGCGCCTATCGCAAAACAGGCGCCAATGCTTATCTTGAAGCTGCCGAGCGGGTGTTCAAGAGCTTCCTCAAATCAACTCACGAAGGTGGCGTCGCATTCCGGGATGATCGCGGCAATCTTTGGTTCGAGGAATACATTGTTTCGCCGCCCACTCACATTCTTAACGGTTTCATCTGGGCTGCGTGGGGCATCTACGACTATTTTCTGGCAACACAAAGTCAGTCCGCGCGGGATTTGTTCGAGCAGGCGGTGACCACGCTTCGGGCTAATCTTGATCGCTATGATCTGGGATTTTGGTCGCTGTATGAGAAATCCAACACTGTACTGCCGATGGTGGCCAGTCCCTTTTACCATCGATTGCATGTCGTACAGTTGCGGGTGATGCATCGGATGACCGGTGACGAAGTCTTCGCCCGCTACGCTGACAAATGGGAAACCTACACGCGCAGCCGCGCAAAGCGCACTCGCGCGCTTTGCTACAAAAGTGCGTTCAAGCTTTGCTACTACTGAGAACTCATGAAGATTCTCTATGTGTCGCAATACTTCCCGCCGGAGATGGGAGCGCCAGCCGGCAGGGCGGCTGAGTTATCGCGTCTTTGGGCGGAGGAAGGCCACGAGGTCGCCGTTCTCACGGGATTTCCCAATCATCCCACTGGAATCGTGCCTCCTGTATATCGCCGCAAGATTCGTCACTTAGTCGCACGCGAGATATACCACGGCGTCAACGTCGTCCGCACCTGGCTGCTTCCCTTCCCCAATCGCAAGGCTTACGAGCGGATGTTGAATTACAGTTCGTTTTGCATTTCAGCGGCCGCCACCGGTTTATTTCTGCATCAACCCGACGTCGTTATTGCTACTTCTCCTCAATTGTTGGTTGGGCTTTCTGGCTGGTGGCTGGCCCGTTGCAATGGCGTACCGTTCGTGTTTGAAGTTCGCGATCTCTGGCCCGAGTCCCTGGAAGCTGTCGGCGCCAGCAGGCCAAATTCGCTGCTCCATGGCTCACTGAAGAAGATCGCCGGATTTCTCTATCGCAGTTGCGACCGCCTTGTCGTCGTGACTCCGGCCTTCAAGGAATATCTGATTGAGCATTGGCGGGTTCCTGAGGAAAAGATTTTCGTCATTGAAAATGGAGTCGAGACAAGTTTATTCAGCAGGCTTACTCCCAATGCTGCACTCAGGCGCTCACTCGGTGCCGAGGGGAAATTCGTTGTCTCTTATATCGGCACAATAGGGAATGCGCACGGTCTGGAAACTCTGCTGGAAGCCGCAACTCTTCTTCGCGAGAAAGTGCCGCAAGTTCTATTCTTGCTAGTCGGGGAAGGCGCCGAGAAGGATCGCATGGTTTCTTTGGCTCACTCCCGAGGACTCACCAATGTGCGATTTGTGAGCCAGCAGCCCCGCGAAAAAATCCCAGCTTTCATTACCGCGTCGGATGCTTGTCTTGTAATGCTTAAGCGGGCCGAACTCTTCAAGACCGTCCTTCCGACCAAAATGCTGGAGTTCATGTCGTGCGCCCGCCCGGTGATTCTAGGCGTGGATGGCCACGCTCGAAGAGTGATGGAGGAAGCCAACGCGGGAATTTTCGTTACTCCGGAAGACTCCTCGGCATTAGCAGAGGCGGTAATCCAGTTGGCTGCCGATCCCGCATTGCGTGAATCCCTCGGCCGCAATGGCCGTCAGCATGTTCTTCAATACTTCTCTCGTGATCGCACTGCCAGGCTCTATCTCGATGTGCTGCAGGACTTGTTGGAAAGAGGAGAACGTTTCACTTCAGCGGCAACTGCTTAGCTGTGTAGCCCACGTGCGCCGCGCTAAAAATTCCCCTCGTCATTTTTTCTTAGGGGAGGGCCACGATGCTAACCGCGGTAGCGGCCTGCACTGCTGCCTCAAACGTACGTCCCGCAATGATCTTGGCTGTGCTCGTCGGGACAAAAAGTATGTCGTCCGCCTGCATCGTCAAGTCGGGTGCTTTGGCCCGTAGGATCTTCTTCAACTCCACCGGAGTTTCACTGGGCCCGCTGGGTCCTCTGTGAATGATCCTGGCAGCGCCCAGATTTGCCGTACGCGTTGTACCGCCGGCCAAAGCTATGGCCTGCAGCACCGTGAGATGCCCACTGTCCATGAGAAACCCACTCGGCCGTCCCACATCGCCAACCACGTAAACCAAGTCGGCTTTCCGCACGATGATTGTGTCGCCCGGCAAAATGGGAATGTTGCTTTCCGGGTTGTCGGTCACATTGCGTGATAGAGGAACGGTAATCGGCTGGTCGGGCTGATCGCGATGTGTGACCTGGATACTCCGGCCGGCCTTCTCCGTGAATCCACCCGCGGCCGAGATGAGATCGAAAAGCCGCTGCTGTCCCGGCACCGGATATACTCCCGGCTTCCCTACTTCACCCAGCACACTGGCCCCTTCGGACGCGTACTGATCGACGAATAATGTCACGTGGGGATTCTTGACGAAGCCTCCGTCTGCCAAGCGTCTCTGGATCACGCCTTCGGCTTCTTCAGCCGTCAAATCGGCAATGTGAACGTAATCGATCAGGGGAAGATAAATCTCGCCCTTGCTGCTCACGCGAGCCTTTGTTGTAAGCTCTGGAACGTTGTAGACGCCGACTTCGACGAGGTCTCCGGCCTCAAGTCTCAGCCCTGAAGGTGAGGAGGTTGTCGTATTTCCGCTCGGGTCAACGTGCGCGGGCGATGCGACAGTGCTTTCCATCACTGGACTTGCTTGCACGTTTTCGGACTGCGCCACCAGTTCCGGCACAACTGGAGCAAACCATAGCGAAGACAAAACCAAACTCCACAGGAGCTTGCGCGAACCGCCGTGGATGGATGGTGTGGAAAAATCCATTGCCATTTTGCAAGAAGTCTAGCACGCTAAGACCCGCTACAAATCAGTGTTCTCGACCGGTACTTAGATCGCAAACAGCGCGGAATCCCGTGCGCTGCCACTACGCGTTTTCAGCTCCATCGCAATGTACCAAGACAGAGAATAGTAGCGCGACAGCGGCGGTTGTAAGATTTCCACAGTTGCGCGGTTTCTGCGAAAGATTCCAGGGAAGAGTTGGACCGCGTCGTTCCTTCTCAACCCGGAGATATCAATTCGTCGGCGAAAGGCGTTGCGGAACAATGGACGATTTCTTGCACCGGACTTTCGACAGAGGAGCTAGTTGATACTTTTCTACCTCGGAACCTTCGTAGGGTCGCTGCTGCTTTCATTTGTTCTGACCAAGTTCGTACGCGATCTGGCGACCGCGCACGGATGGGTAGCAGCGCCAGCCCTGGATCGTCACCTGCACAGTTGTCCCCTACCCCGATTCGGCGGGGTCGCTATTTTTCTTTCCTTCCTTCTGACCTTCGCACTCGTGATGCCGGCCGGTTGGCATTACGTCGCGGTGGGTTTTGGGGTTTCTTTCAAAACTCTGCTGACCATCCTGTTGCCTGGCTGCTTAGTCTTCGCTCTCGGCATTTATGACGACATTCGTTCGGTGAGCCCTTACGTGAAGGTTGCCGTGCAGTCTGTAGCAGGGGCGATGTTGTTTGCAGGCGGTTTTCGCATTCTCGATCTTCCTGTTCTTTTCGGCAGTCACCATTTTCCCTGGTTCGTTGGCCTCCCTCTTACGGTGTTATGGGTTCTCGCCATCACGAATGCCTTCAACCTGATTGATGGACTAGACGGATTGGCTGCCGGATCCGCGCTCTTTTCTACGATGGTAGTGTTCGCCGTCGCCCTGGCATCAGGTTCAGGTCTGGTATCGCTGATGGCCTTGGCTCTGGCCGGGTCGATTTTAGGTTTCCTGCGTTTCAATTTCAGCCCTGCGACCATTTTCCTTGGGGACTGCGGAAGTCTTTTCATCGGATTCATGTTGAGCGCCTTAGCCCTCCAAGGCGCGCAGAAGGCGCCAACACTTGTTGCGGTGGCAATTCCAGTCGTCTCTTTTGGCCTACCCATACTCGAAACTGCGTTGTCCATTGTTCGGCGCTTTCTCGGCGGCCGGCCGGTTTTTACTGCGGACCGTGAACATATTCATCACAAACTTTTGCAGCGCGGGCTTTCTCATCGGCAGGTCGTGATCACGCTTTACGCTGTCTCCGCTTTGTTTGCCTTGCTCAGCCTGTTCTTGCTGTGGCCGACTGGCAATATGCTTGGCTTGGTTCTCGCTGTGCTCGGTACGGGCGTGTGGATTGGGGTGCAGCATCTCGGCTACATGGAATTCGGGGAACTTCGGCGGGTGGCACAGCGCACGATTGAACGGCAAATTCTCATCAATAACCTCGCCATCCGCAGGGCTACCGAGGAACTGAAAGTGACAAAGGACTACAAGCAACTCTGCCGCATCCTGGTGGCCGCACTCTCGGGCAACGATTTCGACGCCTTCGATTTGCGCTGGCGCTCGCAATCCGTGGAACTCCCGACGATTTTCGGTTTGCAGCTCATCTCGCGATGGGGAGAAACTCCTTGCTTGCGCTGGACCAAGCCAGGCAGCCGCTTCGCCCAGGACTTAAGCAGCGCATGGTGTCTGACTCTTGATCTCGTGACCACACGAAATATTCGTTGTGGTTCCATGACCATTTACCGTCTATACTCCGATCGCGAATTGCAATTCGATATCAACCTGCTCACTTCGGTTTTCCCGGTAGCTTTAGCTGATGCTTTGGATCGCGTGTCGAACCCCGCGCCGGAAGCGCAACCTGCGATTCAGCGGGACTCCGCACTGGTTGCGGCGCAAGCGAGCTAATCTGTTTTCGCCGCTTATCCACAGCCTGGAACCAGCCCGGTCACTTCTACATCACGAGGCTCCCATGTACTTTTCTCAATTCAATCGCCAATGAAAAAATCTCGCGGGAGGAAATCCGAAAGATGGCAGAAAAGCTCACCGGGCAGGACATCAGCTTTCTCACTTTGCAGACCGCTGTGTTTTGCGTTGAATGTGAGTTGATCAGCAAAAATAACACTCCTTATTGCATGGCCTGCGGCTCTCGGGCTGTGCTGAGCCTTTCGCGCGTACTGGGAGGATCTTTACGCGGAGAGCAAAGGGCTCATCTGATTGCGGACGCCGAACTCGATCGCCTGGTGCGTGAGTTGCTCCGTACCGTGCCCTCGTCTGCTGCAGAAAACCACGCTCCTGCTTCGTTCTCGACTCTTGCTCCTTCGCGAAGCCATGCCCGAGCCATGGGTTCGCAGCCGGGGCAAAGCATGGTCCACGTTTCCAGCAACGAACTGAATATTCATCCCGGCGAAATTAATCTGGAGCCCGCCATCAGCGTGATTGCGGAGCGCGCCCAGGCTTTGACTGGCGCCACCGGGGCAGCCATCGCGCTGCGTCACGGAGACGAAATCATTTGCCGTGCGCGCACGGGACGTACTGCGCCTGATCTTGGGGTTCGTTTGCAAACCGATTCTGGAATCTCAGCCGATTGCGTCCGCACCGGCGAAGTAGTGCTTTGCCACGATGCTGAGCGAAATCCGCTGGTCGATCTTGCCAGTTGCCGCCGTCTGGGCGCGCGCTCGATTCTGGCGGCGCCCCTGCGCCATTTCCGTAGGACGCTGGGCGTGTTCGAAGTTCTCTCCGGCGCTCCACACGCCTTCGATCACCGCGATGTGGCTACGATGCAACTGCTCTCCAGCTTGATGGTCGCTGCCATTTCGCGCCTGTCGAGCATCCAACCGGCAAGTCAGCGAAGCGCCTGAAGCACCCGCGATTTTTCACCACGGACACGCAGAGAAAGCGAAAAAAGAACTGCGCATTTATTGAAAATGCGATTGCGGGTGAGGCTGCGCGGTCTAAGCTCGGCACGCGCTCGGCGGACTTATTGCATGTAGCAACGGCGCTGGAGCTGTCCGCGGGATTACCTCTACACCTTCGACCAGAAACAGCGGAAACTGGCCCGCGCCATCCGTCTCAAGCCGAACTAGGACGCCAGCAGCGAGACAGTTTGATTTTCGCGCAATTCCCAGATTCTTCGGCACTCGAAATAACAATCTGAACATGTTCATTCGTCCTATAAAAGAATGCCGAGCTGGGGTAATATGTATCCCTGATTTGGTATGGAAACGGTTGGGTCCAACCCGTTGGCGGCCGCCCGGGAATTGCCGCTTTCTTTGCGCACTCGCCGGCGGCAGGTACGGCAGAAGGTGCACACTCCCGCGTACGCCAGCCTGAATGGTAGTTCGAGTGGCCAGATCCTCGATCTCAGTGAGATCGTCGACATCAGCGAAGAAGGCATGGCCATTCAGACTTCGTTTCCACTCGAGGTACAGCGGAGCGTGAATCTGTGTCTTGATCTGACGGCGACGCGAGCCTGTATTCATACGACGGGCGAAGTCATCTGGTGCGACGGATCGGGACGCGTTGGAATCAGCTTTCCGCAGATGCAGGATGCCGCTCTGCGACAACTCAAGGAATGGCTCTTCGTCAATGTGATGGTCGCATGCGTCAATTACCGGGCTGATGTCTTAGCGGCAAGCTCGTCCACAAATCAATTTGCTGCGGAGCCTGCGCCAGCGAAGCAGTTCCGCGCAGTTCCGCAGCCGGTTCCTGAGAAGCCGTCGGAAAACAGCGCCTTGTTCAACTGGATGCGGCAGGAACTCGAGCCTATGGCTCCCGCCGACTATACGTCCATCCTGACAGCGTTGGCTGCGGTGAAGCGCGAGATCGATGCGCTCGGCTCTAACCTCGATGGAGCTTTGCAACTGCTGGCACAGAGAGCGCAAACTTTCACTCGCGCGACCGGTGCAGCCATTGCTTTGACAGAGGGCGCGAGTATGATTTGCCGCGCCAGCGCCGGGCAGGATGCTCCTGGACCCGGCACCCGGTTCAGCATTGGTTCGGGATTTTCCGGCGAATGTGTGCGCACGGGCCAATGGCTGCGCTGCGACGATTCCGAAACCGACCCTTTCGTGGATCGCGAAAGCTGCCGTTCGCTTGGCATTCGTTCGATCATCGCAGTGCCAATCCGCTGGGACGAGGCCGTTATCGGAATTCTCGAAGTGTTTGCGCCGGAGCCATATGCTTTCAGCACGAATGATCCTCTCGCACTTAAGCGGTTGGCAGGAATTATTTCCTCTGCGGTCCATCGCGCGGGTGTGCCCGAGCCGAGTACGACAGAAATTATTCCGGCCGAGCGGGATTGGTCAGGGCACGGGTTAACCGAAAAGGGGTCGGAGGAAAACGAATCAGCACTACATTCTTCTTTGAAGTTCCGTTCGGTTCCGGCGCCGGTCGCCAGCTTGGACGATGAATTTCCAGTCGAGACTTCTGCGGGCTTATCCGTTCCTCATTTGTCCCGCTCTCGCAAGATTCTTCTGGCTGCCGCCGCAGCCACAGTCTTGTTCGCCGGGACCTGGCTGATTTCACCGCGCGACTTTACTTTCTTTAGCAAGACCACCTCAGCTTCCGCCGCGCAGCCATTGGCCCAGGCTTCTCCCAATCCACCGCCGCCTGCCGTGGTCGCACCCGGCGGCATGGAGGGCTTGCGCCTACTGGCCGAGAAGGGCGACCCCGCAGCCCAGTTCTCGATGGGAGCTCGCTACGCAACCGGCGAGGAAGTTCCCCAGGATTACGCGGAAGCAGTGCGTTGGTTCTCCATGGCTGCCGAACAAGGGCACGTGGTCTCGCAGGCTACTCTGGGCGCGTATTATTGGGCGGGACGGGGCGTGCCGCAGGATCTGGTAAAGGCCTATTTCTGGTCGGTACTGGCTCAGGCTGGCGGTGATGAAGCGAGTAAATACCGCGTCTCAGTGCTCGCGTCGCGCATGACCCACGCTCAAGTCTCGGCGGCGGAACAGCAGGCCAATGACTGGATCAAAGAGCATCAGTCAGTAAGTCAGAATTCCTCAGCCCCTCAACAATGATTGAAACGGCCTAGAACGGCCGCGGCGGAAAAGATCCAATCGACAGCAGCCCCGGACTGTTTGGATCCGCGACCGGCGATTTTGAGGATTCGGTCAATGTGCATTTGCCGGCCGAGGAAGTCAGCTCGATCTCCGCGATCGAGGAGGTCGCGCCAAACTCGGCGACATATATCATGCCACCAGTCCCCGTGGTTCGTTCCAGGGCCAGCCCCGCAAGATACGTCCAGTTTTTTACGTAGCCTTTGAGTCGGTTGGACGTGCAACCTTTTGACAGCACGCCTGTGGTCTTGTCAAAAAAAGCGGCAGTGATCCTGTCCCCTTGATTGTTGCTGATGTAGAGAAGCGTCTCGTCGGGACTCAGCAGGATATTGCTTGAATTGATTGCGGTTCCCAAGTGATAAACCACTGTCGGAGTCAGTTTGCCGGAGGAAATATCGGAAACTTCAACTACCGTGAACGGGGAGGCATCGCCAAAGATGGCATAATGCCCATCCTGGGTGATGTCGACGCCGTTGGGATATGTGTTGCCACTGCGTGAACCGGTGGAATTCTGTTCATCGTCATTTGAAACAGGCACGCCCGCCGAGATGTTGAAGGATTGGATCGAACCATCCCCGTAAGTGACAACGAGCATGTCGCCGTGGACGGCCATACCATCGATCACGCCGCCTTGCAGTCCGACAACGTCAATGTCGCCGACAAACTTGAGTTTGCACCCGGGCAGAACTTGAAAGGTTCCGATGGTGTTCGAGCCGGTGAAGCTGGCGTAGAGGTATTGTGCGTTCATAGCCAGGCCGATGCCGTTGGTTCTTCCGTCATCTTTCGTTGAGCCTCTGGCGCTACCACCGATGGTCAAAGTCCGAACAACCACGCCAACAATGTCGCTGCTATCTGCCTGTGAAGCATAGACACACTCGGCGTCCCCGCTGTCGAGAACGTTTATGCGATTTGCAGCAAAGTAGCCGCCGGCGATTCCGATGCCCCCGGTTAGCACTTTCTCCTTCATTGTTAGCAAACCGTCGGCATTCACCGTGTAGAAGGTGACACTGGTAGCATGTTGTGGCGGGACGTCGTCATTAGTAATGACATAGTGGGGCTTGCTGGTGTCAACTGCAAAACCACCGCCGAGGCAAACTGCAATGAGCACCGCCTGCCAGAACAAATGTTTTAAGAATCTCCGCATAAACTAAGTCGTGACGGCCACAGCAGTGCGCTATTCAGCTAACCACGGATTGCATATCACTTCAATAAGAATGGTTCAGCTTTTCAGTGAGAATCGAGGAAGATGAAAATGTTTGCTGAATAAATGAAAACTGCATCATCGAAACCCAAGCCCACTAGGCAGGCTATACAACTAAAACAATTACTACCGCGCTTCGTTTTGTTTCTAGCGCCTCAACCGCATTTTTTCGTGCTGGCAGGCCGCGCGAATGTGCTAGCATTGCGGGCCTGCACTCCCTCTCCCGGCTTTGCAGAACTCTTAAAGAATAAGGGGAAATAACTTTGTCGAAGAAACTGTGTTTCGCGGTAACTATGCTTCTGTTTGCGCTTCCGGGCATTTCGCTGGCGCAGAAGTTGACCCAACTCAAGCATCCGGCGCCGGACGGCGCTTTCGTAGACTACCTCTTAACCGACGGTACTGTATTGGTTCAAGGCCAGAGCTGCTCGGATTGGTGGAAGCTCACACCCGACGAATCCGGGAGTTACCTCAACGGAACCTGGACACAAGCTGCCAGCCTGCCTTCTGGATACGCTCCCTATGCCACCTCCGGAGCCGTACTGGCTGACGGAAGATTCCTTTTGGTGGGAGGCGAATATAGCGACTGCGGCGGCGAGTTCACGCTCACCAACGAAAGCGCGATTTACGACCCCGCAACGAATAAGTGGACCAAGGTAGCGCCTCCGAAGGGATGGTACGACATTGGAGATTCCCCGGCGGCCGTGCTTCCGAATGGCCTATTCCTGTTGGGACGCAAGACCACGAAGCAGGTGGCGGCGTTGGACCCTGCCACCCTCAAGTGGACAGAGTACGGATCGGCGGGCAAGAGCGATTTCAATGCGGAAGAAGGCTGGACGCTGATGCCAGACGGTAACATTCTTACCTGGGACGTGAAGCACGCTCCCAACTCGGAGATCTATTCCCCGGCGACACAAACATGGGCGAGTGCGGGCACTACGGTGGCGAATTTGATGGGACCTCCGGAGGTGGGCTGCCTGAAATATGGCAACAAAAACCAGTACACATATTGTCCTCCGGGAGAAACGGGGCCGGGGATCTTGCGTCCCGATGGCACGGTTTTTGCGACCGGCGCTCTCCACCTTGACGCCAACACTGGACACACTGCGGTCTATAACCCTGCAGCGAAGGGCGATGACAAATGGACTGCGGGCCCTGACTTTCCGAACGGTGACCAGGCTGGCGATTCGTTTGCCGCGCTGCTGACCAACGGCAACGTTTTGGTGTTGGGTGATTCCGGGCAGATGTATGAATTCAACGGCACCACATTCAAGGCCACGACGGTTGGCTTCGGTAGTTTGATCGTTCTGCCGACCGGAGAAGTGCTGGTTGCAGGCACTTACGCTTATACTTCTACTGGAACATATAAGAGTTCGTGGGCACCGAAAATTACTTCGTTCCCAGCCACAGTCAAGCCGGGCTCGACTTACAAGATCTCCGGGCAGCAGTTCAACGGCTTATCGCAAGCAGCCTCGTTTGGGGACGAGTTTTCAACTGCGACAAATTATCCCTTGGTGCGGATCACGAATCAATCCAGTGGTCACGTTTTCTACGCCAAGACACACGGCCACAGTACCATGGGCGTCGCGACCGGCAAGACCAAGGTTTCGACTAACTTCGATGTACCTGCGGGGATTGAGACTGGAGCGAGTTCGCTGGTCGTAGTGGCGAACGGCATCCCTTCGAAAGCGGTGAGTATCACTGTAGAGTAAGGTCGTTCTACGCCTGATATGCGGAGGATCCACGCGTTTTGAAATTCACGCATGGATCCTTCGACGCGTAATACCTACTGAAGTCGCTCAGCCTTTTGGGCGGCCGGTTTGTGCCAATCCCGCTTTTTTTCTCAATTTCGAATAAACCTCGGGCAAGTTCTTCCGCAGCCACTTGTAACATTCCCGGCGCAGCAAAGTGTGCTTGCGGTTGTGCTCCCGGCGCCGCTCCACGGTATGCTTCTCTTGAGTGGTAACTCGTTTTTTCATCCGCGGGTCTCTCTTTCTCTAGGAAATCATACCCCGTTCGCTGGATTTCGCGCAGTTCAGGAGAACGGACCAGTGGCGGTTCGTAAACTCGGCAGGATCGAGACGGGAATCACTTTTACGTCGCGCCATTATTCGGATTCACTGCACATAAACTGCACACAAAAGACCAGCTAGATTGTGTCATCTAGCTGGCAACTCTTTCAACTCGCTCGGATTGCTGCAGCTTAACTGCGGCCGGCGCCTGCAGCCATGGCGTAACGTGGCTGCGGTTCCGCAGCGTCACGCAGGGTTTGGAAGTAGAGCTTGAAGGAGCGTTGCACCAGAAACATCAGCGGCAAGATGATTAGCGGGATATACCAATCGAAAGCATGCGCGGCCAATTTGGCCAGACCGGCAACGCCCGCCGCAAGGATGAAATAAGGAAAAGTGAGTTGCAGAATTTGTTTCCACATTCGGAATAGGTTGGAATCCTCAGTGAGCGCGACAATAGCCGCGACCGGGATTGTGTTAACCAGCAAGTAGGCTAGTGCTCCCAGCGCAAGACCAATTCCTGAGTTTGGCGCCGTCGCTCGAATGACGAGCCATGCGGCTTGGGCTGCCATCAGGGTTACACCTAAGTTAAATACAGTCTTGATCGGCCTCCGCTCGCGGCTCTCACACCAATAGCTCTGCACGAACGTGGACGCGGCGGTGATCACAAGCGCCTCGGCCAGGCTGAGTTCGCTCAGAGCTAGAAGAATGAACGGCAGATTCACCGACATCGATCCTGTGATTCGCGGGAGCGAGACCTTCAGCCGCGCTGCGAAGAGGGCGGCCAGGAAAGTCCCGATGAACTCTACGTATGCCGGGTGCCCCCACGTCAGCGGCACTAGGGAGAGAATCCCGGCACCGAAGACAAACACGAACCCGACAAGTATTTTGCTCTTTGTCGAGAGGACTGTCATGGTTAGTTCTCTCCGTCCTGGCCGTCACTGTAGGCCGCAGTTGCAGTCGAACTACCCCAGACTATGCTGCTACCCCAGACCACGCTAAAGCCGTTGTCCACGGAGTTGCCCCAAACCACTGAACTGCCCCAGACAATCGAGTTTGCGCTTAGCACCGAGCTACCCCAGATGATGGAGTTGCCCCAGACCACTGAGCTGCCCCATACAACGGAAGTACCCCAAGTCACGGAACTGGTGTTGACGATAGATACAGTGTTGTTCGCGGGGTTGTAAACCGCGGTTGGAGAAAGCGCGACGCCGTTGACGACGTCGGTGTCCCCTAACGCCGCGTTGATGTCGAGATATCCCGCGCCGTAGGTGAAGAGATCGTATTGGTTATCGTACTCATTGTTGTAGACGTCAAAAGATTTGCAATATTGTCCAAATCCCTTCCAGGCCGTCTTCATGATGCGAGCCTTCACTGTGTCCGGCGTCAGCGCGGGATTCTGTTGCAGCATGAGGGCTACAGCACCGCTCACTACGGGTGTCGCCATGCTGGTTCCGCTCAAACGAAAATATTCGGTTGGGCAGTTGGCCGTGGGACAAGTTCCAGTCGGGGCAAGCTCGAGAGCCGGGAATTCGGTGTCAAGGGTGCTGTTCTTAACGATTAAGGAACCAATGCGGTTGCCGGGAGCAACGATATCGGGCTTCACGATGTGGTCGAGTAAGGTCGGTCCCTTCGAACTGTAGCTGGCGATTGCATCATCGTTACGCGTAGGAGTATCAAATGTTCTCGTCGCGCCAACCGTGATGACCGCCGGATCGTTGCCCGGCGAGCCAATGGTGGCGAAACCGTGGGTTCCCATTGAATTGTCTCTTCCGTCGTTTCCGGCGGCTACCACCACCACGATACCCGCCGCCCAAGCTTGTTCGACCGCCTGGTCCAGAGGATCGACTGTGTAAGTTTCAAAAACCGGCCGGCCCAACGAAAGATTGATGACGCGGATATTGTATTGACTCTTGAGCGTGATGGCTCGCTGAATGGCAGCGATTACCTGGCTGTCGGTGCCGGCGCCATTTTCGTCCAGTACACGAAGGTTGATGATGTTGACGTTTGGAGCCATGCCTACGATATGTTCTGCATAACCTGTTCCTGAAGCAGATGCCGCACCGTTTCCGCCGAGAATGCCGCTCACGTGAGTGCCGTGCCCATAGGCATCGACCGCGGAGGTTTCTCCGGCAACGAAGTTTTCGCTGTGGACTACGCGGGTGCCGGTCGCAGTGTGAAAGTCGACATGATCTGCGACGCCGCTATCAATTACCGCAATTCCGACGCCGGTACCATCGAGTCCATATTGTTGGAACGCTACATCCGCTTCCACTGCCGGAATGAAGCTCTCGTACTCATTGTCGTTCTTCAGACTAACGGTGCGATCCGGCGAGACGTAGACGATGTCCGCATCTTTTTCAAGCTCAGACAGAGCCGAGACTGGCATTCTGAAAGCCGCCGCCTTGATGGTGTGTAGTCGGGTTTTTACCGTGGCGCCACGAGCCGCCATCCGCTTGTAATGTGCAGCGGTGGGCGTGACTGTGAACTGCACGATCACGTCGACCATATCGCGCGGGTGGCTACGGTCGATATCCCTCGCAATCTTTCCATGTGCCGTGGTGAGCCCCTGGTTGAAAAGTTGCGAGGGCGACACAGCAAAGCTCGTGGTGGCCAAGAGAGCCGGAATCGCAAGAGCTAAAAGCGCCTTCCGGATTCCCTTCCATTTCTCGGTTGATGGTCTTAATGGCTGCATTAGTGGGTCGCTCCAATTACGCCCGTGACTCGTCATTTCGTTAGCTGCCCCAAACCGCCGACGCCAGGGATGAGACAGCATGGTTGAAAACGCTTGAGGGAATAATTTGCACCGCTTCGAAAGTCAGAAAGAGAAACAGTGCTAACCACTCGATATTCTTCTTTGGCACTCGAAAGCTCCTCAAAACTTCAGTGTTCCTCAGAATGGTAGGTGCAGGCGCGATGCCAAATCGACGCGGCTTAAGTATGTTAATAATCAATTACTTAGAGAAGGGCTGAGGTCGGGAAGGCAAGGACAGATTGTCCTGATGAGGAGCGCGGACATCACATACGTGCATGAAAAATAAAGGCATTGTGGCGTTTGCCCGCGCGTAGGGACAAGTTGTCCCACGGCCTTGCGGCGGTAGCTTGTGTCCTGGCCCTGTTGTGTAATTCAAGAGCCTTGCAAACGAAGACCTGTGGGCTTTCCATCCGTCCACAATTGTGTGATCTCTTCGAGCGATCGACCTTTGGTTTCGGGAACCAGCCAGCCAACCAGGACGATGGTCAACAACGCGCCCGCGCTGAAAAGCCAGAACGTACCGTCCGATCCCAAATGCTTTTGCATGGTTGGAAACAGCTGGTTCCCGAGATACCCGACTATCCAAAGCGCAGTTGTGGCGATCGACATGCCGCGACCACGAACTTTGGTGGGATAAATCTCCGAGATGATGACCCAGCATGCCACTCCGTTACCAAAAGCATGGCCGGCCACGAAGCTCATCACCAAGATCAAGATTGCCAATCCGCTGCCGTGAATGTGATAGAACCAACCGACCAATACTAACGAAATAAATTGCAGTGTCGTCCCGGCGAGGATTAGCGTCTTTCGCCCGGCGCGGTCCACGAGCCAGAGAGCGAATAGGGTAAACAGAAGATTGATAAGACTGACTAAGACCGACTGGAAAAATGCGTCACTGGTCGCAGTCCCCGCCGAACGAAAAATCTCGGGCAAGAATGAAAAC
>Ga0209530_1000582_pt1 | contig 23745 bp, 21 predicted proteins | sample BlaSpr_A8_Ref_O1_FD_187987 | JGI IMG/M metagenome (GOLD analysis project Ga0209530, IMG submission 187987) | Forest soil microbial communities from Thunder Bay, Ontario, Canada - Black Spruce, Ontario site 2_A8_Ref_O1 (SPAdes) (version 2) | ecosystem: Environmental > Terrestrial > Soil > Boreal...
AGGCTTATCGCAGCTTGCCACGTCCTTCTTCGTCTGTTGGCGCCAAGGCATCCACCGTACGCCCTTAGTAGCTTAACCATAAAACTTACCCAACACGTCTCGACCCCTTGCGAAATCGAAACCCTGAAAACCGTCCAACGAAAGGTCTTGCAAGCCATTCGGGGATGTACTTCAGGGGTGACGCGCTCTTCAAAGCTTCTTTCGAAGCCAGGAAATTCACGCGCTGAACCAATGCGAGGCAAGTTCGCCTTTCCACATTGCGCTACTCTCGAGCAAAAATTTGCGGTTTATTACGCCATGCGAACTTGAAATCGCATAACGTAATGCCAGCTTCCTTCAGTTGTCAAAGATCGTCGTTCCGTTCATCAACTTCCGATCGGAACGTCTCCGCTCCCGGCGGAGCGCGTCTTCAGTTTGGGGCCGAAGCCGCGGGAAATAAAAAACCCGGCGTCGAGCGCCGGGCGAGTCCGTCCACTACCTGGCCACTCAGTGAGCGGCTCTAGGACGGAAGTGCTCGATGCTCGAATTCGTTCTACCCGGTGTTAGTAACCAACTTCACCTCTTGGGCAGACCCGGTCCGTCAGGAGAATCCCCGGCAAACGAGGGGCCACCGACATCAGGAGAGTATATCAACAATTTCGATTCCGTCAAGTCTATCCCTATTATTTTCTCGGGTATTTTGTGTAGCCTGCGCTGTGGATTTCACTGGAATCTGTGGAAATCCAACGCCCACTTGTAGCCTCAGTTGTGCTTGAACAATTCCACTTAGCACCACGCAACCCGCGTCTAACCGGGGCGTTCTCCCTGTTCCTCACGCCGCAGCGCCATCTTTGCAGATCGCCGCTACGATCAAACCGAGGATAACGAGTTGAGTTCCTCCGGCGACCATCCACTTCACTGCGAGCATGTGGGGAATGAAATACACCACGTATTCGCTTAAAGAATATGGGATGACGGTCATGAAAGTCATCACGATTCCGTAGCGAATGCCTTGCGGCACCCACGGTTTGTTCTCGCGTCCACGCGCGTAAATGTAAGCAAACATCGCCGCAAAAAAGAATTGGCCCAATGCCATGGCCCAGAATCGATGCATGATCTGTTCGGCGCTGCGATGGCTCAGCGGGATGGCGTCGTAATCCGGCATCAGCCAAACGCTATGGACCAAGTAATTGGTGGCCATCAGAACAACGTAAGCTACAAAGATCGCGATAATGAGTTTTTTCATGGTCGTTTTTCCTCGCGCTCAGATTTGGCCCACGGTACAACCGTTGAGGAAAACCCTCGGGGAGTCGATGTCATGGCCCCGTTGGGCGGAGCCTAACACCGCAAAGCTCCTGGGAATAGAAGATTTTGCCTCGGACCATGAACTGAAAATGCAAGCGGCCTTGCGCTCGTCGGCCTCTTTTGAACGAGCGTAACTATGGATTTGTGACCTGCTCGGAGATGCTGGCTTCGCGGAGCAACGTGTACTTCTGCTCCCAAGCCTGGTGAATGGGACTTTCGGCGTAGGCGTCGGCCGCGGCGCGGTTCTGAAACTCAATGGCAAAGGCGGCGCTGAAATCGCGTGGCTGCAGACGCTCCGCTTTGATCCACACGTTTTTAACGCCCGGGATTTTTGCCGCCATGTCCTTGACGCCTTCCAGCGCGCCCTGCTTGTCGGTATCAGAAACGCCCGGATTCCATTTGAGAATTACCATATGAATGATGGTTTTCGGCTGGCCGAATTTGTTCTGCCCAGCAATGAAACCGCTTGCAAAAAGCGCTAGCGCTGCCACAGCGCCACCAACAATTATCGTCGCCTTCGAAATGTGGATTCGCATGGAATCTCCTTTGCCGCCCCGAGCACGAGTGTAAGCAATCGCGCGGCGCCGGCGCAATCATTTGCATGTTGACCCTTGGGTTTGGTGTTCAGTAGGATGCGCAACAAGCAATGCGTGATTGTGGCAGCGTCGCGCTGTGAGGAGGCCCCCATGTACTGTTCAAAGTGTGGCTCCAATCTACCGGAAGGCGCAGCGTTCTGCAGTGCATGTGGCCAGCCCATGGCCACAACATTTGCTGCTCCACCCGCCGCCGCAGCCCCAGTGTCGGTCGCACCGCCGATGTATGCGCCGCCCACCCAGCCGAGTTGGCCAGCCCCGGCTGCGCGGGCAGTCGCTTACGCAGGGTTTTGGCTTCGCTTCGTAGCTTGGATTATCGACCGAATTGTTTTGCAGTTTGCAGGTGGAATTCTCACGTTGCCGTTGGTAGGGTCCATCGGAATTCGCGAGTTGATGCGGACTCATCCGTCAACACCGGAGGATTTGTTTCCGCTAATCGCTGCTATGCGCAAGTTTTTCTTGATAATTCTCGTGCTCGAATGGCTTTACTACGCACTTTTGGAGAGCTCGGCGTGGCAGGCCACTCTCGGGAAGAAAGCTCTTGGCCTTGAAGTCACCGACTTGGCAGGAGTCCGTATTACTTTCGGCCGCGCAACCGGCCGGTATTTCGCTCGCTACATTTCTATTTTTACGCTGGGAATTGGCTACCTTATGGCGGGTTTCACTGAAAAGAAGCAGGCGCTGCACGATATGATCGCCGGCACGCTCGTGATTCGAAAGCTATAGAATAGCTCGCGGCCAAAGGGAACCTGAGGAGCGAAATGTACTGCTCAAAATGTGGGACTGCAATCGCACAAGGCGCGGCGTTTTGCTCCTCCTGTGGCCAGCCTGTGAATCCGCCATTCGCTCCGGCACCGAGCGCCGCGGTTTCTGGAACACCAGCGCCGCCGATCCCGGGCCCCTATGGCGGTGTTTCACCCGCTCCTCGGTTTCCCCAGTCGGCCTATGCCGGATTCTGGCTGCGGGTGGTGGCGCACTTGATTGACGGGCTTCTCGCTGGAATTGCATTTGCCATCGTTCTCCTGGCTGGAATCGCTGCGGTTGGGATCGGATATTTCAAGGATTTGATTCGGGAAACAAATAATCCGGAAGATATTTTTACGCCGGGGCTTATCGCGATAATTTTCCTGCTATGTGCGATCTCGATTGTGATGATGTGGATCTATTACGCGTGGATGGAGAGCTCTTCGCATCAAGGAACTCTCGGTAAGATGGCGCTCGGATTGATCGTGACGGATCTCGAAGGCCGCCGAATCAACTTTGCGCGTGCAAGCGGGCGTTATTTCGCCAAGATTATAACCGGTCTGATTCCGCTAGGCATTGGCTACATGATGGCTGGATTCACGGAAAAGAAACAAGCCTTGCACGACATGATCGCGAGTTGTCTGGTATTGAGAAAAAGTTAGAAATTGTGGAATTCGAATGCACGTTGACGTTCTGCGAGGCGCAGGCAGCCCTGCGCAAACTGCTTAGACTCCCCAGCCGTAGCGCTCCGAATGGACTAGCGATTCGTGCAACTCGGCGCGAATGTGTGCGGTGAATTCCGAGCTGCGTAGCACGCGTGAAACCGACTCGGCAATATCCATCGTGCGGTAACCGTGATCCAGAACGCGATCTACCGCCGATTCGATCCATTGCGCTTCTATGTCCAGGCCGAAAGATTCCCGCAACAGCAGCGTTGCGGAAAAAATCGCTCCAAGCGGGCAAGCCACATCCTTACCGGCGAGCGATGGCGCCGATCCGTGAATGGGCTCGTAAAGCGCGGGCTGGTTTGCAGCGCCACGGCTCATGGAGGGAATTAATCCAATGGAGCCGGCAAGAGCTGCCGCCTCATCGCTCAAGATATCGCCGAACAGATTTCCGGTCAAAATCACATCGAATTGCGCGGGACGCAACAGGATCTGCATCGCAGCGTTGTCTACGTACAAATGCTCCAACGTGATCTCGGGATAATCGCGCGAGACTCGCGTGACCGTACTTCGCCAGAGCGCGGAAGTGGCCAGCACGTTGGCCTTGTCCACGCTGGTTACGTGCCGGTTTCGTGCGGCAGCCCGCTCGAATGCATAGCGCGCTATACGCTCGATTTCCGATGCCGTGTAAGATGCCACGTCGCGTGCGCTCGCATCGCTTCCTTCGCCGCGCTGCTCGTGTACGCCAAAATAAATGTCTCCCGCTAGTTCGCGCACGATTTCGAAATCGCATCCGCTGATGCGGTCGCGGCGCAGCGGGGAAATTCCTTGCAAGGCCGGCCGCAACTGAATTGGGCGCAGGTTGATGTACAAACCAAGCTGCTTGCGCAAGCCCAGCAAACCGGCTTCCGGGCGCTCTTGCAGCGGAAGGGAGTCCCACCCAGGGCCGCCGATGGCCCCCAGCAGAATCGCATCGCACGAGCGGCATCCCGCCAGAGTTTCTTCCGGAAGCGGCGTGCCGAACCGCTCGATGGCTGCTCCGCCAAACGCGAACTCACGAAATTGGAAATCGTGCTCGAAAACAGCAGCGCAATCGCCCAGCAGTTGAACGGCTGCGCGGGTGACTTCCGGGCCGACGCCATCCCCTGGCAGCACTGCAATCGTTTTTCGCATTTTGCTCATGGATTTCAGCTCCCCCCGAACAATCCGCAGCTTTTACATTCTTCAACTGGCCGCTGCCATACCAACGTCCTCGTTTGCGGGAGCTACCGAGCGACCGCGGCGGACTTTGTGAATGATCGAAAGCAAATCGCGATCGGTTACCAGCTTGGCAGCATCCGCATGCGCCATCACCTGTTTGTAGCACTCCGCGAGTTCGGCGTCCGTGGTCTTATAGCCCAGCTCATCGAGCCGCGCACGCAAAGCATTGCGTCCCGAGTGTTTTCCAAGCACCAGCCTGCGCAAAGGGACGCCGACCTTTTCCGGCACGATGATTTCGTAGGTCATGGGATTCTTCAGCATCCCATCCTGATGAATGCCTGCTTCATGCGCGAATGCGTTGGCCCCCACCACGGCTTTATTCGGCGGAACACTCACTCCCGTGACAGACGTGAGCAGCCTGCTGGTGGAATAAATCTTCTCGAGCGAGATGTTCGTGCAAACGGAATAGCGCGCCTGGCGAACGTGCAGCGCCACCGCAACTTCTTCCAGTGAAGCATTTCCAGCACGCTCGCCGATACCATTAATAGTGCACTCCACCTGGCGCGCTCCGGCATCAATGGCTGCCAGCGAATTGGCCACCGCGAGGCCCAGATCGTTGTGGCAATGTGCGCTGAACACAACGCTTGGGTAACCAGCAAGGTGTTTGCGCGCGGCGCGGAACATGGCTCCGTACTCTTCAGGCGTGGAATAGCCGACGGTGTCGGGAAGATTGATGATGCTGGCACCGGCGCGTGCAGCCGCCTCGATTACTTCGAGGAGATAGGCCAAATCGCTTCGGCTGGCATCTTCCGCGGAAAATTCCACTTCATCGCAACGCATGCGGCCATAGCAAACCATTTTTGCCACTTGGTCGAGGGCCTCTGTGCGCGTAATGCGCAGCTTATGTTCCAAATGCAGGTCCGACGTGGCCAAGAAAACGTGCAGACGCGGCCGGACTGCGGGTTCGAGAGCGCGCAGCGCCGCATTGACATCTTCCAGGCGCGCGCGAGCTAACGCGGCGATTCGCGAGCCCTTGACCTCGGCAGCTATGGCGCGTACTGCTTCTAAGTCTCCGGGTGAGGCGATTGGAAAGCCCGCCTCAATCACATCCACGCCGAGCTGTTCCAGTTGGCGCGCGAGGAGAAGCTTTTCGCCGCAATTCATGGAAAAACCCGGTGATTGTTCGCCGTCACGCAGCGTGGTATCGAAGATGTGCACAGTTTCCATGGGGTCTCCCGAACACGTCGAGTGAACCGCGGATGCCCAAGCATGTCAAATTTATACTTCTTGCATGTAATATAAGTTTTCTTTATATCTGTACAGGGTGCTTGGAGGAATCTCGTGGATCTAGCGGTGCTCCACGTGTTTCAGACCGTGGCGAATGAGCGCAGCTATTCTCGCGCTGCGGAAAAGTTGTACCGCACGCAACCGGCCATCAGCATCGCCATGCGCAAGCTGGAGGCCTGGGTGGGCCAGCCGCTTTTCGTGCGTGGCTCAGGCGCTCGTGCGTTGACGGACGCGGGCGTGCTTCTGCTCGAGTATGCCGAGCGCATGCTCAACCTGCGTGAGGAAGCTCGCAAAGGCTTGAGGGAATTGGGAGCGCTGGAGCGCGGGCAAGTTTCCCTGGGCGTGAATGAAAGCTCGATTCATGCGCTTCTGCCGGCGCTGGACCGTTTTCGCGAGCGCCACCCGGGCATTCACGTCCGGGTTCATCGCGTATTTTCGCGCATGATTCCGCGGGAACTGCTGAGCCACCAGCTCGATATCGGCGTGATTTCCTACTTGCCCGAGGAAAGGGAACTGACCGCCGTGAAGTTCTATCGGGACTCGCTCACTCTGGTGGTTTGGCCCGGCCATAAGCTCGCCAAGCGGCGGGAGGTGGATATTTCCGCGCTCGGTGGCGAAACCTTTGTCGCGCACATTGTTAAATCGCCCCATCGCCAACAAGTGATACAGATGTTCGCGCGGCACCGCGTGGCCCTGCGAATGGAGCTGGAACTCCCGACCATCGAGAGCATCAAACGATTCGTGGAGATGAAAAGAGGGGTGGCCATCGTGCCGCGCATGTGTGTGGAAGGTGAGTTGGCGCGCGGCGATCTGCACGAGTTGCGTATAAGGCAAATGCGGATTCAGCGGCACTTATATTTGGTGTACCGCCAGGATCGTCCGCTGAGCGCCGCCGCGCGAGCGCTAGTGGAAATCATACTATCGCGAAAGAAAGCGCGGGCTGCACGTTCGCGCCGAGCGCATCACGCTACCGTATCGCGCCGGCAGTGAGGGGTGCCGCGCTTGCATCCCGAAACGAGAATTTCTTGTTCACCGACGAAAACGGTTTGCCGTCCACTTCCACGTACGGGTAAACAAAGAAGTTCAGCGGTGGTCCCGCCTGTGGCGGCGCCAGGATCAAGTCGCGGCCGACACTGAACTGAACGCGGTTTGCATCGTGCGTACCGAAGAAATACTCTCGCTTCGACGGATCTTTCCACGCTTCCGAAGCGTCAATGGGGACCCAGCCGTAATCCTTCAGATAGAATTCCGCCCAGCAGTGGTAGCCGCCGATCTCGCCGCTTGTCGCGCTTGGCGGCAAGGGGAATCCAATTTCAAATTTTGCGGGAATACCGGCCGAGCGAGCCAGCCCGATAAAAAGAGAATGAAAATCGGTGCAGTTCCCCCGCTTGGCATCGCACGCCCAATAAATGTCCCCGTTGCCCCAGCCTGTCCCGCTCTTGTCATACTTCATGTTTGCCAAAACGTAGTCGTAAATCGCCCGAGCTTTGGCGAGATCGGTGGTCTTTCCGGCCGTCACTTCGGCTGAAAGTTCGCGGATACGCTGATCGAGCGGGACGAGGTGGTCGGGCTGCAGCCAGCGTGCCAGATCCGGCGGCGCGCTCGGGGCGGAGCTGGAAACCTCCGCAAAGGCCTTGTGTACATGCTCGGTGCGCTCAACGGTAAACTCCATCGTTGCAAGAATGCTCGCCGCGGCGGGGTTCTTCACGTCAATGTGCACCATTTGATTGCCGTATTCCGGCGCAGTCAAAATTTGCGAAGGGTAAGGCGAACTCACTTTGGCCTTCAGGATTTTCTGGTACTGGTCGCTCTGGGGATACGGCAACCAGATTTGCACATCTTTCGATCCGGTAGGAATGTCGTGAACTTCGGCAGTGTACGTGAATTCAAAGGTTCGTTCCTGCAGCGACGAAGTCGCCGGGGCTGAACTGACCAGCAAGAAACAGGCCGACGCAAAAAGAACGATTCGCACGAAAGAAGCGTGCCAAGTGTTCATAGGAGCGGCATTTTACTCCTTTCGGCCGCCCCGTGACAAAGCAGGAATTTCAGTGCCAGGAGACCCGTAGATGCTTCCACGGGAGAAATTCGCTCCGGCCGGGTCTCATTGACCGCTGGCCCAAACCGACGCTAGCGTTTAACCGCGAGTTCGTCGAGCGCGGCAGCCACGCGTGAAAGTCCTTCACGGACATCTTCGGTTTCACCGCCAACGCCTATGCGGAAGTGCTCGGGGGCATCGAAGAAGCGACCTGGAACGACGCTGGTCTCGTATTTTTCATGCAAGAGCTGGCAAAAGGCGTCGGCGTGGCCACTCGCAAGATGCGGAAAGGAGATTGTCCCGGCCTCCGGCCAGATGGTGAGGAGGTCTGGCCGGGAGTCCAGTAGTTTTTTCACAAGCGCGCGATTCGTACCCAGTAGTTTTTTCGCGCGCGCAGCGATCTGCGGAAGATGATCCAGGGCCATTACGCTGAGCATTTCCGCGGGATGCGCTCCGGTAACTCCGAATAGATCATTTAAATGCCACATTCGCTGCGCCAGAGGCTTAGCCGCGAAAATCCAGCCGCAGCGCAATCCGGAAAGCCCGTACGCTTTAGTCAAGCTGCTGGTAACTACAAAATTTTGTCCCAAGAGAAACGACGTCTTCCAGGGCGAATCGAAACAAGCTTCCAGGTATACCTCGTCTATCAATACGTGCGCGCCAAGACTGCGCGCGATTTCACCGACGATCCGAATTGCTGAGTCTGGAGTCCGCACTCCGCTGGGATTGTGCAGGTTCGTGATCACAATCAAACGCGTTCGTGGCGTGATGCAGCGTTCCACTTCGCGTGGATCCATTTGAAAGCCGGATTCGAACTTCCGCGGAAAGCGGCGGATTTTTGCGCCCAGATATTCTGCCGTGGAAACGATAGCCTCATAGGAAGGCTCCTCGATCAGCACTTCGTCACCGGGCTCGATCAGAGCGGCCATGGCCAGATGATTCGCCATGGAAGTGCCCTGCGCGAGAACGATATTTTCCACCGGAACATTTGCTTTGGAAGACAGGCGTTCAAGCAAGGGCTGGTAGCCGTAGCCGCTTGAGCCGGAGATTTCCAGATCTTCGATGCGCACGGGAAGCTCGCTCAGCGGAAAATGAAGGACGTCACTTGCGGCAAGATTGTAGCGCGCGTCGGAACGCAGCTTGGCCCATTCGATATACGCGGAACGAATCTCTCGCCTCTGCGGACTCATGGACGAAACTCACTGAGAACCGGCGGTGCGCTTTGCGCGCCCGCGCAACAAGTAATAGACAGGGACCCCGGCAAGCAGAATACATACTGCGACACCTGCATTGCGAGGATATTTGTAAATGGTGTTTAGAACTATCAACCAGGCCACCAGAACGAAAAGCCCTGTTGTCCACGGATGCCCCGGGACTCGGAACCCTGGAGTGGCGCTCGCTGTGTTTTCACCGCGTGCCTGGCGGCGCCGAAAAATAAAAAGGCAGCTCGCGGTGAGTCCGAAAAACAGCCAGTCCATCACCACGACATAGCTCAGAAGTTGCTCGAACGTTCCGAGCAGCACGGCAGCACTGGTGATCGTGCCCTGGAGAATGATGGCAACCACGGGAACTCGGCTGCGTGAACCCAGTCGGGCAAACGCGCGAGGCAGCACACCGTCTTCGGCCATGGCAAACGCGACGCGCGGATAAGTAAGCATGGCTTGGCTCAGAAATCCAAGAGTGGATATTGCAATCGTCACTGCTATCAGCCTTGCACCGAACTGCCCAAGTGCAGCACGCATTACACCCGACGCCGGTGTGGTGGTCGCCGCTAATCCAGCCGGAGCCAGAGCTTGGACGTAAATAATATTTACGGAGACGTAGAGTGCAATGACTCCGATAACTCCGAGCAAAAGAGCTTTTGGAAGGTTTTTGCGGGGTTCGCGAATTTCGCTCGCGATATAATTCGAAGTCTGCCAGCCACCATAGGCAAAAATCACCGGTATCAGGGCCGCGCCGAAAACGGTCAACAGGTCGAATGAAGCGGGCCGGTCGAGCAGGGGATGCCACGCCGGATGAGGCGCTGCAGGGGACCGGAGAAGGAACCATCCGCCGCAGCCGACGATCATCACGATAGCAAGAATGCGCAAAACCATGAAAAAGCTCTGCACGCCGCTGCCCGCGCGCACTCCAACACAGTTGATCGCCGTCAGCGCGACGACTACGGAAACCGCCGCGACCTTTTCCGGCACCGTACTGTGAGAAAACTCGCGGAAATATTTTCCGAAGGTAACCGCGACGGCGGCCGTCCCGCCAGCATGAATCACGAGAATGCTTACCCAGCCATAGAGAAAACCCAGGAGCGGATCGTAGGCCTCACGGATGTAAGCATACTGTCCTCCGACCTCGGGCATGCGGTTGGCCAGTTCGGCGTAAATAAACGCTCCAACCAGTGCGAGCAGGCCGCCCGCCGCCCAAGCGCCAAGAATCATTGTGGGCGTGTGCACCAGCCTCGCGACAACGTAGGAGTTGATGAATATCCCGGAGCCGACGATGCCACCCATCACAACCATAGTCGCGTCGAAGATTCCCAAGCGAGCAGCGAGACCGGATGTGAGTTCCGCCGAATGGGGTTGGGGGGAAGGCGTATCGCGAGCTGGAGTGCTTTGTGACATCGAGGCGAGCGCCGCACTAACCGTTGCTCAATTCAAAGTGCGAGCGAGCAGCGCGAATCTATCACTGCGAGAGTTAGCCGCCAAGCAATCGCTTAGGTTCCTGAGCCTAAGTTAGGTTTTCGGTTGCATTACGCAGCGCACAATAGTAATCACAAGTGCGATGATGATTTGAATGGAGATCTTCCTATGACTGTGAATTTTAGGATTGCGCTTCGTTCGGTTCTGGACGCGCAAAGAAAATGGCAGTGGGGCGGACGCCTCGCCGCCGTGGCGCTCATGGTGGTAACTATTTCTTCAGCATCGGCGCAAACGAAAACGTTGCCGCAACAAACAACAGCGTTGAATGCGCCGCCGGTGGCGCCGGCAACGACTATCCAGCCCCCCAGCCTGGATTATCTCGTTTATGTAGTGTGCGAATCCGCCGACAAAGTGGTTCTGGTGAGGTTCGGGCCAAAGGGTCTGCAGAAAGAGCACGAAACGCAGATCGGCCTGATGCCTATGGACATCAATGGCCCGCACGGCATCGCTGTTTCGCCGGACAAAAAATATTTATATGTCTCGGTGGGTCACGGCCGGCCGGATGGATCGGTGTGGAAGTTGAAGACCGGAACAGACGAGGTGATTCGCTTCGCGCCGCTTGGATTGTTCCCGGCGACGACAGACATTTCCCGCGACGGCGCATTTATTTACGTGGCGAATGCGAACTTCCACGGCGACATGGTTCCATCCTCGATTTCTGTGGTGGCCACAGACGAGATGGCCGAGGTGAAACGGATCACCACCTGCACTATGCCGCACGGCTCGCGCCTGAATCCGCAGGGCACCAAGCATTACTCGGCATGCATGATGGACGACATGCTCGTGGAAATCGATACGCAAACCTTCGAGGTCTCGCGGCACTTCCGACTCGGCGCCGGCAAAGAAATGGGTATGACCGGCGCACCCGACAAGCATATGAAAATGAGCGATCTCACTTGCGTGCCCACCTGGGCGCAGCCTTCAAACGATGGCTCTGAAATTTACGTGGCGTGCAACAAAGCGAACGATATCGTCGCCGTGGACGCGGCCTCCTGGAAAATGTTGCGGCGATTTCCTGCCGGCACCGGCGTGTACAACCTGGCCATGACGCAAGACGGCCGCCTGATTGCGACCAACAAGAGGGGCCAGTCGGTTTCCATCTTCGATCCAAAAACAGGCAAAGAGCTGGCCAAGCTTCCGACCAAGCGAAAGATTGTGCATGGCGCGGTGGTTACGCCGGACAATCGGTACGCGTTTATTTCCGTCGAAGGTATCGGCTCCGATCCGGGTACTGTCGAGGTCATCGATCTAAGTTCACTGACGACGGTGGCCACACTCGATGTCCCGCAGCAGGCTGCCGGGATCGACTTCTGGAAAACAGAGCCCAGCAAACCCTAAGCTTCCACACATCCATACGCAGCGCATTGACCAGCCGGCTACCAGCCCGTCCACGAAATACATTGCGACGGACGCGCAGGTGTTTAAATCTAATTAAGGGTTGCAGCACCAACGCTTTCGTTCGGCGTTGCAAGATGGCAAGGTTGAAGGCACGATATATTGGCACCGCTTGGCATTGTGTTAGTGCGTCCAGATTTGAGATCGGAATGATAGATTCGAAAGGGACCAAGAATGAATTTGGGGATTAGCCTTAGAGACGAAAACTCGAACCTGCCGCCGCGCCTTCCCAATTTGCCGGAAAGAATTCGGGGGCTGGAACGTCTTTCTTTGAATTTGTGGTGGAGCTGGCAGCCGCGCGCGCGGGAAATGTTCCAAGCTCTCGATCTGCAGGCCTGGCGAGAAAGCGATCACAATCCGTTGCGCATGCTGGCGCAGTTGCCGCAGGAAATCCTTCAGAATGCGGCAAGCGATCCGGAATTTCTGAAGCGTTACGACGCGGTGATGGAAGAATTTGAAGCGAACATCGCGTCGCAAACAGGCTGGTTCACGGCGGAGTACGGCGACCCTCAGGCGCCGATCGCCTATTTTTCCGCCGAGTACGCCTTCCACCATTCGCTGCGGCTTTATGCCGGTGGCTTGGGAGTTCTGGCGGGAGATTACATTAAGGAATGCAGCGATCTGGCGATTCCGGTGGCGGCGGTGGGACTGATTTATTCCCGTGGGTATCTTTCGCAGAAACTTCGAGACGACGGCTGGCAGGAAGACGACGAGAAAATACTGGATCGGACTTACGATCCAGTCCGGCAGGTCCTCGACAAAGAAAATCGTCCTCTTCGCGTGCAAGTGCCGTTGTTCGACCCTCCAGTTCACGTGCAAGTGTGGAGCGCGGATATCGGCCGGGTTCCGGTTTATCTGTTGGATACGGATGTGGAAGGCAATCAACCCTGGGATCGGACGATCACCCAGCGACTCTATACCAACGATCCCGAGCAGCGCCTGCGGCAAGAAATCGTGTTGGGCATCGGCGGCATGCGCGTGCTGGAAGCTCTGGGAATCCATCCGGCGGCTGTGCACATCAATGAAGGTCATCCGGCGCTCGCTCTGCTGGAACGGTCTCGCATGCTGGTCGAAGGCGGAAAAAGTTTCGAGCAGGCCATTGCGCAAGTTCGAGAAACGTCTGTTTTCACCACGCACACACCGCTTTCCGCCGGGACCGACGTTTTTCCTTTTCCTTTGATCGAGAAATATTTCAGCCATCTGTACGATAGATTGGGAACCAATCGCGACGGGCTTCTGCAACTCGGCGTTTCTCCGGCGGATCCGAATGCGGGCTTCAATATGACGGTGTTCTCGCTGCGCATGGCGAAGTTTTGCAACGCAGTGAGCAAGAAACACGGCGAAGTGGCGCGACAGATGTGGGCGGCAGTATGGCCGGATAAAAAGGAATCGGAAATACCGATTACGGCGGTCACCAATGGAGTGCATCTTCGCACTTGGATGGACCCGCTGTGGTTGCAGCCGATGCTCGATAAATATATCGGCCCGAACTGGGTTCGCGATCTGGACCGAACAAACACCTGGCAAGCAATTGACAACATCCCGGATGAGAAACTCTGGTGGCTGCGGAGGCGTCTGAAGGTCCTGTTGTTTGCGGACATCAGCGAGCGCGCCCGCGAGGAATGGAAAACGAAGCGCGTTCGCGCCGAGAGTGTGATTGCGTTTGGGGCATTGCTCGATCCCCGGATTCTCACGATCGGCTTTGCGCGACGGTTCACGGCTTACAAGCGGCCGGATTTGATTCTTCACGATCTTGGGCGCCTGAAACGCCTGCTCACGAACCCGCTGCAGCCGGTACAAATCATATTTGCCGGCAAAGCCCATCCCTCTGACGTGGGTGGCGCGCAGTTGATTCAAAGAGTGTTTCAACTGGCGCGAGATCCCGAGTTCGCCGCTCGCATCGCTTTCGTGGAAGATTATGACCAGCATCTGGCGCAGCGAATGGTGCGCGGAGTGGACGTGTGGCTGAATAATCCCCTGCCTCCGCTGGAAGCCAGTGGAACGAGCGGAATGAAAGCGGGCGTGAATGGCGTGCCCAGTCTTTCCGTTCTCGACGGCTGGTGGCTCGAAGGATACAACGCGAAGAACGGCTGGGCTTTCGGCGGCGATCCGGTGGAGGGCGACAGAACAAATGTGGATGCCGACGCGCTTTACCGCTTGCTGGAAGAAGAGATAATTCCGCTGTATTACCAGCGCTCCGACGACGAGATTCCGCACGAATTCGTTCAGGTAATGAAGGAAGCTATCAAGAGCGCGGCGCCACGATTCTGCACCACGCGCATGGTGAAAGAGTACGTCAACCGCTTCTATATCGATGCGCTGGGGCTGAAAGAATCGCTGGTTTCCAGCGACAAGTGAGCCTTCCGCAACCGCTCTACCTCCAGTTGGATGTCCCATTTAGAATAGCCAAAATAATAAACGAGGACCGGCAATTCAGAATTCGTGTAGGGTTTTCGCTGTAGCTGCTTACCGTTTTCTTCGGATGAGATTACAGCAACCTCTGAATAGAAAGGCCACGGCGCAAATCCGATACTGGACCGGCAGTGCAGCAAAACATACAAGGAGAAAACCATGGCAGACAATAAACAGCAGGATTCGAAGAAGGGTTCTCAGTCAGGACGCGAAGGCAGCCAAAAGGGAAATCAGGGCGGCCATCAGGGCGGTTCGAGCAATCGATAGGCTTGGGCGCTTGACGCGAACGATGTGCGTGGTCAGAAGCGGAGGCTCTTGGCACTGAGTGAATGCTTGGGGCCTTCGCTTTTTCTTGTTCCATGTAATGCAATGTTCCTAACGCCCGCATCTTAAGGCGATCCTTAAGGGCTTGACGGGCTAGGATGGCTTTCGTATAGTGAAGATTCGATTGCGGCGGTTGAGGCAATCGAAAGGGAATTGGAAACGCGCGATGGGATTGTTTACTTACTGTCTCGGCTATGCTTACCGCTTTTACTTTACGGGGCGGACCGGCGAGACGCGCGCGGATGAACTGAGAAACTAGCAGACAAAACCCGCAGCAAGTCTTAAGACGCCGGCCGCGACTCTCACCGAGAGGACGCGGCTTTTTTGTTTTTAGGGGCGTTTTTCGGGTCGCGGGGATGGGGCGTTTGGTTTCCGGTATTTGCGTCGGCGGAGATTATAGGCGGCGGTATTCCAGGAGGCGAGATGAGAGGGATGAAGATCGGGGACTGGCGAACGAAAATTGATGCGATTGACACGACTCTGCTGCATCTGCTGAACGTGCGCGCGGCATTTGCGCTGGAAGTGGGAAGGCTGAAGGGGGAGGCTGGCCTGCGACTTCGCGTCCCGGCACGCGAGCGAGAAATTCTCTCGCGCATGAAGAAAGTAAACCCTGGGCCGCTGGATAGCGAGGCGGTGGATAAGATTTACCAGTTAATTTTGGACGAATCGATTCGCGTTCAAGAGAGCTACGGCTACGGAGCCACAGGTCTTTCAATAAGAAACCGGACGCAACCGCGTGAGAAACGACGGAAGCGGGACGCCGCATGAAAATTGCGCGCGATATGCGCGTCGCGTTTCAGGGGGAGCGCGGCGCGTTCAGCGAAGAAGCGGCGGTGAAACTGCTGGGCGGCGAGGTTCGCCTGGTGCCGCTTCCAACGTTTGAAGCGGCTTTTGGGGCGATCGCGAAAGGAACGGCGGATTACATTCTCGCGCCAATCGAGAACAGCCTGGCGGGGCCGGTGCACAGATCGTTCGACCTGCTGGTGGAAAGCGCGCTGACCATTGTGGGCGAAGTGATTATCCGCGTCGAGCACAATCTGATCGGGCCGCCCGGCGGAAGGCTGGAAGAGGTGGCCATCGTGGAATCGCATCCCGTGGCTTTGGCGCAGTGCGAAGAATTTTTCAGCGCTCGCCCGTTTCTAAAAAGAATTGCCACCGACGACACAGCCGGAAGCGTTCGCGAAATCGTCCAAGCGGGAGATCGCACGCGAGCCGCGATTGCAAGCAAACGCGCGGCGGAGATTTACGGAGGGCAAATCCTGCGCGAGCACTTGGAAGACGATCCTGAAAATTACACGCGGTTCCTGTTGCTCGCACCAGCGACGGAAGCATTGCCGGAAAAAGCGGACAAACTTTCTTTAGTATTTAGACTCGCGCATCTTCCGGGGGCGCTGTATCACGCGCTGGAACCCTTCGCGCGGCGAAACATCAATCTGATGAAGATTGAAAGCCGGCCAGTGCGCGGACTTCCTTGGCAATACCGGTTTTATCTTGACCTGCAAGCAACGACGCGTGATCCGGAAGTAGCCGGGGCGCTTGCTGAGTTGGAGAAATTGGCAGTGGATGTGCGGATTCTGGGTTCGTACATTTCGGCAAAGGCAGCGAACAGCGCTACATCGTAAATAGGGAGAGCAATCATGATCGTCAACATGGCGACAAACGCAACGGAAGAGCAAATCGACCACGTCGTGGTGCGGATCAAGGAGTGCGGATGCCAAGCGCATTTGAGCCGCGGCGAGGAAAGGACCGTGATCGGGGTGGTGGGACGAAGTGAGCAGCATCAAAGCGAACTCGAGGCTTTGCTGGCCGCCCCGGGTGTGGATGAAATCATACGCATCACGCATCCGTTCAAGCTGGCTTCGCGGAATTTCCGGCCGGAAGGCTCTATCGTCGAGTTGGGGAAAGGCGTGTCGATTGGCGGAGCGGAAGTGATCGTGGCGGCGGGGCCGTGCGCGGTGGAATCGGCCGAGCAAATCGGCGAAATCGCCGGGCGCGTAGCTCGCGCGGGAGCGAAGTTGCTGCGCGGAGGCGCGTTCAAGCCGCGGAGCTCGCCGTATTCCTTTCAGGGGCTGGGCGAGCAGGGACTGAAACTGCTGCGCGAGGCCGCGGACAAAAACGGGTTGCTGGTGGTGAGCGAGGTGATGGACCCTTCGCAGATTGAAATGATGCTGCCGTACGTGGATGTGATGCAGGTGGGCGCACGCAACATGCAGAACTATCATTTGCTGCGCGCGCTGGGAGAAAGCAGCAAACCGGTGCTGCTAAAGCGCGGGATGTCGGCAACGATCGAAGAACTGCTGCTGAGCGCGGAGTACATCATGTCGGGCGGAAACTATAACGTGATGCTGTGCGAGCGCGGCATTCGAACGTTCGATACGTACATGCGCAACACCATGGACATCGCGGCAATTCCGGTGATCAAACATCTTTCACACTTGCCAGTGGTCGCTGACCCGTCGCACGGCACGGGGCGCCGCGATAAAGTGCCGCCGATGGCTCGAGCTGCGGTGGCGGCCGGGGCGGACGGCTTGCTGATCGAAGTGCATCAAGATCCGGAGCGCGCGCTATCGGATGGGGCGCAGTCGATGTATCCGGAGCACTTCGCGCAACTGATGGATGAAATGCGCGTGATTGCACCGGCAGTCGGGCGCCGGATCGCAAGACCTTAGAGGCGAATAATTGGCAGACGCGCCGGAATTTAGCCGGCGAACTCCCCGATTGTTACAAATACGGAGTATTTTGGCCCCACCCGAATCCCTCCCTACCCAGAATCTCGAAAAAAAACACTCATGGGGCGAGCCCGACATGCCGATGAACACATTCTAAGTGACCTAAAAGCGCAGGGTCCGGTGTCTTCGTTTTGATTTTGGAAAGTGTGCAATTTTGAACAGTCGCGGCAATGTCAACCGTCTTACGATTACCCACTTTTTGAGGAAATAGTGATCGCAGTGGAGGCGCTGCGATCATCGCAACGAAGAGACGCAACGTTCGATACTTTCTTGGGAGAGAGGGGGAAATTTGACGCCGCGCTCCACGGCTCCACGCATTTCGGGCCTGCTTATTGCAATTGGTTTGCTATCGACGCTCGCCCTGGCACGACCGCAAGAAAAGCCTGCGCCCGCCGCAAAAGCCGCGCCTGCGGCGCAAGAAAAGAGTCCGCCGAATTTGTCCGAGGCGAAGCCTTCCGGATACGCCGGCGCGGAAGCCTGCAAGACCTGCCACGCGGAGATTTACAACGGCTGGGAGAAAAGCGCGCACTGGCAGCAGACGTACAAGGAAGGCGGGATCGCGAAGCACGGCTGCGAGGATTGTCACGGTGCGGCTGCCAGCCACGTTGCTGATCCATCCGACACCTCCAAGCTCTTCCTTTTTGAAAAAGCATCCACCAAAGAAATCACCGCCCAGTGCCTGACCTGCCACGCCAGCGGCACGCAGCACATGAATGCAATCAACTCCGTGCATTCGAAGAATGACGTCAGTTGCGTTTCCTGTCATTCGCCGCACCACGGTAAGGATTCGGATTTCTTGCTCGTAAAGTCCCAGCCCGAACTTTGCTATGGGTGCCATCTCCAACAAAAAGCGCAGTTCGATATGCCGTTCCATCATCGCGTGAATGAAGGGCTGATCCAGTGCAGCGATTGCCACAACGTGCACGGCACGGTGAAGCCTCACCAGCTGCGGACTTCCTCCACCCAGGACGCTGTCTGCTTCAAATGCCACACGGACAAGCAGGGACCGTTTGTGTTCGAACACGCGCCCGTGAAGGTGGATGGCTGCGAGTCGTGCCATTTGACTCACGGCGGACCAAATCCCCACATGCTGAAGCTGAGCAACGTCAATTTGCTTTGCCTGCAGTGCCACACGACGTCAAGCTTCAGCAGCGCGCCGGGAGCCCCTTCGTTCCACAACCAGGCCAGCTTTTTCCAGTCGTGCGTTTTGTGTCACTCGCAAATTCACGGCTCCAACTTCGATGCGACCTTCTTCAAGTAGAGGAGCAGGCAAGCCGGTAAGCGAGCAGCGAGATTTTCGAATGGGGGCAGAAAAGGTATGAAGGGCCGCCTGAGGGTTCACGCGATACCGTTCACGATCCTTGTCTTGGCGATCTTGCTTCCGCCTGTTGCTCGCGCCCAAGAAGACTCCGGAGAATTGAAAGGAATTAATTCGGGCGATTACAATATCCATTCGTCCATCGAAGCCGGATATCGAGCGAGCGAGATCAACGGCAATACAAACACCTACGATACGTTCGAGAACCTCGGTTCCGGCCTTCGTCTTTTCGACTACACCTTGGAGATGCGCTCGCTCGATCACAATGGACTCTTGTTCGACAACTTGAGTTTCAGCAACTTCGGATATGGCGGCGATCCGAACGATGTTACGCGCCTGCGCGTCGGAAAGAATAAATGGTACGACTTTCGGCTGCTCTTCCGCCGCGACAAGAACTTTTGGGATTACAACTTGTTCGCGAATCCCTTGAACCCGGCTTCCTTGAACCCACCGGGATCTTTGAGCACGGGCTGCTTCGTGGGCCCGCCCACGACGGTTTTCCCGCAGGGCGCTCCGGCATTCTGTTCGACTCCTGCAATAGCGCAAAACCATTCACTGAATTCGCTGGATCTTGTGCGCCGCATGCAGGATTACGATCTCACCCTGCTTCCGAATTCGGCGATTCAATTCCGGTTGGGCTATTCGCGGAATCGCAACGAAGGACCTAGCCTTTTTACCACCGACGGGGGAACCATTTCGGCATTCAATCAAACGAACAGCTATACGACGAATGCCTATCGCGCTGGAGTCGATATTCGAATCCTGCCGCGAACAACGTTTTCTTTCGACGAGTTCCTCAGTTACTTCAAGCAGGACAACGTGGTTACCGATAACCCTGTAGCCAATCCGCAGAATTTTGGATTTGTCCTCGCGAACCCCACGGCGTTGGGCACGCCGAACGGCACACCGGTAGATTTGGGAAACATTTGGAGCACGCAAACGCCATCCGAGGCACTGCCGTGCGCGACTCCGATCGTGGCGGGAACGACAAACACCGCAACCCCGACGTGCAACGGATTCTTGTCCTACAACCAGGTAGGGAATCCGCGAAATTTTATGCCCACGGAACGATTCCGGTTCCAATCGAACTATTTCAGGAATTTCGAAATGTCCGGCTCGGTCGGTTACAGCACCAGCAACAACCAGATCCCGAATTTCCTGGAGACCGTGGACGGATTCACTGCGCGCACCGGCGAGCGCGGTAGTACAACCAGTGGTCCGGCGAATGCAAAGCGCGTGTCGGTGAATGCGAATTGGTCGGGTGTGTACTCCATAACTGACAAGCTCCGCATCCTCGATGAGTTTCGCTATGACAACTGGCGGATTCCGGGAATGTGGGCCCTCGACGAAACCAATATATTTGGCACAGGTTATCCGGGTCTGGCGGGTTTGCAGCAGAGCGAAGCCGTCTTCAACGCGGCCAATTGTCCTCCAGGCTCCAACGCCGTGACTTGCCCGCAGCATTCTGGTCCGACTGCTACATCGGCCGGCTCGGCCGCGGATGTGATCACGGGCCTGGTTTCAACGTTTCTAGGCCAGAACTTGAAATCAAATACTTTGGAGCTTCAATACGATTTCAACAAGCGCGTGAGCGCTCATATCGGCTACCTCTACACGAATCGAACCATCGCACAGTTCGGCCAGGACGGTCCAAGCAACACGGACATGATCTATTTTCCAGGCGGGGCAGGCGCCACGGCAGCAACCGATTTCTTCGCCGCGCGGGGCAGTTGCAGCCTGTTGACAAACCCCTCTTTCACAGGCTGCACGCTGAATCCGGATGGGTCCGTGACGTTTGTCGCTCCTGCCGCGGCCAGCCCAACTCGCAGTCTAACAACCATCAATGAGAATGCGTTGTTGCTGGGAGCGGTGGTGCGTCCGATCGACGCTCTGCGCGTAACTGGCGACCTGGAGTTCGGTTACAACGACAATTCATACACGCGAATCGATCCACGGCAAGTGCAGTCGTACAAGATCCATGCGAATTACAAACCGCGGCCGTGGGCAATGCTCGATGGCGCGGTTGAGATTCATGAAAACCGAGACAACGTACTGACAGTGGACAATCTGGAGCACGATCGCTCGTACAGCTTCTCGGCGCTGCTGATGGCGAATCAACATTTATCCGTGGATTTCGGGTACAACTACTGGAGCGTCTTCACGCAGTCCGAGATCTGTTTTAACTATTCCACAACTTACACTTTTCCGAATCCCACGCCTCCTCCCGCTACCCTGACTGGAATTGCGAGCAGCTCTCCCCCCGGAGTCGCCACGACGGCTTGCCCCATTCCAAATGCGTCTGTCGGGGCACCACCGACCGCGAGTCCGCCTGGAACCGGCCTGGGGGCGCTTTCCACTTACAGCAGTACGGATCATTTCGCTCACGCAGCCGTGATGTGGAAACCCACGAAGCGGGTGACGGCAATGGTTGGTTATGGCGGCAGCTTTGTCCGGGGCAACACGATTTTTCTGAATCCACTGACGCCTTCCGGCACGCTTGATTTCAATTACCAAAGGCCGTACGCGTCGGTTGCGATCGATGTTTATCGCAATCTCAGCTACAAGATGGCTTGGAATTATTACGGGTTTACCCAAATGGGAAACACGAACCCATTTGGACTTGCGGCGATTCAGTCGGCGAATTTTAACGGCAGCAATGCTACGTTCTCGTTCCGGTACGCCTTCTGAAATGATTCCCTAGGAGGGATGAAATGCATTATCGAACGGTTCGGTTGGGGTCGGCAGTTCTTCTATTGGTCGCTGTCGTTTTAGCGGCTGCCGCTCCGGCCCATGCGCAGGATGGCGGCGCGCTATACAAAGCCAAGTGCTCCGTATGCCACTCGGACGATGGGAGCGGAAGCGGAGCAACAGGGAAGCAATTGGGCGCGAAGGACCTGCGGTCCGACGACGTACAGAAGCAAACGGATGCGCAATTAAACGATAGCATATCGAATGGTGTGGGAAAGAAAATGCCGGCATACAAGGGCAAGCTGCCCGACGACCAGATTAAGGGTCTCGTCGCGTATATCCGCGAACTGGCGAAGAAGAAGTAGCAAGAGCGGGCAACGTGACAACAAACACGAGGGACGCCAGGTAGACCAGAATCCCCAGACCGATCAAACTCGCCGCGACGGAGGCAGGAGTACGATCCATGGAAGCGATCTCGAACTACCCTAATCGGCAGGTTGAATAGCAAGCGCTCCGCACCGTCCTCTCGAAACGCTCAATGATGGATGAGGTGAAGAAGAATTACTGCTGCCAACCTCCGCCGAGAGCTCGGTAAAGCTGTACGAGACTCTGATATTCGTTACCGCGCGCCTGGGCTAGGGTGAGCTCGGCAGTGAAGAGCGAGCGCTGGCCGTCGAGCACTTCCAGATAGGTGGTGGTGCCACCTCGATAGCGCATGACGGAAAGGCGGACGGACTCCGCCAAATCCGCTACCACCTGCTGTTGCTGGACTCGAACCTCGCGGAGTTCCTGGTATCCGATCAGCGCATCCGACACATCTCCGAAGGCGCGCTGAATGGCTTGCTTGTAAGCAGTCAAAGCTTGTTCGTGTTGGGATTCGGCCAGGTGCAAACCGCCGGTGAGAGCGCCGCCGGTGAAAATCGGCTGGCTGACGCTTGCGCCGTAGGACCAGATTGCGGTCTGCGAGCCCATCAAACTCGAGAAAGAGCTGCTGCGACCAAATGCGCCGCCGCCGGAGCCGGTGAGTGAAATCTGCGGGAAAAACGCGGCTTTCGCGACGCCTATTTGGGCGTTTGCGGCGACGAGGAGTTGTTCGGCCTGGCGAATATCGGGTCGGCGAGCGAGCAGCGAGGACGGCAGGCCTGGCGGCACCTCCGGAGGAATGAACTGCTCCGGCAATTTTAGGCCGCGTTTCACGGGACCGGGATAATTGCCGAGCAGAATGTTGATCGCGTCTTCTTCCTGGCCAATCTGCCGCTCAAGATCCGGTAATTGCGCGTTCGCGGTGTCGAGCACTTGCTGGGCCTGAAGCACGTCGAGCTTCGTAGCTACGCCATGATCCAGGCGCAATGAAGTGAGCCGGACGGAGCCTTCCTGCGTCTCTACCGTGTCTTTGGTGATCTGAAGCTCGAGATCGAGCTGAAGTAGAGAGAAGTATGCGCTGGCCACGTCGCTTACGAGGGTCAACGTAACGGTGCGCTGGCCGTTCTCTGTCGCGAGCAGTTGGGCGCGGGCCGCTTCGGTGGCGCGCCGCAGTTGGCCGAAGAAGTCGAGCTGAAACGAGACGTCCGCAGCAAGCTCAAGCAAATTTGCTTTCAACGGAAAAAACTGTGATTTGCCACCCACGAAATTGCCCTCGCCGGACACTTGAGGAAAAAGACTCGAGCGCGTGATGGCGACTTGAGCGCGAGCGGCGTTGATGCGTTCGGTGGCGATCTGCAGGTCGTAATTCTGCTTTAGCGCGGTGCGAATCAAGTCTTGCAGCTGCGGATCCTGGAAGACTTGCCACCAGGGCAGATCTGCGAAGGAGGCTGCCTGAGCCTGCGCTTGCGGGTTATCGCTGAGGTCGCGATAGGCGCTAGGAGTTTGCACATCGGGCCGATGATAGTTGGGACCGACCGCGCAGCCGCCGACCAGACTGAAAGTCAGAACCGATGCCAAGCTTAGGGAAATCCAAGGCCGCAGTATTTTCATGATTCGCTCCGGCACGTTGCGCGCGCTTATCAATCGGTGAGGCATGTCAGTCTCCCTCCGCCGGCGCGGGCGTGGTCTGAACTCCTGAGGGGGCCGGCTGCTTATCTCCACCGGACCATTTCTCGACCAGATAGAAGATCGAAGGGATCAGGAAAATACCGATCAGGCTTGCCGCCAGCATGCCCCCGATCACGGTAGTCCCCATGATTTGGCGGGAAACGGCGCCGGCGCCCGTAGCAATCCAGAGAGGCACGCAGCCGAGGATGAAGGCAAAGGAAGTCATAAGAATCGGACGAAGGCGCAGGCGGGCTCCTTCGAGGGCGGCATCAACGAGGGGCTTCCCTTTTTCGAGTTGATCCTTGGCGAACTCGACGATCAAAATTGCATTCTTCGCCGATAGACCG
>Ga0209530_1000583_pt1 | contig 23741 bp, 12 predicted proteins | sample BlaSpr_A8_Ref_O1_FD_187987 | JGI IMG/M metagenome (GOLD analysis project Ga0209530, IMG submission 187987) | Forest soil microbial communities from Thunder Bay, Ontario, Canada - Black Spruce, Ontario site 2_A8_Ref_O1 (SPAdes) (version 2) | ecosystem: Environmental > Terrestrial > Soil > Boreal...
CCGAGGTCGCGACGGCCGTGGCGAGTGGCGATCTCTCGCGCAAAATTACCGTCGACGTGCGCGGCGAAATTCTGCAACTCAAAGAAGCCATCAACACCATGGTGGATCAGTTGCGTTCGTTCGCGTCGGAAGTGACCCGCGTGGCTCGCGAAGTCGGTACCGACGGCAAACTCGGCGGACAGGCCGTTGTGCCCGGTGTGGCCGGCACATGGAAAGATCTCACCGACTCCGTCAACGCGATGGCCGGCAATCTCACCGCGCAGGTTCGTAACATTGCCGAAGTAACTACGGCCGTGGCTCGTGGCGACTTATCACGCAAAATCACCGTCGACGTGAAAGGCGAAATTCTCGAACTTAAAGACACCATCAATACGATGGTGGATCAACTTAACGCGTTCGCTGGAGAAGTGACCCGCGTGGCGCGTGAAGTGGGTACTGAAGGCAAGCTCGGCGGTCAGGCTCAAGTGCCTGGCGTCGGTGGCACTTGGAAAGATCTTACCGACAACGTGAATTTCATGGCCAGCAACCTGACCGGCCAGGTGAGAAACATTGCCGAAGTGGCAACGGCAATCGCCAGCGGCGACCTTTCGCGAAAGATCACCGTGGACGTGCGCGGCGAGATCTTGCAGCTCAAAGAAACTTTGAACACGATGGTCGATCAGCTCAACCGCTTCGCTGGTGAAGTGACCCGCGTGGCGCGCGAAGTGGGCACAGAAGGTCGATTGGGTGGACAAGCCAACGTGCCCGGTGTGGCCGGCACCTGGAAAGATCTCACGGACTCCGTGAACTCGATGGCCGGAAACCTTACCGGGCAAGTCCGTAACATCGCAGAAGTGACTACCGCCGTGGCCCGCGGCGATTTGTCGCGGAAGATCACCGTGGACGTGAAGGGAGAAATTCTCGAACTTAAAAACACGATCAACACGATGGTGGACCAACTCAACGCGTTCGCAGGCGAAGTAACGCGTGTGGCTCGCGAGGTCGGTACCGAAGGCAAACTCGGCGGTCAGGCGCAGGTTCCGGGCGTGGCCGGAACTTGGAAGGATCTTACTGACAATGTCAACTTCATGGCCAGCAACCTCACCGGCCAGGTGCGCAACATCGCAGAAGTCGCAACCGCCGTGGCTCGCGGCGATTTGTCGCGCAAAATCACCGTAGACGTGAAAGGCGAAATTCTCGAACTCAAAGACACCATCAACACCATGGTGGATCAGTTGCGGTCTTTCGCTTCCGAAGTGACTCGTGTGGCTCGCGAAGTCGGCACTGACGGCAGGTTGGGAGGCCAAGCGCAGGTGCCCGGCGTCGGCGGCACGTGGAAAGATCTTACTGACTCCGTGAACTCGATGGCCAGTAACCTGACCGGGCAAGTGCGAAACATTGCCGAAGTTTCTACAGCCATCGCTACTGGCAACCTTTCCAAGAAAATTACAGTAAACGTGAGCGGCGAGATTCTCCTGCTCAAGGAAACCATCAACACGATGGTGGATCAGTTGAATGCGTTCGCCGGCGAAGTAACGCGCGTGGCTCGCGAAGTCGGCTCCGAAGGCCGATTGGGCGGCCAGGCAAATGTGCCCGGTGTGGCGGGTACATGGAAGGATCTCACTGACTCCGTGAACTCGATGGCCGGAAACTTGACTGGCCAGGTGCGTAACATCGCAGAAGTCACGACTGCAGTGGCTCGCGGCGATTTGTCGCGCAAAATCACGGTGGATGTGAAGGGAGAAATTCTCGAACTCAAAAACACGATCAACACGATGGTGGATCAATTGAACGCCTTCGCCGGCGAAGTAACTCGCGTGGCTCGCGAGGTCGGCACCGACGGCAAACTCGGAGGTCAGGCGCAGGTACCAGGCGTCGCCGGGACGTGGAAGGATCTCACCGACAACGTGAACTTCATGGCCAGCAACCTGACTGGACAAGTGCGAAACATCGCCGAGGTCGCAACGGCCATCGCGACGGGCGATCTCTCCAAGAAGATCACCGTGGACGTCCGAGGCGAGATTTTGCAACTCAAAGAAACGCTCAACACCATGGTTGAGCAGTTGCGTTCGTTCGCGGCAGAGGTAACTCGCGTAGCCCGTGAAGTCGGCAGCGAAGGCCGATTGGGCGGACAAGCCAACGTCCCAGGCGTGGCCGGGACGTGGAAAGATCTCACCGACTCGGTTAACGCGATGGCCGGAAACCTCACCGCGCAAGTGCGGAACATCGCCGAGGTAACGACTGCCGTGGCCCGAGGCGATTTGTCGCGCAAGATTACCGTCGACGTCAAAGGCGAAATTCTCGAGCTCAAGAACACCATCAACACCATGGTCGATCAGCTCAACGCGTTTGCCGCAGAGGTCACGCGCGTGGCCCGCGAAGTCGGCACCGAAGGCAAGCTCGGAGGTCAAGCGCAGGTACCCGGAGTGGCCGGTACGTGGAAGGATCTTACCGACAACGTCAACGTGATGGCGGCCAACCTCACCGAGCAGGTTCGCGGTATCGTCAAAGTGGTGACCGCCGTAGCCGACGGCGAACTCACGCAGAAGCTGACGGTGAATGCTAAAGGCGAAGTAGCAGCGCTCGCCGAAACCATCAACAACATGACTGGCACTCTGGCCACCTTCGCCGACCAGGTAACAACGGTTGCCCGCGAGGTCGGCGTAGAAGGCCGCCTTGGCGGCCAGGCCAACGTGCCCGGCGCGGCCGGAACGTGGAAGGATCTTACCGGCAACGTAAACCTGCTTGCCGATAACCTTACCAACCAAGTGCGCGCGATCGCAGAGGTAGCGACCGCGGTCACCAAGGGTGATCTCACCCGATCCATTCAAGTGGAAGCCAGCGGTGAAGTCGCTGAGTTGAAAGACAACATCAACACCATGATCGACAACCTGCGGCTCACCACCGACCGCAACACCGAACAGGATTGGCTGAAGACCAATCTCGCGCGTTTCACAAGTATGTTGCAGGGCCAGCGCGACTTGGCGACGGTGGGACAAAAGCTGCTCTCCGAGTTGGCGCCACTGGTAAGCGCGCAACAGGGCGTGATCTATCAGATGGAAACCGAAGAGTCGGCCGGAATGGTTTTGCTCTCCGCGTTCGCAGCCGACGGACACGATGGGCATCTGCGGCGCATAAAGATCGGCGAAGGTCTCATCGGACAATGCGCGGCTGAGAAAAAGCGCATGTTGATCAGCGACCTGCCGGAAAATACAGTCCCTATTCGCTCGGGTTTATTTGAGGCTGTGCCCAAGAACGTCATCGTGTTGCCGGTGCTCTTCGAGGATCACGTCAAGGCCGTTATTGAACTCGCCTCGTTGAACAGCTTTACCGCGTCGCATCTGGCGTTTCTTGAACAGTTGACTGCCAGCATCGGCATTGTGCTGAACAGCATTGAGGCGACGATGCAGACCGAGGGTCTGTTGAAGCAATCGCAACAGTTGGCGACCGAACTGCAGACGCAGCAACGAGAATTGCAGCAGACCAACGAGCAGCTTGCGCAAAAAGCCCAACAGCTTGCCGAGCAGAACGTCGAAGTGGAGCGCAAGAATCAGGAAATTGAACAGGCTCGCGGGGCATTGGAAGAGAAAGCGAAAGAACTCGCGTTGACCTCCAAGTACAAATCCGAATTCCTGGCCAACATGTCGCACGAATTGCGTACGCCTTTGAATAGCATTCTCGTGCTTGGCCAGCAACTCACCGACAACCCGGACGGCAACTTGACTCCGAAGCAGGTCGAATTTGCGCGCACGATTCACGGCGCCGGAACCGATCTACTGAACCTGATCAGCGACATTCTCGATCTGTCGAAGATCGAGTCGGGCACGGTTTCGGTGGAAGCGGAAGAAGTATTCTTCGCCAGCCTGCTGGACATGGTCGCTCGTCCCTTCCGTCACGAAGCGGAGAATCGGCGGCTTGGATTCGAAGTGCACTCCGATCCACATCTCACTCGCAGCCTGGTCACTGACTCCAAGCGTCTGCAACAGGTGCTCAAGAATCTGCTTTCCAACGCATTCAAGTTTACCGAACAGGGAGGCGTGGATCTGGCTGTATCGCTAGCCTCGAGTGGCTGGAGCGATGATCACCCGATCCTGAATGCGGCAGCGTCGGTCGTTGCCTTCGAAGTAACCGATTCAGGTATCGGCATTCCCGCGGAAAAGCAACGGATCATCTTCGAGGCTTTCCAACAGGCAGATGCCGGAACCAGCCGTAAGTACGGCGGAACCGGATTGGGGCTGGCCATTAGTCGAGAGCTGGCGAGCTTGCTCGGCGGCGAGATTCAATTGCGCAGTACGCCGGGGAAGGGAAGTACTTTCACTCTCTACCTGCCTCAAACCTACGTGGGTCCGTCTGCTGCGAGTGCCACGGCCGCGGACAGAAAGACTCGCTCGTCCGGCCCGCCCCTGCAGTTGTCGGCGGTACGGACGGCGGAGGTGACGGTCGAGCACGTCCCTGACGACCGCGAAAATCTGCAGCCTGACGATGCAGTTTTGCTGATCGTCGAGGACGACGCGCACTATGCCCGGGTATTGTGCGATCTTTCTCGCGATATTGGATTCAAGGTGCTGGTCGCGATGAAGGGCTCGGAAGCTCTAACACTCGCCCGCGAGTTCCATCCCACAGCCGTATCGCTGGATGTTTTCTTGCCCGACATGTTGGGGTGGACCGTCCTCAACCATTTGAAACAAGACCCGGCCACGCGCCATATTCCGGTACAGATGTTGACGCTCGATGAAGACCGGCATCACGGGCTGGCTCGCGGCGCGTTCGCTTTCGTGACCAAGCCGACAACGCCCGAAGGTCTGGGAGCGGCCTTGACTCGAATAAAGGACTACACGACCCTGCGTCGAAAGCGGCTTTTGGTGGTCGAAGACAATCCGGCGGAACAACTCAGCATCCGCGAACTACTGGGCTACGACGACATCGATGTCTCCGTCGCCGCCAGCGGAGTTGATGCGCTGACGATGTTGAACGAGCAGCCGTACGACTGCGTCGTGCTCGACTTGCGGCTCCCCGACATGTCAGGCTTCGACGTTCTGGAGCGTCTGCGCGACACTGAAACACTTAGCGATCTTCCAGTCGTGGTTTTCACTGGAAAGGAGTTGTCATCGGAAGAAGATGCCCGCCTGCACACGCTGGCGCGCAGCGTGGTTGTGAAAGGCGTGGAATCGCCGGAACGGTTGCTCGATGAAACTGCGCTCTTCCTGCATCGGGTGGTTGCCGATCTTCCCCCCGAGAAACAGAAGATGCTCGACCGGCTGCATCGCTCTGATGACGCGTTGGTGGGAAAGAAAGTGTTGGTGGTGGATGACGACGTGCGCAACATCTTTGCGCTTAGCAGCGTGCTGGAGCGCCGCGGGATGACCGTCTTAACCGCCGGGACCGGGCGGGAGGCGATCGCAACGCTGGAATCAACTCCAGACTTGGCGATTGTGCTAATGGATATCATGATGCCGGAGATGGATGGTTACGAGACGATGCAGGTGATCCGGCGGAACGCATCGTTCCGGCGCCTTCCCATCATCGCTCTGACTGCGAAAGCCATGAAAGGCGATCGCGAAAAGTGTCTCGAAGCCGGCGCCTCCGAATATTTGGCCAAGCCAGTCAACACGGAACAATTGCTATCTGCGCTTCGAATGTGGCTTCACCGATAGTTCGTGTGTCCGAGCAAAAGCGGTAGATGGAGGCATGAAAGAACCGAAATGACTGCGAACGACAAAGTCAACATTCTCATGGTCGACGATCAGCCGGCCAAGTTGCTGAGTTATGAAGTGATACTGGCTGAACTTGGCGAGAATCTGATCAAGGCGACCTCAGGAAAAGAAGCGCTCGAACATTTACTGAAAACCGACATTGCCGTCGTTTTGATGGACGTAAGTATGCCCGATCTCGACGGCTTTGAACTGGCCGACCTGATCCGCCAGCATCCGCGTTTTCAAAAGACCGCCATCATTTTTATTTCCGCCGTGTACCTGACCGATGTGGATCGGCTTAAGGGGTACGAACGCGGAGCAGTGGATTACATTTCCGTTCCGGTCATTCCCGAACTTCTGCGCGCGAAGGTTAGCATATTTGCGGAACTCCACCGTAAGGCGCATCAACTGGAAAGACTTAATCACGAGTTGGAGCAGCGCGTCACAGAACGAACCGAGGAATTAGCCAGACGGGCCGAAGCGCTACAGTTGCTAAACAGTGAACTTGCGCGAAAGAATCAGGAACTGGACGCGATCGTCCGCACCGCTCCCGACATCATTTTCAGCCGGCAATCTGATGGTGCCAGAGATTACATCAGCGATCGATTTTATGAATATACCGGTGCGGTCGCGGGCTCGGCGAGCGGATTCGGCTGGCTGGATTTTGTGCATGCCGATGACCGCGAACGAAGCATGGCCCAGTGGATGCGCTGTGTGCAGTCGGGCGAGAACTACGAATCCGAATACCGCTTGCGGGGGAAAGATGAACACTACCGCTGGTTCCGGGCTCGCGCCGTGCCGATCCGTGATCTCGAAGGCAATATTTTCAAATGGTACGGAACCTGCTCCGATATCCACGACAGCAAAGTGTTGGAACAGTCGATGCGCGATAGCGCGATCCAGTTAGAGAGGATGGTGGACGACAGAACTGCCGCTCTCCGACGCCTTTCTATTCGTCTTCTTACTATGCAGGATGACGAGCGCCGCCGCATCGCGCGCGAACTGCACGACGGGCTGGGGCAGGACCTGGCCGCTGCCAAAATGATGATGGACAGCATTCGCGCAACCAAGACCGTTCAGTCCAACCAGAAAGCCGCGGCGGAAGCCAGCGAAACCATGGATCGAGCTATCCAGCAAGTACGCAGCTTGTCCCATCTTTTGCATCCGCCCTTGCTGGATGAAGTCGGTTTGCTATCAGCGGTTCATTGGTATTTGGATGGTCTCTCCAAGCGCAGCGGTATCGAGACTTCTCTCGATGTCCGTCCACGCGAGTTTCCGCGACTTACAGCTGAGTTGGAAACCGCCATTTTCCGAATCATTCAGGAAGCTCTCACCAACGTCTATCGCCATTCAGGGGCCCAGAAAGCATGGGTCACCCTTGAACAGTCAGACAACCGAGTGCTAGTAAAGATACGGGACGACGGCAAGGGCATCGACCATCCGGTCGTCGAGTTAAGGCCTGGGAGCATTGGCATTGGCATCGGAGGCATGAGCCAGCGGGCGAAGGAATTTGGTGGTGAATTAAAGCTGGCGAACGCCGATCCGGGTACGCTGGTAGTAGTCGCTATCCCTGCATTAACTCTCGCCACGCCAAAAACGCACGCGATGGTTTGACGTTTCCTGTGGTTGTCGTTCGAGTCTCTGGCGTTGTCATTTCGAGCGCAGCAAAATCATCCGCGCGTGCGGATGATTTTGCTGAGTTTAGAAACCCGCTTTTCCTCTCGGAACGTTCAGGAAGATTTCCCGACGCAATTCGGATGCCCGCATTCGCATGAAACGCCGGCACTTCGCTTAGCCATTTGACAATGGGGGCTACAAAACTTGCTGCCCGGCATGGGCGAGCAACTGCAGTTTGGGTGGGCGCACTTGTCTTTTCTCTCGCTCATAGAGTCTCACTCTCCTTACAAGACACCAAGTGGCGTTAATCCCTTTTAGCGCGTGCCAGTCGCGGCGACTCGTTCCGACGAGAATTGTCTGCGAACTTTGTCGCCCATCTCGTGGACTCGCTCCCCGAGGACGCTACGTGTTTCCTCTCCGCTCGCAGGGGCGAGTAGCAGGCCGACGCCTACTCCAACTCCGATCCCGGCCGTAAAGAGAAGAGTGTTGCGGAGAACGTCGCTGTCGTCGCCGCGGATAGCCTTGGAGGCGCGCGCCATTCGCTCCGCGGCAATTTCATACTTTTCCTGCGCTGCGTCGCGCAGGTCGCCGAGCGGTCCAGCAGCACGGTCCCGCACGTTCTTAGTGGCGGTGTCTGACTGTTCGAGGAGATAGAGGCCGACGCCTAGTAGGATCTTGAGCATCTTGTTCATAGAGGTTCCTTTCGAGATATCAGTTCTCATAAACGCCACGATAACACTCTGAAAGATTCCGCGGCCATCAAGTCGATGCTGTAGGCTCGCGCGATAATTTGCTTACACGCCTGGACTTTCGAATCGTGATAACAAATTAGGTACTTTTCATACAACCCCAGCGAAGACTTATACAACAAAAACCGCAGCCGCGAACGCGACGGCAGGAGGAACTGTGAAACCGCATCGCCGTTCGTGGTTAACCCTGATCGGATTTCTGGTGGTAACTACGCTCGCGTCGTCGTTGGTTTTTGCGGTCGCGTTTGCCGGTGTGACCGCCGTAATCGGCGACGACTTCGTGCAAGCCGCCGACGCACCGCAAGCAGAGTCGACAGTCCCCGAGCGCGGGTTTTCGGGGATCATCACTGATGCGCGCTGTGGTCCGAAACATTCGAGCCGAGGGAAGAGCGCGGCAGAATGCGCACGGTTCTGCGTAGCCAACGGTTCGAAGTACACCATGGTTGACGGCGACAAAACATATGAGCTAGCGGGCGACTCGGAGCAGATCAGCAAATTTGCCGGGCAGCGCGTGACTCTGGTCGGCAATCTCAACGGAGAAACCATCAACGTGAACTCGGTGATGCTCCAGGCGGAGAACGGACGTGCCCTGCGATAGCGAATCCTTAACCCAGATCAACCCAGAATCACGTTTTTGTGTCCAGCTTTATGCCAATTTATAGATTTACACGCAGAAAATCCGACGCAATGCGACTTCTTGGAGGTAAGTGGATGCCGATTCGAATCCTAATCGCAGATGACGACGTTACCATTCGCCACCTCCTTCGCAGGATATTGGAAGAACGTCCCGGTTGGGAGGTCTGTGGCGAGGCGGCGAACGGAAACGACGCAGTTGCTCAAACCGAACAGCTTGCGCCCGACTTGGCCATCATTGACTTGGCGATGCCCGACAAGAATGGTATCGAGGCCGCGAGGGAAATCTTCGCCCAGTCTCCCTTGACGGCAATGTTGCTGCTGACCGTGCAGGAGGTATCGACAGAATTGGCGCGAGCGGCGCGGGACGCGGGGTTTCGCGGCGCGGTGACCAAGTCCAGCGGCAGCGAAGTCGTCGTTGCAGTCGAAACGCTTCTGGGCAAGGGCACCTTCTTTGCGGTCGAGGGACCAACGGGTGCTCCCAACTAGAAGCAGTTCGAATACAGTTTTTACCCGATTGCCCGCTCCGACGGCGCAAGATATTTTGTCTATGTTCGATCTCGTCCTGATGTCGTGGCTCTCGGCGCAGGCATGGCGGTCATGGGTTAGTGTCGGCAACGCCGACGTTCGGACCCTCACGACCGCCTTTTGTATTTAGAGGCAGAAACGGAAATGACAGGCGACATCGGCGGTTGTTCGGTATTATTATGGCTATAACAGGGGCTGTGCAGACGGGGCGGCGCTCCCGCGATTAAAGTTTCAATAAATTGCGATCCCTTCAAGCAATCAAATTTAGGATCCACTATGGGGCAGGAGAGTTTCTGGAGCAGTTGGCGCGAGCGTCTCGCAGCTCTCCGTAACATCCCTCCTGTTCTTGGAATCGTGTGGCAATCGGGGCCCGCTGTGGTAGCGGGAGGATTGCTGTTCCGCTTGTTCGCTTCGCTGCTGCCCATGGCGCTGCTCTGGGTCACGAAGCTGATTATCGACAACATAGTGCGCGCGGCCTCCAGCCATCAACCTGTACAGCCACGGTTCTGGTATCTCGTCGCGGCTGAATTCGGATTAGCGGTTTTTAGCACGATTCTCACCCGGATCATTGATTACCTCGACGCCCTGCTAGCCGACAAATATACCCGTCACGTCAGCATTCGCGTCATGAAGCACGCGGCGGAGTTGGACATTTTGTCGTACGAAGACCCTGTCTTCTATGACCGGCTGGACCGGGCGCGGGTGCAGGCGACCGATCGTTTGGGAATGATTCAATCGATTGGGCGGCTTGTGCAACAGGTCGCGACTGTGGTTTCTCTTTCGATTTCGATCATGCTCTTCTCGCCCTGGCTCATGCTTTTGCTCGTGGTTGGCGTCGTTCCGGCATTCCTGGGCGAGAGTCATTTTGCGTTTCTAGGATACGCCAAGAATTTCCGCCAGACCCCAATCCGCCGCCAGTTAGATTATCTGCGCATCCTCGGCGGCAGCCGAGAAGCGGCGAAAGAACTGAAGCTATTTGGACTGAACGGCTTTCTGACCGACCGCTTCACTCGACTTTCCGACGAAATTTATACCGAAAATGTTGCCCTGTCACGTCGCCGGCTGATCGCCGGATCGTTCTTATCGGTGATCGGCACCATGGGTTACTACGCGGCCTACGTTTTCGTGATCTGGCGCACCCTCACCGGACAACTCACGATCGGTACGCTGACTTTTCTTTCCGGAGCTATTCTGCAGGCGAGCACCAACATCCAGCAGATTTTCTCTACCCTTTCGGGCATAGCGGACCAGGCACTATTTCTCACCGACCTTTTGGCGTTTTTTGACATGCAACCAACCATCCGGTCCAAGCCGAATGCGCTTCCGGCGCCAAGGCCGATCGTGCGCGGATTCGAGTTCCTTAACGTGTCATTTCGATATCCTGGCAGTCCCCGCCTGATTCTCGACCATATGAATTTCCGGCTGCGGCCGGGAGAGCGGGTAGCGCTGATCGGGGAAAACGGTCAGGGTAAAACCACAGTGGTCAAGCTGATTACCCGGCTCTACGATCCAACCGAGGGGCAAATCCTGCTGGATGGCGTGGATCTTCGCGACTACAGTCTCGAAGACCTTTATCGCGAGATCGGCGTCATTTTCCAAGACTTCATGCGCTACGAATTAACGGCTCGCGAAAATATTGCGGTCGGGCGTGTCGAGGAGCTCGACAACCTGACCCTTCTGCGCACGGCGGCGCGAAAGAGTATGGCGGAGAACGTAATAGCCCGCCTGCCCCGGGGCTACGATCAAATGTTAGGCGGTCGGTTCGACGGCGGTCTCGATCTTTCCGGTGGCGAATGGCAGAAAGTTGCTCTTGCTCGAGCCTACCTGCGCGACGCGCAACTTCTCATTCTCGATGAGCCGACGGCCGCTCTCGATGCCCGCAGCGAGTTTGAGGTCTTTCACCGCTTCGCTGAACTTACCACCGGAAAGATGGCGCTCTTTATTTCTCACAGGTTCTCAACCGTGCGCATGGCCGATCGCATCGTAGTACTCGACAAAGGCAGAATCGCCGAAGAGGGAAGCCACGATCAGCTCGCAGGCATGGGCGGTCGTTACGCCGAAATGTTTGAAATGCAAGCCGCCAGCTATCGTTAGGATATTTCGAGATGCAGGACGACGTTCATCTGGAAACGATCAACGCAGAAATTGAACATCCCGTCGCGCCTTCAGACGATAAAGGAGCGAATGAGCGAGAATTGCGCTTGCAAGCGGCGGAGTTGGCGCGCAGTCTCTCGTGGCTGCCAAGCGAAAACTCCTCGCGGGCATTTGTCGAGCGCTGCCGGCAATTGTCCAAAACGCTTAAGCCGTTGCTCAGAAAGATCGATGTGCCATTGCCCGGAACTCCCGTTTCGGACGACTCGCGCTGGCTGCACGACAACGTTTATCTGATCATTTCGGAATTTGACGGCGCAAGCGAAACCCTTAAGCTTAGGCGAAAAACTCCTCATGTTCGCACCCCCAACGGAGCGGTTGTTCCACGGGTAGCCGCCTTGGCCGAGGGTTTGCTGCTCGCGACCGCCTATCAGTTTAGTGAGAAGACGTTCACCGATTACGTCGAGGCCTTTCAACAACAGACCGTCCTCAATACTAAGGAGCTGTGGGCGCTGGTTCCCGTCCTTAAGTTAGCTTTGCTGGAGCAGATCGCGATCCGGGGCTCGCAACTGCTCGCAAATCCCTCTGGAGCATACGACGTTGGAGTATGCGTGCGCAGTCTCCGCGAGGTTGCTCAAGCTTCCTGGAAAGATCTCCTCGAACCACTGATTCTTCCCGACCACATTCTTCGTGAAGATCCAGCAGGCGCATATTCCCGCATGGATCTTGATAGCCGCGATCTGTATCGAAACAAGCTCGTAGAAATCGCCGAGCGCTCGGATGTCAGCGAGATGCAAGTCGCCCAGGAGATTTTGGATCTTGCCCGGCAGGCGCAAAAACAAGAGCAGGCAGATCCACGCGTCTCCCTGCGCTGTTCGCATGTTGGCTATTACCTGCTTGCAGAGGGCACGACGCTGCTGCATCGTCGAGTGGGCTTCAGGCCCACGCTCTATCATCGAATATCGTCTCTGCTTCGACGATACCCCGACGAGTTTTACCTCACGACCATACAGTTGATCACGCTGGCCATCATGTCGGGAATTGTTTTGCTGTTGATCGAGTCACAAGGTTCGCCCGGACTCGTTCTGTTCTCGATGTTGGCGCTACTTCTCCCTTGCTCGCAAGCTGCCGTCCAGTTGACGAATTATTTGATCACTGCATTGCTGCAGCCGCAGATTCTTCCCAAACTCGACTTGTCTGAAGGAATTCCTGACGGTTGCGTCACATTTGTCGCGGTCCCCAGTCTGCTCTTGGGTGACGATCAGGTTCGCAGGCTTGTGGATGATCTGGAGGTACGCTTTCTCGGCAATCACGATCCAAACATTCATTTCGCGCTTATAACCGATCTGCCGGATTCGCGCTCTGAACCTCGGGAAGACGATCCGTTGGTCGATCTGTGTTCCGAACTAATCACCGGCCTGAATGAGAAATATGCGGATCGAGGCATGGGATCGTTTCACCTCTTTCATCGACACCGCGTCTATAATCCGCGAGAAGAAGCTTGGATGGGATGGGAGCGCAAGCGCGGCAAACTGATGGATCTCAACCGGCTGCTGCGCAGCGAATACGACAGCTTCCCCGTCAAGATCGGAGATCTGTCCATCCTGCCACGGGTTCGTTTTGTAATTACACTCGACTCCGACACTGAGTTGCCTCGAGGGTCCGCGCAACGCATGGTAGGGGCGCTGGCCCATCCCTTAAACCAGGCGATCATCGATCCGGAAAAGAACATCGTCGTAGCTGGCTACGGCATTTTGCAGCCGCGTGTGGGTGTGAGCGTTCAAAGTACCGCGCGCTCCCGGCTGGCCAACATTTATTCCGGGGAAACCGGATTCGATATTTACACGCGAGCGATTTCCGATGTGTATCAGGATCTTTATGGTGAAGGCATCTTCGCCGGAAAAGGAATTTACGAAGTAGACACGATACGGCAAGTACTCGATCGTCGTTTCCCGCGCAATGCCCTGCTGAGTCATGATCTCATCGAAGGCGCGTACGCACGGGCCGGCCTGGCTAGCGACATCGAAGTAATTGAAAGTTACCCATCTCATTACAGCGCCTACAATCGTCGTAAACACCGCTGGCTGCGAGGAGACTGGCAGATTGCGGGATGGCTGCTGCCCCGGGTCCTGGATGAATCGGGGCAACGCGTCCCCAATCCAGTTTCGATCACTGCCCAGTGGAAGATTCTGGACAACCTTCGCCGCAGCCTGGTCGAACCAGCTACTTTATTATTGTTCGTCCTCGGCTGGGTGGTGCTGCCCAGATCCCCCGTTTATTGGACGCTCGCCACCCTGGCCATTTTGTTTGTGCCAGCGTGGTGCCAGTTCGTGTTTGAGTTGGTTCGCTCCGCGATCAAGGAAAAATCTGAAATTGCTCGCGATGCCGTCGACGGGCTTTTTGCCGCGAACATCAATGTCTTACTGAGTCTGACTTTTCTCGCCCACCAAATGTTGCTCTCGCTCGATGCGGTAGTGCGAACCCTTGTACGTCGCATCGTAACCCGGCAACGGCTCTTGCAATGGGAAACCGCGGCAGAAGCGGAGACCGGGAAGTCCAGCCGAACGACGCTCGATATTTATTTGGATTGGACGCCCGCGCTTGCACTCGGGTTAGGCGTTTTAGTGTGGTATGTCCGGCCCCGCGCGCTTCCGGCCGCGTTGCCGATTCTTCTGCTTTGGGCAAGCAGTAAGCTATTGTCGCGGTGGCTGAACCGCCCGCCCCGCGCCTTGCGCAGCCCGGTGCCCGAAAAAGATGAGCTCCTGCTTCGCCGTTCCGCGCTCCGTACCTGGCGATACTTCGATGAGTTCAGCACGGAAGAACACAACTGGCTGCTACCGGATAATGTGCAGGAAGAACCACCCGCCATTGCAGCGCGCATTTCGCCTACCAACCTCGGTCTTCTTCTTAACGCGCGGCAGGTCGCCTGCGAGTTTGGTTATCTTACCGTCCCCGAGTTTGCGCTGCAGACCAGGCGAACTTTGGCTACGATTTCACAATTACGGCGATATCGCGGCCACCTCCTCAACTGGTACGACACTCGAACGCTGAATCCGTTAGAGCCGGAACTGGTCTCTGCTGTCGACAGCGGAAATCTGCTAGCTTCTCTGTGGACGCTTCAGCAGGGATGTTTGGATCTTCTGAGCCGTCCCATATTGCAGAGCTGCATATCCGATGGGTTGCGCGATTATCTTCGCGTTTTGGTCGATGTGCACGCATTTCCGCGCAAAAGTTTGTCCGCGTTTCAGAAGGATGTTAAGAAAGAGAAGTGGCTGCCGTATTTGTTGAATACGTCCGAGTCAATTCTGCGAGAGATCCATACGGAATCCAGCCAATCCAAGCATTCAAAAGACGCGCAATGGTTTGCGGATCAGGCGCGCTCGCGGATTGAAAGCGTAAAGCAGACGGTGAGCGCCTACGCTCCGTGGCTGCTCCCGGAGTTTGCGTCATTGTGGGAGAAGCTTGCCATCAACTCGAATTCCGCACCGGATCTTCCCGCTCTTGATCGAGTGCCGAGCTTTATCGACAATCTGGGGGTCCGCCTCCGTTTCGTTTCGCGTTCGGCAGGGAGCACCGGAGAACAGCTTGCGTTGTTTCAGCGTCTCGAAGCTTTGCTTCCCGAAGCGCGCTCGAATGCAGTTCTCCTGATCGAGGATCTCCAGACGATTGCGACGAACGCGGGCAAATTTGCCAATGAAATGGATTTCCGTTTTCTTCTGAACCGGCGCAAGCTCTTGTCGGTCGGATTCGACGTAAAGTCTCAACAGGTCCATCAGGCATGTTACGACTTGCTCGCCACGGAGTCGCGCACGGCCGTATTTACCGCGATTGCCAAGGACGACATACGCCAGGAAAGCTGGTTCATGCTCGGCCGTGCCCATACGGTCGACCAGGGCCGCCCCGTTCTGCTCTCGTGGACTGGAACCATGTTCGAGTATTTGATGCCGCTTGTCTGGATGCGCACATACCCCAACACCCTGTTGGAGCGTTCAGCCAGCGGGGCAGTTCGATCGCAACAGGCATATGCAGCGAGCAGGCGCGTTCCATGGGGTATTTCGGAGTCGGCGTATTTCCGAATGGATGAGGCCGGCAACTATCAATACTATGCTTTTGGAATTCCAAGCCTGGCGCTGAGCAATCATGAGCTGAATGCGCTCGTCATTTCTCCCTACTCAACTTTCCTGGCGCTGCATGTGTGTGCCGCGGACGCGCTTAAGAATTTGCACCGAATGAGTCGCGACGGATGGTTGGGCGCGTACGGATTCTATGAGTCCGCGGATTTCGGCGCTTCTCGCCATCATTCCAAGCATCATCGCTATGAACTGGTACGTTGCTGGATGGCTCATCACCAGGGCATGAGCTTGCTCTCGATTGCCAATTATCTTCTTGATGGCGTCGTGCAGCGGTGGTTCCACAGCGATCCGCGCGTCCAAGCCACGGAGTTGCTGCTGCATGAAAAACCGGTTGCCCACGTTCGCACAACCCGCGCGGGCTACGGGGCCAGCGCCGCGTGAACTTCAGCCCAATCGCTGGATCCCAATGTTCAGTTACAATTCTGGCCTGACTTCCATCTGCTAAGGTGCTTGATGCGGAAATCTTATCGAGTCTGGACGTTCGCCTTTATCTTCGCGACGCTGACCTCAGGTGTGTGCAAGTTGAATGCTCAGGTTAATCCGAATCCAGATGTAATCGTCGTGGACGCGAGCGCCGCTGCGCATCCTTTTCCGCACTTTTGGGAAAAGATGTTCGGCTCGGGACGCGCCGTACTCAGCCTGCGAGGGAGCTACCAGCGCGACTTGCGCGAGGTCAAGCAGGCGACCGATTTTGAGTACATGCGCTTCCACGCGATTTTCCACGACGAAATCGGCCTTTACGACGAAGACAGCCAGGGTCGGCCCGTGTACAACTTTTCCTACGTCGATCAAATCTATGATGGTCTGCTGGCCAACCACGTTAGACCGTTTGTTGAGCTAAGCTTCATGCCGAAAAAGCTGGCGGCTCACAATATCCTGCACAGTTTCTGGTACAAGCCGAATGTCTCTCCGCCCAAAGATTGGGCCAAGTGGGAAGACCTCATCAGCGTTTTCGCCAGACACCTGGTCGATCGGTACGGCATCGACGAAGTTGCGCAGTGGTATTTTGAAGTTTGGAATGAACCCAATCTGGATTTCTGGGCCGGCGATCCGAAGCAAGCAACCTATTGGGAGCTCTACGATCATTCGGCACGCGCAATTAAAAGCGTGAATCCACGCCTTCGCGTGGGCGGACCCGCGACCGCGCAAGCTGCTTGGGCAGACGCTTTCATCAAGCATTGCGCCGAGAACAATGTTCCCGTCGATTTCGTCTCGACCCACGTCTATGGCAACGATCGGGCGCAGGACGTTTTCGGCACCGATGAAAACATTCCACGGGACAAAATGCTTTGCCGCGCGGTCGATAAAGTGCACAAGCAAATCGCGGCTTCAAGTATGCCCCACCTGCCTTTGATTTGGAGCGAGTTCAACGCCAGTTACATGAATGAACCTGATGTTACGGACTCGATCTACATGGGACCTTGGCTGGCAGATTCGATCCGCCAATGCGATGGGATGGTCAGTATGATGTCGTACTGGACTTTCTCTGACGTGTTTGAAGAGCAGGGAGTTGTGAAAACGCCTTTTTACGGCGGCTATGGATTGATCGCGGCCGGAGGCATTCCAAAGCCCGCGTATAACGCCTTCAAATTGTTGCATCAGCTTGGAGATCAGCGCATCGCTCTGGATTCCGAATCCGCCCTGCTCACTCGCAGAGAGGATGGCACGCTGGTTCTCGCGGTATGGAACTACGCGCCGCCAGGAGAACTGGGCTCGCCGAAAACTATTACTTTGCAATTGAAGAACACGAAAGCGCGTCGCGCTTTTATTTCGCGAGTGGACCGCGACCACGGAGATTTTCATGCGGAATACGAAAAAATGGGTTCGCCCCGTTATCCCACCCAAGCGCAGATACAGGATTTACAGAGCGCTACCAAGCTTCCCGATCCAGAGAATCGTAAGCTGAAGAATAACGAACTGACCCTCACGCTACCCGCGCACGGTTTGGCAGTGATCGAACTGAAGTAGCACGTGGTCCATCGAGACTAGGGTCGTCACTCAGTCGGCTCGGAAGACGTGTAGGTCTGGAATCCTGCGCGTTCCATACCCCGCTTCGCCTCAGGATTCTTCATAAATGTTTCCCAAACGAATCCGGTGCGCGCATTTTCGGCCATCACCATGGTGATTCCGGTATCAATTCCGATCACATCCGTGTCGTACCAGTTTTTCAACGGATTGAATGCGTTCACGAATCCGTACCGGCTCCAGGCCGCTCCGTAATGAGCCTTGATGTTTTGCAAAACGCGCATCACCGGCTGCGGCAAAAATGGAAGGGAACCTGCCGATCCGCTGGGGACAACGGTTCCGTCGATTGGTCCCATCGAGGGTGGGCCACCCCAAATCACATAACCTTTTTGCGAATCCGACGCCGTAATCCCCCAGAGATCGTCGCTGTAATCCGGAAATTGTTTCCCCAACTCCACACAGAAACGGCGATGTACGTCAGTGGCGATCGTCGAGTTATGAAAGTAATCCGCGTATTTATCGCGTTTGCCGCGAAAATCAAACCAGGCCTGTGAATACTGGTGCACAAACAAGGGCGCGAAGGAACCAATATAGCGTAGGCCGTCATATTCGAAGGTGCTTCGCTTCCATGCGTTCCAGGTTTCAACCCGCAACGGATAGGTTGCGGATCCCAATCCCAGAAGATACATCATCATCAGTTCGCTATAGTTGTCCCAGCGGTACGGTAGAAAACCGAACTCGGGGGTCCATCCGTGCGGCAGTAGTGATGTGTCTTCCGACAGCCAGGTCCAATCCACGCGATTAAAAATCTCATACGCCAGCAGACTGATCTCCGAATGCTGGAAGTGTTGTCGGCAGGTAAGAATTCCACAAAGCAGAATGGCTGTATCGACGGAAGAGACCTCGGAATCCCACACCCTTTCGCCAGTATTTATATTGGCAAAGTGATAGAAGAATCCACGATGCGTGGGCAACTTTTTCCAGAGAAAACGCAAACTCGCCACCGCTCGCTCACGCGCGTCGGACAAAGAAACATAGCCACGCTTTTGTCCGATGCAGAGCGCCGTAAGCCCGAAGCCCGTAGCCGCAATACTCGCCACGATTCCGGTGTCATTCACGTGCACATTACAACGGTCTTTTACCATTCCGGTTTGTGGATTGCCTTGCTCCCAGAAGTAGAGAAAGTTTGCCTTTTCGATTTCCTCCAGTAGTTCGTCATCGGCTTGCGAAAGCGATGTTTTTGCTGGAGGTGGCGCGGGCTTAAGGTGTTGCTCATCCGTAGAAGCAAAAAGAGGCTGGAGGCGGTTTGCGAACGGTAGGCCGAGACTCAAGCCAGCCATCTGCTGCAGCAGATTCCGGCGCGACAGACCTTTGCCTATTGGATTACTCTGGTTTGTCCCACTCACTTAGGGAAGTTTAGACGATTTCCGGCCTGGGCGCAGACGGAGGAACCACAAACATCAAGAAACCTTTGTGCTTCACCGAGTGGATACCCGCGCAATCTGAGCATCCAATCGAATCAAGATAGTGTCATAGAATATTGTTCTACGCCGACTGCATGACTAGCGGACGAAAGACCGTGATTTGGGCTATAGCGATTGCTGGGCTCGCAGGCGCTCTCACCGCAGTGCTGGTTGCCATCCATAAAGCGCAACCAATCACTATAAAGGGGGCAGTCCTGAGCCAGGACGCCGATCCGCAAAAGCAGTTGCCTATCGCAGATGTTGAAATTACCGGCACCGATGGATCGACAGTGCGGACTGCGGAATCCGATTCTTCCGGCTTTTTTAGTCTTACTCTGCGCCGCGGCCTCAGGCGTCGCCAACCGCTCACGTTGCATTTTCGACATCCGGGTTATCAGCCGCTCGATCTGAATGAATTTGTCAGCGATCAGATTTACATCGCTCGCATGGTGCCAATTTCTCACGAGACCCGCGTGCAATCCGATCGTCCCGAGGCCGCGGTTTCCAACGTACGAGTGCGATATTCGGTAAAGACCACGACCGAGGCAGATGTGGGCAGCGCAGTGAAAACATTTCAAGTTGCGAACAAAGGCGACGTGCCTTGCAAAGGCAGTCATCCCTGTTCGCCGGACGGCAAATGGAAGGCAGCCCTGAGCTCTGCGACGCTGGATGCAGGCGAGGGAAACGAATTTCGCAACGCCCGCGTTTCTTGCATCGCAGGCCCGTGTCCTTTTTCGCGAGTCGAATTTGAAGATCTTTCGCGCGGCGGCCGGAAGGTCAACGTTTCCGTGCGTAACTGGTCTGATACGACGACTTTCCTGGTAGAGGCTGAGGTGGTCCACCCCATGGTCAGCGATCTTGTGCGCGAGTCGTATCCGGTGATTTTCGGTCGGGCACTGAATTTTAGTTTGCCACCGTTAGCAGAGGGCCCGAGCATTGAGGCTGAGATCAATGGAGAGTCGATCGTGTTCCCGTTAGGGCCGGACCTCTATTTAAGCTGGGCCGATTGCCACGTCCGAGTTGATAAAGACCAAGCCAAAGCCTATCGCTGTGAGCTCAAGCCGGGATATCGGTTTAAGTGAGTAAGCGGCCTAAAGCAGACGCAAGGCTGACTCGATCTGCTTGACGATGGCAGTCTCCGGCAGAGAAGCATCGATCGTGAGGGCATCAGTTGGCTCTTCCAGACTTGCAAACTGACTGGCGAGCAAAGATTCGCGCGCAAAATGCACTTGTCGCTTTTGCAGCCGCGAGAAAAACAGGTCGAAACTGCCTTTCAGATAGACGACTTTTATGTCCAGCCCTTGTCGCAATTGCTCGCGATAATTCTCCTTCAACGCCGAACACGCAAGCACGATGTTTTGTCCGCCGCCGACTTGGTCCGCAATGAAGTCGTGGATCGCTTTCAGCCAGGGATGGCGATCGGCGTCGCCCAAAGGCACGCCCCGGCTCATCTTTTCTTTATTCGCGGCTGAGTGAAAATCGTCGGCGTCAACAAACATCCAGCCGAGAGCTTGAGCAAGCAATTTCCCAACGGTCGTCTTACCGGAACCCTCCACTCCCATGATCAGAATTACCAACGCTCTGCTCCGGGCCAGGTAAATCTAGATCTGGTAATCGATATCTTCCATGATTCTTTGCAGGGACGCTGAAAGCGGTTCATGGGCGACCTCCGCGCCTTCGAGTTGTTGTACGCGGTCGCGCAACTTGTTGACCTCAGTCGCCACCGCCGCCAGTGCCTCGGAGAGCGGATCGTTAATTTGTTTGGGATCGGTAATCACAACTCGTTCTCCGTCACGAAAGATGACATGCCCCGGAACTCCGACCACGGTCGAATTTTCCGGCACGCTGCGCAATACGACCGAACCCGCGCCGATCCTGCAATTGCGTCCAATCGTGATGTTGCCGAGAACTTTCGCTCCGTCGCCAACCACCACGTCATCTTCGATCGTGGGATGTCGCTTACCGTGCTCCTTTCCAGTGCCGCCAAGAGTGACTCCCTGATACAAAGTCACGTCGTTGCCGACGATCGCGGTCTCGCCGATCACCACACCAACGCCATGATCGATGAAAAGTCGTCGGCCAATTTCGGCTCCGGGATGGATTTCGATTCCAGTAAGGAAGCGCGCCACTTGCGAAAGCCATCGCCCTAGAAGCAGGAAACCGTGATTCCACAGCCAGTGATTGATACGGTAGAACCAGACCGCGTGCAGGCCCGCATAGCACAGAAATATCTCCAGGCGCGACTTGGCTGCCGGATCCCTCTCCAAAACCGTGGTGACGTCTTCGCGAATTAAGCCCGCAAGATGAGCCATGATTCAAGCCGCAATCACGGTGGTTGGAATCTGCAGCGCCTCATCGCGCAGCGATTGAAACAAGATGCTGGTCAAATAACGCTCTCCGAAGTCCGGAAGAACAGTCACCAGCAGCTTGTCTGCGTTCTCTTTCCGGCTCGCGACTTTAATCGCGGCGGCTACCGCAGCTCCCGACGAAATTCCCACCAGCAGGCCTTCTTCCTTGGCGAGTCGGCGCGCCATATTGATCGCTTCGTCGTTGCTCACAGTCACTACTTCATCGATATAATCCCGGCGCAGAATGCTGGGCACAAACCCGGCGCCAATACCCTGAATCTTGTGCGGCGACGGCTTACCGCCCGAGAGCACGGGGCTCTCCGCCGGCTCAACCGCAATAGCTTTAAACGATGGCTTCTTCGGCTTGATGTATTGACTGACGCCGGTGATGGTCCCGCCCGTGCCCACGCCGGAAATCAGGAAATCGACCGCTCCATCCGTGTCCCTCCAAATTTCGGGCCCGGTGGTTTCGAAATGGATCTTCGGATTCGCCGGATTGTCGAATTGCTGCGGCATGAAACCGTTTGGAGTTTTAGCAAGAATCTCCTCAGCTTTCGCGACGGCTCCCTTCATCCCGTTGGGGCCGGGAGTGAGAACAATTTCCGCACCGAAGGCTAGCAAGAGAACGCGCCGCTCCAAACTCATGGTTTCGGGCATGGTGAGGATAAGCTTGTAACCTCGTACCGCCGCTACAAAAGCCAAGCCAATACCCGTGTTTCCGCTGGTAGGTTCGATCAGCACGGTTTTTCCCGGATGAATTTTCCCCGCCCGTTCGGCTTCGGTGATCATGCTCACGCCAATGCGATCCTTTACGCTGGCGCAGGGATTCGAGCTCTCCAGTTTCGCCACAACCTGGCCCACGCATCCCTCGGTCACTTTATTGAGCCGAACCAGTGGCGTGTTACCGATTAGCTGAGTGACATCATTTGCAATCTTCATAAGCAGCGTGTTCCTTCCCAAACTTGGATGCAGCAGACTAGCCTTAAGCCTAGTAAGGCCACTAGAGTAATCGTCTATAGTCGGTGATACAAGTCACAGCGCAAGTTCATCAACAGTGGCCCATCCTTGTATGCGTCTCTGTTTCGTTCTCCTACGATATAATCAAATACAACACTCAAATGATATCTGCTCGCCGAATTGGACGCGAAATAGCCGTATTAACGGTTCTCTCTGTCCTCGTGATTTTCATCTTCCCTGGCGGGCAAGGCCCATATTCAGTGGTACATGGACCGGCTAGCGCCCTTCAGGCAGCGCGAGCCGCAGCTAGCGTAAAGGTCGCCATCGAGCAATCCGCACTCACCTCACCCGCGAACGCCGCGATTTCAGCCGCCATTGTTCTTTGTTTGATGTCACTCTCGAATCCGAAGTTCCGGTCAGTCGGTTCGGCCGATTACGGCTCCATCCTCCGTTGCTGATTCTACTCAGCTTTGCACTCTAAAGCTCATACATCTCAGTTGGCAGCGGTTGCGGCCGCTCCACTCCGCAGCCCACTGAAGGCAGACTTCGATTTCTGGTTCCCAGTATGATCGGCAGAGTTGTGTTGCGCCAAATTGCGACGGAAGACCATGACTGTCAGAGAAAAATTGCAAGGCCTCGGGTCCTACCCTACGCGCGAGCCGGTGATTCTCGCGCTGCTCTGTGCGCTGGCGGTGGTTGCTTTCCTTGCGGTCGGCGGATTGTCGCGAGCATATCATGCGCAACAGCAGGCCTTGGCGGATCGATGGTTTACCCGTGGCACCGTGGATCTCAAGGATGCGCATTTCGATCGTGCCGTCGCCGACTTCCGCGCCGCACTTCGTTATTCGCGCGACAGCTACGATTACCAACTCAACCTCGCCCAGGCGTTGATCGGTCTGAAGCGAACCGACGAAGCGTATGCCTATTTGATTAATCTCTGGGAGCGCGAGCCAGAAAATGGACTGGTTAATCTGGAACTGGCCCATATTGCAGCGCAAAAAGACCAAACCGAACAGGCTCTTCGTTATTATCACAATGCGATCTATGCCATCTGGCCCGGCGATCAGGAAGTGCAACGCCGAAAAACTCGGTTGGAGCTCATCGAATTTCTGTTAGATATCAACGCTAAGCCGCAAGCGCAATCTGAGTTGATCGCGCTCGCGGCCAGCTTGGGTGACGATCCCTCTCTGCATCAGCGCGTCGGAGATCTTTTTCTTCACGCCCAAGACTATGAGCATGCCCTCGCCGAGTACCGTCTGGCCCTCAAGTCGGACCATCATGATTCGGCGGCTTTGGCCGGCGCCGGACTGGCGGCCTTCGGCCTCGGCCGCTACTCCCTCGCCCAGCGTTACCTGCAGGTCGCCGTAGTTGCCAATCCTGAGGATGAGCGGAGCGCCGACCTCCTTAAAACCACGGAGTTAGTGTTGCGAATGGATCCGTACCAGCGACAGATTTCGGCAGATCAGCGCAACCGAATTGTCATCGAAGCATTTGCAGCAGCGGGAGAGCGTCTTAAGTCCTGCGCCGCCACAATAACTTCGAGCGGAGCCGCGTCACTCGAGACCCTGGAGCAGAGTCTCGCCGA
>Ga0209530_1000587_pt1 | contig 23618 bp, 22 predicted proteins | sample BlaSpr_A8_Ref_O1_FD_187987 | JGI IMG/M metagenome (GOLD analysis project Ga0209530, IMG submission 187987) | Forest soil microbial communities from Thunder Bay, Ontario, Canada - Black Spruce, Ontario site 2_A8_Ref_O1 (SPAdes) (version 2) | ecosystem: Environmental > Terrestrial > Soil > Boreal...
TCTCATAACGGCACGTGGTTCCCGTACTGCGACCGCCGGCGCCCGCACCGGCAAGGTGCCACGCCAGGGCACAGCGGCACGCGAGCCAATGCCGGTTACCCCGTTCGACACCCACCTGCGGGACCTACTTGGTGAGCACCGCTGGATCCAGTACGCCGCCGACGAGAAACGCCGCCAGGTCGCCGAGCTGATCACCACCGCGGCAGCCGAAGGGCGCAACGTACCCGCCCTCCTCACCCAGGCCGTCACCTGCCGCGACTGGGAAGATGACGACCAGTCCCCGTCCCGCCGCGTCGCAAGCGTCCTGCACTACCGCGTCAAGGGAGCTGTCGCCAGCGGCGACTTCCCGCCCGGCCAGGTGCCGGACAGCCGCCTGCCCGACAGCCCTCTGCCCGACGGCCTCGGAGAGCTGATCGCCCGCAGCACCGCCCCGGCTAGCGAAAACCGCGCCCCCGCCGCCCAGCACAAAGCCGCTGCGGCAACCCCACCGCCGCCGAACCGCGACCCGCGCGAGCAGTACGGCCAGGAGCGCGACTAGCCGGGGAATGTCGGTGCCTGATGTCATCATGCACCCAGGACGCGATTAGGAGGCACTACCGATGACCTACCCCATCACGGAGCCAGGCCCGACCCCGCTGGAACTGCTCGCTTGCCAGCAAGAGGCGATCGACCAGCTGATCACCGGCATGGGCATGCTGCAGCGCCAGGTGGAAACCCTGCGGCGCCGCATTCAGGCGCTGGAGGGAGTCCCGCTCCCCGAGCATGAGCCGCCAAGCTAAATGAACGGCCACGGGCGTAAGGAGGGCAACGAGGCCGACCCCGCTGAAACGGTACGCCAGGTGCAGGCGTGGAACACTGCCGTGTCCGAGCGGAGGCACGCGGACGACGAGGCCGCCCGCCTCGCCGCGTGGATCTCGGCGACGCCGAAACGGGCTGCACAGACCGTCGTCGGCATCGGGACCAACGATGCGCTCCTTCACCCCTCCCCGGCTGGCCGGGATGAGGAACTCGTCCACATCCACGTCGAGGCCCTCCAGTTCTTCGCGGATCACCTGCCCGGAAGCTGGGTACCTGGTTACCTGACCAGCCGCGGGATGGACGCGGTGCTCCTGGACAGCTCCCCGTGGACGATCGGCTACGCCCCCGGACACTGGACCGCACTTACCAGCCACCTCCGCGGCCTGGGCCACGGCGACGATGCACTGAAGCAATCCGGACTGGTGACCACCGGCAAAGACGGCCATCTCCGTGACCATTTCCACGACCGCCTGATGATCCCGCTTCGCGCCGAGGACGGCGTCGTCGTGGGGTTCATCGGCCGCCGCCCGCCAGGGGCCGGAGACGAGCACGGCCCGAAGTACCTGAACTCACCCGACACCTCGCTGTTCACCAAGAAACACATCCTCGCCGGCCTGGCCGAAGGCCGCGCCCAACTGGCCCGCGGCGCCCAGCCGGTTCTCGTCGAAGGCCCTCTCGACGCGATCGCGGTCAGCATCGCCGCTCCAGGCCAGTACATCGGCGTCGCCCCGTGCGGGACCGCGTTCACCTCCGATCAGGCAGCCGCGCTCGGGCGTGCCGTTGACCTGCCCGACCGCGGCATCCGGGTCGCCCTCGACGCCGACACCGCAGGCCGCGCCGCCGCGGTTCGCGCCTACTCCATCTTGTCCCCGCTGACCGCGGCCATCACCACCGTCACGTTCCCCGAGGGCCGCGACCCCGCCGAGACCCTGGAGAAAGGCGGCCGCGCGGCGCTGAGGATCACGGTCAGCACCAGCATCCGCCCGCTCGCCGACCTGGTGACCGATGCCGCCATCGAAGACTGGCTGCACGGCCGCGAGATGCAGTTCCCCGAGCACGAGGCCGGCGGCCTCGAAGCCGCCGCGCGCGTCATCGCCACCATGCCCGCCAGTGAGATCGGCCCTCAAGCCCGCCGCCTGTGCGCCCTGTTCACCACCCGCTACGGCTGGCATCACTGGGACATAACCCTCAAGGTCATCGAAGCCATCGAGCACCACTACCAGCTGGACAGCTCCGCTCATCGCGGCCTGCCGCCTGCTACGGCCGCCGTTGTCACCCGCGGGTCGGCACCCCAGCCCAGGCAGCCCCAACTGGCTGACGTAGCGTCATCCTGTAGGCAGCCGCTCAGGCGGCAGCCTGGCGCCAACCACAGCCGCGAGCGCGGGTGAGCGGGCCAGGATAGGGCCGTGGCTGCCTGCTGCCGAATTGTCGTGCGTCGCTGATAAATACCAGTACGGCAGCGGCCGGGGCTGCCCAAGTGATCGTTATGACGGCGGTCGTGGCACACTTTGCGTTTTGCCTGCTCGATTCCCAGTCGGGCAGGTGGGCACCCATAATGGTTCTCGCGAGAAGTAGTAACGCTGTCGAGCAGCAGGGAGCCACGTGTGTGGATTGTCAGCTCGTTGCCGTATCTGACTCCGCAGGCGGACGGGCAGGTGGACGCGTGGTCGCAGGAGGCGTCTGCTGCTGGCCGGTCAGGGAGCCAGGTGATACGGGGTGCTGGACTTGAAATGGCGCCGGTGGAGGTCGCGCTGGGACTGGCGCTGCCGGAAGGTGCTCGCGCTGTTGTACGGCGTCGCACGATGCTGCTGGACGGCCGGCCCGTCGAGCTCACCGACTCCTGGTACCCGCCGCAGATCGCGGCCGAGACGGCGCTGGCCGCGCCGGGCAAGATTCGCGGCGGTGCGATCACGCTGCTTGCGACACTGGGCCATCGCGTGCATGAGGCACGCGAGGACATCTCGGTCCGGGTTGTCTCCGCCGAGGAAGCAGACCTGCTGGAGGTGACGGCGGGCTCGTCGGCGATCGTGCTGTTCCGCGCATGCCTGACGGAAGCGGGGATGCCGGTCGAGGTGTCGGTCTCGGTCATGCCAGCGGAGGGCCGTCATCTGCGGTACCGGCTGATCGCGGGCGGGGCGTGATGCCGCAGGCGCTGGGCAGGCCGCCGTATGAGCAGGTCGCTGCGGACGTCCGCGCCCAGATCATGGCGGGGGATCTCGCTCCCGGAACCCAGTTGCCGTCGACCGTGCAGCTGGTGGAACGGTTCGGCGTGTCGCCTACGACGGTCCAGAAGGCTCTCGCCGTCCTGAAAGGCGAGGGGTATCTGAGCAGCCGGCAGGGCAAGGGTATCTATGTCCGGGATCGTCAGCCGTTCCGTGTCGGGGTCGCGGCGTTCCTGCCGTCGTCGGAGGGCGGCTACTCCTATGACATCCTGCGGGTGCGGGAGGAGATTCCTCCCGCTGAGGTAGGGCGGGGCCTGGGGTCCGGGCCGGGTGAGCCCGCGATGCTGCGCTGCCGGCTTTTGCGTTACCAGGGAAATCCGGTGGAAGCCGGATGGTCGTACTATCCGCTGGACATCGTCCGGGGCTCCGCGCTGGCCAGAGCCGGCAGGGTGCCCGGTGGTGCGCCCCGTGTCCTGGCCGAGCTGGGATACCCCGAGCGCTACTTCACCGACGCGGTGTCTGCCCGGATGCCGACTGCCGAGGAAGCCGCCCTGCTCCAGTTGCCGGATGTACCGGTTCTCCGCCAGTTCCGGGTCGTCTACTCCGATGACGACCGGCCGGTCGAAGCCTCTGTCCTCATCAAGGGAGCTCACCTGTACGAGCTGCTGTACCGCCAGCCGGTCACCTGAGCCGGCATCTCTGCTACTCTCTTGTCTGCTTATCGCGATATGTATTAAAGTAGCAGTGGCGTAGAAGACGCAGCCGTGCAAGTTGCAGCGCGAGGAACCCTGACGCCGGGAAGGATCACGCCATGTCAGCTCTGGCCAGAACCCGGATCCCGGAGAGCATTCAGGTACTTGGCGGGGTGCCGCTTCGTGGGAATGTCCGGGTCGAAGGGTCGAAGAACGCCGCCCTGCCGCTGCTCGCCGCAGCGGCCGCGCTGCCGGCCGGCCCGGTTGACCTGGAGCGGGTACCAGCGTGCGCGGACGTGCAGGCGATGATCGGCCTTCTGGTCAGGGCCGGGTGGCCTGTGCATGCAGGCGGTGCTGTCGGCGATGTCCGGGTCGGGCGGCACAGCCCTGGATTAACCCACCATCCCGCGCTGGCTGAGGCATCGCGTATCCGGGCTTCGTATTACCTAGTCCCTGCGCTTATCGCCGCGTACGGGAGCGCATCGCTGCCTTGGCCGGGCGGCTGCAGCGTCGGCAACCGGGGCATGGATCTGCATTTCACGGTTTACGAGGCTTTCGGCGACACAGCCGAGACCGGCCCAGCTGGATACGTGGTCCGTGCTGCCGGCGGCCGCGCTCGCGGGACCGTGCGGATCAGCCTGCCGTTCCGCAGCCGCGGCGCTACGGTCGCCGCCCTGCTCCGTGCGGTCGCGGCAGGCCGACCGGTCGTGATCGGCAACCCGAACCTGTGCGCGGAAGTGCATGCCCTGTACCAGGCACTGGCAGCGGCCGGGTGCGCCGTCGACGTTACAGCGAGCCAGGTCAGCATGCAGCCGGGAGATCACGGCCAGGTCCGGTGGATTGTGCCGGGCGACAAGATCGAGGCCGGGACGCTGGCCTGCGCGATAGCCGCTACCGGCGGCAGCGGCCAGATCCACGGCATCCTGCCCGGTGACGTCGCGCCGCTGGTCGCGGCCTTGCGCCTGCTCGGCATCCCGGCCGTCGCCTCCGCGCGGGCCGGCGGCATGCTGGAGGTGCCCGCCGGATGGCGTCCCTCGGGCGGAGCGCTGGACGCACACGCGTCGCTGGAACCAGGCGGGCTGGATGCCGACTGGGAACCTGGCCTGCTGGTTCTCGCGCTCGGCCTGCCCGGGTGTCACCAGTTCAGCGATCCGGTCAACCCCGGGCGCCACGCGAACTTCATCCCCCAACTGCGGGCGATGGGCGCGGTGATAACCGAGACCAGCGCCACCGCGTGCACGCTCCGAGGGCCGCAGACACTGGCACCGGCCGTGGTGCACGCTACTGATATCCGGACCGGGTCGGCGCTGCTGATCGCCGCGCTGACAGCGGACGGGATCACCGTCATCGGCGGGCTGGCCCAGCTGCGGCGCGGTCACGCCGACCTGCCCGGCACGCTGCGTACGCTCGGCGCCTGCATCACCGGCGACGGGGAACCGGCATGACCGCTCAAGGGAGTCCTCTCGCCTGGCCGGCCTCAGCTGGTGAGTACAACCAGGTGGTAGCCACCACGGACGTGCACTCGTCGCTGGACCGGGCCGGCGCCATGGCCAGTTCCCTGCACGAGCTGCGCGCGGCGGGCGCGCTCACCGCCGACTGCGGCGACTTCTTCGAGGGCACCGGCTACTACGTGCTCGGCAGCGGAAAGGCCGAGACCGCGCTGCTGTGCGGCCTGTACGACGTCGCCGCGCCCGGCAACCACGGGTACCGGCATCACCTCACCGACCCGTGCCTGCGCGCGATCACCGTGTGCGCCAACATCACCGGCCATTCAGGCAGCCCCGTGTGGCCACCGCTGACCATCGTGAACATCGGCGGGCGCCGCACCGCGCTCACCGCGGTGCTCGGTACCGAAGCGTTCGGCTCGGTCCCGCTGGCTGACCGGTCCGGGCACCAGGTGCAGGACCCGGCAGCCGCGCTGCGGCTGTTGCACCAGCGGCACGGCGGCTGTGCGGACTCCTGGGTCGTGCTCAGCCACAGCGGGTTCGAGCACGACACGCACCTCGCGCGCGCCTGCCCGTTCATCGACGTCATCTTCGCCGGGCACTGTCACAGCCTCCGCTACGGCCCGGAGACCGCGGGCAGCGCCCTGGTCGTCAAAGGCGCCGAGCTCGCCGCCGGATATTCCGCCGCGTGGCCCGCCGCGGACCGCTGGCACGCCCAGGTCCGCAACTTCGGCGACAGCACAGCTCCCGGACTGTCCGGCCTGCCCGCTGACGTTACCGGGGCGCTCACGTCTGCTGCCCAGATACGTCCACTCCTCCAGCGTGAAGCCGGCCCCCTGCTGGCCCGCTTCGCCGGCCGGACGCCGCCCCGAGACGAGCTGCTGGGTCTGCTCTGCGCGGCGGCCAGGACCGCGGCGGGCGCGGATGCCGCACTGATCAACCTGACCTGCCTGCGCGAAGCGCGCCTGGGTAAGACTCTCACGGACGGTGACCTGATGACGCTAGAGCCGTTCAGCAATACCCTCATAACGGTCATCACACCCGACGCTGGCGCCACGGCAGCCCGGCTCGCGGCTGGCGCTGGCCCCGTAGGCGCGGAACCCGTCCCACTGCCACCCGGCACGGTGAAGATCGTGACCACCGATTACCTGACCGCCACCTACCTGCACGACGGACCGGAACGACCAGCCGACGGCGAGTTCTCGCTGCCGCTGCGAGATCTGGTCGCTGACCTGCTCCTCGACAGCAGCGGGCGGAAACGGGGCTGGTCATGATCCTAACCGGCCCGGAAATCACCGCCGCCGCCGCCGACGGCCGCATCCGCATCACCCCGTTCACGCCAGCCCAGGTCAACCCGAACAGCTACAACGTACGGCTCGGACCGCTGCTGCTCGTCTACACCAGCGACATCATCGACGCGTGCCAGCCGAACCCCACCCGCCCGGTCCCCATCGGTGAGGCCGGGGTCGTGCTGCAGCCAGGAGAGCTGTACCTCGGTCACACAATTGAAGAAGTCGGCTCGGACGTGTACGTCCCGCTGCTGTTCGGCAGGTCCTCGGTCGGCCGTCTCGGCCTGTTCGTCGAGATCACCGCGCCGATCGGCGACATCGGCTTCCACGGCCAGTGGACCCTCATGCTGACCCCGACCCGGCCGCTTCGCGTCTATCCGGAGATGAAGATCGGCCAGGTCATGTTCTTCGTCTCCGCCGGCGCCCGGGATCTGTACCACGGCAAGTACCAGGGGTCCGCCGGACCTCAGCCGTCCCGGTACTGGCACGACGTCCACCGCGACCTGCGCAGGGAGGCGTCATGATCCTCACCGCCGCCAAGATCCAGGCCGCCCGGGATTCGGGCGACCTGATGATCGACCCGTTCGAGCCAGGCCGCCTGTCGCCGAACGCCTACGACTGGCGTCTCGGTGAGCAGATCCGCCTGTGCGACGGCATCCTGGATGCCGCTGCGGTCACCCGCTGCGAGGAACATCTCATTCCCGTCACCGGGATGGTCCTGTGGCCGGAGAACCTGTATCTCGGCCTGACCTTGGAACGGACCTGCTCTGTCCGTTACGCCCAGCTCCTCAACGGCAACCGCCACATTGGCGCGCTCGGCATCTGGGTCCACGTATCGGCTCCGCTGGGCCATGTCGGGCATGCCATCCAGTGGACCCTGGAAATCCGCGTTGTCCGGCCCGTGCGGGTCTACCCGCGCATGACCTTCGGGAAGCTGGTCTTCCTCTATGTGCACGGCGATCATGACAGCTACCAGCAGATCGGCGCGAAGTATGCCGCCACCGCCGGCATCGGGCTCTCCCGGCTGCACGAGGAACTAGCCGGCCGCCGTCCGGGAGACCAGCCGTGACCAGCACCTCCGAACCGCCAGTCATCACCGGCCTCGACCTGCCAGCCGGATCACCTGGCGGCAGCGTCGAACTCCTGCACGACCTGTACATCGGACCCTCCGCTCCGCTGGCTGCTCAGGTTTTCATGCTCGCCCGGGCCGGCGATACCGCGACGCGCTCTGGCGAGCTCGCACTGCTGACGGCGCCCGGCAAGTGCGCCGAAGGGCCGCAGTTCTGGCAGTACGTCGCCGGCCTGACCTGTGCACTGTCCGCCGCGTTCATCCCGCCCGGTGACGCTGTCGCGCACCTCCAGCACCTCACATTCGGTGCTTCACCTGCTCTCATCGGCGCGTTCCCTCGGCTACGGCGGATAGCGCTCGTGCACGGCACGGACCTGCTCGCCGCTGAGACGAGCCAGACACAGCTCCATGTCCTGCACCGGGTGATCGCGGCGGCCTCGGCGATCGTCGTGCCGACCACCGCGATGGCCGACCGGCTGCGCCGGCTCGCCCCGCATCTGCCAGCCAGCCGGCTCACGCACATCCCGTGGGGCATCCCCGACCAGCTCCTGGCCGCCGTCCCGTCCCGCAGGCCCGGACCAGGCGGCAGTCTGAGACTCCTGTACGCCGGCCGGTTCACCGCCGAGAAAGGGGCGGCAGAACTGATCACCACCTGCTCGGCGATCGGCGGCATCCAGCTCTCGATCGCTGCGCCCGAGGATCAGCGTGCCGCCGTGCAGCCAGCCCTTTCCACCGCGCCGGGCCTGGCTGGCCTGTCGCTGTGCTGGCTCGGCTGGCTGCCCCGCCCTCGCCTGTGGGAAGCCTTCGCCGACCACGACCTGCTCGTCGTCCCCTCCACAACGCTGGAAGCATTCGGACTGGTCGCGGTCGAAGCCCAGGCATGCGGCCTGCCCGTCCTCTACCAGCCAGTCCCCGGACTCACCGAAGTCCTGGCAGCTTCCGCCGCCACCGCGGACTTCACCTCGGCTGGCGAGCTGACCGCCGTGCTGCGGTGGCTCAGCGCTGACCCTGCGGCGCTAGCGCATCTGCGCGCCGCCGGGCTCGCCAACGCCGCCCGGTTCCCGCTTAGCCGGACGGCCGCGCAGCTCGCCGGCCTGACCAGCAGCATCGCCTGACCGGCGGCCGCCACCTAGTAGGCTCTGCAGGTGCGCCCGGCCCAGCCCAGTGAACTAGCCGCGGACGCGGCACGCTTGATCAGGCACGGCGTCACCGATCACGTTTACCCAGGCGCGGTCTGGGCCGCCGGCGACGACCAGGGCACGTGCCTGACCGCGACGGCCGGGCTGCTGGACCCCGCACAGCCCGCCCAGCCGATGACCACGGCGACCGTCTTCGACATGGCCAGCCTCACCAAGATCCTGGCCGTCTGGGCAACAGCCGGAACCATGTGGGACAAGGGGCAGGTCCGCCTAGACGACACACTCGCCGGGCTCATCCCGGACCGTACCGACGGCTACCCGCTCGGCCAGGTCACCGTCCACCAGCTGCTCACCCACACCGCCGGCCTGCCGCCACGCGCCAGGCTCCAGGCTCTGTACGGCAGCGGCCCAGCCGCCATCCGCGACGGAGTCCTGCACGAGAAGCTTTACCGGCCACCCGGCCAGGCCGTTGAGTACACCGACCGGGCCGCGCTTATCCTCGGCTACCTAATCGAGGAGCTCACCGGCACGACCCTGGCCGCCTGCGCGAACGAGCAGGTCTGGCAGCCGCTCGGCATGAGCGGCACCCAGTTCGCACCGCTGCCCCGGGCCGCTGCCCGGCAGTGTGCCCCCACCGAATACGACGAGCACACCGGCGAGCATCTCCGGGGCGTCCCGCACGACTTCTCCGCACGCCTGCTCGGCGGCGCCTGCGGTATCGCCGGGACGTTCTCGACCATCACCGACACCGGCACGTTCCTACGCTACATGCTCGATCCCGGCACCGAGCCCTGCTTCAGCAGCGACTGGGTCACCGAGTCCCTGCAGATCCGCACCGGCACCCTCGAACCAGCCCGCGGCCTGTTCTGGCACCCTGCCCCCGGCACCAGCCCGGACGACGGCGTCTACGCCCACTACGGGTTTACCGGCACCGCGATGTGGATCTCCCGCACCCAGCGGCGCTGGGCCGCCCTGCTCACCAACAAGCTCTACTACAGCCGCGACCGTGACCCCATCAACACCATCCGCGACCAGTACCGCAAGCTAGTCTTCGCCGCGTAACCTGGCCGGCGTGCGCTACGCGCGGATGCCTGCGTCTCTGACGGTCTGAGCGAGCGTGCATGCCGCCTGGGCCGGGATGCTGACCTGTTCATCGTTATCCCTTCCTTACCGGTGCCGACAGCCGGTTGTCAGTGGCCGGCTGCGTGTGGGTGCCCGCCGGGGCAGGTGCTTCTGGTGGAGTCGTAACGGCTCTTGTCGGCCAGGATGTAGGTGCGCCAGTCGGCGTGGCAGTAGTTCTTGGAGCAGTCCGGGCAGTAAAACGGCGCTAGGTCGACGTTGACCTGGCGCAGCTCAGCAGGGTCAGGTGCGTCGCCGCCGAGGATGCCCCGGACCGCGGTGAACGTGTCCGGGCGGGCGGCTATCCAGGCGGTACCGCCGAAGTAGTCCACGACGACTCCGTCGCTCTTGTGGGCCTGCAGGCCGAGCGGCGGCCCCATGTCGGCGGCGATGCCGGCGCTGACGGCCTTGACGACCGCGGCCATCTCCCCGCATGCCGCGCACCGGAAGCTGGCGGTCGCGTCGTCGTGCTTGTATGTCTGCTGCCCGAACCTGGTGATCTCTTCCATCTGGTCCACCCCCCGTTGACCTGGATCTGGTTACCGTTCTTGTTCTTTCGCGGATTTCTGCTGGTGTGTGCGGGCATCGCGGCCCTTCGCCTCTGCGGTGCCGGCCGTCTCGCGGAGGTTGCCTGGCTGGCCGCTGTGCGCACTGGAGGCGACCGCAGCGATACCGGCTGGCAGGCCCTGGTAGGCGCCGGGGGGCTGCTGGAACTGCTCGACGACCGCGGCCATCTGCTGTTCCTCGTGTGTACCGCCAGCAGCACTGGCCTGGGCGTCGGCGGTGGCGCGGAGCCGGGTGGCGTGCTTACCGGCATGGGTGCGGAGATCCAGCAGCATGGCGAGCGCGCTGGAGGGCAGACCGGCCGGGTAGGCGCTGGCCATCTCGGCGGCGGCGTCGCCGAGATCGCTGTACCTGGCGGCCGCCAGGCCGGGGCCGTCTTCGAGGCCGTGCTGGCGGACCTGATGCCAGGCCTGGTCCAGCCGCTGGGCGTACCGCCAGAGCCGCGTGTCGTTCACTGCCAGGGCCGCGGCCGGGGTCTGCGCCCACAGGTCGTAGTCCTTGGCGACGAGCTTCGATCCGGCCGCTGCTTGTGCCCGCCCGTCGCTGTAGGGCCCGGACTGCGGGGATCTCATGAACTTCTGCTCGGCGGTGGCTTGCAGCCGCCGGCCGTGCTGCAATGCGTGGAAAGCGAGCCTGGACAGAGCAGCCGTGTTTGTCTGCCTGGCTTCGATACGGATCGCTTCGGCGAGGGAATTGGCAGCGTGCGACAGGACCTGGTACCGGACCGACGCTGGTCCTGCCTCGTCGTCAAGGCCGCGCCTGGCGACAGCCCGCCACGCCCAGCCGAACTGCTGGATGCGCGGATGCTCACCCGGCAGCGTGTCCAGCCCCCCGGCGGCGGTCCACGCGTCGTAGTCGCTGCGGATGGTCAGCGAGGCCGACTCGGCCTGCGCCCGTCCCCCGGTATAGGGCCTGGGATTGCCGGCTTCGGAATCCGGCTGCGGATCTGCTGCCCCGGCGGTGATCTGGTTCATTGCTTTCTCCTTCCGTTCATCCTTCTTGGTGTTGGTCGTTGCGGCGGATGCGCGGGCGGCGTAGCCGTCGACCCAGCCGAGCCCGGTGCGGTCGAGCTGCTTGCGGGCCCGGGTGACCGCGACGTAGGCGAGCATCGCGTCGCTGCGCGCCACCGCCGTGCCCGCCTGCGGCTCACGGAAGTCATCGGCGATCCGGGCTCGTTCCCATTCGCGGCCTTTCGCGCCGTGCGCGGTGGTCACGGTGACATCCGCGCGGGTCTGGGAGGTGAGCTGAGCGAGAGTGGCGATGACGTCCTCCGCGCCGTACTTGTCGATGAGCCGCACGCCCGCGGCCAGGTCAGCGCCGGCGGCGTCACCGCGGACATAGGCCTGGATGTCGTGCCAGGACCGGAATCCGGCCAGCTCCGCGTTGCTCGTCTGCCCGGTCTCGCGCAGCTCGATCGCGGTCAGGGCCAGCAGCCGGATGTCATCGGCGCGGCCGGCGAGGGCGACGCGCTGCCCGGCGTCGAGCGCCGCCCGGGCCTGGAGCATCGCCTCAGCGTTGGTGCGGCACAAGATGACCTGCGGGGCGAGGACAGCGCCGACGACGGATCCGATGGCGGGGGTGCCGGACAGCCGGTATCCTGCGTCAAGGATCCGCAGCCACTTGTTGGCCTCCTCGGCGACGGCGGGCCCGAACCGGAACGAACGGGTCAGGTTGAGGCGGATGCTGGCGGGCCAGGTCGCGAGTGCGTCTTCCGCGCCGCGCCAGCCGTAGATGGCCTGGCAGGAGTCCCCGACGATGATCTGCTGCGCGCTGGCCTGCTGCTGGATGATGGTGGCGACAGCTGGGTCGGCGTCCTGGGCTTCATCGAACATGATGTAGTCCGCGCGGATGACGGGCCGCGACAGCTGCCACATCTTGAGGTAGTGGTCATGCTTGAACGGGAGCCGCCCGCGCGGGTCCGCGAGGTCCAGCCACGCCTGCTTGGCGTGCGGGACGACCCACCAGGTCAGGTCCGCGAACGAGTCCGGGTCGATACCGTGCACCGGCGGGACGTGGCTGCCGGATATATCAGTGTCGGCGCTGTGGCAGTACCGCTCGATGGTCCCCATCACGATCTTGGCCAAGCTGGCCTGGGTGAGCAGGTAGCGGTCACCGAGCGGGAGCGGCGCGCCGATGCCGAGATGGTTGGCGACCGCCCAGGCCTGCATGCGGCGGGACTGACCGGGCAGCCGGCCCGCGTACCGGTGCCCGACGGCGTTGTAGGCCAGGGAGTGCGCGGTCGCGCAGGTCACGTCACCGGGGAACGTGCGGCGGGCCTCCTCCGCGGTGATCTTGGTGTACGCGACGTACACCCCGTGCATCCGGGTCATCGCCGTGGCGGCCAGTCGCAGGGTGGATGTCTTGCCGGTTCCCGCGCCGGCTTCCATGACCAGGCTTGCCCCTCCCAGGCATGCGTCGGCGACCGTCAGCTGCTCGGACGTCGGCTGCATGCTCTGGGTGATCATGGCCATGGCTCACAGGAATGCGTACTGCTCTTCGGGTTCTGGCCAGCCAAAGCTCCCGGTCAGGAGGCGGCAGCCGGCCAGGACTGAGCAGGCCCTGAACGCTGTCCGCAGGACCGGCACGGACCGGGCCTGTGGCGAGGCGTTCCCGTCCTCGCCCCACCGGGCCGGGTTTGTCTCTTCGACGGTGGCGACGAGATGCAGGTCATCCCGGCTGCGTAGCATCACCAGGTACCGCGGCCCGGTCCCCGGCTCCGCACGCCAGACCTCCGGCCAGCCATCCAGCGCCAGCAGCCAGGTGCCTTCCGGCGGTACCGGCGTGCCGAGCGGGCGGGAGACGGCAAGCAGGTCACGCACTCCGTCGGGCCGCTCGGCTGGCAGCCCGAGCGCTTCGCGCAGGACCGCGACGGTGATGATGAGGTCATCAGGAATGGTCACGGGAGGTCCCCTTCCGGGTATGGCTCGGTTCGCAGCACCGGGACCGGGCTGGCGGAATGGTGATCGGGACGGCAGCCGCTCATCGGCCCGGTGTCGCCGTCCAGCAGCGTCATCAGGGTCGGGTCGACATGGTTGACCCACCATGCTGAGTACCCGGCACCCGGGTCGCCGCCGGGCTCGGCCGGGGCGGTGAGCTCGTACCAGGCCAGCCGCAGTGCGTCGAGCCGGACGGCGACCTCGTGGTGGTCCCACCACCTGGCGCACCAGGTCCGGCCCCGCCCGAGGTCGACGCGCCGCTGGATCATCGGCGCGAAGATCTCCTCGACCCACTGCACCAGGCCGGCCTTACGGCCGGAAATAGCTGGTTCGGGCATCATCATTTCCTCCTCCGTGTCAACTGATGTGACGCATGGCTACGATTTGCGATTGCCACGAAGCAACCGTCGCGAACTGGACGACCTCGCCGGTCTCGGGTGCGTTGATAAGGACCCCGTCACCCACGTACATGCCGACGTGGCCGGGGGAGGCAGCGCTCCCGTCCGAGCCCGGGATCAGGATCAGGTCCCCGGGCTGGAGCTGGCTGACCGACGCGACCGCTGTCCCGGAGTAGACCTGCTGGTAGGTGGTCCGCGGCAGGCTCACCCCGGCCGCTGCCCAGGCCATCTGAACGAGCGAGGAGCAGTCGCACCAGCCCGAAGGGTCGGCCCCGTGCGGGTCAGTGCAGGAGCCGCCGTACTGATATGGCGTCCCCAGCGCCGATTCCGCTGCCGCGACCGCGGCCTGCCCGGCGGCGCTCCCGCTGGCCGTCTCGGCGGCGTACTTGGTGGCGGCCAGGTTCTCGATCTCGGTCACGTACGACGCGGCGTTCGCCGGTACCCCGTGTGCTTCCTCGACCTGTCCTGGTCCGGCGTTATAGGAGGCGAGCGCGAGTGACACCACGGACCCGGACACCGACCCGGCCGCCAGCAGCTTCGATGCCAGCGCGGCCAGCGAGCAGTCATACCGGCCCTGGGCCATGATCGCGTCCGCCGGGTTGAACGGCGATACGTTCGCGGTGCCGTCCGAGTTCTGTCCCCACGACGTGAAAGTCGAAGGCAGGAACTGGGCGATCCCCTCCGCACTCGAACCGGCGTTCCGCGCGTCCGGGTTCCACGCCGACTCCACCTGGTCCTGCGCCGCGATGATCGCCGGGGTGATCACCGCGCACAGCGACCCGGCCTCCAGTACCCACGGCACGTACGCCGCTGGTACCGCCGATGTGTTGACCGCCCCGCCGGCGGCCGAGGTGGCCGGCGATGGTGGGGGCGATACCGAAGCGAACAGGAGCAGCAGCGCGAGGATCCCCGCGGTGACGGCGGTCACCACGCCGGCCGCCAGTCGGCCCGCGTGCTGCAGGCCCCCGGCTCCGGTGAAGCCGCCGGCGTCCGCGGTCATGACGTCCTCCGCGACGCTTGGCCAGCGGCGAGCGCGGCTCGGATGCCGGCGGCGTGCGGGCCGTCCATCCACGGCCTGGTCTCGATCACGACCGGCCGTGACCCGGACGCGAACACTACGGCCCGGTTTTTCGGCAGCGACGCCAGGTCGGCGACCTCGAGTGTGCGTTCTTTACGCAGGGAGCGGGTCCGCTGCTGTTCCCCGTTCCGGCCGGTGTAGACGGACTGCAGCACCCATTCCTCGTGGTCTCCGACCAGGGCGGAGAACTCGGCGAGGAACTTCTCGTCCGCGACCCCGGCGCCGAGGACCCTGATGGTCGCCGATGACCACAGGGCGCGCATCCCGTACTCGCCCCACGCCTCGACGCCCTGGGTCCAGGACTGGAGATAGGAATGGAGCAGGATCCCGCGTGACCCGTAGTGGCTGTACAGCTTGGGCAGCTCTGGCCAGCGGACGATGTTGGCGCACTCATCCAGTTCCACCGTCAGCGGTACCGCCAGCCGGCCCGTCGCGGTCGCTGCCGCCATCTGCTCGGCTGCCTCGCACACATGCGCGGTCAGTGCGGCGACGAACGGCCCGCCCGACCCCTCGCCCTCGCGGGAGAGCGCGAACAGCGTGTCGGTGCTGGAAGGGAATCCGGCGGGGTCGAACGAGGGCAGCCCCGGAGCCGGTGTCACCCAGGCGAGCAGCTGCGGGTTGACGAGCGCCCGGGCCATCCGCTGGGCCGTCCCGTAGGTCGAGCCGCGCATCTTGTCCGGCTGCCCCAGCACTCCCTCTACCGCGGTCGCCGGCCCGCCGTGCCCGGCCTCGCGGAGCATGAACGCGGGTGCGGCATCGTCGGGGTTGGACAGCCACTCCCATACCTGCCCGATCGGCAGCTGCCGGGAGGCGGCGGCCAGGAACAGCCAGGCGAGCAGGTCCCGCCCGGCGGTGTCCCACTGGGCATCGGTCCGCGCCCCCGGATCGCGGGTGGAGGCCTCGAAGATCGCGGCAAGCCGCTGCGCCGCCGACACGTCCCTGATCTGGGTCAGCGGGTCATAGATGAACGCCGGCTTCCCGGAGGTGGCCAGCCCCTGCGGGTCGAACAGCCAGGTCCGGCCGCGACGTGCCCGGATCGCCAGGGTGGCGTCGCTGACGTCTCGCTTGTTGCTGGTTGCCAGCACCGGCCCGGGGGCGTCGAGGATCGCGGGGATCACCCGTTTGGTGGTCTTCCCGGACCGGGCGCCCCACACGTCGACGGAGACATCTTCCGGTCCCGAGCACGCCATCTGCCGCCCGGGCAGGATGCGTCCCAGCGGCGACCCGCTCCAGGCCGTGGCATCGGGGGCGAGACGCGCTGATTCCCTCGCCCGGGCACGCGGCCCGAGCCGCGCCCGGTCGGAGGCCGGCGCCAGCCGCCGGGCTATCCGGTCTGCGCGGTGCCTGCGTCCCTGCCGGGTCGTGACCAGGTACAGGACCGTAATAGTCCCGCAGAGCAGAACGACTGCGCCTGCGGCGAGGGCGGCCCACCCATAGTCATCGGGCCAGCGGGTCCTGTGGTCAATCAGTGCGCGGAGATACCCGAGCGGAGATCCCGGCCGGGGCGTCGCACCTGCCAGGTAGCTGACCTCGCCCGCGAGCCACAGGCCGCATATCCCTAGGGCGGTAACCACGGCGCCGATGGGGATGATCCAGGCGAGGAAGGCATCGGCGGATCCGGGCGAGGAGATCCCGGGTGGCGGTCCTGGCGTCTGCTGCCTGCTCACGGCGGATCACCTCGCCCCTGCCTCATGCCACCGGGCGTTCGTGTCGTGCAGCCGGCGTTCGGTCGCGGTGATCTGGATCTTCACCGGTACCCCGGGCCGGCCGCCGACCTTGATCAGGCACTTCCCCAGCCCTGGCGGTGGCTGGGTGGGATCGGTACCGCTGCCCCACCCGGCGGGAGAAGACCAGGAGGTGATCATGTCGACCTCGCGGCGTGACAGTCCGATGATCTGGTCCAGGTCTCCGAGCTCGGTCCTGGGCAGGCCGAAGACCGCGACCATCCCGGCCCGCTCGACGAACCCGCGTGCCTTGGCCCGGTCGGCGGGTGAGTCGATCGCCTCCAGGTCTTTCAGGGTGTGGGTGATCATCGCCTGGGCCAGTCCCCAGGTCCGGTTCAGCCGGGTGATCGCGTCGATCCGGTCCACTAGGCCGCCCGCGGCGCGCAGCGGCCGCCATAGCTCGTCCAGGATCGCGAAGTACCACCGCCGGGGAGCCAGTCCCGCGTCGGCCAGGGCATGCGCTGCCGCGACGCACCCCAGGCCTTCGGACCAGGCGGCGAGCATCGCGGCGGCGGTCAGCTGCGCGTCCGCCTCGCCGATCCGGGAGATGTCGACCGCGACGGCCGGGGCGTCCAGGTTGATCCGGGTGGTGGTGGCCTGCCCGAATGTGGTGCCGAGCGGCCCGTCGAGCAGGCCCAGCAGGCTGCGGTGCAGCGGATCGACGGCAGTGCGGTACCGCCGGTCCGACCCGCGGTCCAGCGTCACCGCCCGCACTCGTTCCGGGCCTTCCTCCAGCACCGCCACCAGGTCTGGCAGGACCGGCGGCGATGACACCGGGTGCCGCTCGGCGAGGTGATGCAGGCACGCGGCCAGCAGGGTCTGCTCATGGTCATCGACCGGGCGGCCGCGGACCAGAGTGATCAGCGCGGCGGTGATCGCCAGGGTGCGGCCGTGTGCTTCGGCGCGGAGCTGGTCGCCGGCCTGCCCGCCGATCCGCTCGGCAGCGGCACCCATCTCACCAGGGTCGAGGATGTTGATGCCGCCGACCCCGCGCCCGATCGGGATGACCTGCCCGCCCAGCCATTGAACGGTCGCGGTGTAGTCCGGTTTGAGGTCGCCGAGGACCAGCGGGGTGGTGCCGGTGGCGGCGGCGTAGGTGAGCATCCGGGCGATCATGGTGGACTTCCCGAACCCGGGCTTGCCTTCCACCCAGATGGACGGGTTGCTGATCAGGTGCGCGCGGCGGAACCAGGAGACCGGATCCCCGCACACCGTCACCCCGGTGAGCAGGTTCTGCCCCAGCGGGGCACCGATCGCGGGGGACCCGGATCCGGCTGAGAACGGCCACAGGCCGCATACCTGCACGGTGGTGCCGCGCCACATCGCCGGGGCTTCCATCCGCGGCTTCACAGCGTGCTCCGCAGCTGGCTCGGCATGAGCGTATGCAGCCATGGCAGGATCCCGGCCGGGAGCCCGGCGGCGAACGCGGTGGCCTGCTGCCCGCGTGCGACCCGCAGCCGCAGCCGGGCCGACGCGGCCAGGTTCGCTATCTCCGCCTCCGCGACCCGGAGTTCCTCGGCGCGGTCGACGGTGGCGGTGATCACCAGGCCGAACTCGACTAGCCCGGCGCCGGAGGCTTCTTCCGCCGCGGCCTGTTCGGCTGCTCTTACCGCGGTCGAAGCACGAGCATTCACCAGCCCCGTGGTGGAGGCGGCCATGAAGTGCGCGGTCCGCCGGTCCGACTCGACCTGCCGTGCCGCTGATCCCGGGTCAATCGGCCGGTACAGGAGCGCGACCCGCTTCCGCGCGATCCGGTGCGAGGGCTCCAGCAGCGACCGCAGCACCCCGGAACGGACCGTGCCGCGCGGCGCCTCGCACGCCACCCACGACCGCGAGACCACGCCCTCGTGGAAGTACGCGTCCGCAGTCTCCTCCGCCGACGCCGGGCCCGCGTCGCCCCACTCGATCCCGGTGGTCCCGTTCTCCGCGCGGGCCTGCAGTACCAAGGCGGCGGCTGACGGGTCGAACGCGACCCGGGCCGTGTCGGCGAGGCGCTCGGCCGGTACGGGCTGGACCGCGCCGCCGCCCGCCGCGACCAGGCCGGCGGCGAGCGGGGAGACCCGGATGGCCAGGTTCATCACCATGTCAGCGGCCCGGCCGGCACGGCCAGCGAGCCGGGCCTGAGCCGTATGCGGCCCGGGCCGGTAGGTGAGCGTGACGAACGTGCTGGTCTCGCTCGATGCTGCCGGGTAGGCGGCCACTATCTCGGCCATCACCGCACAGGCCCGCTCCGGCGCGGCCGGGTCCAGGCGGGGCAGTACCTCGGCCGCCAGCCGGGTGCCCGGGTCGGGGGCTGTCTCGACGACCACCGCGGCGCCGAGCAGGCCCGGCTCGTGGGCTAGGCCAGCGAGCCAGCCGCCCCAGCCGGCGACCCAGTTGTCGACCTGCTCTGCGTCGACCAGGGCGCCGCCGTCGGGGTCGCATTCCAGCGCGATCGTGTACGTGTTCAGCTGCGGGTCATGCAGGACACCGAACGGCCGGTGGTAGACGTCGCGGCCTTCGAGCATCTCCAGCCGGGCGAGCAGCCCGGGCGGGCGGAACCGGCCGCCGGGTTCGCGTGACAGCGGCCCGGTGACGTACGCGGTCTCCCCGGCCAGGCGGCGCCGGGCCCAGCCGGCGCGGACTGCCAGGACGCTGAACCCCGATCTCCCGTCGACGGTGCGGATCGCCAGCGGGATCGTCACCGCCGTGATTACCACGCCGATGCCGGCGGCGGCGATCCAGGAGATCAGCGCCGTGAGCAGTGCGAGTATCAGGCCGCCGAGCAACGTGATCGTGCCGAGCAGCCCGAGCGGGCCTATCCCCGGACGGGACGGCAGCCGCCAGTTCCCGTACGTGGGACGGACATCTGGTGAAGCAGGCATGTCATCCCCCGATCTCCTGTGAATCGTCGTCCCCGTTACCAGCGGCCCCGGTCGGGCCGCCGGTGTTGTCCTGTTCCTGATCCGGTTCCTGTTCCGCCGGGCGCTTACCGGCGCGTGCCGAAGTTCCAGAGCCGGACCGCGGCTTGCCGTTGCTGTCGGCCGCTGGCTGCCCGTCGCGGCCATTACCGCCTGTGCTTCCCGCTTCGGCCCCTGCGGGCGGCGGCGGGTCCGCAGGGCGGGAACCACGGCCCGTTCCGCCTTCTGAGGCACCGGCAAGAGAAGGTGCGGTACCGGCCGCGCCGGCCTGAGCGCCGTCGGGGCCTTTCCCGCCGGCGGTGACCTGGCTGCCAGTCGGCTTGGCGGTGGCTTTGGCCGTGGCCGCCGCGCCGTCGGCTGCGGCGGATGCACCGCCGGTCGCGGCCGCTGACAGGGCCTTGATCGCCCCGGTGGCGAGCGCCCCGGTCGCGGCCATCGCCAGGCCCCCGCCGGACGCGGCCCCCAGCGCCGAGGTCATCGGCACGATCGTCTTCAGCAGCGCGGGCAGCAGCAGCACCGACAAGATGAGGATCATGAACCCGGCGGTTACCTCCTCCACGCTGCGCGTGCCCTGGGTGAGGTAGAACGCGCCTGCGTACAAGATGGCCGCGGCGGGCTTGTACAGCAGCCACGCGGTGAGCCAGGCCAGGTGCTTGCGCCACCAGGACTCGCCCCAGTCGCTCATGGATGCCGCCGCGGCCAGGGGGAGGGTGCCGGTCAGGATGACCAGCAGCCCGACCCGCAGCACCATCAGCAGCAGCTGGATCAGCGAGGAGATGACGATCAGCAGCGCGACGATCAGCAGCATCCCGTCACCGGACGCGAACGTGCCGCTGATCACGGTCACGCTGATCACCCCGGACCAGCCGCCGCTGCCCACCCCGGCGGAGTGCAGCAGATCCGCGGAGAACGAGTCGCCGAGCTTCCCGGCCGTCTCGATCAGGAACGTCCCGGCGAACGAGACGACCACCAGCCGGGCCAGGCCCAGCATCAGGGTATGCGCCGGTTCCCCGCGGCGCCGCAGTGCCATCCTCGCGGCAGCGACCAGGGCGCACACCACCGCGATGACGCCGGTGATCCATGACGTCTTGGACATGAGCGTGGCGACCGGGGAACTGGCGCTGGTCAGGTCCGGGGTACTGACGCTCATCCAGAAGGTGGACAGCGTTTTCAGCAGGCCGGTCGCGGCGCTGGCCATCGCCTTGGCGACATCGCCAACTACGTCACCCGTGACCGCGGTAGCCGTCGTTCCCGCCAGCTTGGAGCCGTCTTCGAGCTCGCCGCCGACGATCGGGATGTACGGGATGACTTCACACGCCAGGCGTGACAAGCCGCCACCGGTGCAGGAACTAGCCATCGCTGGCACCTCCCCACAGCACGAACCCGTTCGCGCTCGTGACCGGCTGCGGGTCCGGACCGGACTGCCCGCTAGCCGTCATCACCAGCTTCCAGTCGCCGTCGATCCACGCCAGCGTCCACTCGTCTTCCTGGTATCCGCCGGTCGCCGTGTCAGCGGCCAGTGTCTCGACCGTGGCTTGCTGTGTGGTGTAGCCGGCCACCTGGAAGCCGACCGGCTGGGCGATCTCGCCGGGCTGGAGCGGCTGATAGGACTGGCCCGCGCTCGCTGAGAGGAACGCCTGCCGGCCAGGGCCGGGGGCGATCTCCTGCTCGGCGACTGTGTGCCACTGCGGGCTGAGCAGGGTCGCCGTGATGTCGTAGGCAGCCAGTACCGCGCCCATCGGGGAATGCGCATAGCACTCCCACACCGGGCCGTCGTAGTGCCCGGGTCCTGCCGTAGCCGATGTGGGTACGAGCATCGCGCCGACGCTCTTCCACACCACGTCGCTCGGTGGCGCGGTTGGGATTGTGCTGGTGGATGTGGTGACCGGGCATGCCTGCGCCTGGACTCGGGGCTGCGCGGGCCTCGTTGCCTGGCTGCCTGTTTGGTGGCTGGTTGTCAGGAGCAGCACCGCGGCCGTGATGAGCAGGACGGTGAGGCTGCCGGCTGCCAGCCAGCGGTGGCGCTTGCGCTTCTCATGGTTCATGGTCAGCGCCTCTCAGACCAGGAACTGGACGATAGGCCCGGCGGTGCCGATCAGCACGCACGCCGCCATGACATAGCCGAGGCTGGCGAAATGCTGGCCGCCCGTCCCGCGGTGATGGCTGACTGCCATCATCGCGGCGACAATGGCGATACCCACGACGCACGCACAGGTCGCGCCCCAGGCCACGATGTCCATCAGCAGGTGCACCTGGCCGGCCAGGTCGCTCGGCGCGCTGCCCAGGCCAGGGTTGTAGACACCCGTGGTGGCGGGGGTCGGGTCCGGTAGTAGGAAACTGCGCATCGTAATCCCTCCTCGTGTTAGGTGTGTTCTGGCTCGTGCAAGACTGGGGTGGTGGCGAGGGCGGCTCGCTCGGCGAAGCGGCGCAGGCCTTCGGCTATCCGCGGAGCGGCTTCCGGATTGAGGGTGACCTCGCTGAGTCGCCATTCGCGTACCCAGGGGAGCCGGTAGACCATGGTGGCCGAGGACAAGATGGTGATGCGGCGGGCCAGGGGCCTGGGCAGGTGGCCCGGCGTGTCGGGGACCAGAACGAAGCCGGCCAGGTAGGTGCCGGCGTGCGCGTTTGCGCAGTATCCGGCTAGAGCCTGGGAGGCGACCATCAGACCGGCGGCGTTCGTCCTGGCGGTGAGGATCACACGGAGCGGGAAGCCTTCGTCAGCTGGGGTCGGCCAGTGCCTTCCGGCGTCAGCGGCTCGCAGCAATCGCGCCACCGTGCTCGTGCCAGCGCCGCCGTGAGTACCGACGACGCTCACTGGCACTGGGCCGTCAAGAGTGCTGAAGTCACGTCGGGCGGCAGGAGCATCGAGCCAGGCATGGGTCCGGTTATCGCGCTCGGAGACGGGCGGTTTCACGTTTCTCAGCCCGAGCAGTCGCTCGGCCAGGTAGACGGTCGGGCCGCCCTTGTGGCCCGATCTGGTGGTAGTCATCGCAACCCCCGTACGGCCGGTTTCCGAATGTTCCATTGAGCAACTTGAGTTAACGATTACATTAGATGCTTGGAACGAGTTGTGTCAACTATGATTTACGAATCGCGCTGAATATCCGATAGATGCCCATCGCCTTGGGCGACCGGATAGTGATACTCAGGTCTGCCTGGTACCAGGGACTGTGCGAGCAGAGATCAACGGGGCGGACCTGCGGTCCCTGGTGAGGCTCCCCAACGACAGCCGGGAGCCGGCCGCTGACATCATCCGCAGCGCTGCCCGGATAGAGGAAAGCCGATCCGCTGCGGATAACCCAGCCGATGCCGGGGAGCCCGCACAGCCGCGCGTGATTGCTTCCTAGTCGCGGTCTCGCGCGGGTGCAGGTCCTCGGCGTGCCGCGATCCGTGGCGGATCGGCTGTCGTGCGCGGTGTCCTGGCCGCCTGGGCGTGGCCGTTCTGGACTGCTGCGCTGGTCGCGGCGGGCAGCTCGCTAGAGGAGGGGGCCGCGGCTTGCGCAGCCCGGGCCAGGATGGCGCGTGTCGCGCTGTCGATGGCGGCCGCGTGCAGCAGCAAGCCCGGATCGGATGTTCCCGTGCGCCGGACTTGCGACTCCACAGGTCCATGCCGGCGCGGGTAACCTGCTGCGGTGCTTGCAGCGAGGCTCGGCGGCAGCGTGATCCGGCGGGCGGCGCGTGCCCGCGCCAGGACCGTGCTCGGAGCGTCGTATTCGAGGGAGAGCTTGTCGAGCTGACGGGCGAGTGTCTCGGTGGCATCCCGGGCCAGGCGGTACGCGGCGGTGATATCGTCGACGCGGCCGGGCGGGGCCAGGGTGTAGCGTCCGCGGATCTCATCGGATGCGGGCAAGGTACGAGTGAGCACGCACAGGCGGCCCGCATCGGCGGCGGCACTGATCACCACGGCGTCGCCGTCGGCCATCGCGGTGAGCGCACTGGCGGTGAAGTGAACGGCCGCGAGTACTGTGCCGACCGCGGCGGCGTCCGCGGCGAGCAGCCCGTGGTCGGCTGTAGGCGCCCAGACGGCACCGGCGGCGGTCACCACCTGCTCGTAAGGACTGGACACGCCGAACCGGTCCGAATGCGGAGGGACCCACCCGGTCGGTATGTGCCCGTCGTATCGCCGCGCCAGCCGGTGCACCGAGGCGGCCTGCGCCAGCAACTGCTCCCTGACCTGATTCTGCAGGTCCGCTCGGACCACGATAAAGGCCACCGCGGTGATGGCCAGCGTGACCGCCGCGACCGCGCCCGCCACGGCAAAGGTAAAACGGGGCCGCAGCATGAGCGGACCACGGGGACGCCTGC
>Ga0209530_1000588_pt1 | contig 23584 bp, 25 predicted proteins | sample BlaSpr_A8_Ref_O1_FD_187987 | JGI IMG/M metagenome (GOLD analysis project Ga0209530, IMG submission 187987) | Forest soil microbial communities from Thunder Bay, Ontario, Canada - Black Spruce, Ontario site 2_A8_Ref_O1 (SPAdes) (version 2) | ecosystem: Environmental > Terrestrial > Soil > Boreal...
CCGCGGGCCGCCGAGGTCCTCATCATGGACCGGTCGCTGTCCATGGATCGTCTGCGCAAGATCGATGAGGCCCGGGCCGCCATATGCGCCGCGATCGACGTCATTCCCGACGGGGCGCTCTTCGCGATCATCGCGGGAAACCACGAGGCGGAGCTGGTCTTTCCGCATGACGGGACCCTCGCCCAGGCAGGCGCCCAGACGAGGGCAGAGGCTAAGGACCGTGTAGGGCGCCTGCGGGCCGGCGGGGGCACGAGGATCAGCAGCTGGCTCAGGGCGGCAGCTGGCCTGTTCGCGAGCGAGCCATCGACAGGGATCATCCGGCATGGGCTGCTCTACAGCGACGGGATCAACGAGACCGAGGGCAGTACCGAGAGCGAGCGCCGCGCCCGGCTCGACGAGGCGCTGGCCGCTTGCTCGGGACAGTTCGTCTGCGATGTCCGGGGCTTGGGAGAAGACTGGGACTACAGGGAACTCGAGCATATCGCGGACGCGCTGCACGGCGATGTCGCGGCGGTTCTCCGGGCTGAGGACATGGCGGCGGACTTCACCGGGCGAATGCGCCGGGCGGCCCGCCTGGTCGTGCCGCGGTCATACCTGCGGCTGCGCCCCGACCGGCGCTTCCGGATCGCGTCCGTCGCGCAGGTGTTTCCTGTCCAGGTGGAACTACCCTTGCCCCAGCCTCCGCCCGTCGACGGAGAGCAGGCCGAAGTGCCGCTCGGTGCCTGGGAAGCGGAGACGAGGCGCTATGAGCTGTCGTTGCGCTTCGCCCCCGGCCAGCTGCCGGTCGGCGACGAGATCAGGGCGGCCGCCATCGAACTGCTCACGGAGACGCCCGGCGGCGACCGCGCCCGGCAGGCTGATGCGGCGCTGGTCGTCCGGCAGCACGCCGTGGAGGGCGCTCATACCGTCAGGTCGGAGAAGCTGACCCGTGTGAGCGGGCAGAACGAGCTCAGGTTCACCATGCGGGCATGTGCCGATGCCTGGCTGAGCGGCGAGCGGGACGAGGCGGACGCGGAGCTGGACCGGGCCATCGGGCTGGCGCGCGAACTGGGCGATGTACGGCTTCCTTTCCTGCTGCGCGTCGCGGTACCGCGGCTAGACGGCAGGTACCGGCTCCGCCCGGACGTCACTCGCGGCGAGATACAGCGGTTCGGGCTCGACTCCCGCACGACCGGCATCCGGCGCGAGCAGGCGGAGCCGTCGTCCGCAGAGGGTAGCGGTCCCCCCGCCGGCGAGAGTGGTGTCGGCGGGGCGTCCGGGAGCCGTGTCTGCCGGCACTGCGGAGCGACCACCGAAGGCGGCCGGTTCTGCGAAGAATGCGGCCGGCCGCTTGACGAGGAGAGCGCGAAGTGATTGCGGCCTGGCGGGTCCGGCAGCTAGCGCGGCGGACCGAACGGGCCTACCGCGGGATCCGGGATGCCCATCCCGCCACAGTGCTGCGCTGGCTGCGTAACGGAATGCTCCTCGGCGTGGCTGCGGCGACGCTTATGTACCTGTGGGTCGCGCTCGCGGAGCGCCAGGGCATCGCTACCGTGAGCCGGACGGATCACGTTGCCCAGAGCATCGCGAAGGCGAGCGCCGACGCCAGGGCCGCTCAGGCAGCGCTGGTCTACGCACTCGATCACGGTGGCGCCGCGCCGCCGGCGGAGGGCAGCGCGGACGTGAGCGACAGTTCGAGCTACACGGCCAGGATCCTCGATGCGAGCGGGGATCTCGCGCTCACGGCCCAGGGCAGCTTCGGGCCGAAGGAGACGGCCGACTTCCAGCCGATCTCGGAGGACCTCGCGGTCTACCTTGAGCTTAGTGATACCGCTGTCACCGATTACGACTCCAGCCCCGCGTCCGGTCAGCTCCCCGCGGCGATCGCGGCGGAGCAGGAAACCTACGTGCAGTCGGCGCTGGCCAGCCTGCAAGCGGATGAGCGGGCAACGCTGCGCGTACAGCGTGACGTGTGGTCCCTTGACCCGGCACTGTTCTGGTGGGTGCTGCTGGGACCGGTGATGGCCATCGTGCTGCTCGTCGCGGCGACCCTGCGGGTGCTGGCCAGCCACTTCCGGCGGCGCCCCAGCCGGTGGCTGTGGGTGGCGCTGACGACAACAGCGGCAACGACGGTGACCACGGGATTGTTCGCCACGAGCGACGAGCAATCCCTGTCCGCGGACCCCTGGGCTGGACACCCGGCCACAATCACCGTGGCGCTGCTCTTGTATGCCGCCGCCGCGACAGCGGCGTATATCGCCTATCGCGCCCGGCTTGCCGAGTACCAGTTCTAGTCTTTGCGAGGGAGAATCGTGCCTGACGCCATCGAATTCATGCTGGACGACGGGACGTCCGTCGTCGTCGCGCCGGTTCTGGCCGACGGCAGCAGTCCCGTGGGGTGGGGCGGCGGGCTGAAGACCGCACAGAAGACACTGCGGGAGGCGCTGGCGCCGGTTGCCGCCGCTGCCACCCAGGTTGTGGACAGCTTCCAGAAAGCTGCCCGCCGCCCCGACGAGATTGAGATCACGATCGGCGTCACGCTGGATGCCACGCTGGGCGCCGTCATCTCGTCGGCCAGCGTCGGCACCCATCTCGACGTCACGCTACGCTGGCACGCACCGGAGAAGGAGAGCTTGCCGTCGGCTCCGGCCGACGGCGGTGCCCCCTTAGCGCATGCGGTTGAACCCGCCGGGGCCGGCCAGGCGGCCGGGGCGCGCATGGGGCTGTGGCTACGAGTGTGACTCCTGAGGGTTCCGTTAGGCGGAGGATCCGTGCTTAACGCAATAAAAAGCGTCAAAAACGACCAGTTTTCTTCCGCGGAGCACGGATCTTCCGCCTGAATCCCGGACGGACGGCTCCACAGGCCGTTCTGAATTGGAAGCGGTGCGGTCAGGGCTGTCAGGTTCCGGGTGACTACCCAGCCGCGGCGAATGCCCTGGAGGAGGCGCTCAGCATCTACCGCGATCTTGATGACCGGCTCGGCCAGGCCAATGCGCTCCTTGATCTGGCGAGCGCGAGGGGCCTGACGGGCGACTATCCGGGGGCGGCCCAGGCGGTGAAGCAAGCACTGGGCATCTCCCGCGACCTTGGTAACCGGCTCGGCCTGGCCAACGGGCTGAGCTACCTGGGATATGTATTGCGGCAGACGGGCGATTACCCGGCCTCGGTGCGGGCTCTGGAGGAAGCTCTCGGCATCTACCGGGGTCTTAGTGACCGGCACAGCCAGGCCAACGCCCTTGGTTACCTGGGGGGCACGCTGCGACTGATGGGTGATTACCCGGACGCGGCTCTGGCCCTGGACGAGGCGCTTGCCATCTATCACGACATGGGCGACCGGGGTGGTTCGGCCGAGATACGCAATGAGCGGGGAACGCTGTACCGGGTCAACGGTGAGCTCGCACTGGCACAGGAATGCCACCAGCAGTCCCTGGAACTGTCCCGCGACATGACCAGTTCCTGGGACGAGGCGCACGCACTGGCCGGACTGGGCCGCTGCGCGCTGGCCGCTGGCCAGGCTGCGCAAGCGCAGGAGTTGCTGCGGCAGGCGCTGGAGATATTCCAGCGGATCGGTGCAGCTGAGGCCTCCGACCTGCTCGCCGAGCTGAACGCGCAGTAGACACACCGCTGTTCTAGGCTCGAGGACATGGCTATTCAGCGGATGGATAACGTCGGGATCGTCGTAGAGGACCTGGACGCAGCGGTCGCGTTCTTCACTGAGCTCGGCATGGAGCTGGAAGGCAAGGGGCAGGTCGAAGGCATGTGGGCGGACCGCACCGTCGGTCTCGACGGCGTCCAGAGCGAGATCGCGATGATGCGGACTCCCGACGGCCACGGCAAGCTGGAGCTGAGTAAGTACCATGCCCCTGCGGCGTCTGCCGCTGAGCCGGAGAATCCGCCGCCCAGCACGCTGGGCCTGCACCGTGTCATGTTCGCCGTCGACGACATCGACAACACCATCGCCCGCCTTCGCGTCTACGGCGCGGAACTCCTCGGCGAGGTGGCGCAGTACGAGAGCACCTTCCGGCTCTGCTACCTCCGCGGCCCCGCGGGCATCATCGTCGCACTGGCCGAGCAGATCGGCTGACCGCAGGCCTGGACGAAACGCAGTCATCTGACAGGTCTTGCGGACCGGTTTGGCGGGTCATGATCACAGCATGGGAGCGCCTAACAGCCAGGGCATGAAGGTCTCAGCGGTGATCGACCGGAGCGAGGCGCCGCTAGCGGGCGCTGCTGGCAATGCTGATACCGGTGCCGACGCGGCCGAAGAGCTGTTCAAGGCCGCTTACCCTAAGCTGGCCGGGTGGGTCAACCGCCAGGTCGACGACGACGACATCGCGCACGAGATAGCGTCCGAGGCGTTCGTCCGGTTGCTTTCGCGGTGGACCCGGGTGGAAAGCCCGCAAAGCTACCTCTATATGGTCGCGACCAATCTGATCCGGGACCACTGGCGCAAGACCGAGCGGGAGCGGCGGGCCTACCTCAGCGTGGCCGCGGGCACGACGGCCGACCCGCTGACCTACCCCGCGCAGGATGTGGACGTGCGCAACCTCATCGGCTCGCTGCCGTCACGGCTGCGTAACCCGTTCCTGCTGCACTACTACGGCGGCTTCGGGATCCGGGAGGTCGCAGAGCTGCTCCGCAGGCCGGCGGGCACCGTCAAGTACGACCTGTTCGAGGCCCGCGCCAAGCTGAAGCAGGCGCTGGGGGAGCGCGATGGCTGACCTGTGCTGGGTTGGCTGACGACTAAGACGACATCGAAACCGGGCTGTTCCGGCGACTCCGGGAGGTTGCCTTCGGCGAGCCGGGCGCGGATTATGTCCGCCTCAGGGGTGCCGAGTCTGGTGTGCAGGGTGAGGGCGTGCTGCCAGTGGTGGCGGGCCTGGCCGGGGTCGCCGACGGCGTGGCTGGCGCTGCCGAGGCCCTGGCGCGCGCACGCCCGCTGGTACATGTCATCGGCCTGGGTGGCGAGGTCGAGTGCGCTGGTGTGCCGGCGGCGTGCGTCGCCGGGCTGTCCGGTGGCCAGGGACAGTTCACCGAGGCCGTTGAGTGCCTCGGCTTCGCCGGCCAGGTCGCCAGTCTCGCGGAAAACGATCACGGCCTCCTGGAGATGGCCCGCTGCCTGCTGGACGCGGCCCTGCCGCAGCGCGACGATGCCAAGTGCTGCCAGCGCGTAAGCTTCACCGCTCCGGTCGCCGGCCTCACGGTACGGGTCAAGGGCCTGCCGCAGGTGGTCCGCTGCCTGCTGGAAGCAGCCCTGCCGAAGTTCGACGACGCCGAGATTGGCCAGCGCGCGAGCCTGGCCGTTCTTGTCGCCGATCTCGCGGAACAGTGCCAGGGCCTGCCGGTGGCCGGTGGCGGCAAGCGGGTAGCGGCCCTGCCGCTCGTCGACCACACCGAGATTGCCGAGCGTCCGGGCTTCACCGAACCGGTCGCCGATCTGCCGGTACAGGTCCAGGGCCTGGCGGAGGTAGCTGGCGGCCTGCGGGTAGCGGGCCTGGCGCCAGTCGAGGCCGCCGAGGTCGTTGAGTGCGCTGGCTTCGCCGAACCGGTCGCCCACCTGGCGGTACAGGTCGAGTGCCTGCTGGAGGTAGCTGACGGCCTGCGGGCAGCGGCCCTGCCGCATGTCGATCAGGCCGAGGGCCTTCAGCGCGGTCGCTTCGCCGTCCTGGTCGCCGGTGTCACGAGCGGCGCGGCGGGCAGAGCTGTGGATGGTGATGGCTTCGTAGTGGTGGCAGCCGGTGCTGAGGTAGCGGGACAAGGTGCCCGCCAGCTGGATGGTGTGCCGGGGCCAGCCGTGTGCGACGGTGTGCGCGGCGACCGCGACCAGGCTGTCCCGCTCAGTATCGAGCCATGCCCGCGCCGCGGCCGGATCGGCCAGCGCCGGGCAAGGAGCGGCCGGACGGGGGATGCGGGGCCGGTGCTCCTGCTCGGCGGGGACCAGGATGTCCATCGCGACCGAGGCGGTGTGCAGGTAGTAGTCGAATAGCCTGGTCAGCGCGGCCCGCCGCTCTCCCTCGGGGTCCTGGACCTCGGCGAGCTCCCTGGCGTAACCCCTGAGCAGGTCATGCGTGCGATAGCGATCTGGCCCCGCAGGCTGGACCAGGCACCCGTAAGCGAGCACGGCTAGTACCTGGCCGACCTGTTCAGGCGTCGTCTCCGTCAGGGCGGCGAGCGCGTAACGGTCCAGGTCCGCGCCGGGATGCAGGCCTGCCAGCCGGAAGGCTCGGGCAGCACCGGTATCCAGCTGCCGGTAAGACCAGGAAAGCACGATGCGTACATCGGCAGCCGGGTCGTGGCCCGCGCTGAACTCGCCTAGATCCGGCGACCCGGCAACTTCCTGGGCCACTCGCGTGAGAGACAGGCCTGGCACGGCCGCGACGCGGGCCGCGATGATGCTCAGTGCCAGCGGCAGGTGCGCATGCCCTGATGATCTGCGCTACCGCAGCGGGATCGGCGGAAAGCCGGTCAGCACCCAGGCGCTGCTGAAGCAGCTCGTGGGCCTCGGTGTCGGTAAGGACATCAAGCATCAGCAGGCGGGCCGCCTCTATCGCGGCAAGGCCGGTCAGCTGGTTGCGGCTGGTCACCACTACCCGGCAGGTCAGCGAGCCAGGCAGCAGCGGGCGCACCTGCGCTTCGTCGTTGGCGTTGTCGAGAACGATGAGCATCCGTTTCCCGGCCAGCAAGCTGCGGTACAGGCCGGTCTGCGTGTCAAGCGCGCCCGGTATCCGATCCGGTGCGACTCCGAGCGCCTCTAGCAGCATCGGCATCGCATCAGCGGGCACCACCGGCGTCCCCGATGGATCAAACCCGCGCAAGTTCACGAACAGCTGGCCGTCGGGAAATTCCGCCGCTACCTGATGACTCCAGTAGATCGCCAGCGCCGTCTTCCCGACCCCTGCCGTCCCGCCGATCGCGGTGATGACCGCCATACCGCCGGGCTGGTCCAGCATCCGCGACAAGACGGCAAGCTCCGGGCGCCTCCCGGCGAAAGCCGGCACGGCAGCCGGCAGCAGGCGCGGAGCTACCCGGTTGTCCGGGCCGCCGCTTTCGCCGGAAAATGAGCCGGCAGCGGGCATGCCGCGGGCCGCCAGGTGGAACTGCCCAAGCGCCGGCTCGATGAGTCCCAGTGCGGCGGCGAGGCGGCGTACCGAATCGGGCCGTGGCCGCGCGGTCCGGCCGCGTTCCAGATCCGCGATCGCCCGCACGCTGAACTGCGCGCGTTCCGCGAGTTCCTCCTGGGTGAGCGCCGCTGCGTCCCGGTGAGCGCGCAGCACATCCCCGAATGAACGTGCGGGACGGTGAGCGTCGGTCATCTACCCGCCCTCACAGTGACGATGTCCACCAGCAAGCCTTACCACGCAGCTCTTCCTGCCGGAACCCCGAACTGCCGGTCAAGTGCCGGTCCTGCTTCATGGCCTGTCATCCGCGGTACGCGGAAGATCGATCTTGAGGCACGAATGCGGGCTCGGCCAGCCGAGGGGATAATCGATGAGATATAAGTCTGGCCTCCAGCGGGATCCATTCGAATACCTCTCTGATCTTCGTTGCCGCAGTGCGGATGGTATCGTCCAGCTTCCTTCGGGCGGGTGGTGCGTGACTGATGCGGACCTTGCACACGCATTGCTGCGCGATGCGGAATTCAACGGGGGCAGGTCAGGGTTCTTCGGCGAGCTGCTGCCGACGCGGGCCGCGCAGGTCGCTGTGGGCCACGCGGTGCGGACTATTCTCCGAACACATGAGCTTGAGTACCGCGGTGCACTGGTTGAGGCAGTGGCCGCACTGCCGACGGCCACCCGATGGCCCGCCGCCGCCACCGGCCTCGTCTACCGCTGCCTGAAAAATGTGCTGCTGCACCCCCGTACCCAACCCAGAACCCGGCAGTTGGTGGACCAAGCCGTGCACGGCGGCATTGTATTCCGCGCGGAAAATGTGTGGCAGCGGACGCGAGCGGAAATACTGCGCGCCAAGTTGATCGCATCGATCAACGAAGAGGTGAGGCGTCGCCGAGAAAGCGCTGTCGGCGAGCCGTTGGACGTGTTGGACGCCGTCGTGGGTGCGTGTCCAAGTGAGCTGGCCGACCGGACTGTCACCGGGGTGTTCCTGGTGCTGTTCCGGTCGATCGTCGCACCCGTCAGTGCCTCGCTGGCGTGGTCGGTACTGCTGGCCTGCCTGCATACCACCTCGGACTCTCCTTGGCCCTGGCCCGCCGACTGGATCGTGCGCGAGGCAATGAGGCACCGCCCGATGGTTTGGATGGTCGGCCGCGCTATCCCCCAGACAAAAGAATTCGGCGGAGTCTCCTTCCAGTCCGGAGACATCCTCTCGGTAAGCCCGTACCTACTGCACCACGACGAACACCATTGGACCGACGTCGATGTGTTCCGTCCAGAGCGCTGGGCGGAAACAGGCGAGCGGGGTCCCTACATACCGTTCGGCGCAGGTCCTTTTACATGTCCCGGCGCATCGGTGGCTCATATGTTGGTGACCGAAGCGGTGACAGCGCTTACAACCGGCGCGCACCTGACCGCAAGAGGAGGCGATATGCGCCCGATGATGGTCGAGGGTGCCGTCCCTCGTCCTTTCACCATTCTCCGGACCATCAATGAGTAGGCAAGATCTGCAAACCGGAAGGAGGTACGCAACCATGAAGGGAATGCTGCGACGTATATTCAGTAACGCTCTGCCCAGGCAGTGGGAATGGGAGGGGTAAAACCGGTCGTCTACCTTCGCCTTGGGTGGGCTCGCTCGTAGCAACTGGACGTGCGAGCCCACCCGGGCAAGCCAAGAGTAAATCATGCCCCTCGGTCTATGCGCGACCTTGCTGGGCTGGTGTACCGATCAAGGGGCCTGAGCGTTGCGGACCTTCCCTGATGCTGATCCCGGGACGCCGGATATTCGCGGGCCGTGGCGGTACCTGCTGTGGATGGCGACCAGTCACCGGCGTGTTCTGGTGCTCGGCAGCGTCTGCAACGCCATATGGGTGGGGGCGCAGGGGCTGACGCCCGCCGCGATCGGCGAGGCTGTCAACGCCGGCCTGATCGCCAGGAACCAGACGGCACTGGACTGGTGGGGCCTGGCGGTCCTGGGGCTGGGCGTCGTGCAGGCGGTGTCCACCATGTTCGCGGAGCGCTTCGAGATGCGCGCCAGGGTCGGGGCCGGGTACCAGACGATGCGGTTCGTCACCCGCCAGGCATGCGACCTGGGCGCGACCGTCAGCAGGCGGGTATCGGCCGGGGACCTGGTGACCGTTGGCGTCTCGGATATCACCCTGATCGGCCAGATGCTGGAGGCCGGCGGCCGTGGCGCGGGCGGGGCTGCCGGTTTCGTTATCGTCGCGGTGCTCATGCTGTCCGCGTCCTGGCAGGTGGGCCTGCTGGTGCTGGTCGCGGTGCCGGTCATCCTGGTCATCACGACCCAGCTGAGCCGGGTGCTGCGAGCGCGGCAGCGTCAGGTGCGGGCGCAGCAGCGTGAGCTCTCCGATCAGGCCGTCGACATCGTGAGCGGGCTGCGGGTCCTTCGCGGGTTCTGCGGTGCCCGGGTGTTCGCCGGCCGGTACCGCGACGGATCGCAGCAGCTCCGGTTCAGGGAGCTGCGGCAGGCCCGCGCGCAGGCGATGCTAGGCGCGGCCAGTACGTTCCTGCCAGGCCTGCTGCTGGTCGGCGTGGTGGCGCTGGCCGGGGAGCTGGTGCTGGCCAGGCACCTGAACGCCGGGCAGATGGTGGCCTTCTACGGGTATGCCGCGTTCCTGACCGGGCCCATCAGCCGGATGACACGTGCCGTCAGCGTGGCCATGCAGGCGCATGTGGCCGCCGCTAACGTCACCCGGCTGCTCGGCATGAAACCGGACATCGAGCCTGGCCCTGGTTCGGTCGCGATGCTGGGTCACGGCGCGCTGGCCGACCCTGTCTCCGGCCTGCTTGTGCCCGCGCATGGGCTCACTGCCGTCGTGAGCACCGCGGGGGACGCGGTCACGCTGTCCGACCGGCTAGGCCATTATGCCGATGCCGATGCCGACGCCGGTGCCGATTCGGGCGCGACGTATGACGGACATCCGCTGGCGTCGCTGCCACTGGCAGGCGTTCGCGAGCGCATACTAGTCACCACCGGCGACGCGCACCTGTTCGCCGGGCCACTGCGACGTGAACTCTATCCGGCGGACCGGCTGGATGCCAGCGACCTGGATGCCGGCGATGAGCCGCTCTGGACCGCCGTGGACGCGGCCGCGGCCCGGGACATCATCGATGCGCTGCCGGCTCAGCTCGATACACCGATCGCGGCGGCGGGCCAGAAGTTCTCCGGCGGCCAGCAGCAGCGCCTGCGGCTGGCCCGCGCGCTGATGGCGGACCCGGACGTGCTGATCCTGATCGCCCCCACCAGCGCGGTCGACGCGCATACCGAGGCAAAGATGGCCGCGGGGATCGCGCGGCTGCGCCAGGGCCGTACCACCGTCGTGTTCACCACCAGCATCCTGCTGCTGAACCAGGCCGATCGCGTGGCCCTGGTCATCGACCGCGCTGTCGTGGCCGAAGGCAGTCATGAATCGCTGCTGGAGGATGAGCGGTACCGGTCCCTCGTCGAGCGCGGGATGGCCGCCGAATGAGCGCGCTGCCCGTCGCCGCGAACCGCGAGCTCCGCGCCTACGCACGGAGCGTCATCCGCACGCACCGCGCCGAACTCAGTCTGGTAGTCGGCCTGCAGTCGCTCGGCACTATCGCCGGGCTCTTCGTCCCCTGGCTGCTCGGCACCCTGGTAGCGGACGTGTCGGATGGCTACGACACGGTGCCGCGCACGGTCGTGCTGATCCTCGGCTTCCTGGCGGCCCAGGCCGTGCTGGTCCGGCTCGCCATGTATGCCTCGGCCAGGCTCGGCGAGAAAGTCCTGGCCGGGTTGCGTGAGGAGTTCGTGACGGACCTGCTGACCTTGCGGCCGGAGGTCATCGAGGATGCGGACGCCGGCGACCTGACGACCAGGACCACGCGGGATATCGATGTGCTGTCCCTCACGGTCCGCGGCGCGATCCCGTACACGATGACCTCGGTTGCCGTGATCGGCTTCACACTCGGTGCCCTGGTGCTGGTCGGCCCGCTGCTGGTGCTGCCGTGCCTGGTGCCGGTGCCGGTGCTGTTCGGCGCGGCCCGCTGGTACCTGCGGCGGGCGCATGCGGGTTACCTGCGCGAAGCAATGTCCTACTCGCGGCTGACCGAGGGCCTGGCCGAGACCGTCGAAGGCGCTAGGACGGTCGAGGCACTGCGGCTGACCGCCCGCCGGATGGACCGGGTCAACGAGGACATCGCGGCCTCCTACGCCACCGAGCGCTACACGCTGTGGCTGCGCAACATCTTCCTCCCGCTATGTGACACCAGCTATGCCATGCCGGTGGCCGTGATGATCATCATCGGCGGCGCGTTCTACCTGCACGGGCTGGTGTCCCTTGCCGCCATCACCGCCGCGGTGCTGTACGCCTCGCAGTTGGTCTATCCGGTGGATCAGCTCCTGCTGTGGCTGAATGAGCTCCAGTCGTCGGGCGCCGCGCTGTCCCGGCTGCTTGGCATCGCCCAGTTCCGCGAGCCCCGACCCGACGTTCTGTCGTCACAGCAGAAGGACATCGTCCTGCGAGATGTCCGGTACGCATATCAGCCGGGCCACGATGTGCTGCGCGGCATCGACCTGGACATAAGGCAAGGCGAATGGCTCGCTGTCGTAGGGCCCTCAGGAGCCGGCAAGTCAACGCTCGCCAAGCTGCTGGCCGGCATTTATGAACCACGGACCGGCACCATCACCGGTGGTGGCACGGTGGCACTGGTTACCCAGGAGCATCACGTCTTCCGCGGCACGCTGCGCGACAACCTGGTCATCGCCAGACCGGATGCTCGACACGACGAGATGGCCGCCGCCCTGACCGCCGTCGATGCGTGGGACTGGGCGGAGCAGCTAGGCCTGGACAGCACGGTCGGCCCGGGCGGGAAAGCGCTGGACCCGGCGCAGGTGCAGCAGCTGGCGCTGGCCCGGCTCCTCCTTGCGAACCCGGACACCCTCATCCTGGACGAGGCGACCTCGCTGCTGAGTCCCGGAGCGGCGCGGCACCTGGAACGGTCCCTGGCCGCAGTCGTCCGCGGCCGGACCGTGATCGCCATCGTGCACCGCCTGCACACCGCCATGGACGCGGACAGGATCGCGGTCTTCGACGACGGCCGGATCACCGAACTGGGCACCCATGAGGAGCTGCTCGGCAAGGCCGGCGGTTACGCGGCCCTATGGCACGCTTGGCAAGGCGATGCGAGGTCAGGCTCAAAACCCACTAGACCATAACGTCCTGTGGTGCTTCCCCCTCATCCCTCGCGCAGGCACATGCTCAGCTGGCTCAACGCCGGTTTCGCCGGGTCATCGCCAGATGCCGCCAGATTCTGGGAGTACGGCGGCGCCACCTGCGTTCTGATCATTCCTGTCATTTTTCCGCCGTACACCTACCTGCGCGACCGCCGTCGGCGAAAGCAATGGCAGACAGGCAGAACGCCGCGTGGTTCCCGTCCTGCCAGAATCGAGATGTGCGGACAGCGGCTTGCGGCTAGCGTTCGCCTGTGGACATCGACGCCGAGATACTCGCTCACTACGCCGAAGGCCTCGAGGACGGCGCGGTGAGAGCGGGACCTACGCGTCCTGGCTCACCGACCGCGGCTACCAGGTGCACCTGATCGACCCGGTGCCGCTGCACCTGGAGCAGGCAAGGGCCGACGGCCGGGTCACCCGCCCTGGCGGCATCGTCGCCGCCGCGGTCATCTCGCGGTATGCCAGCACCCTCGACGGGTTCCTCCGCGGTTTTGTCGACCAGCCCGGATTCACCGCGCTGATGACCGAGGACCTCAGGACCGGCCAGCACCGCAACCCCGGCTCGGACCCCGGATTCTTCACTACGGCCTACTTCCACGACAGGGCCGGAATCGCCAGCGAGATAACAGATTCCGGGCTGCGCCTGCACGACCTGCTGCCCGTCGAGGGCCTGCTGCACTGGGCACCCGGCATCCAGGAACGGCTGAGCGATCCCGCCCAGCGCCAGCTCATCCTCGCGACCCTGGCCGCGATGGAACACGACCCGGCGATCGCCGGCGCCACCAGCCACCTGCTGGCCATCGGCCAGCACCCTAGCCTCTGAGCCAGCCGGTTGCCGCGATGAACAAGATCACTGCCACGATGACGCACAGCAGCACGATGCGGACGATTCTGCGCCAGTTTCGTGCGGGGGCCGCCGGTTCCGTCTCATCCGGTGCTGTCATCGACATTATGCCTCCTGCTGGGGGTTGGAGCTTGCGGCCGGGATTGACGGGCCGGGTCGGAGGCGGCCGGCGAAGGCGGCTCCGGCCCATCCGACCGTCGCGGCCAGCAGGGTGCCAAGCAGCAGGTCGATGAGGTTATTGCCGAGCCGGTCGCTGACGATGCCGCCGCCGGTCAGGCCCGGGTTATCGGGAGGCCCGCCGGCTCCGAGCACCGTGACCGCGAGCGTCGAGTAGAGGTACAGGACGAGGCCGGAGCTGACGGCGGCCAGCCGCGCGATGCGCCGGCCGACGGCGGCGTCACGACGCCACAGCGTGCCAACGGCCCCCACCGCGAACGGCACTCCGATCCTCACGATCAGATTCTGCTGGAAGGTGGTGATCGTGCCGATGACCTCGTAGAAGGTGAAGCCGGTCATCGCCAGCGAGACCACGGCGAGGATCAGGCCGGCCAGCAGGCCGGGAATGGCGGCACCTGGCCGCCGCAGCAGCGCGCTGGAGCCGAGGACGAAGCCGGCCAGGGCGCCGGCCGCGATCGCCGCCCACGCCCAGTTCACCCAGTCGCCCCCGTCCAGCCCGAAGCGGATGGCCAAGGAGGCGTACAGTCCCACGCTGCCGGCCGCGACCGCGATTATCGCCCACACCCCCGCGGCCGCCCGGCCCCACGGCGGCAGCAGCAGCGCCGCGATCACGCAGCCGGCCGCGAACCGCCACCGCCGGATCCGGCCTTCGATGTAGCCCAGCTCGCCGAGCATCGCCTGACCCCACTCGGCGTGCTCGTCGGACAGCAGCCCGACGGCCCAGTTCAGGAGCACGGTGGGCACGTCCGAGGACGGCCGGTCCAGGAATGCCTGCGGGGACCGCCGGAACATGGCTATCCCGATGCCCAGCAGGCACAACATGAGAACAGAAGGCAGTGGCATTACGCCTCACTCCAGCGGCTGTGCGGATGCGCGACGGTCCGGTCGGCGCGGGCGGCGGGCAGCGCCGCCACGAACTCCCGGCCGGCCGAGGTCAGCCGGTACAAATGCCGGGGCGGCCGGCTGTCCACCCCCGGCTCCCAGGAGGTCTCAAGCAGGCCGCGGTCGGCGAGCCGGACCAGGATCGGATACAGCGATCCCGACTTCAGGTGCACCTCGGTGGCCAGGTCATAGCCGTAGCGCCACTGAGCCGGATCGGCTGCCAGCGCACGCAGGACACGGATCGACTGCGCGGACGGGGGACGGTTACGCTGCATGAACGTTAACTCTACTCATGTAGCAATAAGAGTCAATAGGTCTCCTCAGCGGGCGTGCGTCTGATGCTGGCCGGTGAGGACGGAGGTGACGAACTCCGCGTTGGGATGACGTCGCCGACGCAGATCAGCGGCAACGGCCTCGACGTCGAACGGCACCGTCCGGTGCGTCACGGCCAGGTCTTCGCCGTCGGCTTCGAGCAGCAGCCAGCCCGCCAGGCCGCAGGTCCTGGGCATCCCGGTGCTGCCGGGATTGAGGGCGCGGATACTGCCGGCCAGGCGGTCGGTCGCGGCATGCGTGTGGCCGCCGATGACGACGTCGGCACCGCAGCCGGCCAGCAGCTGCCGGAGCTGCTCATCGGCGATGCCTGGTTCGATTCCGGGACCGTCGTCCGCCCGTGGTGAGGCATGGACGCCCAGGATGGCGGTGCCATCGGGGAGCCGCAGGCGCAGCTGAGCCGGGAGGCTGGTCAGGATGCTGAGCAGGCCTGCCTGGTCCAGGACGCCGCGGGTCCAGCCGATCCCCGCGGCCATGGCCGCGTAGCGTTCCATCAGGTCGACGCTCTGGGCCGCGTCGGCGAGGGTCGCGTGCGGGGCGGGCTGCTCCCCGGTGAGGACGTACCGGTCGGTGTTCCCGCGGAGCATCCTGATGCCAGGCAAGGTCTGCAGGAGCTCGAGCACCTCGGCGGGGCGCGGACCGAACAGGACCAGATCGCCCAGCGCCCACCAGCAGTCCACCTGGCAGCGGCTCGCGTCCTCCAGTACCGCCCGCAGCGCCACGTCGTTTCCGTGGATATCGGCGATGATCCCCATCTTCATGACACAAGCCTAGGAGCAGTGCGGCCGGGCTAGCGGGCCCTGCTGGCGGCAGCGTGCAGCGCTCGGATCAGGCGGTCGTTCTCCGGGCCGGCGGCAGATTTTTCTTTGCGGTATGTCGAAGGGCTCAGCATCGCAGAGGCAGCGGACGCGATGGGGTGCAGCGAGGGAAACGTCAAGAGCCAGAGCGCGCCCGGGCTTGAACGGCTGCGTGAGGTGATGCCCCGGGACGCGCGGCCCCGGGACGCGCGCAGCACCACCTGAGATCAGACCCATCTTTCGAAGGAGTATTCATATGCCAGACATCGTCGACATGCTGCAAGCGCTGCCGCATGCGGTCACGCCGGGACCGCCCTGGCCCGACCTCGCGGCGGCCGATGTCGCGCGCGGGCACCGTGCCCTGGGGCAGCGGCGCCGGCCAGGGCAGCCGCTCAGGCGCTCACAGCGAGTTCCAAGCTGATGACCCTGGCCGCCCGCATCTCGGCAAGTGCCGGCTCGCAGCCGGGGAACGCGTCGCTGGAGATCGTCACGCAGACCATCGGCGGCAAACTGATGCAGGTTTACTACGGCTTGTACACCGACACCGGCGAACTGTACTCGGGAAGTGACAAGCAGACCCTCATGATGGCGGTCACCGAGCACGCTAACCAGGCCGATGGCGCTGATTTCCGTGAGGTGGCGGCGGCGCGCTACGCGGCGGCCGGCGGTCTTGCCGCCGCCCGGGTACGGATGGTCGATGCCACGCCCAACGACTTCTTCCTCAGCCTCGCCGCGCGGAAGAAGATCTGGGCGGCGGGCGCAGCGGCGAGGCAAGCGCTCCTGCGCGAGAAGGGGATGAAGACCCCGCTGGACATGCCCACCGGCAACGCCCTGCAGGACGAGATCAACAATTCTCTCTGGACAAACAGCACTGACGCGCTGAACTGGGCGGGAGGCGACCCGGAGATCCGGGCGGGCGTCCTGCGCCTGCTGTCGACCATCCCCGAGGTCACCGTCGCGAATTCGACGACCGGCGGGCAGCCCACGCTGACGATCACGGCGGGACCGGCAGTGTTCGGCGGCTCCGGCGAGGAGGTGCTGACGGTCAACGCCACAACGGGGCTGCCCGTCAGTATCGTGTCGACCGCGCCGGGAGTCCCGACGGCGGTGGAGACCTGCCGGGTCTCCCAGGTGACGCTGGCCGACATCGAGGCCGGCAAGTTCTGACCGCACTCACGGCGCTGCGCTCTCAGGGCTGGCGCAGACCGTAGATGGCCAGCTCCATCGCGCGATCCGCTTGCGCGGCGGCGGCGGGAGTGGACTCGACCCGGGTCATGAAGCTCATCATCAGCAGCACGTCCTCGGGATTCAGGCATTCCCTCATGCTGCCGTCCGCAGCGCATGCGGCGAGAAGCTCACCGACCGCCGACACCACGGGCGCATAGGTACTGCTGATCACCTCCTGCAGCACCGGGGACCGCAGCGCCTCCCCGAGGCCACGCTTCAGCTTGACGAAGTCCGCGAGTGTACGGAACCAGACGCGGAACGCGTCAAGGGGGGCATGCTCCGCCAGGACCTGCGGCACCGAATGGACCAGGCGTTCCACGTCGTCCTTGTACACGGCGGCGATCAGCGCCTCCCTGGTCGGGAAGTGCCGGTACAGCGTCCCCGGGCCGACGCCCGCGCGCCTGGCGATGCCGATCAGCGAGGCGTCCCCGGACTCCCGCAGGGCGTCGCGGGCTACCGCGAGGATGTGCTCGCGGTTCTTCGCAGCGTCTGCTCGCATCTCGGCTCCTCGTTGCTAAACGGACACCTCTCCGGTACCGTGGCCATTAACCGGAAAGCTGTCCGGATAGCCAGTCTAGGCGAAATAGAGATGACTCGATGACAATTCCCACCCGAGTTCTAGGGCGTACGGGTGCCGAGGTGCCGGTCCTGGGTTACGGCGCGATGGAGCTGCGCGGCCAGTTCAGCGGTCCGGCGAGCCAGCTAAGCGGCCCGGCCATCACCGACGAGGACGCCGGACGGCTGCTCAACGAGCTGCTCGACGCCGGAGTCAGCCTGATCGACACCTCGGTTGACTACGGGCGCAGCGAGGAGCTAATCGGCCGGTACCTCGGCTCGCGTCGCAGCGAGTACTTCCTCGCCTCCAAATGCGGTTGCCCCCTGTCTCTGCCGCCGGGGGAGTCCTTGCTGGGGGCCCACGACTTCAGTGCCGCAAACGTCCGCGCCGACGTCGAGCAGAGCCTGCGGCGCTTGCAGACCGACCACCTGGACCTGGTCCAGGTGCACCTGTCACCGTCGCGGAGCGAGATGGAGGCCAGCGGGACGATCGAGGCACTCGAGGGCCTGTGTGCGGAGGGCAAGGTGCGCTTCACCGGGATGTCAGGCACACTGCCCAACCTCCCCGATCACATCGACATGGGAGTCTTCGATGTGTTCCAGATCCCTTACTCCGCACTCCAGCCCGATCACGACGAGCTGATCACGCGCGCAGCGAACGCCGGAGCCGGCGTACTCATCCGCGGCGCCGTCGCCCGCGGGACTGCATCCGAGGACAAGAACTGGACAGTGCAGCCGCTCAGTTCCTCTGGCCCTGCGGCCCAGGACCGCTGGGAGGCAGCCAGGCGAGCGCGATCGTTGGCACCAGCAAGCTGGAGCACCTGCGCAGCAACGTGGCGGCGGCGTCGCGCGGGCCACTGCCGGAAGAGGTTTACGCCGAGGCCGGACGCAGGTTCGCCGCAGCGTAATCGTGCAGGCGAGGATGGACAATGAAGATGGACAATGGAGTCATGCCAGCCGAAGTGAGCCCCGAGGACTTCAAGCCCATCCTCGCGCAGGTCCGCGACTTTGTCCGGACCAAGGTGGTCCCCCGCGAGCAGGAGATCGCCGACAGCGACGCCATCCCGGATGACCTGCGTAAGCTCGTCGCGGACATGGGCTTGTTCGGCTACGCGATCCCGCAGGAGTGGGGAGGTCTCGGGCTTGACCTGACCCAGGAGGTCGAGCTGGCCATGGAGCTCGGCTACACGTCCCTGGCCCTGCGGTCGATGTTCGGTACCAACAACGGGATAGCGGGCCAGGTCCTGGTGAATTTCGGCACCGACGAGCAGAAGGCGCTGTGGCTTGAGCGGATCGCCTCCGGTGATGTCGTCGCGTCGTTCGCGCTGACCGAGCCCGGCGCCGGCTCCAACCCGGCCGGCCTGCGCACGACGGCCGCCCGCGACGGTGACGACTGGGTCATCGACGGCCAGAAGCGGTTCATCACCAACGCGCCTGCCGCCGGCCTGTTCGTGGTCTTCGCCCGTACCCGGCCCGCCGATGACTCGGGGACCGGCATCGCCGTGTTCCTCGTGCCTTCGGGCACGCCGGGGGTCGAGGTAGGCGCCAAGGATAAGAAGATGGGCCAGGAGGGTGCCTGGACGGCCGACGTCGCGTTCTCTGGGGTGCGCGTGCCCGGCTCGGCACTGGTGGGAGACGCTGAGGAAGCCGGCTATCGCGCGGCCATGACGTCGCTGGCCCGTGGCCGCGTGCAGATCGCCGCGGTCGCGGTGGGCGCGGCGCAGCGTGCGCTCGATGAGTCGGTCGCCTACGCGGCCTCGGCCACCCAGGGCGGCACGCCTATCGGCGATTTCCAGCTGGTGCAGGCGATGCTCGCAGATCAGCAGACCGGCGTGATGGCGGGCCGCGCCCTGGTCAGGGAGGTGGCCAGCCGCTATGTCAGCGGCGAGGACACCAGGATCGGGCCGTCGGCGGCCAAGCTGTACTGCACGGAGATGGCAGGGAAGGTGGCCGACCTGGCCGTGCAGGTCCACGGCGGCTCCGGGTACATGCGTGGTGTCGCGGTGGAGCGGATCTACCGTGACGTGCGGCTCCTGCGCCTGTACGAGGGCACCAGTGAGATCCAGCGGCTGATCATCGGCGGCGGGCTGGTCCGCCAGGCCAGCCGGCGGCGGCCATGAGCGCTGCGGCCAGACGGGTACTGGTGACAGGCGGGACGAGCGGCCTGGGTCTTGCGATGGCCTCCGCTCTCGCCGCGGCGGGCGCGACGGTCGCGCTGACCGGCCGGTCCGCCGCCCAAGCGGCCAGGGTCGCCGAAGAACTGCCCGGAGCGGTGGGCATCGAGCTGGACGTGGGCGATGAGTCCTCGGTGGCCCGGGCGGTCGACCAGGCGTGGTCGCTGACCGGCGGCCTCGACATGCTCGTGAACAACGCCGGGATCGGGATGCGCACGGTCAACCCGCGCTTCCTGACGCACCCGCAGAGTTTCTGGGACGTACCGCCCGATGGCTTCCGTGCGGTGGTCGAGACGAACCTGACGGGCTACTTCCTGGTGGCGCGCGAGGTCACGCCGCGGATGCTGGCCGCCGGCGGCGGTCGCATCGTCAACATCTCGGTGAACCAGTCGACCATGGAGCGGGCAGGGTTCGTTCCTTACGGGCCGTCGCGTGCAGGCAGCGAGGCACTGTCCCGGGTCATGGCCGCTGACCTGCGGGACACGGGCGTTACCGTGAACCTGCTCCTGCCTGGCGGCGCGACTGCCACTGGCATGGTGCCGGCTGGCGATGTGCCCGAAGGCGTGCGGTTGCTCGACGCGGCCGTGATGGGGCCCGCGATCGTCTGGCTGGCCTCTGACGAGGCAGCCGGGGTGCATGACGAGCGCATCGTGGCCACCGAATTCGACGGCTGGCTGCGCGAGAGGAAAGCCAGGCAGTGAGTCTCGGGTATGGCCCGGCCCGTCACCACGCCGTTCGGGTGGTTGCCGGCAACGATCTGATCGGCGGGTAGTCCAGCCAGGCGTTTTGGAGGAACTCGTCTCGGTGGGATGCGTGGCCTGCGGTGCTGATCCGGAAGTACAGTACGCGCCGCGTCGTGCGAGTACGGCGGGATGTTCAGCGCGACCTGAACCTGACTGGGAAGCTCCAGCGCACCGCGGCCAGCCAGGTCCTCGGCGAGGCTGAAAGCAGGGCTGCTGGTCAGCGGTGCGATCAGCGCCGGTTCCTCCTTGGTTTCGAGGAGGTAGAAGTAGGCTCCGCGCTTGTCCTCGGCGGGCGGGTCGGCCGCGGTGATGCCGGCGATCCGCTGGGCTGCCTTGTCCAGCATGTCGCCTGCCACCACACGCGGAACGACGATGTAGCCGCGCTCGGCGAACTCGCTCATCTGCGCATCGCTCAGCACCCGGCCAACCCTAGGACAGCGTTCGCCGCGCGGCGAATGAGTTTCTGTCAGGCTCGTCTTGACCAGCCCCGCAGGTAAGTCAAGGCCCCGAGGTCGAACACCGCGAGTACCGCTCCGACGACGATGAACGTAGCCAGGATGCTCGTGTCCGCGACGCCGAATCCGGCGCCGATCACCGGGATCGTAAGCCCGACGTAGGCGATGAGGTAGAACAGCGAGCTCACCCGGCCGCGTTCCCCGTCGCCGGCCACGCTCAGGGCGGTGGCCAGGCCACCAGAGAACGCGGCCCCGATTGCGATCCCGGAGATCACCGTGCCGGCGAGAAACAGCGGGTAGGAGGCGATGGCCAGGCTCGCGGTGAGTACTCCGAGGCCCGCGATCAGCACCGCGAGTCCCAGCTCGATGGCCAGCAGAGCGCGCAGGCCGCGGATGGAAAGCTGGGTCAGCACAGCCGCGCCGAACGTCAGCGACACACTGGCTCCAATGATCCACGGATGGTGCTGACCGATGACTTTCTCCAGGAAGGTCGGGACGAGGGCCGTGAACAGCCCGAGCAGGGCGAACGTCGTGAAGGCGCCCAGCGCGGCGGCGATGAACGTGCCCCGCCCGGTATCCGGGAGGCCGAGCGCGGGCCGGCTGATGATCATCACCGGGCCGGTTCGTGCCCGCCGGTCCCTATAGGCGAAACCCAGCGCGAGGATGACCGCGACGGCCAGCACGCCGAGGTGCACCTGGAAGGGCAGGCGGGTGGGGTGTGCCGCGGACTCGGCGAGCACGCCGCCCAGAATCGGCCCGATGCCGAGTCCCAGCAGGTTGACGGCGCCGGGAACGACTCGGCTCCACAGCGGTGCCGCCCCCGCTAGGTCGACAAGTGCGGCGGTCGCCGCAGGGGCAGCCAGGCCTGCCGAGAAGCCAGAGATCAGCCTCGCCGCGAACAGCATGGGGAGCCCGTTGGCCAGCAGGAACAGGACCGAGGACAGGGCCGACAGGGCAACGCAGGCCATGAGGACCGGCCGCCGTCCGTTGACGTCTGAGTCGCGACCCGCGAACAGCAGCGCGGCGATGACCCCCACCGCGTAGGTGGCGAACACGAGGGTGGTGACGATCGCCCCGAAGCCGTAGCTGCGTTCCCAGAATGCGTAGAGCGGCGTCGGCTCGGTAGTTCCCATCATCACCGAGAGGAACAGGACGCTGATAGCCGCATAGGCCCAGCCCCGTTCGGGCCTACTCATGCGATGACGCGCGTCCGTGCCCATGCGTTCATTCAACTCCTGCACATGCTCAACTCCTAGCACACCTGCTACAACCCTTCGGTACCGCTCGCAGGCTGCGCGGATCACGAGGCGGGCAACCACTTCTTCATAACGGCCTGTTGAGCCGCCCTACTAAATCTCTTGCCGCGCGATCTCTTGCCGCGCGCGAGTCAGTCATGTACTTTCTAAGTGGAAAGTACATGCCAGAGGAGCCTCAATGCGCGACGTGGCAGGAGACCCGGCGGCGCTGGAGCAGCTACGGGTGCAGCGGGGTCGGCTGGCGGACCGGATGCGGGCGCCGTGGTGGTACCTGACCGGTATCGCCATCATGTACGCACTGGTCTTCGCGTTCCCCTTCGCCTCGCGGTTCCTGGGGGCTAGCATCTTGCCCTTCTTTGTTGCCGCATTGGTGGTGGCCGTCCCGCTGCAGTGGGGCTGGACCCGGGTCACCGGCATGAAGATGGGCTTCCGGAGCCTCAGCTATCCCGGCCCGGGCCGTCCCGCCCGGTACGCGATGGTCGTGGTATGCCTTGCCGCCATGGGAACTGAGCACTTCCTGATCGATCGCGGCCTGCCCGCAGCCGCGATCGTGGTCGCGGTCCTCGCGGTCGCGGCGGAGGTGGCCGCCCAGCAGACCCTGCTGCGGGCGATCCGCCAGGACCTGCGAGCCGGGGGAGGGCCGGTGTGACCGCCAAGGCCAAGCCGGATGCGCTCATTCACCCGATCACCCGGCTGTCGATCTGCGGGCTGCTGGCAGCCGGGGCGGACTGGGTCGAGTTCGCCGCGCTGCGCGATGCGGCCGGGATCAGCGATTCGGTGCTGTCGAAGCAGTCCCGCGTGCTCGAAGACGCCGGGTACGTGGAAGTCCGCAAGGGCGCGGTCGGCCGGCGGCCGCGCACATGGTTCCGGCTCACCGCGGAAGGCCGCCAGGCGGTGGAGGGTCATCTGGCCTGGCTGACCCAGCTGGAGGGGGTGGTCTCGGCCAGCACCCGGGATGTGCAGCAGGCCAGACCCCTCCCTGGTGATCGTGACCAGCCGCGCCGCGTACTGCCGCCTCTGCTGGGCAGCGCCTGAGCTGTCCTGACGGAATCAGCCGCTGGCTGCCATCAGGATGGCTCCCACCGCCAGCCGTCGTTGTCCTCGCAGGTAATGGTTTCACCGTCACCGGCGACCCCTGTTACTCCGTGGTCGGAGTCGCGGCAGTATTCGCCGGGTTCGTAGCAGGTGCCTTCGTCGCTGAGCGGGTAGCAGCCGGCCGGGGTAGTAGGAGCCGCTGGCGCTGGTGGGGCGGCAACGGGCGTGGTAGCCGCTGGTGCGGCAGCACGCGTGGTGACCGGTGCTGCAGTCGTCGTGACCGCGCGGGGCGGAGTCGTTGCCCGGACGGCGCTGTGGGTCTTCTTCAGCAGCGTTTTCTTCGATTCCTTGTGCTTGCTGGCCTTCGATGCCGGGCTGGCGGAAGCCTGATGGGTAGGCGTACTGGCAGCGAAGACGGATGCGCTACTAGGCGATGCTGGCTTTTTCCCGTGGCTTGCCGCAATGATGACGACCAACAGGACGAGGGCGCAGGCGGCGATAAGCATTGCTTTGCGCGGCCTGCTCTTGGCACGCCGGCTTCCCTCCGTCCTCCCGCCGGTACTGACATAACGACACGTGCGTTGCGTATCCGGTCCTCAGCTCGCCCCAGCCTGCTGGAGGTAGAGCTCCCCATTCGCCTCCGCTGTACCCAGCAGTATCATTAGTCATACGAAAAAATAAAGCAGATTTGTGATTGCTATTACATTCGATACGTGTTAGAGTTCGAGATGGATGGAAGCGGTGACCGGTCCGGAGAGGGGGGGAGAACTAATGACTGACCAAGGTCCGGTACCACCAGGGAT
>Ga0209530_1000589_pt1 | contig 23581 bp, 21 predicted proteins | sample BlaSpr_A8_Ref_O1_FD_187987 | JGI IMG/M metagenome (GOLD analysis project Ga0209530, IMG submission 187987) | Forest soil microbial communities from Thunder Bay, Ontario, Canada - Black Spruce, Ontario site 2_A8_Ref_O1 (SPAdes) (version 2) | ecosystem: Environmental > Terrestrial > Soil > Boreal...
CTCGCAGGCGGCATACGCCGCTACGCGGATGCCACCGGCACTACCTATGCGGGAGTGCTTCAACCCGTACACATGTTTATGACCTACGCGGCATTCATCACCGGTGCGGCGCAGCTTATCTTCCTGTTCAATTTTTTCTGGAGCCTGAAGCACGGCGCAATCGCAGGCAAAAATCCTTGGAACGCCACTACGCTTGAATGGATTACGGACTCGCCGCCGCCCATCGATAATTTCGGCGGCGATTATCCCAGTGTGTATCGCGGCCCGTATGAATTCAGCGTTCCGGGATACCGCCAGGATTTTATCCCGCAGAATCTGACGCCGGAACAAGCGGCGCTTTTGAAATAGCATCGAATGGATGCAGGAGTAATGTATGCCAGGCAGCACTGTTACAGATGAAGTCGAACTAATCGGCACCGGCAGGGGTGGCGGCGGAGGCTCCTCCGGCGACTCTGGAAACTCCGGCGGGGGCGGCGATGATTGGAAAGGGCCGTCCGGCTCCGCTCGTGTACCGCAGCGCGCCTACGTTACCGGAATGACCATTGCGCTCGCCGGCATCCTGATGTTTTTCATGGCGCTGGTCAGCGCTTACATCGTTCGCAAGGACATGCCCAACAGCGCGTGGGTACCCTTTAATGTCCCGCGGATCCTATGGCTGAACACCCTGATTCTCATCGCCAGCAGTTTCACGCTCGCTCGTTCCCGCTCACGCTTTCTCGCCAACGACAGCGCAGGTTTTCGCCACTGGTGGGGCGTCACCACCATTCTCGGAATTTTCTTTCTGGCCGGCCAGGTAATCGCCTGGCGGCAACTGGCTGCGGCCGGTGTTTTTCTCTCCACCAACCCTGCGAGCAGCTTTTTCTACGTTTTCACCGCCGCGCACGGCCTCCATCTTCTCGGCGGAGTCCTCGCGCTTCTATTTATCGCTTTCAGGCCGACCCATCGGCTGACGAAGGGTACCGCCACGGAAGTGGTTTCCATGTACTGGCATTTCATGGATGGGCTGTGGGTTTTTCTGTTCTTACTTCTCCTTTTGGGACGGTGAAAAGTGAGTGAAGCGGAATTCGAAGGCATAGTTGAATCGCGATGGTCGGGAGGCGCCTCGCCCTTTGCCATCAACTCCAAAAAGCTGGGGATGTGGCTTTTCATCGTTTCCGATTCGCTCACCTTTTCGGCCCTGTTGATTAGTTACGCCTACGTTCGACTCGAAACTCCCAACTGGCCTAGGCCGTTTGAAATCTGGCCGGCCATCGCGAAATCTTCATTCATGACCTTCGTCCTCCTCTCCAGCAGCTTGACCATGGTCTTGGGCGTAAACGCCGCCTTCAAAGGCGACCGCAAGAAAACCGTCCGCTACCTGATCGCAACCATTATCTTCGGAATCGCGTTCGTGCTCATCCACGCCACGGAATGGGTAACGCTGTTCGGCGAGGGCGTCACTCCCTGGGGAAATCCCTGGGGCGTTCCGCTGTTTGGCGGCACATTTTTCGGCCTTACCGGCCTTCACATGCTTCACGTAACGATCGGCGTCGCATATCTGGCAATCATCGCCTGGGGTTTTGGAAAAGGGAAGTACACGGCCGAGCACGTGGAAGTGAGCGGCCTCTACTGGCATTTCGTTGACCTCGTTTGGATGTTCATTTTCCCCATGGTTTATTTGCTGAGCGTGAATCCGAAGTAATAAGGAGAGCACCGCATAATGAGCGCGCACGGCCACGCCGAACTCACGCACGAGCATTCCGTAGGCACCACCAGACTGTTCTCGATCGTTTGGGTCTGGCTGCTGCTGCTAACCGCCGTCGAAGTTTTTCTCGCCTACGAGCGCCTTGAAGTTCACCTGATGATCACAATTTTGGTCGGCCTCTCGCTGATCAAGGCCGCCTTGATCATGTCCTACTTTATGCATTTGCGATTCGAGCGCCTGGGACTGTTTCTGCTCCTCGTCCCAGCCATGGTATTCTGCATTTGCATGATGCTGATCATGTTCTTCCCGGATAGCATCCGGCTCATGAACCTGCGACCGCACTAATTAGAGCGGTCCAGCAGTGCGGTATATTGCTTCTCGGTTTCTAAGTTGATACGCAAATGAAGAATTCCTTCACAATTCGATTCGCACTATTTCTAGTCCTCGCCCTATCGGTGTTACTTGTGTCGGTAGCTCCGTCCGCAGCAGCCCAAGGCTGCGCCATGTGTTACCAAAACGCTTCCGCTTCCGGCCCCCAAGGAGCTCAGGCTCTTCGTCATGGCATCCTGATTCTTATGCTTCCCACGCTAAGTCTTTTCATCGGCATTTTCGCCCTCATCTACCACCGCCGGAATGTCGCGCGCTGAGCCGCGCGAAATGTTTGCCGGCCGCACGAACTGGAATCTGAAATCCAATCGTTTGAGCGAAGCTCTCGCCCAGCGTCGCGCTTCGGGCAAGCCGTTGCTCGATCTCAGCGCCTCGAATCCCACCGAATGCGATTTCGACTATGACCGCCAGGCCATCCTACAAGCCCTGTCAAACCCAGGTTCTCTCTCGTATGACCCCGATCCCAAAGGACTCCTCTCCGCTCGCCGCGCAGTCACTGAATATTATTCAGCGCGCACGATCGTGGTTCCCGCGGAAGACATAATCCTCACCACCAGCACCAGCGAAGCCTACTCATTTGCGTTTCGCCTTCTTTGCAATCCTGGCGACGAGCTTCTGATACCCGAGCCCAGTTATCCGCTCTTTCGTTTTCTGGCGGACATTCACGACGTAAAACTCGTCGGCTATCCATTGCTGTACGACCACGGATGGCAAATTGATTTTCATGCTCTGCAACAGACGCTCACCGCGCGCACGCGTGGACTCATCGTGGTCAATCCCAATAATCCCACTGGGCATTTCTGCAAGTCCGGCGAGATGGAAAAACTCAATGAAATTTGCTCACCTCGCCAAATGGCCATAATCGCCGACGAAGTCTTCCTGGATTTTCACCTCGCTGCGGCCCAGCCGCGCAGTTTCGCCGCAAATACCGGAAGTCTCACTTTCACCATGAGTGGCCTCTCCAAAATTTCCGGCCTGCCACAAATGAAAGCCGCCTGGCTGATTGCGAGTGGTCCCGCGGAATTGAAATCCCCGGCGCTCGCGCGGCTCGAGCTGATTGCTGACACTTTCCTTTCGATGAATGCACCGGTACAGCTTGCCGTGCCCATGTTTTTGGATCTTCGCCATGGGTTTCAAAAACAGTTAATCGCGCGCGTACGCAAGAATCTCGCGCAGCTCGATAAGCAATTATCGGCACAGAGCTCCTGCGCCCGCTTGGAAATGGAAGGAGGCTGGTACGCCGTAGTTCGCGTCCCGGCAATTCGCTCGGACGAGGATTTAGCTATCGAACTTCTGACTAGGCAAGGGGTTTACGTCCATCCCGGACACTTCTACGATTTCCCGACCGATGGTTATTTAATCGTCAGCCTGATCGCCCCCGAGCCCGATTTCAACGAGGGAATAAAGCGCTTGCTCGCTATGTTCTAGCGCAATCTCCCCGGCGGGTCCGCCGTTTCCGGCGTTTCCAGCTTCAATTCGGGTCCTTCATGGTCCGGCAATTTCGAAGGAGGCAATTGCGGAATCCCCACTCCCCGATTCAGCTCGAAATGTTCTTTCGCGCAGCGCGGGCAATATCCCTTTCCCGTTTCTTCGTCGCGCTGGCTGGCGAGTTCGTAGCAATCGCAAATGCAATCGCAATACCCGGTGGTCGAAGCGGTCTTGATTGGCACCAGTCCCATCTGCAATTCCTCCGTCGCAGAATACTACCCGGGAGCGTTTCGTAGCGCAAGGCGGGAACGTCGGATAAAATCTAGCGGCGCCTGGCCAACCTTGGACAAACAGCTTGAAAAACACTGGAAGGGAGGGGTTTCAACCCCGCCGTAAGTCGCTCGCTTCTTCAGGGGTTTTAACCCCTGAAGTCTCCAACCGAGTTTTCAGCAGTCTCGACTAAACGTGTTCGAGCTGTGCCAGCCGGAACGGATCGCCAACTTTATCGTGCAGTTCCAGCCAGACGCTGTCCGGCTGCGACAAAAATACTTCCACCACGCGCGGATCGAATTGGCGCCCCGAATACCGCCGAATTTCTTCGCGCGCGGCGGAAATCGGCATGGCTTTGCGGTACGGACGGTCGGAAATCATCGCATCCAGCGTATCCGCAACCGCGAATATTCTTGCGCCCAGTGGGATCTGTTCGCCCTTTAATCCGCGCGGATATCCCGAGCCGTCGAAACACTCCTGGTGGGTGAGCACGATTTCCGCTGCATCTTTCAAGAAGGGAATTCGCTTCAGCACCGCGAACCCAATCCCGCAGTGCGTGCGCATGATTTCGCGCTCTTCGTTTGTCAGAGGGCCGGGCTTTCGAAGAATGCTGTCCGGAATCCCCATTTTGCCGATGTCGTGCAGGAACGCGCCGCGCGCGATGTGCCGCAGCAGCCCTTTATCCACGCCCATGATTCGCGCCATGGTGATCGTGAATGCAGTAACGCGTTGGCAATGGCCCTCAGTCTCCGCGTCCTTCGCATCCAGTGCGCCGCCCAGCGCTTCCAATGTGTAGTCGTAGGATTGTTCCAGATCCTGCAGCGCAATTGATAGCTGCTGCGTGCGCTCCGCCACCAAGTGTTCCAGGTCGCTCTGGTAAGTCCGGTTCTCAAGCACGAGCTGCCGGTGTTCCAGCGCCCGCCGCACGCTCAGGTGAAGCTGGTCCTTCTCGAACGGTTTCAGAATGTAGTCGTAGGCCCCCGCTCGGATCGCTTCCAGCGCAATGGAGATATCATGCATCGCCGTAACCATGATCACCGGCACGTCCGGGTCTTCGGCGCGCAACTCGGAAAGCAGGCGTATCCCGTCCATTTCGGGCATTACGATGTCGCTCAACACCAGGTCGAACGAATCGTTCCCGAAAGCCTCGAGAGCGATCACTCCGTTCGCGCACACGGTACACTTGTACCCCTGTGCGTCGAGCAGGGTCGAAACGACCTCTCGAATCGCCTCTTCGTCGTCTACTACCAGGATTTTCTCTCGCTCCACCGGCGGCTCCGAACCATCTCTATTGTAAGTATAAGCTGGGCCACAATCTCGGGCAGGCGACTTGTTTCGTTTGCGTGCTAGTTTGCACAATGCCTCGCCATAGGCTCCTGGTCCGGCCGCCGCGTATCCTCCGGTCCTCCGAAGAAACCCGGGGAAACCTGCTATTCTTCATTGACATCCAAATCTAATATGTTCCGTCTAATTCTTCGGAGGTGGTGATGAAGCGGTTTGCAGTTTTGTTACTCTCGTTTTCGTTGGGATTGGCGGTGGCCGCTCAGCAGGCTGCATCGCCGAAAATCGCCGCTCCTGCCCAAACGCCTCCGCCCGCTCAAGTCCCTGCAACCTCCAACCCGGAATTCTTGAAAGCCGCCGACGAAGTGCTCGCGCAGATGAGTCAAATCCTGGCCCTGCCGATCAAGGAGCCGCTTAAAAAGAGCCTTCGCTCCAAACAGGAAATCCGCGAGTATCTGATCCGCGAGGAAAAAGAAGACAGAACCGACGCCGAGCGCTATAACGACGAAAAGACCCTGGAAGCTTTTGGCTTGATCCCCAAGGATTTTCCCCTCGATGCTTTCATGCTCGACGTTCTCACCGACCAGGTCGCCGGCCTTTACGACCCCAAAGCCAAGGAATTCTATATCGCGGACTGGATCCCCGCCGACGAGCAGCGCGAGGTCATGTCTCACGAATTGACTCATGCTTTAGAGGATCAGTCTTTCCACATTGATCCCTGGATCAAAGCCGCCCGGCCCAACGATGACGCCGAGCTCGCGCGCCAATCGGTCAGCGAAGGCTCTGCTCTCGCCGCCATGGTGGACTACTCCATGAAAGACCAAAAAGTCGGCGTCCGAGACCTGCCCGATGTCTCCCTTCTCATCCGTGCGGGCGCCGTCAGCGAGATGGACAAAGACCCTAAACTCTCCAAGGCTCCTGCCTTCATCCGTGACGAGCTGCTTTTCCCCTATCTCGCCGGCACCGGCTTTTCCCAGCAGTTTCTGAAGGCTCATTCCGGCTGGAAGGACCTTCACTTGATCTTCGAAAATCCTCCCGTCTCCACCCAGCAAATCATCCATCCGGATCTTTATTTGTCCAACGTAAAGCCGGAAACCGTCACTTTGCCTGATTGGAAGGGTTTGGTGCCGGAGGATTGGAAGCTGCTGGAAGAAAACGTCCTGGGTGAATTCGGTCTCGGCGAGGTCTTAAAACAATTTCTCGGGCAGGAGCGCGCCGATAGGATTTCTCCGGCGTGGAAAGGCGATCGCTACGCTACCTTTGAAAACGCCTCGACCAAGAAAACTTCGCTGGTGTTCCGCGTGGCGCTGGACAACCCGGACGATGCCGCGCGTTTTTTCGGCCAGTATAGTGAAGTGCTGGAACTAAAACACACGGATCGCAAGGAACTTTTCCGCCGCCCGAATTTTTTCCAGTTTCAGACCGACTCCGGCGGAGTCTTCCTTCATTGCGCCGCGACCACCTGTCTGATTGTTGAAAACGCCGGCCGCGATACATTCGACAAAATCAACCGCGCGATCAGTCTCCCCGCCGCGCCAGTTCCTACCGACGCGGATGCCAAGCCTCCGCAGGCCATCACCAGGCTGGTTCAACACGTCGCTCTTGGTTTTGGTGCTTAGAAAACGGAAGGTCAGGCGCCGGCGCAGTTTCTTATCACAAGTCCGCCCGCGAGTTTCAATCGTTGAGCGATAAACCTGCCGAATCCGTACGGTGAATCACCATCATAGTCTGGTCGTCAGCCTGTCGCGTGCCTGACGAAAAACTGTTCACGTCCTTCAGGCAAGCCGCCAGCAGCTCTTGTGGCACCCATCCGTGCCGTTCGCCCGCCACGCGCATGATCCGCGCGACACCGTATTCCTCGCCCTTCGTGTTTGCCGCTTCCGAAATTCCATCGGTGTACAGAATCAGGCTGTCTCCCGGTTCCAGAAGCACCCGCTCAATCGTGTAACGGCTCTTCGCAAACATTCCGAGCGGCACTCCCGTCGAGGCAATCTTCCTCACCCCATTCTTCTCCACCACCAGCGCGGGAAAATGTCCGGCGCTGGCGATCTCAAGTTCACCGAAGCCGCCCGCGCGCCCGCAAATCAGCGTCGCGTACTGCCCCGCAATCGTGCTCTCGCAAAACACGTGATTCGCCCGTTCAAGAAGCCCGTCCAGTTCCAGTCCCACGCCGGAAAGACTGCGAAACATTGCGTGCAAGTGCGACATCAGAAGCGCGGCAGCCACTCCTTTGCCCGCCACATCGCCGAAGAGAAACACCAGCTTCCCATCCCCGTTCGATGGCGAAATCAAATCGCAGTAATCGCCGCTCACCAGGCCCGCCGGCTTGTATTGGTAGTGGACTCGCCAATCGCTAAATCGCAGATTCGTTTCCGGCAGCAGCCCGCGCTGGATTTTCGCCGCCAATTCCATATCGCGCTCAAGAGCGCGCTGCTCCCCGCTCGTAAGATGATCCAGGCAAAATTTCACCAGCGGATCGGCCAGAAGGCGTTCTTTTTCCACCGTGTCATTGCAAGTCGGGCAAATGCCGTATGTTCCGTCGTCCATCCTCTGAAGTGCGGAGTTCACCTCCACCAGAATCTCCAGGAACGGCGCAGCGGGAGCCTCCGGCGTCGCCGCCGAAACCACGGAATTCAGCTCGGTGCGTCGCTTTTCAAGTTGCTCGCGCAGGTAAGGATCCGTTATTCCAGGCATGGTGATTGCCTCCGGTTCAGAGCTTCTTGCAAGTCTCGCCGCGCTGCTATCCGATTCGGGCATGGGAACTCCTCTTTTTGTCTCTTCCATCTGATTCCGCAGCTTGGGCCGGAGATTCCTCAACTATCGGCTCCAGCGGCAGACGTGCGGCCTTTCGCTCCAGCCTTGCCAGGCGATGCTCGAATCGCGCGCGTATCTGTTGGTAGCGTGCCCGCGCAATCGTGCCCAAGCGCTTCGCCCGCTGGAGCTCGGTAAGCGCATCGCGCGAAATCGACGCCGCGCGTTGAGGCTCGCGGATGTAGCGCTCGTAATAAATCGCCAGTTGTTCGTAGGCTTCAAATCCTTCGCGCGAATTCCCCAGCATCCCTTCCCATAAATCGCGCGCCTTCGAATGATCGCCCTCGCGCTTCGCCAGCCGCGCCAGCGATTGCCGGGCCACTCTATCCGTTTCCGCAGGCAATTCATCTGCCGCGAGCGACTGTTCGTAGTGTTTGCGCGCCCGCACCGCTTCTCCGCGCCGCTCGCATATTCGCGAGAGTCCGAAAAGCTCGAATCCGTCTTTGCCCGGCAGATCCGCTTCGGCCAGCAGCGAAACGATGCGGCTCGAAAGCGCCGCCAGTCCCCGCAGATCCATTTGATTGTGCAGAAAAATCGGGACCAGCGGCTCCGGCGCCCCTCCGCGCAGAAAATCAAAATATATTTCGGGGATGAATTCCGACGCCACGTCCGCCCCGCGATTCCACCCCAGCACGTGGCGCTCGAGTTCCTGCAAACGAACCGACCCAATCCGCAATCGCCACAAGTTTCGCGCCGGATGCAGAAAATCCAGGTGCGCGCGCGGCGCAGGCGGCCGCAGCGTTCGCGTCATCCGATAGCGCGTTTCCAGCAGCGGCCAATCGAACGACTTCCCGTTGAACGTCACCAGCACCCGGCGCTCCGCCATTCGCTCCGCCAGGGTTACCAGCAGCGCATGCTCCTCGCTGTGATCGCGCATGAAAAATTGTTCCACTTCCAGGCCGCCGGCGTCCCACCACGCAATCCCCACCATGAACGCGTAGGTTCCGCTCCCGCCCATGATCCCCGTGGTTTCCGTGTCCAAAAAAAGCCATTGCCGAGGGTCTCCCGCTTCCTCCGCGGCGTCCGGCAGCAGAAGCCGCAGCGCCGACGCATCCATTCTTTCGTCAGCCAAGCCGTGGCCCAATGGCGAGCAATCCGTTTTCACACCGTCCGCCACATCGGAGAACCATTTCCGCAGCGCAAGATGTTCGCCAAATTCATTTCGCAATGGCGCCGCGCCCAGAAGTTCCGCCAGTCGCCCCGCGCCTTCGGGAATGTTGGCTAAAAACCCGCGCGGTTCTCCAGCCGCACTTTCGCGTTTATCGAAATCATTCGGCAGCGTCGAGTTCGAAGCGCGCGCCGCACCCTTCAGCGGTTTCTGCAACGCCTTCACTCGCCAGAACCGATCCAGCGTGGTTTTGCTCATGCGCCGAGTTGCTCCAGGATTTTTAGTGCCGCTTCTTTCGCTCGTTCGCTTTTTTCTCCCACTGGTCCCACGCAGGAAGGGCACCCCTGCTCGCACGGGCAAGCCGCGATTAACTCGCGCGTCCGCCGCAACAGCAAATCGTGCACGCGAAAAAGCGGCTCGCTGAATCCAATCCCGCCCGGATACGCATCGTAAAGGTATAAATTCGGCTCGAAGAATTCCTTCATCTGCGATGGATCGTTCATCGCCGTCGTGAACTCCTGCCAATCCGTTTCGATTCCGGGGCTAGCCGGCCGCTCGCCCACCGCAGTTCCCAGATCGCGCCGGTCGCACATCAGCAACAGCGTCGCCATGGATTCCAGCGCGTATAGCAAACCGAAAATCCCGCTCTGCCGGTCGGACAGCGCAAAAGGCAACCCAGCCAGCAGCCCGCGTTCGAGCGTGATCCAGAACGCCGTTGTGTGCATTTCGTTTTCCGGCAATTCGAGTTTTCCCGCGCCCACATTCTCGTTGGTAAAAAATTTGATCTTCTTGAATCCCACCACCTGCGAGCGCACTAGCACGTCGCCATGCGCGCGAGCGGCGGGCCCAGCAATGCGCTCCTCCTCGGCAATCTCCAGCACGCGCACTTGCGTGTAGCGAATCGCGTCCGTGAAATAATCCACGTTCACGCGCTTCACATAGGCCTTGCGCTGCTCGAAATCGAGCCGCTCCACGTGATACTGCTGTCCCTGGTGAATGTAAATCGCCTTCGGATGCACGGTCGTGAGCGCCGAAGAGAAATCAACTTCGCCAATCACTTCAGGCTCGCCTTCGTTCTCTCCCGTCATATTAATGATTACAAAATTGTCGGACGTCACCGCTCGCAAGCTCACCGTATCCGCCGGATACGCCTGCTGCACCCAGTGCCAGTTTCCGCCGCTGCGATGGAGATATCCCGCCTCCGCCAGTCGCTCGCACATTTGCTGCAAGTCAACGCTCCCGATTCGTTCATCGGGTGAAAGAGGCAGCTCAAACGCCGCGCATTTCAGGTGGTTGATCAGAATTTCCAGATTGTCCGGCTGAACGTAGGCGTGTTCCGGCGAGCGTCCAAAAAAATAATCCGGGTGCTGCACGATGAATTGGTCCAGCGGCGCGGACGACGCTACCAGCACCGCGCAGGACGCGCCGCTTCGTCTCCCCGCACGCCCCGCCCGCTGCCACGTGGACGCGATCGAGCCCGCGTATCCCGCCATCACCGCTGCGTCGAGCGACCCAATATCGATACCCAGTTCCAGCGCATTTGTCGCTACAACTCCGCGCACTCGCCCTTCGCGCAGCCCGCGTTCGATTTCCCGCCGCTCGCCCGGCAAATATCCCCCGCGATATCCGCGCACCGGCTCCGGCTGTCCGGGGTGTGGCCGGTTGGCTTGCTGCAAGTATGTGAGCAGCACTTCGGTATGCAGACGGCTGTTGGCGAAAACAATCGTCTGAAGTTTCCGCGAAAGTAGCTCCTTCGCCACTCGCGTGGTCTCGTTCAGATAGCTTCGCCGAATCCCCAGGTTGCGGTTCACCATCGGCGGGTTGTAAAAAACAAAAAGCTTCTCCGCCGACGGCGCTCCATTCTCTTCCACCACTTCCACCTCTCGCTCGATGAGCTGTGCCGCAAGCTCGCCCGGATTCGCAATCGTCGCCGAGCAGCAAATAAATTGCGGCTTCGACCCGTAAAACTCCGCGATTCGTGCAAGCCGCCGCAGCACATTTGCCAAATGGCTTCCAAACACGCCGCGATACGTGTGCAGCTCGTCCAGCACCACGTACTTCAAATTCTCAAACACGCGCGTCCACTTCGTGTGGTGCGGCAGGATTCCGGTGTGCAGCATGTCCGGATTTGTCAAAATCACGTGCCCGCGCTCGCGCACCGCCTTCCGCGCGTCGCTCGGCGTATCCCCGTCATACGTAAACACGCCAAAGCAATCGTCCAGCCGCGTCGACAGATCGTGCAATTCGGAAAGCTGGTCTTGCGCCAGCGCCTTGGTGGGGAACAGGTAAAGCGCGCGAGTATCCGCGTCTTCGAGAATCGCGTTCAACACCGGCAGGTTGTAACAAAGCGTCTTCCCCGAGGCAGTTGGCGTCACCACGACAAAGTTTTTGCCGCTTCGTGCCAACTCCGCCGCCGCACCCTGATGAGAGAATAGTTGCTCGATCCCTTTGCCTCGATACGCCGCAGCCAACTCCGCCCGCACCCAGCTAGGCATCGGAACGAACCGCGCCTCGCGCGCCGGAATGTGCCTTACCGCGGTAAGCACTTCGTCCGTCCTATATCGCCCCGCCAGCGCGCTCAGAGCCTCCTGCACCGTATCAATCGTCGTTCGAGGATTGAGTGCCGGGACTGTCCCAGTCGCTCGCTCTAGCGCAAGACCATGCCCCGATCCTGATGCGCTCATGGTTCCTCCTACGGCCTGTAGCAGAACCGCCCTATGCTGTCGTGGCGCCGCAATACTGCCGTTCGTAGCGCCGGCGTCTCGCCGGCTCCTTTGACTTACTCCGAGCATCATCGCCTTCGCAGGCTTCCGCCCACTCTGGTCAATTCGCTTTTTGTTCGCTTACCCTAACACAGGTCAACCGGGTAGCACAACACCGCTATTTGGTAAGTTTTCAACGGGATCTTAACTTGCGGGCTACTCTATTTATGCGACCGGTACAAAATCACGCGAACCTTCTCGAGCGTCACCAACCCGCCGCCAATCATTTCATCGAGCTGCGGCAGTATCTTCTCGATTCGCTCCGCGAACTCCACCGATTCGATCACAATCGGCAAATCCTGCGAAAGCCTCATGATTTTTTCGGTATGGTACACGCTGGAAGAACCAAAACCACCCACTCCGCGCAGCACCGTAACTCCGCTGAATTTTTCTCCGCGCAGCAATTCCACAATCGCATCATAGAGCGGTTTCCCATGCCAGCGGTCAGACTCGCCGATATGAATGCGCATCAGCGTTCTCTCACCTTCGAATCGTTCGTGTTCCATTGGCCCTCCTAAATATTGACCCCTCCTAAATCCTGTCCGCCAATCGCATTCCTGCCACTATCGCCAGCATCCCGCCCGCCACGCTCGCCAATAGATAAGTCCCGGCCCGCGCCCATTCCCCATCCTGTATCAAGCGAACCGCCTCGAAGGTAAAAGTAGAAAATGTCGTGAACGCGCCAAGAAACCCCACAGTAATCCCGATGCGCCATTCGGGCGGGACGGACAAATGCGTCAACGCATACTCCGCGATTCCACCGAGAAAAAAACATCCGAGGATATTTACGACCAGCGTTCCTGCGGGGAAACTCGAGCCCGTGCGGCCTTGCACCAGCCCCTGCAATCCGTAACGCGCCAGAGTGCCTAAAGCCCCGAAAACGATCAGCAGTGTGATGCGCACAGCCCCTCCTTCCTCTGCGCGCCGCTCCGTCCAACAAAAAAACTCCTGGCGCCGGGCGGCGGCCAGGAGTCATCAGTCCGGGTTGCAGACGGTTCAGGCGAACTCCATCGCCTTCTAATCTTCAAAGACATTCTACCATCGCCGCTGAACCGAATCCCAGTGTTCCGTTTGGAATTTCCTGGTTGCCTTCGTCCATATGCCGCGCTGTGGACCTCGATGTCCCTTGACACATGGCCAGACTGCCGCTATAGAAGATGCATGGCTCACTCATACTTAATTTTCGATTTCGGCAAAGACGAGGAAACCGCTCAGCACGCTCGCCACAAAGTGGAAAGCTGGAAACAAGGCTTTCGTCTCGGCAATAAACTCACCATTAAATTTGAACGCGAGGAACCCGAAGAAGAGAACGCCGCCGCGGAAGAAAACGCCGAAGCTTCCGCTAAGCATCCCGCGGAAAAGCACTCCGCCGCCTCGAAACATGGCGGAGAAGGGAAGCGCGGCGGAAAGAAAAAATCATCCGCAAAACGCGCGAAGGCTGCCGAAGGCGTCGAAGACGAAGAGGAACCCAACGCAAACGTCCGCGTGATCGTTCGGCTCGATTTCTCCGACCACGAAAAGCTTTCTCTTCAGCGCTGGCTCGATCGTATTCCCACCGAGGAGCCGTTCAAGTCCGTGGAAGCCACAATCATTCGCCAGGGCGACCCTGAATTCGGTAAGACCAACGAACTGTTTGAGACGCTCGGGTAGCCGCCACGTCGCTGCTCCGCCCCCGGTGGCTCGAACCCATCGGCAATCTGGAGCCTAGCGAGCCGTTGTATTCGCCTGCTCGCGTGGCCCTGTTGAAAACCACTGAAAAACATGCATATCCGCAAAATCTCGAGATCAATATCCAAAAATACAGCAAACCGGGTATGTGACACGCCAACCGGGCTCCGGACGCTCTTTTCCATGCCTTTTCAGGCCCCAACTCCTTTGTTCGCCGTAAGTTCGCTAGGGTCACGACCGCGAGTCACCACAGCTCGCCCCGTTTAGAGCATCGGCAGTGTCTAAGTGTTTTCTTATCTTTCCTTTACGCGACCTGGAAACGGTTTCGTAATCACCCTTGAGCTTTTGCCCCTCCTGCGGTACTATATGCCTGCAGTTCGTGCAACCTGCGTTTAGTTCTCGCATCAAACTACTATGACCGAAAAAGTTAAAGGCCGGGGACGTTTAGTTCCCGCACAAGCAACAGGTGTGGAATATAAGGTGGAGTTCGGAATCGACGTGGCACCCGAGACGTCGCAATACGGCCGGGGTCTTAAACCGACTCGTTGGGCCAAGTGTTCCGTTCGCTCGGCCCATGCCCAGGTATTTCCGGATGGGACGTATTTCCTGCATGCCGACGACGGTCGAGTGCACCAGCTGAAGGCCATCGGCGGCAAGTGGCATTGTCTCGCCTTGGCTGCTTAAACTCTCTCCCGCGACGGCTGCGAAAGATTTCTCGTTCGTCCGTCGCGCAGCAGTATCCCCGCTGTCCCTCAGTTCGAAACTTACTGCCTTGAGAAATTAGCTTCTGGGAAATCCTGCGGCTTGGCCGTCTTCCGCGTTCTCGTTGGCCGAAAGAGGCATGCCGACTTCGATCGCCGTCCCACTTTCGTCCGAAATGATCTCAAACTGTCCGTTCTGCTCCGCCACGCGTTCGCGCATCCCCGCCAGTCCTACACCGACATGAGTCCCATCGTGGAGAAAATGCTCGAGCGTCTCGCGCGGAATTCCCTGGCCGTAATCCCGTACGCGAAGCACCGCGCGATCCTTCAGCAAGTGCAGCGAAACTGCGGCGCGGGAGCTTTTGGCGTGCCGGTGAATATTGGTTAAGGACTCTTGTAAAACGCGAAACAAAGCGAGTTCCATCGCGCGCGGCATTCGGCTGTCGCTATCCGGTATGTCCGCTGAAACCTCAATTCCGCTGCGTTTTGAGAATCCTTCCAAATACCAGCGCGCCGCGGAAGCGATTCCTATGTCGTCCAGCAGCGGCGGGTGCAGCAGGTAGGAGATCGTCCGAGCTTCCGCCAAAGATTCGTCAATCAATTTAAGGCAATCGGCCACCACGACGTCATTCGGATTCGAATCCGCTAAATTGGACAACGCCAGCTTGGCGGCCACAAGATTCTGCCCTAATCCGTCGTGAAGCTCCCGTGAAAGCCGTCTGCGTTCCTCGTCCTGAAGCCTCAATACCCGGGCGCTCAACCGGTGCGCGCTGGCCTCTGCTTTTTCCCGTGCGCCAAGCTCTTCAAGCAGCAAACGATAATGGATCCACAAGAAGGCCACTGCCACCACGAATGCCGCTCCCACGATAAACAGAAAAATCACGAAAAGCGTTCTTGACCGGCGCGAGCGCCGCTGGAAAAGCATGCCCTCTTCCCGTTCCATTTGCTGCATTACATTGTCGATATCCTGGGCGATGGCTACGTTATCGCGCGTGAATAGCGCCTGTTTGGCATCGTCTATCTTTCCCGTCTTCCGCAAGTCTATCGCCGCCCTCAAAACCTGTATTCTCCGGTTCACAATCGTCTCGAGCTGGCTGCATAATTCCTGCTGTCGCGGATTGTCCATTGTCAATTGTCGGATGTTAAGCAAATCAGCCGCTGCTTGATTGTTGGCTGAATCGAAGCTCGCTAGGTAGATCTCATCACCGGAGCTCACGTAGCTTAGCCGTGCGCGCGCCGCTTCCGAGAGGATGAATTCGACATTGTTTAAGGCCAGCTGCACTTGGTACGTGTGGGCCACCCATTTTGCGCTGTTGGAAAGGCGCGCGACGGTGATAGTGGCCGCTAAGCTGCCGATCAGCACCAAAGCGACGGCTGAGACGAAGGCAAGTTTTGCGCGGCTCCGAGGCAGCATGTTAATTGCTCACTCGCATGGTTCAAATTCTGGAGTTACGCTCCGGATGAAAACTATAGCACGACGCGCGGGGCTATCATTGTTGAAGCACGGACGGAAACGCATGGGCTGGCGGCTAAGGGCGGCTTCCAGTACGGTCAAACTGCAAAGGCCCGCAAGGACCACCGTGTGCAGTCACTCCCGAAGGGACAAAGCCGCCATCCACGCTCGTATTTCCATCACGCCTAGGATAAGCGCTTAAAGCTGCATTGCCATCCGGTAAACGCTGTAGAAAAGACGCGAGAGTTCACCGCACCTGCGCGTCAAACGCTCCCGTCTCCACCTTCCCCGCCCGCTTCACCTGTACGAAAATCCGGTAATCTCCGGCCTTCGGGAATCCATAAGGAAAACTCACTTCAGCGGGCATAGAACCTGACGCCGGCGCCATCGCCATCCCGCTTGGCATCGACGACGCGTCGCCCATCAGCCCCGCCTGCGCCATCTCCAGGGAAGCCATCGGCACCGACCCTGCCGGGTGCACGTGCGCGAACACGCTCAGGTCTGAATCCACAAACTCCGCGTGGCCCGCCATACCCATATACGGTTCCAAGTCATGCGCCGGTTTTCCGTCCTTATCCTGCACGCTGAACTTGAAATCCATGGCGGTGTTGGCTTTCAGCGGACCAGGGCCGCGCTCCCAAATCATCCGCCCGCCGTCTGCAAGCTGTGAAACTGTGCTGTCTTTCCCCGGCACCGAGGCAATCGCCTCCCCAGACCAGGTCGAGTCGTCACCACTTAGCGGCTTGCCGTTTATTTCCTGCAAATCGACAGTCCCCACCAGCGTCCACGGAAATCCCCGCGAATCCACCACGTCCGCAAAAACTTGATAGTGTCCCGCCGGCATCGTCGGCAAATCATCCGCAAACGCGCCTCCTTCTAAAAGAGTCGGATGCAGATGCCACATCCGATTCATCCCCGGCAGTTCGATCAGGAACAGATGCATCAAGTGGTTGTGGTCCGGAACTACCTCGCCCATATTGATTCTGTCTGACCATTTCGGATTCTGTCCCCGGGCCCTGATCACCAGGCGATTTCCGTTTTCCAGCGTGGTCTCCGCTATCGGCGGCTTGTAAAAATTTACGCGCCCCTGATAATCCGAATCTTCCAGCGCCCACCACGATTTCCCCAGATACAGAAGGCCGGCCACCAGAATAATCGTCACCACCATCACGATCTTGGCTCTGCGTGCGTTGGAAGGCCCCGGAACTTCGCCGCGCTCCAGGCTTGCTTCGCGCGCGCCCGCGCCCGCAATCGAAATCACTCCGATACCGAGTATCAGCAGCATCACCACCATCAATCCGGCCAGCGGTTTTTCCATCGGGAGAGTGCGTTGCGCGAACGAAGCCACCGGCACCGAAAGTTCGCCTTTGCCTTTCGCGCCATCCACCATTACTCGGACCTGTAGCGCGCCGGATTCCATCAGCCAAAGATTGCCGGTAAAAAATTGGGGATCGTCCTTGGAAACCTTGGCCAGGTCAGGCGTGGGCGGGAAGTTTGAACCCAATCCGCTCAGCCGTAACGGAACGATTTGCACCGAATTCACACCACCGCTTTCGCATCGCACCTGAATTTCTGCCACGCCCGGAATCACCTGCGGCATTCGCACGGTCACGAAAAGATGATAAGGCCCCGCATCCCCCTCGTAAAAAACGTCCGGGCTGCCCACGTGCGCGAGCACGGGTATAGCGGCGCCCAGCAAAATAACCGCCGCGATCAACAGCCGCCGCTGGAAATCTTTCTTCACCGGCGAATCCGCCGCATCCATTCACCCCAGGCCATTCCGATGCGCACCATCAAGATCGCGGCCACCAGCGCGATCGCCATGCGCAGCCAAAACGCGCCGGGCGTATGGTCCGTGTGAATGAAAACGTTTCGTACCCACGGAGACGTGGACGGTATGAAGTAAGGATAGTTCGTAGTCTGAAAAATTCTATTTCGCGACGCCGGAGACAGCAGAAAATCAGCAAATGGCCACTGCACCGCGACGAAACTCACCAGAAACGCGGCTCCGAGCGTGGCAGCCTGCTTCCATCGGCTCCACATCGCCGTTTGCCGCCGCAACAGATCAAAAACAATCGCCGGAACGATCAGTAGCATCGGAAAATCCGGCGGCACCAGATGCGTCACGTTCTGGTACACCGGCCCCAGCTTTGGTACCGCCGGGAACAACGGAAGGATCCACACAAAAGCCAGGTGGATCGCCATCCACATCGCCGTCATGATCGTCGCCGCCCAACGATTTTTCGAAACCCAGGCGACGGTTGCTATCCAAATGGGCGCCGCCAACATCATCACCAGATAAAACCTCGCCCCATGCATCAGTATGCGGTTGGTCATTTCCTGCATGATTCCAACCGTCAAGCCCATTAGGAAAACTACGGCGAGGAATAGCATGCGCTCCAGCTTGCGGTAATAAGCGCCCTCCGCCCGATTCATCTCCGCCAGCACCAGCACCAGCGTGCCAAATCGGATGCCGAGCATTCCCAGCGCCAGCAGCACGTGCGGCGGGCTCAAAATTTTCACGTCCAGCCCGTACGAGTTGTGCCACCAATTATCAAACGGTCCCGCGGCGATCATCGCCACCGCGCCCCACGCGCAGATGAACGCACCCAGCGGCCCTCGGAAGCCCCACATCGAAACGGAAACATCGCGCAGCCGCGAGTCTTTCTGAAACGTGGTGGAAAGAATCAAGTATCCGCACGCAATCCCGGCCAGCACGCCGGATAAATAGATCATCATGTGCGCGGGCGTCCAGAACGTGTCGCGCCCGACCGTTTCGTGCCACGAAATATCCCACGCGCTTCCAACTACCGCCGATAGCGCCGACAGCACGCAGCACCATACGTACCAGGGGATCGACGCGGTTTCAGCATAGGCTCGTTCTACGCCCCGAGCCTGGATCGGCGGTTGCAAAGAAATTGTTCCGGCCATTTGTGTCACCCCGCAGCACCATTTTACACCAGGAATGAAATCCCTACGTCGTCCACCCACCTCGCCACCGGCCATAGATCTGTCATCCTGCTTGCCCTGACGAAGGAAGGGAGCGAAGCGAGGGATCTGCTCTTTGCAACGTCACCGAATCACTTTGCCACGTGCCACAGCTCCGTCTTTGTTCTAGCGAGGGGACTTGGTTTTCCGCTGTAGAGGAACCCCCAAAAAAAAGAGCCGCCTCGAAAGGCGGCTCTTTCAGCAATTATATTTTCGTTGTAAAAAAACTAGCTAAACAGCTTGCGGCGCGTCTTCAAGAAACCCAGACCCGCAAGTCCCGAGCTGAGCAACAGCAGAACGCCCGGCTCTGGAGCCGTCGTTATCGTCGCGGCGTAATCCAGACCGTACGAGCTGCCCGCTTCCTGGTACACGTCAAACGAAATAGTATTCACCCCGTCGACCAAATACGGCGCGATGTTGAAAGTCCCTTCAGTCGTTATCAGGCAGCCAATCTCTACGGAAGAGCAGGTCGGGTAGGAGCCACCGAGATTGGCGGCAAAAATTGTTGTCCCATTCACGATCACCGACGTCGTGTCGTCGGCCAATACGGAAAGCGTTGCGCTCGTTATTGTTCCTGTTAGATCGAAAGTCTGGGTAAACGTAACGCTTGTTCCGTTCGGCACTACCACGAACCCGGGGTCGGACGGGTTACCTGTATCCGCAAAGGAAATCCAATTCGAGCCCGCGAGCGCGCCAGCCCAAGCCGGGTTCGACGATATATTCTGCGTCGCGCTCCCCGAGTTATTGCTCGTATTGCTCGCCGAGCTGTCTAGCGACGAGGAGTCGGCGTTGGCCGTTAAAAAGCAGCCACTTGCTACGACTGCCAAGGCTAATGTCATTAGTTTCTTCATTTTGTGTTGCCTCCGAGTGCGCCCATAGACACGCTCGCTTGAATTTCTACAACTACACTTATAGCAAATCCAGTGCCAGTATTAAGTGATTTAAAATGAATGGTTTGAATAGACCACTCGGGCGACATCGGCAGGAACAGTCCTAAACGCGTCCACTTTCTGGGCAAATCTTTTCCCGCGAAACTGCGGCGTACCTAGGAGGCCTTTTCCTGCGCGTAGACAAGATATTCCGAGTACGGTCCTTTGAAATCCTCAACCTTGCCGCCGGCGACAAAGTGCCAAATCCGCGTGGCCACTTCGTCGATCACGTCGTAGTCGTGTGTTACGAGCAGCACCGTGCCGTCATATTTCTGCAGCGCGATATTCAACGCGTTGATCGACTCCAAATCCAAATGGTTCGTCGGCTCGTCCAGCACCAGCACGTTCGGCCTCTGTAGCATCAGCCTGCAAAAAATCAGCCGCGCCGACTCGCCTCCCGAAAGCGCCTTGGTGGGCTTCAGCGCATCATCGCCGCTGAAGAGCATCTGCCCCAACACTCCGCGCAGTTCCTCTTGCGTCGCTTGCGGCTTAAATTGATGCAGCCACTCCACCGCGGTCGTGCCTTTCACGATGGAATCGCTGTGGTCCTGCGCAAAATATCCCACCGCCACGTTGTGCCCCCACGCCACCGTCCCGCCATCAACAGGGAATTGCCGGTCCACATCGTCAATGTATCCCGTCGCATTGCGCACCAGAGATTTCAGCAGCGTAGTCTTGCCCGCGCCGTTGCGCCCCGTCAGCGCGATTTTTTCTCCGCGCGCCACGCTCGCTGAGAACGGCAAAATCACCTTCACGCCGTCGTACGATTTCGCGACGCTTTTAATCTCTAGCGGATGCCGCCCGGAATGCTGATCCATCTGAAAACGAATGTACGGCCGCGCGATGTTCGATCGCGCCAGCTCCGTCGTCTGCAGCCGCTCCACTTCTTTCTTCCGCGAAGTAGCCTGCGCCGAACGCGTACCCGCCGAAAACCGCGCGATGAATTCATTTAATTGCTCGATTTTCTTTTCCCGCTGCGCATTCTCCGATTCGATGCGTGAGCGAATCGACGTCTTCGCTACCACCATATCGTCGTACCCGCCGTTGTACATGATCACCGTTTGATAATCGATGTCCGCCGTGTGCGTGCAAACGCTGTTCAAAAAATGCCGGTCGTGCGAAATCACGATCAGCACGCCTTCGTATTCGCACAAATAATCCTGCAGCCAGTGCACTGAATCCAAGTCCAAGTGGTTGGTCGGCTCGTCCAGCAGCAGCGCCGGCGGGCTTCCAAACAAAGCCTGCGCCAGCAGCACGCGAACTTTCTGCCCGCCCTGCAGCTCTCCCATTTTTCGCTCGTGCAGCGTATCGTCCACATCCAGCCCGTCCAGCAGCACTCCCGCGTCCGCTTCCGCCGTGTAGCCGCCTTCTTCGCCGACGATTCCTTCCAGTTCCGCCAGCCGCATTCCATCTTTGTCCGTCAACTGATCGTGCGGCTTCTCGTACAGCGCGTCCCTCTCCTGCAATGCCTTCCACAGCGCCTTATTCCCCATGATTACGGTATCGATCACGCGAAATTCGTCGAACGCAAACTGATCCTGGCTCAAAACGCCCAGCTTCTTCGGCCGCGTAACGTCGCCCTTGGAAGGTTCTATCTCGCCCGTAAGGATTTTCATCAGCGTAGTCTTCCCCGCGCCATTCGGCCCGCTAATCGCGTAGCGCCGCCCGGTCAGAAACGCGCACGAAACGTCCTCGAACAGTATTCGGGCGCCGAAACGCATCGAGATGTTGTTAACGGAGAGCAAGAAGACTCAATTATACCACAGCAGCCGCGCACGCTTCACCGGCCCTCAGTCAAGTAACCCATTTTGAATCCTAAGGCCGGGTTCTATCTCTGGTTCAATGAGACTTTTGAGCTGAGCAGCCCGTATAGCAAGCAGCGCTGCCGGCTCTTCGGGAAAAGTTGCATCCGCTTACTCTCAACGGCGCGCCGGAAAGGTGACCCATGAAACCGAAGACGTTTTATCTCGCTCTGTGCCTTCTCGGCGCAGTCCTGCCGTATTGGCAGTTCGTGCCCTGGGTCGCGCAAAACGGCCTAAACATGCCGCTGTTCTTCCACCAGCTCTTTGCCAATCGAATCAGCGCCTTCTTTGGCATGGACGTATTCGTCTCCGCCGCGACGCTCCTGGTTTTCATGCGAACTGAGAGCTCACGGCTGCGCATCGCTGGTCGCTGGCAGCCCGTCGTAGCCCTAGTCTTTGTAGGCGTCTCGCTCGCCTTGCCGCTGTTCCTCTTCATGCGCGAACGCAGCCTCGAGCAGGCCAAGCCCGGTCTCACGGGCCAACCCGCACGATGATTTCCGTTCCGGCCGCCATCATTAGCGGGAAACCACTCCCCAGCTTTTCGGCTCACAGCTCTCTCGTTCTGACAAAACATGCTTAATACAAAGTCCGCACGAACCTACAGCGATTAGCGTATGGAAGTTCCCTTGCCGGAAGCCCAGACTGCGAAGGTTGTATTTGGGTTCAAAAATCCCGAAAGCGCGGTGAAAAAGCAAATATGACGGCCCCCTACCAGATTTTCCGGAAGCTCCCCGATAACAAGTTTGTTTGGATCGAAAACATTGACGAACTTCAGGAAGCTCGTGGACGCCTCGACTTCCTAAGCACTATTTCTGACGCCGACTACATTCTCTTCGACCCGCGCGAGCGATCCGTCGTAACCCAACCCGCCAAATCCGCCTAACGTTAGCCCAGCGCTGTTGCTCCATCGGCCGGTAGAATCTTCGTGCGTGGTGCCCTTTTATCCTGACTGCCTTGGGGAAGGGTAGCGACGACACGGACGGTGATAGCTGGAGAATCTTTGTGGGTCGTGGCCTTAGCCGCGACATAAGGCCCTGCAAGGTCAATCGGCTTTAGCCGCTGGAGTTCCATGCTGAAGGTCCGTGTCCTCGCCGATTACCTAGGCGCTTCCTGATCCGCGTCATACACATACTGGATATAGACCTGCGGTCCCGACTTTGCCCCACCATACGCAATCGCATCCATCCGCACCGTTTCGTAAAGCTGCTGCCCATTAGGAGCCAGATCGAAAGTCCGCGAAAATTTGCCGCCCCGCGGAGTTTTCTCGTCCGTCACTAAGCTTCGTCCATCCCACTTCGCCGCAATCTCCTGATACGTATCGTCTTTCGATTTCGCTATCTTTCGCCCGTCGGTAAACAAGGCAAACTTGCGGGTTCTGTCGTCCGTCAAATCCACCTCTACGCCTTTCGTATCTTTTTGCACGATGCTTAGCGTCTCCGGCGGATCGGTCAGATCCCGCATCGTCCCAGGATCCATGTCGCTTGGCTGGTTCGGGCCACCGCGCCGCGCCCCGCCCCCATTTCCGCCTCCGCCCTGTCCTGGATAAGGATTTCCGCCCCCCTGGCCCGGATAAGGACTTCCGCCGCCTCCCATGCGCGGGTTGCCCCCGTTTCCCCCATTGCCGCCGTTTCCTTGGTTCTTCGACTGCGCTTGCTGCACCTTCTTGCGCCCATCGTCGCTGTCGTCCGTATTCAGCTTCCATGCTCCCGCGATGCTCGTTCGAGGCGGAATCGGCTTGGTGCCAGCCGCTTCCGACGAACGCGTCGGCGCCGCCGGCTCCAGCGGTTCCAACTGCGGCGGCGGTGCAGGCAAAGGCCCCGGCGTCTCCTGCGCCCTCAACAATCCCGGCGCAGCCGCCGCAAAGAAGCAAACCAAACCCACCACCAGCCTCACTCTGCTTTTCATAATCGTCCTCGTCGCACACATCATCGTGCCGTATTTTTTCGATGCTGAAAATCCCCGGCAAGATGCAAGCCTAGCGGTTGTTTGGGTCTGGTCCCGATTAATGCGTTTACCGGGCACTGGAGCAGGACTGTTAGTGCAATAGGCGTGTCGCTCTGGACAAACGGGTAAGCGATCTACTCCTCGCGCAGCGCCTTCAGCGGATCGATCTGAGCGGATCTGCGCGCAGGTATGTAACACGCCAGCATCGCCACCGCCGCCAGCAGCACTGGTGCGCCGACGAGCAAGCGCGGATCGTTCGTGCCAATTCTAAACGCATCCACAAAAATGCTTGTGAGCGATGAAAGTATTTTTACCAGCGAAATTGCGCCCAAAAATCCCAGGACCGTTCCGACGCCTACCAGCGC
>Ga0209530_1000591_pt1 | contig 23538 bp, 22 predicted proteins | sample BlaSpr_A8_Ref_O1_FD_187987 | JGI IMG/M metagenome (GOLD analysis project Ga0209530, IMG submission 187987) | Forest soil microbial communities from Thunder Bay, Ontario, Canada - Black Spruce, Ontario site 2_A8_Ref_O1 (SPAdes) (version 2) | ecosystem: Environmental > Terrestrial > Soil > Boreal...
GGTCGCGATCTGGACCGCGATGGACTCCGAGACGATGTCCTGCTCGGCGAGGGCATCAGCGAGGAGGGGATGCTGGCGGTACAGGCTGCCCAGCTTCGCTACCTGGCTGGCCTTCCCGGTCTTGACCCGGGTGCGGTGGACCAGGAACGACGTCGCGGTACGGTACCCGTAATCGTGGTGCAGGTGCTGGTCGCTGAGGACGGTAACGGCCTTGCCGCGGACGACGGCCTGCCCGGCGTCGATGTGCTCCATGACGGTGAGCAGTTCCGCGATGGACTCGCCGGGCAGCTGGGTCATGTCCACGCCGGCCAGGTACTTGATCGCGGACTTCACTGACCCCAGCGCCTGACGCACGCTCCCGGGCTCCGGCTCCTGCTTCCCGGACCCCGGCTCCCCCGCGGCTGCTGCTGTTGTCTCCATATTGCCAATCACCCCCCTTCCTAATGAGCGGGCCTGCTGCGTTCCTCTTCTCTGGCGGCCCTCGGCGTTCCTGGCCTGTCCGTTGTCGGTGCTGCGCCGCCGGCGGCATCCGGTGTTGGTCGGGATGCTCTGGAATCGAATTCTCTTTCATTCTAACAGCCTGTCCGGCGTCCGTCAACGTGTTCGAGTTTACGGATATACTGGGACATTCTGGCGCACTAGCTGGTAGGCGTGACTATTCGCTGGACGGCTCAGCGGGGCGTTCTGAAATAAAAGATCTAAATTATGGTGGCGGGGTCTCGTGCGGGGAGAGGTCGCGTGGCCTGCGGCGCTGCCGCCTTATACGGTCCCAGCGCCGGCTCGCGCGCCGCTCGTCCTCGACTTCGGGCTCTGGCTCTGGGCTCTGGGGCCGCGATGAACAGTCGGCACTGCACCTGGCTGGCGCGATCGGCCGGGGCGGCCCTCCAGGTGTTCTACCTGCCGTGGACTAGGACGTCCAGGTCGCCCGGATCTCGCACCGCCAGGCGGCGGCACCACACATCGGGCGTTCCCGATGAGCGTGGCTGACGCAGACCGATGGCGGAAGCAGTTCCAGGTACCTGACGCCGCCGAAAACGTCCTGTCTAGTACATAGGGCCGGGCCGGTCAGCTGCTGGTTATGCCCCAGCGGGTGCGGATGCCTCGGTCAGCCGCGCCGAAGGCCGAATCGACCAGGACACCGAGGATCAGGATCACGATGATGATCGCCGTTGCGTCGGCGAAGTCGAGCTGGTCCTGGTCCGTGTTAAGCAGGACACCGATCGATGGCATGTTGGGCACCTGCACGAGCAGCTCGCCGAACAGCAGGCTGCGCCAGGCGAAGGCCCAGCCCTGCTTGAGGCCGGCGATGAAGGCCGGCAGCGAGGCCGGCATGATCAGGTGCCGGTACAGGGACAGCCCGCGCAGCCCCATCGTCTTGGCCGCTCGCAGCAGCAGCGGCGGGGTGTAGTCCACGCCGGTGATCAGGCCGTTGGCGACCGACGGCCAGGAGCCCATCACGATGACGAACAAGATGGCCTGGGTGGTGAGGCCGAACAGGATGATCGCGAACGGGAACCAGGCGGCGGAGGGCATCGTCTGCAGGCCGGTGATGATCGAGCCGACGGCGGCGCGTAGCGGCTTGATCCGCGATACCAGCGCCCCGACGATCGCGCCGAACAGCACCGACAGCGCGAAGCCGATGACCGCGCGCTGCATCGTGGTGCCGATGGCCTGCCAGAGTGCCAGGTGCTGCATCTGGTCCCAGAGGCTGGAGAATGTCGCTCCCGGGCCAGCGAAAACGAACTTCTTCCAGCCGGTGATATGCACCAGCTGCCATATGAGGATCACGATCCCGATGGCCAGCAGCTTGGGCCATACCGCCGACCACGCGCGGCCGGCCACGCGCCGGCCACGGCCCTGCCGGCCACGCTGGGGTGACAGCTCCAGTGCGTCCAGCCCCGCCAGCACAGCGGCCCCCGCCAGCACAGCGGCGTTAGTCTCCAGGGCTTCCAGCTCGGCCCGTACGCCGTCAGGCTCCATGACGGGTCATCTCCTCGCGCAGCCGGTCAGTTATCTTGCCGGCGAGCTCAGCTACCGGTACGGAGTCGATCCTCCTGGGCCGCTCTATATCGACGGCGAACTCGTCGATTACCCGGCCCGGACGGCTGCTCAGCACCACCACCCGGTCCCCGAGGCGTACCGCCTCCCGCACGTTGTGCGTGACGAACAGCACGGTCAGGGCGCGCTCCGCGCAGATCCGGTCCAGCTCCTCGTGCAGCACGTCGCGGGTCATCGCGTCGAGCGCGCCGAACGGCTCGTCCATCAGCAGCACATCCGCGTCCTGAGCCAGCGCGCGGGCCAGCGCCACCCGCTGCCGCATGCCGCCGGACAGCTCGTGCGGTCGCTTGCCGCCGAACCCGCCGAGGTGGACGACCTCAAGGAGCTCGGCGGCACGCTGCCGTCGTTCTGCTTTGCCCGCGCCACGGGCCCGGAGTGCGAGCTCGACATTGGCCGCCGCGGTGAGCCATGGGAACAGCGCGGGCTCCTGGAACATGAACGCCGTTCGCCCGCCGACCGACACCTGCCCCGCGGTCGGCTGGTCCAGCCCGGCGACCAGCGACAGCAGGGTGCTCTTGCCGCAGCCGGACGCCCCGATCAGGCAGGTGAACTCCCCCGGCGCGATTTCCAGCGACACCTGGTCCAGTGCGAGGACGGCCGCGCCGCCCTTGCCGTACACCTTCGATACGCCGTCCAGCAGGACCGACGCGTGCGCCTGGGTCACTGTCACGCTCATGAGGATCTACCTGCCTGCCCGTTCAGGAACTGACTTGTGCTTCACCGGCTGCTGCCAGCGCCGTGTTGAGCGGCGTCAGGTCGAAAATGCCGGTCAGGCTGGCCGACTTGAGCAGTCCCAGCGAGGTGGCCTGCTGTGCGTCGGCGGTAAACGATGCCGTGTCCGGGTCATCGGTAAACGTGATCTCCTTGAACGACGCCGCGAGGACGCTGGCCTTGAGCGGCTTGCCGGTCAGGGAAGTCAGTTCCGCGTTGACATCCGCCTCGGCGGCGGCGGTGTTGCTCTTGATGAAGTCGTTGGCCTGGATCTGTGCCTTCAGCAGGTCGGCGACGACGGCGGGGTGCGCGGCGAGGAAGCTCTGCGTCACGATCATCACCGTGGTAACGCCCGGCTCGCTGAGCAGCACGTGGCCGCCGTCGCTGACCATCTCGACGTCATACGGCGCCGGCTCGGAACCGCCGGCGATCTGGCCGGACTTGAACTCGAGGACGGCGGCCGAGTTGGGGGTCGTCGGCTTGATGTATACGTCCCCGCCACCGGTCGTTGTGGTCTTCAGCCCGTTCTGCTGCAGCCAGTAGCGCAGTGCCACGTCCTGGGTGTTGCCCAGAGACGGTGTCGCGAGCGACTGGCCCTTGAGCTGGGACGCGCTGGTGATGCCCGCCTTGACGATGATCGACGCGCCGCCCGTCGCCGCGCCCGAGATGATCTTGATGGCCGTGCCGTTGGACTTCTGGAAGGCCGAGATCGCGGGGTTCGGGCCGACATAGGCGACGTCAAGCTGGCCGGCCAGCAGCGCCGTCGCCTCCTCGGTTCCGGTGCTGAACGGTGTCGTCTGCAGCGTGCCGGCGCTGCCGAGCGCCTTGGTGAAGAAGCCCTCCTTGATGCCGACAAGGGCCGAGGCATGCGTGACGTTCTCGAGGAATCCGAGCCGGACGGTCACTGGTGCCGCTGCCGGGGCGGAGGTGGTCCCCTGGGAGGACGCGGACGGAGTCCCGCCAGCCGCCGTCCCCCCTGTCGAAGCAGCGGAAGAGCAGCCAGCTAGCAGCAAGGCGCCGCCAGCAACGGCGGCGGCGAGAATACGTCGCATCTAACACCTAATCTCTATCGTTTTAATAGGGAACTAGGTATAGACTATACACCGAACCGGCATGCTAGGAAATGCCTGGTTCAGGTCGGCGTGCCCGCGCATGGGTCGCGCAGGGTCTGGGTCGCGCAGGGCCAGAGTGCCCGGCCGGGATCAGCTGTCGTCGCTGGAGTCCTGGAGGGTCATGCCCTCAACCGACGAGAACGCACCCAGGCACTTTGACAGGTTAGCGATCTGAGCGTTCGAGGCCTTGCTGACGGTGTACGTCAGCTCCTCGAGCGCGTACGGGTACTTCTTAAGATCCGGCACCGCCTGCGCGGCTACCCCCGGTGGCTTGGCGCACGCAGCGCGGACGGCCAGGCGCTCCGCGGTGGAGGTGCCAGGCTTGAACGACACGATGGCCTGCTGCTGCCCGAGCGAGGCGTCGAACTCCGCGCAGCCGCCCAGCAGGACGGGAGCCGCGAGCACCGCCGCAGCGAGAACTACGCGATGTAGGACTAGCATGTCTGACAGCCTAACGGGCGCCCAGGACGAGTACGGTATCGGCAGGGCACCTACCGGGAGGAAGCGCGTGGCGGGACGGATTGAAGATTATGCCATAGTCGGCGACATGCAGTCGGCCGCGCTTATCTGCCGGGACGGCTCGGTGGACTGGCTGTGCCTGCCGCGGTTCGACTCGGCGGCCTGCTTCGCTGCCCTGCTTGGCACCGAGGAGCACGGCAGCTGGCGGATCGCCCCGGCCGGAGCCGCGACCCCGGAACGCAGATACGCGGGCGACACCCTGATCCTGGAGACCGACTGGGAAACGGCCGACGGCGCGGTAAGGGTGACCGATTTCATGCCGCCCCGTCAGAACGACGATCCGCCGGTGCTGATCCGCATCGTCGAGGGCCTGCGCGGCACCGTCAGCATGGATGTGACGCTGCGCGTGCGCTTCGGCTACGGCGCGGTCGTGCCGTGGACGTACCGCGTGGACGGCGGGATCCGATCGATCGCGGGACCGGACTCGATCTGCGTGCACACTCCGGTGGAGCTCACCGGACGGGACCTGAACCACCGGGCGAGTTTCGACGTCTCGGCCGGCGACCGCGTCCCGTTCGTGCTGACCTACCAGCCTTCCCATAAGGACCAGCCCGCTCAGACCGATGCTTTCGAGTCCCTGAAGGAGACCACCAGGTTCTGGCAGGAGTGGGTGGCGAAGTGCACCTATCACGGGCGTTACCGGGACGCCGTGATCCGCTCGCTGATCACCCTCAAGGCGCTCACGTACCAGCCCACTGGCGGGATCGTGGCCGCCGCCACCACCTCGCTGCCCGAGGACATCGGCGGCGTGCGCAACTGGGACTACCGGTACTGCTGGCTGCGGGACGCCACCATAACCCTGGAAGCACTGCTGCGGACCGGCTACACAGACGAGGCGATGGCCTGGCGGCTATGGCTGAGCCGCGCGATCGCCGGCGACCCGGCCGACGTACAGATCATGTACGGCGTCGCGGGCGAGCGGCGGCTGGCCGAGTGGGAGGCGGACTGGCTGCCCGGCTACGAGGACTCCGCGCCGGTACGGATCGGGAACGCGGCAGCCGGGCAGCTCCAGCTCGACGTGTACGGCGAGGTCGTCGACGCGCTGCAGCTCAGCTGCAGGTCCGGGCTGCATGATGACCGGCACACCTGGGCGCTGCAGCGGGCGCTGCTCAGCTTCCTTGAGGAGCACTGGGCCGAGCCTGACGACGGCCTGTGGGAAGTCCGCGGCCCGCGCCGGCACTTCGTGCACTCTAAGGTCATGGCCTGGGTTGCCTTCGACCGGGCGGCGACCTACGCCGAGAACAGGATGAACCAGCCGGAGATCGCGGTCCGCTGGCGCGGCATCAGGGACCAGATCCACCGCGAGGTCTGCGAGAAGGGCTACGACAGCACGCGCGGCGCGTTCATGCAGTACTACGGCGCCGCCGAGCTTGACGCCTCGGTGCTGCTCATCTCGGATGTGGGCTTCCTGCCCGCCGACGACCCGCGGGTCATCTCCACCGTCGAGGCGCTGCAGCGGGACCTGATGAAGGACGGCTTCATGCGCCGGTACCAGCTGCCGCCGGGCGGCACCTCCGCGGTGGACGGGCTGGCGGGCTCCGAGGGCGCGTTCCTTGCCTGCAGCTTCTGGCTGGCTAACGCGCTGGACCTCGCGGGCCAGTCCGACGAAGCCGCGCAGGTGTTCGAGCATTTGCTGTCGCTGCGCAACGATGTTGGCCTGCTCAGCGAGGAGTACGACCCGCGGTACGGCAGGCTGGTAGGAAACATGCCGCAGGCGTTCAGCCACGTACCGCTCGTGCAGACCGCACTGAACCTCAGCAGCCATGCCGAAGAACACCGTCGCGGCACGGACGAGCGGCGCATCGTGCCAGGATAGGCAAAGGATGCCAGCAGCCCGTCACCTTCTCATCGTCAATTCCCGCAACGTGCACCAGCCGGTGTTCGTCATCGGCGCCCCGCACTCGGGCGCGGACATCATCGGCCGGGTGCTGAAGGCTGCCCCGGGGTTCCATGTGACCGTCGGCCAGCCAAGCGTCCTGCGGGTTGTCTACGCGTTTGCCCGGCGGCCTTCCATGCACCAGGGGCGGTCAGAGGCGGCGGCCTCGGTGCTGCGGGACTCGTTCGCGCAGGGCTGGCAGGTCAGCTCGTCCAGCTGCCTGGACTGCACCCGCGACTGCCGCGCCGCAGCCGGCCTCGGCAACGGCCAGGTCGGGCCGTGCGTGGACCAGCGCAAGCTGGAGCGGTACGGCGACGCCAGCCCCGACCTGCTCTACTGCGCGGACACGCTGACCACCGCGTTCACCGACGCCCGGATCATCCAGGTGGTCAGGGACGGCCGGGACGCCGCGGCCGCGATGGTGGCCGACCCGAACATCATGGCCTGGTTCCGGCCGAGCTTCGAGAACACCGACACCGAGTTCCCCAACCCGTTCTTCGGCATCGACACCGCCGAGGACCTGGACATCTGGCCATCCCTCTCCCCCGCCGCCAAATGCGCGATGCGCTGGCGCTGGTCGGTGCGGCTGGCCGCCCGGCTGCACCGGGAGATGCCCGACGGCCACCTCAAGACGGTCCGGTACGAGCGCCTGCTCAAGCAGCCGAGGGCCGCGGTGGCCGAGCTGTCCGAGTTCACCGGCGTCAAGCTGCCGCACACGCTGGTCCCCGTCCGCAAGCCCGCCCCCAGCAGCCTGCTGGGCTCCGACCAGCTCGCCGACATCCAGAAGGTCGCCGGCGAGGAACTCCGCCGCCTCGGCTACAGCTGAGCTTGGGTGGCCCGGCGAGGTCAGGGGACCAGGGAGGCGAGGTCCGGGGACCAGGGAACTGTCAGGGGGTCTCCCAGGTGCCACGCGGCCGGAGAATCGTTACCGTCATCCTTGACGCAAGCCCTGGGAGGCCGCGATGAGTACGACCGAGGACCGCAGCAGCGAAGCGAGTGAGACGACGGGCGCCGGGAGGGCGGACGCCAAGCTCGAGGTAGTCGTCATTCCGGTCTCGGACGTCGACCGCGCGAAAGAGTTCTACCGCAGGCTCGGGTGGAGGCTCGACGCCGACCGCGCCGGCGAAGAGTTCCGCCTCATCCAGTTCACCCCACCTGGCTCCGGCTGCTCGGTCCAATTCGGCAGGGATCTCACCTCGGCCGAGCCCGGTTCTGCCCAGGGCATGCTCCTGACCGTCTCTGACATCGAGGCCGCGCGCGACGAGCTGGCCAGAAGTGGTGTCGAGATCAGCGAGGTGTTCCATTGCGCAACCGGAACCATGTGCAGGTTCCGGGACGGCGAAGGCGTGTTCGAGCGCGTCAGCGGGTCCGCTCTCGATCGTGCTAGCTACAGCTCCTTCGCCTCGTTCAGCGACCCGGACGGCAACAGCTGGCTGTTCCAGGAAGTCACCACCCGGCTACCCGGGCGCGTCGACCCTGCCGCGACCTCGTTCGGCTCCGCCAGCGACCTGGCAAACGCGATGCGCCGCGCCGAAGCCGCCCACGGTGAGCATGAGAAGCGCATCGGCGCGCCCGACCCGAACTGGCCTGACTGGTACGCGGAGTACATGCTGGCGGAGAAGGCCGGGACGGAGCTGCCGACGTGAGCGACTACGACGGAGCGGTCGCACTGCCCTTCTGAGGCCTGCTCAGGTCCGCGCGACTGGGCCGCCCGCCTCGGCGGAATCGATCAGCTAGGTCTCGGTGTTCAGTGCCTTGTGTGGGTTCGGGCCCAGCCGATCTGTTGTTCCGACGATGAGGAGTAGTCATGACCACTGCGTACGACTTTGCGGAGACCGCCGTAGACGGCAACACGATTCCGCTGCAGGACTATGCGGGCAAGGTGCTGCTCATCGTGAACGTTGCGAGTAAATGCGGTCTTACGCCGCAGTACGAGGGCCTGGAGTCGCTGTACCGCGATCAGAAGGATCGCGGCCTTGAAGTCCTCGGATTCCCCTGCAACCAGTTCAAGGAGCAAGAACCAGGTAGCAACGAGGAGATCCAGGATTTCTGCAAGTCCACCTATGACGTGACCTTCCCGGTATTCGCCAAGATCGAGGTCAACGGCCCGGACGCCGACCCGCTGTACCAGTGGCTGCGCGCCGAGGCCCCCGGCGACTTCGGTCCGCAGTACGGCGGCTTCTACGAAGCCATCTCGAAGATCCGGCCGGACGCGGAAGGCACCGACGAGGTCAAGTGGAACTTCACCAAGTTCCTGATCGGCCGGGACGGCACGGTCATCAAGCGCTACGAGCCGCCGGTGCTGCCGGCCGACATCAAGGCAGATCTCGAGAGCTACCTCTAGCCCGGGCTAGGCCCGGACGCTGCCTTGAGAGGAGGAACTAGTGATGCGTGTCCCGTTGTCGATTCTCGACTTGGCTCCGATCGCGCGGGGCCAGACCGCCAGTGACAGTTTCGCGAACAGCGTGGCGCTAGCCCAGCGGGCCGAGGAGCTGGGGTACCTGCGGGTCTGGTACGCCGAGCACCACAACATGGCCAGTATCGCCTCTTCGGCCACCAGCGTGCTGATCGCGCACATCGGTGCGCAGACTCAGACGATCAGGCTAGGCGCGGGCGGAGTGATGCTGCCCAACCACGCCCCGCTGCTGATCGCGGAGCAGTTCGGCACCCTGGCCGCGATGTATCCAGGACGGATCGACCTCGGCCTGGGCCGGGCGCCTGGGTCGGATCAGAACACGATGTACGCGCTGCGCCGCGACCCGAGATCGGCCGATACCTTCCCGCAAGACATCGTGGAACTGCAGGGCTATCTCACTGGCAACACCCGGGTCCCAGGCGTCGACGCGATCCCCGGCAAGGGCTCCGATGTCCCGCTGTACATCCTGGGTTCGTCGCTGTTCGGGGCGAAGCTGGCCGCCGCGCTCGGCCTGCCCTATGCGTTCGCCTCGCACTTCGCGCCGGCAGCGCTCGAAGCCGCCCTTGACGTCTACCGACGTGAGTTCCGGCCGTCTGAGCAGCTGGAAAGGCCGTACACGATCGCGGGCGTCAACGTGATCGCTGCCGACACGGAGAGCACCGCCCGGGAGCTGCTTCAGGGAATCCGGCGACTGCGGGCCATCAGCCTGTACGGGCGCGGGAACCGAGGGCAGAACGCAGAGAACCTGACGGACGAGCAGGCCGACCAGCTGCTGGCCGCTGGCCTCGGCGACCAGGTGGATCAGATGCTCACGTACTTGGCGATCGGTACACCGGCCCAGGTGAGTGACTACCTCGACACCTTCATCCGGCATACCGAGGCCGATGAGGTCATCGTCGCCCACCAGGCACCGACCATCGAGGGCCGGCTGCGGTCGGTCACGCTGCTTGCCGAAGCCATGCAGGCCGTCCCCGCGTGATCTCTGCTTGGCCGGGGCGAACAGCGAAGAACGCCACCGCCTCGGCTACGCCTGACGCCCAGGCCTGACGATGCCGTTTTCATAGGCGAAGACGGCGATCTGCACCCGGTCGCGCAGGCCGAGCCTGGCGAGGATGCGGGTGATGTGGCTCTTGATGGTTGCCTCGCTGAGGTAGAGCCTGGCCGCGAGTTCGGCGTTCGACAGTCCTGCCGCGATAAGCCGCACCACCTCGAGTTCCCGCTCGCTCAGGCCGCCTGCGGCACTGCCGACTGGGGTGCCGGGTTCCGGGCCACGACAGTAGTCCTCGATCAGGCGGCGCGTGATGGCCGGGGCGAGCAGCGTCTCGCCGGCGCAGACCGCGCGGATGGCGCCGGTCAGCTGCTCGCGGGTGGCGTCCTTGAGGAGGAAGCCGCTGGCTCCGGCTTTCATGGCGTGGTAGACGTACTCGTCGAGGTTGAAGGTCGTCAGCATGAGGACCCTGGCCCTGCTGCCGCCCTGGGCGAGCTGGGCGGTCGCCTGGATCCCGTCGAGTCCGGGCATGCGAACGTCCATCAGGATGACGTCCGGGTCCAGGCGGCGCGCCTGTGCCAGTGCCTGGCTGCCGTCGCCGGCCTCACCGGCGACGCGGAGATCTGGTTCAGCCTCCAGCAGCATCCGCAGGCCCTTGCGGATCAGGTCCTGGTCGTCGGCGATCAGAACGCTGATCATGGCGGCTCGCCGGCCGGCAGCCAGGCACTTACGGTGAACCCGCGACCGGGACGCGGCCCGGCTCGCAGCTCACCGCCGAACAATGCGACCCGTTCGCGCATGCCTGTCAGTCCCTGGCCGCCGGACAGTGCCGAGGGTGCCGGGTTTCCTGGGCCGTCGTCGGTGACCTCGATGGTCACCGCGATGTCCGTGCAGTCGACCGTCACCTCGGCGCGGGCCGGGCCGGCGTGCTTGAGCACGTTGGTCAGGCACTCCTGGACGATGCGGTAGGCGGACACGTTCACGGCCGACGGTAGCGCCTCGTGGTCACCGTCGATGGACAGGCGGACCTCCAGGCCCGCGGCGCGAAGGCTCCCAGCCAGTGCCAGCAGCTCGCCGATGCCCGGCTGCGGGGCGCGGCCGCTCTCCTCATCCGGGTCGCGAAGCACGCCGAACAGCCGGCGGGTTTCGGTCAGGGCCTGTCGTCCGCTGTGCTCGATTTCCTCCAGGGTCTGGAGGTCCGCCCCGCCCGAGGCCCGCGCCCCGGCGGCGTGCAGCACGACCACGCTGAGATGGTGGGCGATGATGTCGTGCAGTTCTCTGGCGATCCGTGCCCGTTCAAGCGCCGCGGCCTGCTCGGCCTGACGCTGCAACTCCGCGCTCCGCGCGGCCAGCGAGGCGGCCTGCCTGCGGGCGCGGACGAGAACGCCAGCTAGCAAGAACGCCGCGAGCTGAAACAACGACAATGCCACGCCCGCTCCGCCGTCATCCGAATGGAAGGCTAGCCCCAGCCCGCCGTGGTGGCTGATCTCGTCAACGACCGGAACGGCGAGGATCAGGCCAGCGGCCGCGCGACGCAAGCTGGCGTGCGCGCCTAGTGAGTAGGCAGCGGCGAACAGCACGAACGTGAAGGATGCGGGTGTTCTGGGGTCCGGGCCAAACCTAAGGTCTAGCGATTCGGTGTACCGGCCTAGGGCGAGGAAGGACTGCAGCGCAAGAGCCGCCCAGATCGCTGTCCACATCAGCAGCGGCGCACGGCGGCGCAGCACCAGCGGCACGCCCATGAGCAGGGGCAGCAGTGCCAGCAGCCACGAAGGCCCGGCGATCGGGGTGGCGCCGATCAAGCCGGGCGGCCACTCCACGGCGACGGCGAGCAGCCCCGCCGCGACGATACCCAGCACGGCATCCACGATCACGCCGGGGTCACCGCCCGCCAAGCGCCGAACTGCCTGCATGCCCTCGACGGTATCCCCTGGCCAGGGGATGCGCATCATACGCAAGTCGACCCGGATTCAGACTTGCGGATGAACCGGTTCGTACCCAGGGCCGCAGACAGCCGGGTCGGCGCCCAGGGACAGTAGGCGGCGGACACACCCGATTTCTGGATGGAGGAGATCGATGAACGTCATCGAGGCCAGCGCCCTGGGGAAGCGCTATCGGGGTACCTGGGCGCTGCGCGAGTGCACGCTGGCAATCCCCGCCGGGCGAGTGACAGCGCTGGTCGGGCCGAACGGAGCCGGCAAGAGCACGCTACTGAACCTGGCGGTAGGCCTGTCGACGCCGTCGGCGGGCGCAGTCACCGTACTGGGCGGCCGCCGGGCGGGATCACCGGCCGCGCTTGACGGGATCGCGTTCGTGGCCCAGGACACGCCGCTGTACCGGACCCTGTCGGTCGCGGACATGATCTACATCGCCCGCAGCCTGAACCGGCGCTTCGACCAGCCCTACGCGAAAGCCCGGCTGGACGATCTCGGCATCCCGCTGAAGCGGAAGGCGGGGAAGCTGTCCGGCGGCCAGCAGGCACAGCTGGCGCTGACCCTGGCGCTGGCCCGCCGGCCGCGGCTGCTGGTGCTGGACGAGCCGGTGGCGATGCTCGACCCGGTCGCCAGGCACGACTTCATGGCCACCGTACTGGCGGCGGCGTCCGCCGACGGGGTGTCGGTGCTGCTGTCCTCGCACGTGCTCACCGAACTGGAACGTGTTGCCGGCTACCTCATCCTGCTGGCGCGGGGCCGGGTACAGCTGGCGGGCGAGGTCGGTGACCTGCTCGCCGCCCACGGCCGGGCAAGCCTGGAGGAACTCGCCATGGCCTACCTGCGCGAGACCACCCCGGAGGTGACCCGATGACCGCGCAGACCGTGCCAGCCCGCCCGGACGAGGACGACGCCAGCCTGCGGGCGGTGCCGTGGCGGCGGATGGCCGGGGTCACCTGGCGGCAGCACCGGATCGCACTGGCCGGCACGGCCGTGCTGCTTGGCGCGCTGGCAGTGTGGCTGTGGAGGATCGGCGCATCGCTGCACAACGCCTACGCAGCCGCGGTCGCCTGCCACCCGGCAAGCTCGGCCGCCTGCCAGAACCTGGTCAACAATTTCAACGTCAGCGCCACGAACCACGCCATGGGGAGCAAGGGCGCAGGAGGCATCCTCCTCCAGGTGCTGCCCGTGCTGATCGGAGCATTCGCCGGGGCGCCAGTGCTGGCCAGGGAACTGGAGACCGGCACCTTCCGGTACGCCTGGACCCAGGGCTTCGGCCGGTGGCGCTGGGCGCTGGCCAAGCTGGTACTGCTCGCGGTCGTGCTGGCCGCCGCGACCGCCGCGTTCGGCGCGCTGGTGTCCTGGTATTACCAGCCGGAGTTCGACACCGGCCACCAGGCTCTTGGGCTTTATCAGAATTCCCCGCTGGTTACCCTGTTCAGCCTGCGCGAGGTCACGTTCCCCGCCTGGACGCTGGCCGCCTTCACGATGGGTGCCCTGGCTGGCATGCTCATCCGCAGGGTCCTCCCTGCCATCGTCGCCACCCTGGCCGTCTACACCGGGCTCGCCTTCGCCGCCGGCAGTTTTCTGCGCGAGCACTACCTGACGCCGCTGGCCACCACCAGCAGCAACTTCAACCTGCCAGGCGCCGGCACCGCGTGGACCATCAGCCAGTGGTCGACCAAGGGCGGCAGGGTCGCCTTCGCCGGCGGCTATCCCCCGATGAGCCTTGTCAACCAGTTCTGCTCTTCCCTTTCACCAGGGAAGCAGGGTCCAGGGGATCCGTTCGCGCAATGCCTGGCTCAGCACGGCTACACGCAGTGGACCAGCTACCAGCCGGCCAGCCGGTTCTGGCCCTTCCAGTGGATCGAGGGCGGCTGGCTGCTCGCGCTGTCAGCGCTGCTCATCGCCATAACCGTTGTTCTCGTCCACCGTCGCGCCACCTGACGCCAGTCCGAGTGCTCCCCTTAGCACAGCTCCGAGCCTGGCGGACAACTCGCCCTGATGTCATGCTGAGAGCATGACGTGGGGCGGGATCATGCTGTCGCTGGCGCTCGTCGCGGCAAGCGCGACCGGTGCCAGTCCAGCGACCTCTGCAGCCAGCAGCACATGTGCGGGCACGGCCATTTCTGCACCGCGGTCATGGCTGGCAGGTGCGGCTGATACAGCGACCGATGTGCAGCCTAACGGGAACACGCTGGTGGTGGTGTCCGCCGGATTCCCGACCACCAGCTACGCCATTGCGGACGAATTCACGCCGACCTGCACCCCCGACCGCTCCTTCGGCAATGACGGTACTGAGCATCTGACATTCGGCGGTCAGGCGTTCACGATTTCCGCCGTCATCCCGGCACCAGGCGGCAAGACAATTCTGGCCGGCAGTACGGCCAAGGGATGGCTGATCGCGCGCGTCGATGCCGGCGGACGCCTGGACCCGACCTTCGGGCGGGGCGGCTCGACGGTGCTGCCCTGGCCCGGCAGCGTGTCCGCGATCACGCAGACTTCATCAGGCAACATCGTCCTCGGCGCAACGGCGGGCGGCGGCTGCTGCGTCAGGGAATGGGTCGGCGAGCTGAACTCCAGCGGCGCATTGATACGCAGCTTCGGCGACGGCGGCCGGACAGCCATCCCGGTATACCTGGACGATTCTGGTATCGGCCGCGTCTGGGCCGCACCGGACGGGGAAATCCTCGCGCTCAGCGGGGGCGGGAACATGGGCTGCTGGGACACATACGTATCCGCGCTTACCAGCCAAGGCAGGCCAGTACCCGGATTCCAGTCGAACTTCAACGCGGCCATGCAGCGGGCCATACCCTCACAGGTTCTCGTCGCCGACGCAATCATCAGGCCAGGCAGTTTCCTCCTTGTCGGCACCGATCAGGACACCTGCGTGTCGTCCGTCCCCAGCCGCACTGCTCAGGGCCGCATCATGACCTTTCAGCTCAACGGAAAGCTGACCGGCACGACAACCTTCGCCTCACCCATGGCCCAACCCGCCTGGGCCTTGCCGCGCAGCAACGGCGGGTTCGTGCTGGTGACCAGCGCACCGGCCGCTGAGGCCAGCCCTCACGCCAGGGCAAGCCTGACCGTGCTGACCTTCTCCGCTACCGGCAGCAAGCAGGGCAGTACCGTCATCCAGCTGCCGTACGCCAGCCTGGCATACCCAGCCGGGGCCATACCGGTCACGATCGCGACCAACGGCCGGGTGACTTCCCTGGTCACCAGTAACGCCACCGGAACGGCACTCCGCCTTACCCAGCTTCCCTACTGAGCGCAAAGAAGAGAAACCCGGCGGGCTCCGTCCGGCCGACGGCTATTGCCCCCAGCGCCGGCGGGCGGTGATCCGGGGGTAGGTGCTGCCGTGTATCTGGTCCAGGATGGCGGTCGAGGTGATGAAGTCGTGCGGGAATCCCAGATCAATGCGGCTGGCCTTATCGAGGCGTTCGAGGTGCCCGTCGGTGAGCTCGATGTCGAGGCATCGGAGGTTGTCCTCCAGCTGCTCGACGCGCCGGGCCCCGATGATGGGGATGACCGATCCCGGCTGATGCACGAGCCAGGCAAGCGCGACCTGCGCGGCCGTGCAGCCGATCTCATCGGCCACCGACATCACCACCTCGGCTATCGCGAGCCCGCGCTCGGTCACCTGATTGCGCGACCGGCCAGGCGCTAGTCGCCCATCGCTGCCGGCGTCGCTGTTGTACTTGCCGGTCAGGAGGCCGCTGGCCAGCGGTGACCAGGGCATGACAGTCATCTCGAAAGCCCTTGCCATCGGCAGCAGATCGCGTTCGGCATCTCGTTGCGCGAGACTGTATTCGGGTTGCAGGCCGGAGAACCCGGTCCACCCATGCTGCACCGCGATCGCGTTGGCATAGGCGACGATCCACGCGGGGGTATCGGAGATGCCGAGGTAGAGGACCTTCCCCGCGCGCACCGTGTCATCAAGCGCGCGCATGATCTCCTCGACCGGAGTAAGGAAGTCCCACGCGTGCAGCCAGTAGATGTCGACGTAGTCGGTCCGCAGCCGCCGCAGGCTCTCCTCAAGATTCCGCACCAGGCTCTTGCGGTGGTTTCCGCCGCCGTTCGGATCGTCTGGATGGAGGGTCAGGGAGTACTTGGTGCCGAGCACGAACTGGTCACGACGGCCCGCAAGGAACTCGCCGAGGAACTCCTCACTGGCTCCGTTCATATAGTTGTTGGCAGTGTCGATGAAATTTCCGCCACGCTCGGCGAAACGCTCGAACACCGCCCGGCTACTGAGTCTGTCGGCGCCCCAGGCTCGTCCCTCGCCGAACGTCATGGCGCCCAGGCATAGCGCCGATACCCGCAGCCCCGTCTGCCCGAACAGCCTCAATGGCATCAAGTGCTCACCAGTTTTGCACTTATATCTCTTCTCGCTCGGCATCCCCTCTGCGACACAGAGGAACGTAACTACCAGCCTCGCCGACGCGATGCAGATCTGCTGGCGGAAAACGGTCAGCACGTTCGGAGACGCCGGGCCGCTTCCTCGTACGCACGGCGGCTTTATGCGGAAGCCAGGGCTTCGCCTGCCCACAGCGCTGTGACCGGGACGGCGAGATCGGGCACTGGAATGACGTGGCCGGTGCGGGAGGCGCGCAGCGTGACGTGAGCGGTCAGGACGGCGTGGAGGCCGTCCTGGAGGGTGGCTGTGCGGCTGCTGCGGCCGAGCACGAGGTCGCGGAAGGCTTCGTGTTCGGCGAGCAGGGGTTCCTGCTTGGGGATGGAGTAGCGGGTGACGTTCCCTTCGGTGACGCCGCGGAAGGCGGTGAGCGCTTCCCACTGGTTAGGGACGGTTCCGTTTGCCCAGTAGGTCAGGTCCGCTGTGAGCGTGTCCGCGACTAGGCAGCCGCGGTCGCCGGTGACGATGGTGGTGCGTTCTTTCATCGGGGAGATCCAGTTGGCGTGATGGTGGGCTATCGTGCCGTCGGATAGCTGGCCGAGGGCGGCGAGCAGGTCCTCGTGGGGCCGGCCGCTGCGGTGCGCGGTGCGCGCGGCGATCGAGGTGTAGCGGGTTCCGGTGATCCAGCTCGTGAGGTCGAGGTCGTGGGTGGCCAGGTCGTGGATGACGCCCACGTCGGCCGGCCGGACCGGGAACGGGTCGGTGCGGCGGGTGGAGACGCAGAAGACGTCGCCTAGCTCGCCGGCTTCCAGCCTGGCCCGCAGGGCGATCAGGGCGGGGTTGAACCTCTCGACGTAGCCGACCGCGGCCAGGACGCCAGCTGCGCGGAAGGCCTCGGCGATGTGATGCGCGGCTGCCGGGTCTGCGGCCAGCGGCTTCTCTATCAGGGTGGGGATCCCGGCCGCTGCGAGCGTGCAGGCAAGCTGCTCATGCAGCGGGGTGGGGACGGCCAGTATCACGTAGTCCAGGCCGAGCCGGATCAGTTCCTGCGGGTCCGCGACGACAGGGTATCCGTCCGCGGCCCGGTAGCGGTCTCCTTGCGGGTCAGCGACGCCGGCCAGGTCGGCTCCGTCCAGGGTGCGCAGGATGCGGGCGTGGTGACGGCCGATTCGTCCCAGGCCGATGACGCCGGCCCGCAGCGCCCGGGTGGTCATGCGGCACGCTCCCGGCCGCCCGCGATCGCCGTGATGGCCGTGATGACCTGGTCGAGCTGAGTATCTGTCAGGGCAGGATGGACCGGCAGGGACAGGACCTGCCGGGCGGCTGTGTCCGTGGAGGGCAGCTGGTCGGCGGTGGCGTAGGCGGGACTGCGATGCAGCGGGACGGGGTAGTAGACGGCTGTGCCGATGCCGGCCCGGTGGAGATCCCCGGCGAAGGCGTCGCGGTCGCCGAGTCCGGGACGGACGCGGATGGTGTACTGGTTCCAGGCGTGGACGGCTCCGGCCGGCACGGCCGGGAGGGTCAGGCCGGGCAGGGCGGCCAGGTTCGAGGTCAGGGCGGCAGCGTTGGCGCGGCGTGCCTGGTTGGCTGCGGCCAGCCTGCGGAGCTGGCTGCGGGCGATGGCAGCGTTGACATCGCTCATCCGCGCGTTGGTGCCGGCGATCTCGTACTGATACCGGTGTTCCATGCCCTGATTCCGCAGCAGCCGCAGCCGGCGGGCCAGCTGCGGGTCTGCGGTGGCGATCAGGCCGCCTTCGATGGATTGCATGTTCTTGGTCGGGTAGAAGCTCCAGCATCCTGCTGTGCCCGCTGCGCCGGCTGGTATCCCGTTCAGGGACGCTCCGTGGGCCTGGGCAGCGTCCTCGATGAGGGCGAGCTGGCAGCGCTGTGCGATGTCGCCGAGCGGGCCGAGCGCGGCGGGGTGCCCGAACAGGTGGACGGGGATCATGGCGGCGGTGCGCGGGGTGATGGCAGCGGCAGCGGCGGCGTGGTCGATGCAGTAGCTGACGGGGCCGATGCCGAGTGCGAGCAAGGTCAGCCACAGGGCGGATGTGCCGGAGCTGACCGCGACACAGCAGCGTCCGCCGGCAGTCGCGGAGAATTCGTCTTCGAAGGCGGCGACCTCACGGCACTGGACGAGGCGGCCTGAGCGCAGGACGCGGACAGCGGCAGCGATGTCGGCCGCGTCCAGGTGCGGTGCGGCGATGGGGATTACCTGGTTCATGAGCGGTCCTTCCGGTGCGCCGCGCCGGCCGGAAGGGCGGCGGGCATCAGGGTGCGGGGACTGGTTCCCAGCCGTGCTGGAGATAGGCGGTGGTGCCGGCTTCGAGGGCGCGGGAGCAGGCGTGCAGGCGCCGGACCATGTGCGGGGCGAGCAGGTCCTCCCACTGGCGGGCGCCGGCGAACGCCCATTCGGCATGCTCGTCGCCGTCTAGGTGCAAGCGCCTGGCGGCATCGTCGTGGGTGAGGATTCCGCCGTCGAACAGGTAGTTGGCCAGGGCGGGCCGTCCGTCTGGCTGTTCCGGGACCCAGTCGACAGCCAGCAGCCTGCCCGGTGTCAGGTCGATGCCGAGTTCCTCTTTCGTCTCCCGCTGCACGCAGGCCAGGGGGTCTTCCCCTGCATCCAGCCCGCCGCCGGGGATCTCCCAGGTGTCGTCCCGGTAGGTGGGCCGCAAGAGCAGGATGCGGCCGGTGTCGTCGTGGATGATCGCGCCGGCCCCGGCGATGTGCCGGGGCAGGGACGCGTAGTAGTGGGCAGGAGGCAGCGGCGCGGGGCTCATGGGAGAGGAAACTACCCGACACGCCCCGGTGCCGGCGGCTGGTTGGCATCAGATAGCTGCTCAGGGCGGTGTTCATTGCGGCAGCGGCTCCGGGTGCTCGGTCAGCTCGCCGTTACCGCTGCTGTAGGCGCGGTGACAGGCGGGGCAGCTGAGCGCGTCGTCCAAGGTGCGGCCGCCGGACCCGCGGAGCCGCCTGCAGCCCAGCCGCGTCCTTACCGGGCACGCACGCAAGCTGCGGCAGCAGACGTGGCCGCCCGGTTTCAGGCAGCCACTGCACGCTAGGCCCTTCCGGCGCGGGACGAGCCTGCCGGGTGTGACCGCCGTGCTCGGCCCGCGCCACAGCCACTGCTAGCCGCATGGCTAGAGGTATATGCGCGGTACATCGCAAGTACACGCTAGGTACACGACGCCGGAATCGTCAGCTGCCGAGTTCTCTGCCCTGCATGCCCTCAACGGTGGAACCGGAGCTGCCCGCGCAGCTCGCGATGGCCGCGCTGCCTGGCCGCCCACGCGAGCGCGTCTGCGGTGATGGCGGGCAGCTCAGGCGGAACGGTCAGCTCACGCATGTCATCGGTACCGGCCCAGCGTGCGCTCTGTGCCTCGGCCGGTCGACCTGGCCGAGCTGTGAGGTGGCGGTGCCGCTATCTAGTGCCCGCCAAGGCCTGGGCCAGATGCGAGGTGTCGTTATGCACGACTAGGGTCCAGCGAGCCGGGATGGTACCGAGCGGTGCGCTGGCGGCCTTGTGCCAGGTGGTGAGTGAGGCGTTGGCGACTGTGAGCCTGATCGGGAGTGGCTGGCTAGCGGGGATGCCGAGGAAGAGGTGGTACGCGGATTTCACTGTTTCGTCATGGCCGACGATCAGGATCCGCCGGCCGGGGTGCGCGGCAGCCAGAGCAGTCAGAGCGCGCATGACGCGGCTCGCTGACGCGGTCCATGGCTCGCCTCCTTCGGCGAGCGGCATGTGGTGCCGCGTAGCCGGGTCACCCTGGAATGCGGCAAGGAGATCGGTCCAGGTCCTGCCTTCGGCCGCTGGGCCGTAGTCCGGCTCGCGGAGATCGTCGTGGACGCTGACCGGGAGCGTGAGTGCGCGCCCGATGATGCCGGCGGTCTCGCGTGCGCGACGGCGCGGGCTGGCGTAGATCGCGGTGACAGCCGGTTCATGATGCAGGCGCGCGGCGAGGGCCTGCGACTGGTTGCGGCCCAGGGTTGTCAGGCCGGTGCAGCTGCCCGGTCCGGCGATCGTGCCGGTTATGTTGCAGTAGGCCTGGCCGTGGCGCGCTATGAGCAGTTCGCTTGTCTCGCCTGCAGGCGGGCGTGAGGTCATGCAGGTGATTGTCGCGTGACACGGACGGCGGTGTCCCGGATACGGAGCGCATGTAGCAGTCTGGGGTCGGTGAGGTCCGGGTAGACGGCGTCGGCGTCGAGGCAGTCGCCGGGTGCCTGGATGCCGATGACGTACAGGCCCGCTGCAGCAGCGGAGGTGATGCCTTCCTGGGAGTCCTCGATTGCGGTGCAGTGCTGGGCTGCGATGCCGAGCCGGGCGCAGGCGAGCTGGTACGGGTCGGGTGCCGGCTTGGGTGCTCCGACGTCATCGATGCCGACGATGGCCCTGAACAGGTGCGCGATGCCGATCCGGGTGAGGTGGCTGCGGACGACCAGTGCTGGTGAGTTTGATGCCACCGCGAGCGGTATAGTCGCGCTGAGCGCGGTGACGAGCTGGACTGCTCCCGGGATAGGGGTGACGGGCCTGCCGAGGTTCCCGCCGACCAGCGAGGTGATCTCGGCGGCCAGCATGCCGGGCGGGCGGGGCGTGCCGAGCAGGGGGGCGAGCGCCTGCCCGAGAGCAGCTGTGCCGAGGGTGGCGAGCTGGCGCCTGGCAGCGGCCGGGATCTGGGTCTGGTACCGGGCGGCCAGGACGGCGTATGCCTGGTCTCACAGGCCGTGGGTGTCGGTGAGGACGCCGTCGCAGTCGAACACGACCGCGTCCAGCGGCGGGTGCCTGGTCATGGCTGCGCGCGGCGCGCGCTAGCGCAGGCAAGGAGCGGGAACGCGGGGTCGCAGTGGTCCAGTTCGGTGCTGGTGAGTTCCTCGGCGGCCTCGCCGAGGAGCGCGGCGAGGCAGGTGCGCAGGTTGCCGTAGCCGGTTACGCCGGCCTGGCCGGGCCATGTGACCAGCAGGTGGCGCAGGCCTGCGGGTGTGCAGCGCCACCGGTCGTTGTCTTTTCCGCTGGGGCTGATCCGGCCGAGGGCGGGGACAGTGAGGAGCAGGGTGCCGCCGGGCCGCAGCGCCTGCCAGCAGTTGGCCAGGGCGCGGGCGGGGTCAGCATGGCGGGCCAGCTACGGCAACGGCACTGCTCCTGACCATGTCCGGCGCACACGCAGCACAGGTTCTTGCCGACTGTACCCCGCACGAGAGGCGCGACCTGATCCAGGCAGTGGCGGCCGCGCAGCCGGAACGGGCCGGGACGGTCATGCGGTTGCTCCCGGCTGCCGGCGCTGGCCGTGACCTGGACCATCTGAGCCCGAGCACTGCCGCTTCGATCCTGATCGCAATCCCCGCGGCTGAGGCTGCGCGGATTCTCAGCCACGCCGACGTCAGGACCGCAGCTGCGGTGATCATGCAGCTACCCGTCCGGGTCGCCACGCAGATGATCCAGGCGATGCCCGATAAGCGGACGGCCGACACGCTGGCCTATGTCAGGCCAGCCACAGTGGCTGCCTTGCTGCTCACAGCCCCGGAAGACTTTAGCGGAAAGCTCCTGCGGCACTTCAGCGCATCTTTCCGCCAACAGGTCGTACATCATCTGGGAGGCCTGGAAGTAACACGACAGCAAGCCCCGGCGCTCCATCACGCGACGCTGACAGCCGGTGCATCCGCCGGAGGAACGCGGCAGGGCGCTGAAGCGGAGGGCACCGTGCCGCCGCTGTACCTGGACCCGATGACAAAGCTGTTCCTGACTGCGCTTCTATGGTGCCGCCCCCGGCTGACTGACCAGGCGGCGCCGCTGCCTAATGCACCTGAGATCGCACGTGCGGTTCTCGAAGTGACGGGCGCTTTCCACGGACTAGAGCACTTTGCGAGTGATCCGGCGTTCCGGGACCGTCTCATCGCCCGGGTCGCTGAACATCAGAAGATCCTGCGTCGCAAGCTCGGTGACCACGGCCTCGCGCCCGACGGCCCGGTACCTGATGAGATAGTCGTAAATACCCTCATCGAGCATGCTGTCATCACACCAGCAGACCTTGATCGCCTGAGCGACTCGGCATGGGCAGCCCAAGAGACCTCATGGCTGGCCCAGTCCTGAATGAGTCCGGGGACCCGCGGTGGCTAACACCTCAGGCATCTCCTCGTCAGTCACGGTCAGCATCCACCACTGGTGGCGCGCGAGCAAATATCCGCCGTTCTGCTTCGCTCCGGGGCATGTGAGTTGGGCCTCGTCTAGCACGCGAGAACGGCCGTTATGGGTGAACGCGGGGGCAGGGTGGCCGTGCTGCTGAGTGACGAGGACCGGTTCGCTGCAGACCGGCCAGGTGCTGCGCCGGGTGGACCTATGGGCTGCGGGCCAGGTGGCTGACCTGGGATGACGACATGGCGTACGTCCCGCAGTTCCGTATCGCTGTGGCCCGGACGGCCGACTGGGTACGCGCGGGACGCGCCGAGCCGCCGCCGTTCCTGGGCTATCTCCCGAGGCCGCTGACCAGCATCTCCTTGACAAGACCAGAAATCTCGAGGACGACTACCGGCCGTTCCGTCCCTTCGATTACTCGGGGCGGCGTTCTAGATGATTGATTCCAGGGGGTGTGGTTACGGTTAGTGGTCGTAGGCGGTGAGTGAGCGCATGACAGGCTGGCTGGTCTTGTCGTTGAACCAGATCGCGGCGGTCAGCGCCAGGATCCGGGCGAGGACGCGCACGAGGATGCCCTCGTCGGTGCGGCCGCCGTGGCGTTCCAGGTCAAGCTGCCCTTTGAAGGTCTGGTTGACGGATTCGATGACCTGCCGCAGCGGCTTGAAGAACTGGCTGCCGGACCGTTCGGCCTCGCCCTTGCGGGCCGGGCGCAGCAGCTCGATCTCACGCTCGGTGAGATCGGCTTCGAAGGTCTTGCCGAAGTAGTTCTTGTCCCCGATGAGCGTCTGCCCCCGGCGGCCGGCGATCATGTCCCGGTCTGCTTCCAGCATGCCCAGCAGGGTCTGCCGCTCGTCCGCCTTCGCGCCGGCGATCGCGAACAGGACCGGCAGCCCGGTAAGCGTGCAGACCAGGTGCAGCCGCAGCCCCCAGAAATACCGTGAGTGACTGGCGCAGTAGCCGTACTCCGCCCAGCCCGCGACGTCGCTGCGCTTCGCTGTCTCCCGGGACCGGCCGCACTCCACCGGGGTGGAGTCCACGACCCAGACGTCGTCGCTCCACAGGGTCGTGTCCATCGCCAGCATCCGGATCACCCTGATGAACAGGAAGAACGCCTTCCGTATCCGCTTGTTGTACCCGGACTGCCCGATCCGCCGCGGGAACATCCCGGTCAGGTGATCGTCCATGTACCGCATCCACCGGCGTTCGGAGGTGAACCCCAGCAGCGCGGACATCACTGCCAGCGTCAGCAGCTCCGCGTCACTGAGCGTGAGCTCGGAGCTGCCCCCCGGACGTACCGGGGCAAGGTCCGGCCAGCGCCGGAACATGTCATCGATCTTGACGTACAGTGCAGTGGCGAGAGTCTCTATGTCGTTGTTCACACCACTGACTATGGAGACTCTCGCCCCATCTCATGTACCGATCCCCTGGAATCACTCATCTAGG
>Ga0209530_1000595_pt1 | contig 23421 bp, 19 predicted proteins | sample BlaSpr_A8_Ref_O1_FD_187987 | JGI IMG/M metagenome (GOLD analysis project Ga0209530, IMG submission 187987) | Forest soil microbial communities from Thunder Bay, Ontario, Canada - Black Spruce, Ontario site 2_A8_Ref_O1 (SPAdes) (version 2) | ecosystem: Environmental > Terrestrial > Soil > Boreal...
GGTCAACTCCACCAGTGTGGCTGCCGTCCACCCTCGAGTCTCTGCGCGCCCAGGTCCGGCAGATCGAGAGCCACCACCGGCGCGCAACACCGTCGTTACCCTTCGGTGTCACCGCGGTGGGCTCGACTCCCCGGCGGGGCACAGCCGCTTGGCGCATGCATGAGATCGCTGGCGGTGGCAACGGCGCGACTACATGAGTTGCAGCGCCTTCAATTGTATCCGCTTGAAGGACGATGTTGCGGATCGTCAGCTGCAGGACACGATCGCTGAAACCCCCTTGTCATGAGGCCGTAAAACCGCATTGAATGGCCGGGACAAAGCCCGGCAGGCGGTATCAGAAGTCCTCGGGAGGGAACCAAAAGTGGGCGGATGCTCCGCCCATAAAGGAACGTTGGATAACAATGCCACCTGAGTCGGTCCCGCGTCAGGAATGGTTCCTCGGTTTCAGCGCGTTGACCTCGCTCACCTTCCTGCTCTTCGGCGATACGCTATTTGGCGGCCTCGGCCGGCCGCTCTGGCTAGGTCTGATCTTCCTGTGGCTGTTTGCAGCGATATTAGGCTCGTCGCTTGCGGTGGTACGCCACGCGGAACACCTGGCCGCGCGCCTTGGCGAACCCTTGGGGACGTTGCTCCTCACCCTCTCGGTCACCTTCATCGAGGTTGCAAGCATCTCCGCCATCATGCTGCATGGCGCGAACAATCCGAGTCTGGCGCGCGACACTTTGTTTGCCGTAGTGATGATCATCCTCAACGGCATGGTCGGCTTGTCACTGCTTCTCGGCGGCTGGCGCCATCGCGAGCAGCAGTATAACCTTCAGGGCGCCAACGCCTATGTCGCCGTGATCGTTACTCTGATCGTGCTGACGCTGATCCTGCCGGATTTCACTCAGACCACGCCAGGCCCGTACCTGTCGCACGCACAGGAGATGCTTCTCGCGCTGATTGGGGTCGGCCTCTACGCCACGTTTCTAACCATGCAGACCGGCCGGCATCGCGGATTCTTCAGCCTCGCCAACGAGCATGAGGAGGGCGCAGGCTCCGTCGTTGCCGCGCGCCGCGCCAAGCCGCTATCGCGCTCTACGTTCAGCCATGCGGTCTTGCTGGTCGCCTATCTCCTGCCCGTGGTCTTTCTTGCCGAGCAGTTCGCGCGCCCCGTCGACTACCTAATCGAGACCTTGCATGCACCGGCGGCGCTCGGCGGCGTCATCATCGCGGTGTTGATCGCAACGCCCGAGGCGATTGGCGCTGTCCGCGCGGCTCTTGCCAACCATCTCCAGCGATCGGTCAACATCTGCCTCGGCTCGGTGCTCGCCACCATTGGGCTGACGGTGCCGTCGATAATCTTGGTCAGCCGCTTGACCGGGCTTGATATTGTGCTCGGCGTCGAGCACGGGGACTTGGTGATGCTGGCGCTTACGCTTCTCCTGTGCGTGGTGACCTTCGGCAGCGGCCGAACCAACGTGATCCAGGGCGCTGTCCACGCCGTGTTGTTCGCGGTCTATCTGGCGCTGATCGTTCAGTCGTGAGCGCCGCTACGTTGGCGTGATCGAGAACGGCGAGCGCCAGTATTCGGGATGCAGGTTTGCTCTGCTGCGTGTTGGTCGGAGAAACGCGGAAGAACTCGTACCAGGAAACCAAGCTCACGGCCTCGGTTAGAATTTCCCGCAACAAGATCCAAGCCAAGCTCGCATCGGATACTCGCCGAACGGTCAGTTTGCGATCATGCCGCTCCAAGTGGGGCTTGCCGCGACCCAATCAGTAGCGAAACTCCACCGCGGACGCGCAAAGCACACTGGTCTTGTACGAAACTGTCAGACCGCGAAACTGCCACGCATATGTTTTCAGAGAACTGGCGTGGACTTCTCGCGTCCGTTTCGCATCAAGAGACCTGACTTTAGATTGATGGTTTCCGTAGACGTGTTTGGACTCAAGCCATAAGACGCATCGACTTGACCAAGGTGCACGGGCAGAACGAGTGGAAGCGGATGGACGTCACCATAATGATCTTTCTTCTCGTCTATGTCGCGATGGGACTCGGCAAGCTTCCGGGATTCAAAGTCGATAGGACGGGCGCCGCGGTTGTCGGGGCGCTCGCGATGATGATCGTCGGCAGTATTGGTCCAGAGGCTGCCTGGAACGCCATCGACTACAAGACCGTCGGCATGCTGTTCGGGCTGATGGTGGTTTCGGCGGCTTTCGTCGTTTCGGGCTTCTACGGCTGGGTGGCGCAGCGTGTGACGGCGCTCAAGGTGTCGCCGCCAGCCTTGCTTGCCATCTTGATCGCGGTCGGTGGATTCTTGTCCGCGATGCTAACAAATGACGTGGTCGTGGTCGCTATGACACCGCTCCTGGTCTCGATCACACTCGCCCGCGGACTCAATCCGGCGCCGTTCCTGCTCGCGTTTTGCTTTGCCGCCAATACCGGCTCGGCGGGCACACTGATCGGAAGCCCGCAGAACATGATTGCGGCGGAGGGCCTGTCATTGTCGTTCAACGGTTTTCTGATGGTCGCGGCTGTTCCCGCTTTGATTTCACTGCCCATCGTTTGGGCTATCGTGTCGCTGATCTACCGTGGTCGATGGTTGGCGCCAGTCGGCACGCCAGCTCGCGCTGTCGTACCCGCGGACCGCCCGATTGGCTTAGATCGCTCCGAGACGACGAAGGCGCTGGTGGTCACGATCGCGGTTATCCTGGCTTTCATGTTCAGTCCTTGGCGGCGCGAACTAGTCGCGCTCGCAGGCGCCGGAGTGCTGTTAGTCAACCGGAAGATTTCTTCGCAGGATGTGTTGAAGCAAGTCGACGGCGATCTGCTGCTGCTCATCATGGGATTGTTCGTGGTGAATGCCGCTCTCGCAGCGACCGGGCTTCCTGGACAGGTTCTGGCTTCTCTGAAAAGCGCGGGACTTGACCTGAATAATCCGCTGACGCTCCTTCTGGTTGGAAGCGTGCTCAGCAACATCGTCGGCAACAATCCAACCGTGATGTTGCTAGTGCCTTACCTCAATCCAGCGGTGCACCGCGACGCGCTTGGCGCGGCGCTGGCGCTGGGTACCGGCTTTTCAAGCAGTATCGTCATTTTCGGCAGTCTTGCTGGCATCATTGTCGTTGAACAGGCGGCCGCTCACGGACTGACGATATCATTCAAGGAATTTTCTCGAGCTGGCGTTCCCGTCGCAGTCGCCTGTATGGCGCTTGCCGCGGCATGGATCTGGTTTCTCGGTCGCTGATTCCGACATCTTCGGCCGTAGTGGCAAGATGCAATACCTTCAAACGTCGCGGCCCCACAGAGCGTTTACAAATGACGCGGAAAGCGACCTTGCCAGTGAAGCATGGGTAAAGACATGTCGACCGGGATTAACGGCGTCCCGGCTCGAACTGTATCGGACGGGTCTCGACAAGCTTAGCCGGGGCGCCTCCTTAGAGCGAATGAACGGCGATTTGATGGGCGCTTTCAGCCCCAATCCGACCGCGGGAGGTGGATGATGCGTATGATCGGGTAGGGCCCGTCGGCGCCAACTTGATTTGCCTGGGGAAATCGAGCCTAATCCGACTCCCGTTCGCGGAGCCTGCACTACCACTGCGAAGCGATCCGACGATGGCGTGCTGGCCGGATTAGCGCAGCAACAGGGCCTTGAGCGTTTCCGCGAGCCAATGGGCATATTCCTCATTAGAATATCCATCGACCTCGGTCAGCAGGCTAAACATTTCGGGGCTTGCAGACTGCCAGAGGATATTCGTTACTTGCTTGACGGAGAGCTCATTCCGCAATGGGCCACGGCTGAAGATGGACTGCGCAAGTATAGCGAGATTGGCGCGTCGTCCCTGATGCAGTGCGCGATAGAGTTCGCTCATTTCTGGTTCGGCCTGAGAGCCGGTCCGCACAACGGACATGAGTGGCGCAACACGTTTCAGAATGTCAGTGAGGTAGTCGGCCCATAGCTCGATCTGACGGATCGGGTCGCTTTCGGCGCTTATGGCCCGGGGCCGCTTCTGCTCAAGGAAGTGCTGTCCGGGCACGTGTTCTGCGACATTCGCTTTCACCATCTCGCCGATCAGCGCGACCTTGCTTCCAAAAACCCCATAGATCGTCTCCTTCGAGACTCCGGCGTCTTTAGCAATCGCCGCAATCGTGGCGTTCGGCCACCCACCAGCGCGGCACACCCGCCCCGCCGCGGCGAGAACGGCTTTTCGCGTGGAGTCGGCCTGTTGGGCGCGCAAATCTGATCGATAGCCGCGTTTCGAAGCTTGAATCTTTTTATCCATTGCATTGCGCATTCAATACAGTTATAGCGTATCGAAATGAGCTTTAGCACAATCCGCCTACTGAAGGTAGAAAAAATGTTCACCCGCCTGCGGGATAACTGGGTCTACGGCGGCTTTCTCGCCGCCTTGATGCTGCTGGCCCTCACGCCCGTGCTGGCCAGGGGCTGGTCGGTCGCCCTGCTGCTGATGTGGCTGCAACTTCCTGTTTACATGTTGCATCAGTATGAAGAACATGACGATGACCGCTTCCGTCGGTTCGTGAACGCGACGATCGGTAACGGTGAGGACGTCCTCACACGCTTCGACACGTTCGTGATCAATATTGCCGGCGTCTGGGGCGTCGATACCATCAGCTTCTGGTTGGCGACGCGGGTCTCTCTCGGGCTTGGCCTCATCGCCGTGTATCTCAGTCTGGTGAACAGCGTCGGCCATTGTGTCCAAGCTGTCGCATTGCGCTCCTATAACCCCGGCCTTGTCACCGCGATCTTCCTGTTTATCCCCTTGGGCGGCGCAACGCTTTGGGTTCTCGCAGGAACAAACCAAGCCACCGTTGCGGACCATATCATCGGCCTCGCTATGGCCATCGCCATTCACGCCGGGATCTTAGTGCGCGTCGCAACCCGAAAACGAGAGCTACGCCTAGGCGCCATGGGCTCACTGCACATCGCGGGACAAGCTCAATGAGTGAAATGTCTAGTGAATGGCGCCGGAAGACGCCCTCGCCAGTCGGGCAGGGGTACAGACACGCCGACCGGGATTAACGGCATCGCGGCTCGAACTGTATTGTACGGGTCTCGACAAGCTTAGCAGGGGTCGCCTGCCTAAAGCGGACGGAACAGCAACTTGATGGGCGCTTTCCGCCCCAATCCAACTGAGGGAGATGAATGATGCAACTCGGTATGATCGGTTTGGGGCGCATGGGCGCGAACATGGTCCAGCGCCTGATGGCGGCCGGGCACAGTCTCGTCGTCTATGATTCCCATGCTGCAGCGGTCAAGGAGCTTACGCAGGTTGGTGCGACAGGCGCCGCCAGCCTGCAGGAGTTTGTCGCCAAGCTCTCAAAGCCGCGCGCGATTTGGCTTATGGTTCCAGCCGCGGTGGTGGACCCAATCCTTGCGCAGGTGACGCCCATGCTGGAGCCAGGCGACATCGTTATCGACGGTGGGAATTCATACTATCGCGACGACATCCGCCGCGCGAAGAATCTGCGCGAAAATGGCCTCCACTATGTCGACGTGGGAGTGAGCGGCGGCGTTTGGGGGAAAGAGCGAGGCTACTGCCACATGATTGGCGGAGACCCTGAGGTGGTCGGCTCCCTCGATCCGATCTTTCGCTCGCTCGCCCCGGGAGTCGCGTCGGCGTCCCGAACGCCAGGCGCGAGTGGCCAGCCAGATCAAGCGGAATGTGGCTATCTTCATTGCGGTCCGAACGGAGCCGGACATTTCGTCAAGATGGTCCACAACGGCATTGAGTACGGCATCATGGCCGCCTATGCCGAAGGCTTCAACATTTTGCGCCACGCGAATGTCGGACTCGATTCCCGAGAAGTCGATGCGGAAACGACGCCGCTGCGCGACCCCGAATATTATAGTTACGGCATCCAGGTTGAGAGGGTCGCCGAACTCTGGCGCCGCGGTAGCGTCATCGGGTCCTGGCTGCTCGATTTGACGGCTGCGGCGCTACGCACCGATCCGAGCTTGACCAAGTTCGCGGGACACGTGTCGGACTCCGGCGAAGGACGTTGGACGCTTCGCGCTGCGGTCGACGAAGGGGTTCCAGCTCCGGTCCTCAGCGCGGCGCTATTCGGCCGATTTGAATCACGTGGCGAAGCCGACTACGCGGACAAGCTGATGTCGGCGATGCGCTTCGAATTCGGCGGTCACCTCGAGAAGCCGACGGGGACTTAAATGGAGACAACCCTTTCAGACGCGCTCGTCTTTTTCGGCGCCACCGGCGGCCTCGCATATAAGCAGATCTTCCCGGTTGAGGCTCAGGCGCTCATCGGCGCCGACGGGCCGTGGCCCGATCCGAAGCCTGAACCGCGCGCATGATAGAGTTGGGGTGTCATCGCAATCTTTTCGACGGGCGCACCCTTTGCGCGACACTGATCTTGGAGTTCGGACATGAAAGCGACCCAGAAGCTGCACGACCTCGGTCAAAGCCTGTGGCTCGACAACATCACCCGGGAATTGCTGACCTCGGGAACGTTGAAGCGATACATCGATGAGCTGTCGGTCACAGGTCTTACCTCCAACCCGACGATCTTCGACCACGCCATCTCGAAGAGCGCAGCGTACGACGTCGAAATCCGCGCACTAAAGAAAACGGGGATTCCGGGCGAGGATCTCTTTTTTAAGCTTGCAATCGCCGATCTGCAGGCCGCAGCCGACTTGTTCAAACCAATTCATCAAAGCACGGCCGGCGTCGACGGGTTCGTTTCGCTGGAGGTGTCGCCGCTTCTTGCATACGACCCTGAGAAGACCGTCGCGGCGGCGAAGTCGCTGCACGCGGCGGCCGCGCGCGCCAATCTCTTCATTAAGATCCCCGGCACCAGGGAAGGGTTGCCGGCGATCGAGGAGGCCATCTTCAGTGGAATCCCGATCAACGTCACGCTGCTTTTTTCGCGAGAACACTATTTGGCGGCCGCCGACGCCTACATCCGCGGTCTTGAGCGGCGGATCGCCGCGGGTCTTAGTCCCGACGTCCGCTCGGTCGCGTCGCTATTCATCAGCCGCTGGGACAAGGCGACGATGGAAAAACTGCCCCCAAAGCTACGCGATCGCCTCGGGATCGCGGTCGCAGAATGGAGCTATGCCGCCTATCGCGGCCTCCTCGATTCCGACCGCTGGCAGCGCCTTGAGAATTTGGGCGCCCGCCCCCAGCGCCTTCTGTTCGCTAGCACCGGCACGAAGGACCCCAAGGCCTCCGATACGCTTTACATCGGTGGGCTAGCCGCGCCGAATACCGTGAATACGATGCCCGAGGAAACCCTCAATGCCTTTGCCGAGCACGGTGAGCTTGGCAGCGCGCTTCCGCGGGATGGAGGCGACTCGGCCGACACGCTTGCCGCGATCGGCAAGGCTGGCGTCGACGTCGCCAAACTGGCGGCGGACTTGCAGGCGGAGGGAGCGAAATCGTTCGACGAGTCGTGGCGCGATCTTCTCGAAACGATCGACACGAAGTCGCGCGCGTTGAGCTGAACGCCGGAGACAATTCGATGAGCAACGCCAGAACGCTGACGGCTTCGCCGGAATGGACCTCGCTCAAGGCGCACTACGAGAGCGTAAAAGCGCTGCAGTTGCGCGCTTTGTTCGCGAGCGACAGCTCGCGCGGCGAGCGGTTGACAATTGAGGCGGCGGGCCTGCAGCTCGACTATTCGAAGAACCGCGTCACCGACGAGACGATGCGGCTCTTGCTCGCTCTTGCTGAGGCGCGCGGCGTCACGCAATTGCGGGACAGGATGTTCGCTGGCGAGAAGATCAATGTCAGCGAGCAGCGCGCCGTAGGGCATGTGGCGCTCAGGGCGCCGCGCGGCGAGCAAATCTTGATGGACGGTAAGGACGTCGGTCCCGAGGTCCACGCGGTTCTCGACCGGATGGCGGCTTTCTCCGACAAAGTGCGCACCGGCGCCTGGACCGGCCATACCGGCAAGCGCATCCGCAATGTGATCAATATCGGCATCGGCGGCTCCTACCTTGGGCCGGAGATGGCCTATCGCGCGTTGCGGCGATTTCGAGATCCGGGCGTCACCGTCAAGTTCGTAGCCAACGTCGATGGCGCCGCTTTCGAAGATGCGACCCACGGTCTCGATCCGAATGAGACATTGTTTGTCATCGCTTCAAAGACCTTTACCACCCTCGAGACGATGACAAATGCGGCTGCGGCGCGCAGCTGGATCCTTAAAGCCATTGGTTCCGAGAAAGGCATCGCCCGCCACTTCGTCGCTTTGTCAACCAACGCAGACGGGGTCAGCAAATTCGGCATCGACACCGCCAATATGTTCGGATTTTGGGATTGGGTCGGGGGCCGCTACTCAATGGACTCCGCCATCGGACTCTCGACGATGATTTCGGTTGGCCCCGACAATTTTCGTGACCTGCTGGCGGGCTTCCACGCGATGGACGAGCATTTCCGCACCGCCCCGCCAGAGCGCAACATGCCCCTGCTGATGGGGCTCCTGACCGTCTGGTACAACAACTTCTTCGGCGCGCAGACAATTGGCGTCATGCCCTATGCGGCTGACTTGGCCCGGTTCCCTGCGTATCTTCAGCAGTTGCAAATGGAGAGCAACGGCAAGCATGTCGACGTCACGGGGACGTCGGTCGACGTTCAGACGGGGCCCGTGATCTGGGGCGAGCCGGGAACCGACGGGCAGCATTCGTTTTACCAACTGATCCATCAAGGCACGAAGCTGATCCCCTGCGACTTCATCGGCTTCTATCGTCCCTTGAGCGCGAGCGTGGAGCAACACGACCTGCTGATGGCGAACCTCTTCGCTCAGGCCGAGGCGCTGGCGTTCGGGAAGACGGCGGAAGAGCTCGCCACGGAGGGCTCGCACCCGTCGCAGACGCCTTTCCGCGTCTGCGAAGGCAACCGGCCGACCAACGTCATCCTGGCCGAAAGCCTGACCCCGCACACGCTCGGGAAACTGGTCGCGCTCTATGAACACAACGTCTTCACGCAAGGCGCCATCTGGGGGATCGACTCCTTTGACCAATGGGGTGTCGAACTCGGCAAGGCGCTAGCCAAACGCATCATACCCGAGTTGACGAGAGCCACCGCGCTTGCACACGACAGTTCGACCAACGGCCTCATCGCCCGCTATCGGCGCGCCCGCAGTTCAGCCTGAGCGCGCGAGCCCTTCAACAGAGCCAGCACATGCCAGAATCCAAGATTCTCATTTCCGGGCCGGACGGCGCCGTCGCCGAGGCCGTCATCTACCCCGACACCTCGTCCTTGATTACCGGGGCCGCGGACCTCATTGGGAGGGAGGCGATCGAGGCGATTGCCCAACGGGGCCGCTTCGCCGTCACGCTATCCGGGGGCAACACTCCGAAGCCGATCTATGAACGTCTGGCGAAAGCGGCTGGCATCGACTGGACGCGCGTGCAAATCTTCTTCGGCGATGAGCGGTGCGTTCCCCCGGGGGATCAGCGCAGCAACTACAATATGGCGAAAGCAGCGCTCTTGGACCATGTCTCGATCCCGCCGGGGAATGTCCATCGGATGCATGGCGAGGAGGATCCGGAAACGGCCGCAGCAGACTACCGCAGCGTTCTCGAGCGCGCGCTGGGGACAGAAGGGCGCTTCGACCTTGTGTTGCTGGGGTTAGGGGACAATGGGCACACGGCCTCGCTCTTTCCCGGCCTTGCGGCCGTGACTGAGGCAAATCGGACGGTGATGGCTCTCTACGTGGAGGTCGTAGGAATGTGGCGTCTGACCCTGACCCCGCCTATTATCAATGCGGCGCGGCGAGTGGCGTTTCTGGCCGAAGGCTCGGGTAAAGCGGAGGTCCTGTACCGTGTGCTGCAGGGACCGCGCCAGCCAATCGTACTCCCCGCTCAGGCGATCCGGCCAACGGAACAGCTCGCGCTTTGGCTCATCGACGCGGCGGCCGCTGGAAAGCTCCAAAGACCCGCATGACGAACCAGCGTTATCGTACGTTCGACGGCGACGGTCATAGCATCCTCGTGATATGCGGTCGGCTCGGCGAATTTCCCGGTTGTTACGATGGTGACTCGACACGATGAGGTGCAACGGTATCAACCTGTTTCAGCTCAGGTCGCTCCAATCAAGTCATGATGGCTTTCGATAGAGGCCTTCGTCCACGACGACCGCTCGTTTGAAAGCTGCTTGCGCACATAGATCGATGTGCCTGAGACAATCTCGGTTGCTGTCGTGTTCACATGGGCATCATGTTTGCGTTTAGATTAGCAATGATCAAGATCGAGCCGCCGATAACGAGCAGGACAATCCACACGCCGAAAGCGAGCGCCACGATATTGTTGGTGCTCTCGGGTCCGAATCCGATATGCAGAAAAAAGACGAGATGGACGCCGATCTGCGCCAAAGCGAGGACGATCAACCCAACCGGTATTCCCGGCCCCCATAACAGATTTGTTTGCGACACAGCAAAGGACGCAAGCGTCAAAACCAGAGCGAACAAGAGCCCGGTCGTATAGGTCAGAACACTGGCAGCCGGTTCTTGCTCTTCGACCCCTGGACTGCGATCGTCGAACACGGGGTGATCAACGCCCTCCATCATCGGGCTCCCATAAGATAAACCAGCGTCAGGACGCCAACCCAGATTATATCCAGAGCGTGCCAGAATAGGCTGAAGCACAAGAGCCGTCGGAGGACGTGAGGCCGGAGACCCTTCGCGACGACCTGCCCCGCCATATAGAGGAGCCAGACGAGGCCGCTCGTCACATGGGCCCCGTGCATGCCCACAAGGGTCCAAAAGGCCGATAGAAAGGCGCTGCGTGAAGGCACTGCGCCCATTCGCGTCATGTCGACAAAGTCCGAGATCTCGACGAACAGAAAGGCTGCGCCGAGCACAAAAGTGAGCGCGGCGAAGATGAGATAGCGGCTTGGCTGCCGTAGTTCAGCCGATAGCGCCCCCAGCCCGCAGGCGTAACTCGAAAGCAAAAGGAAAACCGTCTCAATGAAAACGTGACGGAGATTGATAACGTCGCCAGCGGTCGGACCGCCGGCCGTCTGGCCGGCCAGCACCGCGTATGCAGCGAACAGAGCCGAGAACATGGCGATGTCGCTGATGATGAAGATCCAGAATCCGTACGCGACCACAGTTCGCGTTGGGGCTGGTCCGCCACCGCCGCGCCCTCGTGCGAGCTCAGTTGGAACCGCTTCGATTGTGGCTCCTATCGTCATGCCGGCCGCGCAAGCTCGAGGCGGGCCCGCTCCATTCGCGCGACCTCAGTGGGCGAAATTTCGCGCTCACGGTTTTCACTCCAGCCAAACACCATAGCTGTCGCCAGAATTGCCAGAAGGCTGACTATCGCGAGCCACCAGATATGCCAGATGAGTGAAAACCCGGCTAGAACCGCGAAGAACGCGACAATAAAGCCAACCGGAGTATTCCGCGGCGTCTCGATGGTTTCGTAAGTCGGCTCGACTGAGCTTACACCCCGTCGTTTCATCTCCCAGAACGCATCGATCGTCGTAACCCGCGGCAGCACAGCGAAGTTATAGGGTGGAGGCGGTGATGAGGTTGCCCATTCCAAGGTTCGACCGTTCCACGGATCGCCGGACACACGCCTGCTGTTCCGCGTGCGAATGCTGACATAGAGTTGTGCAGCCATACAGACGAGCGCGATCAAAATGACGATCGCGCCCAGCTCGGCGACGATAAGAAGCGGCCACCAACTGACGTCATCGATGTGCTGCAAGCGCCGCGCCATTCCTCCCATGCCCAAGACATAGAGCGGTCCGAACGCGAGATAGAAGCCGATAAACCAGCACCAGAAGCTGGCCTTGCCCCACCCCTCGTGCAAAGTGAATCCGAACGCCTTTGGGAACCAATAATTGTAGCCTGCAAGCATGCCGAACAGCACGCCTCCTATGATCACGTTATGAAAATGCGCGATGAGAAAGACTGTATTGTGGAGCACGAAATCGATGGGCGGAACAGCCAACAGTACGCCGGTGAGCCCACCGATCACAAAGGTGACCATAAAGCCTAGCGAATAGAGGACGGGCGTGCTGAATACGAGCCGCCCGCGGTAGATGGTGAACAGCCAGTTGAAGACTTTGACGCCGGTAGGCACGCCTATGATCATCGACATGATGCCGAAGAATGCGTTGACGTCGGCGCTCGCGCCCATCGTGAAGAAGTGGTGCAGCCAGACCATGAACGAGAGCACGCAGATCGACAAAAGAGCAAAAACCATCGATCGGTAGCTGAAAAGCGGCTTGCCAGAATAGGTCGCAATCACTTCGGAGAAAATGCCGAACGCCGGCAAGATCAGGATGTAGACTTCGGGATGCCCCCAGGCCCAAAACAAGTTGACGTACATCATCAAGTTGCCGCCGGCCTCGTTGGTGAAAAAATGCATGCCGAGATAGCGGTCGAGCAGCAGCATCACAAAGGTTGCCGTTAGGACGGGAAACGCGACGACGATCAGTATGCTCGCGGTTAAAGCACTCCAGCAGAACACCGGCATACGGAAATAGGTCATTCCGGGGGCGCGCATCTTAAGGATCGTAGTGACCATATTGATGCCTGCGAACAGCGTCCCTACGCCAGATATCTGCAAGAGCCAAAGATAATAATCGACACCAACGTCCGGCGAAAAATTGAGTTCGGAGAGCGGGGGGTAGGCTGTCCAGCCCGTGCGGGCAAAGCTGCCGATCACAAGCGACGCATTGATAAGGAGCGCTCCCGTTGCCGACAGCCAGAAGCTGACCGAGTTCAGGACAGGAAAGGCGACGTCACGCGCGCCAAGTTGCAACGGAACGATGAAGTTCATCAGCCCGATGAGAAACGGCATCGCCACGAAAAAAATCATGATCGTGCCATGCGAAGAAAAGATCTGGTCGTAATGATCGGGCGGCAGGTACCCTTGAGCTCCGCCGACGGCAACCGCTTGCTGTGACCGCATCATGATGCCGTCAGAAAAGCCACGAAGCAGCATGACGAGCGCCAGAATCACGTACATCACGCCGATCCGCTTATGATCAACGCTGGTCAGCCACTCGCCCCACAGATACGGCCACCACCCTCTAATCGTGATAAGAACGAGCACGGCGAAGATGACGAGACCGACGACTCCCATCGCGTAGAGCGGAAGCGGTTGATCAAAAGGGATAGCCGCCCAGCTCAGCTTCCCGAGCATCTCAGCCTCCTGCGCGCATGATAGGGCGGCACCAAGCCCCACTCGCGCTCTGCTTGTCGGGACCTTGCACTGTCTGGTCGACAATCCGCTCGAACAGTTTTGGGTCAACAGCGCGATAGGTCATCGGCGGCACGCCTTGGCTCGGTTTCGCCAGTTCGGCATAGCTGACGGCATCGAGCGCCGATCCTGAGCCACGCGCCTGCCCGATCCAATTTTCGAAGTCAGCCGCCGTTGTGGCCTTCACGATGAAATGCATCCAAGCAAAGCCATTCCCGCTGAAATTCGATGAGATACCTGGAAACTCGCCTGGCTCGTCGGCCATCAGATTCAGATGGGTTGTCATTCCCGGCATCGTGTAGATCTGGCTGCCGAGCTGCTGGACTAGAAACGAATTCATCACCGTTGCGGAAGTCAGACGGAAACTGATGGGTGTTCCCGCCGGTATGACGAGTTGATTGACTGCGGCGATGCCCTGATCAGGGTAAATGAACAGCCATTTCCAATCGAGCGAAACGATGTCGACCCGAAGCGGCTTGCGATCGGATATGATCGGCGCCCGTGGGTCGAGCTGATGGGTGCCAATCCAAGTGACGCCGCCGAGGAGAATGACGACCAACGCCGGGATAGCCCAGACGACGAAATCGATGCGGCCCTCATAGGCGACCTCGTCATCCCGTACGGCACGGACATTCGAGGACCTAAACCACCAAGCGAATCCCAATGTCATGAGGATGACGGGAATCACCACAACGAGCATGATTTCCGTGGAGTTGATCAGGAGCTCTCGCTGGGCCGCCGCAATCGGCCCGCGCGGATCTAAAATGCCGCTCTGAAGCATGCCCCCCTCCAGGGTCAAAGGACTGGCATAGTGGCTCGCAAGGCGTCAAGTTGTCTTCAGGCCTCTGCGCGAAATGTGCAGGGTATTCGCGATCGCGAAAGCGCGCTCCTCTTCGCCTGTTGCGCATCTCTCTAATGCCCCGACGCTAATGGCTGCTCAGGGGATACGGCTTCCGGCCGGGTATCAGAAACGATTACAGTAACCGCTATACCGCATAAGAATCGGCGGAAAGCGCGGTCACCTTTCCGCGGCAAGAGGCTCAACTGAGAAGCGCTTGATTTCGGGGTCTGACTGCGTGGGACCTCTCGTGGCCGTAACTGAAACTAAGCCCGGCGCTCGAGGTCCCCCTTAATCGACTAGCCGTCCTCACAATATTGTGATCTCGGACCGTCTTCCTAACCGCTGGCGCCCGGCCCGGACCGGCTCTCTACCGTCAAGCCCCCACTAAGATGACAGGTGTTTGTCCAAGCTTGCGGAACCGCCGCGACGGAGAAACCAGGACGGTATCTGAGCCGCAGGTGCCGGACCGCATGGAGAGTGGACCTTGAGCACAGAATCCCTACGTCATTCCGTGTTGGCGACGCTCTTCATGGCGATCGCCGGTTTCGTTGACGCGGTCGGGTTTCTCACGCTGAGCGGTCTGTTCTCCTCGTTCATGAGCGGCAACTCGACCCAATTTGCACTCAACCTGGGGCAAGAGTCCTGGGCGGCAGCGTTGCGGCCTGGGGCCGTTGTCGGCCTGTTTGTAGTGGGAGTTGTCCTCGGGCGGCTCGCTTCGGCCATGGGATCCTGGGGTCGGCCTCTGATTTTGACAGCCGAAGCTGCCCTGCTTGGCGCACCGGCGGCGCTCGCGCTTCCCAGCTTGGCGCAGGGCGTTCTCATGGCGATCGCCATGGGGGCGCAGAACGAGATTCTACCGCCACACGGCAGTCCCAAGGTCGGCCTCACCTACGTGACAGGAACGCTCGTCAGCTTGGGCGAACGGTTCGCCGACGCCCTTCACGGCGCGGGACCGTTCTCAGCCTGCCTCTCGGTCGCTTTCCTGTGGCTCGGTCTCGTCTCAGGCGGGGCCGTCGGCGCAGCTTCATTTGTCGCATTCGGCGCACGGTGTCTCGCAGCTCCTGCGGGCGCTGTCCTACTTCTTGCGGCGGCCGCTGTCGTCGAGATACGCCGCGGACAGAGCCGGTGAGGATGGTCAGCACGCCGCCGCGGTCGCAGAAGGCGGCAGAAGGCTCCGATTTGCACCGCCCGTGACCGGCCGAGCTAGCAACAGCGCCAACCACGAAAGCACGGGGTGGGTGGCGACACCCCGCCGCCTCGAACGCGTTTAAGGCGAAAGGCCGGGCGCCTTTGACCGGTCGCCGCGGATTATGAAAAAGACTTGCTTAGAGTTCTAGATCAACTTTTCGTATACGATCACCCTTTGCTTGCTCAGATGTATTCCCGCGAATTACGGTACGTCATTAATTTTTAAAGGGGCGGCCTTCCTATTTGAAGCGAGGATCCAAGTCCGCGCCGTTATAAATCGACGGGGGGATGAGACGATGCTCTACTCGGTTGCCGTCTTCGCGCCGCTGGCGGGCGCCCTGGTTGGGGGGCTGCTTGGCCCGGCGATTGGCGATCGCCCGGCTGAACTGGCCACGATCGTGGGCATGGTTGTCTCCGCGATCGCAGGCGTGATCGTCATGGGATACGTCGCGTTCCAGGGCGGCCCTTACGCGAGCGTTCCGATTGCCGACTGGGTGCAGTCCGGCGCCTTCCAGGTTCATTGGGCGCTCCGTTACGACACGCTCTCGGCCGTGATGGTGGGGATGGTCAGCTTCGTGTCGATGCTTATTCACATCTACACCGTTGGCTACATGGCGGAAGAGCCCGACGGCTCGCGTTACCGCTTCATGGCCTACATCAGCCTTTTCACCTTCGCCATGCTGATGTTGGCGACATCGGACAATCTTCTGCAGTTGTTCTTCGGTTGGGAGGGCGTCGGCTTCTGCAGCTACCTACTGATCGGCTATTGGTACGACAGAGAGTATGCCAACGACGCCGCCATAAAGGCGTTTGTGGTGAACCGGGTCGGCGACCTCGGCTTCGCGCTCGGAATCGCCCTGATCTACCTGACGTTCGGCACCATCGAATTCGAAGGGATCTTCGCCGCTCTTCCGCAACATGTCAGCGAGACCTACCGGCTGTTCGGGATCGCCCTGCCGGTTTATGAAGTCATAGCGATGCTGCTCTTCATCGGCGCGATGGGCAAGTCATCGCAAATTTTCCTGCACACGTGGCTTCCCGACGCCATGGCGGGGCCGACGCCGATCTCAGCGCTGATCCACGCGGCGACGATGGTCACGGCCGGGGTCTTCCTCATGGCGCGGATGGGCCCTCTGTTGAATGATGCCCCCTACACGCTTTCTTTCATAACGCTAATCGGCGGCGCCACTACGGTGTTTGCCGCCACCATCGGCATCGTGCAGTTCGATATCAAGAAGGTCGTCGCCTATTCGACGTGCTCCGAGCTCGGTTTCATGATGCTCGGGATCGGAGCCGGCGCCTACCAAACCTCGATTTTCTTGTTGGTCTGCCATGCCTTCTTCAAGGCGTTGTTGTTCCTATGCTGCGGTGCCGTGATTACCCAGCAGCACGAAGAGCAGGACATGCGCAACATGGGCGGCCTGTGGCGCAAGATGCCGATCACTTGTGCGACGTTCTGGGTCGGCGCGCTCTCGCTCGGCGGCCTCTGGCCGTTCGCCGGAGCGCAGTCGCATGACGCAGTGCTCCATGCGGTCTTTGCGTCCGGCGCCAGATTTGCCGCCTACGGCTATGCTGCCGGGATCCTCGCCACATATCTCACATGCGTTTACATCTTCCGCGAACTGCACCAGGTTTTCTACGGCGAGCCGCACATGTCTGCGGAGAAGTACGCGCACTCCCACGAAGCCCCGCCCGTAATGACCGGGCCGATGATTGTGCTCGCGATAGGCGCTACCGTACTCGGTTTCATTCTCGCGCCACGCTTCGTGGGCGAGGGTTGGCAGACGTTCTGGCGTGACAGCATCCAGATTGCTTCTTGGAATCCCGCTATCGAAGGGATGGACCATCTACCCGCTTGGGCCGACTGGTTGCCGCTTGCGGCGACCCTGGCCGGAATGGCCACGGTCTATGTTTGCTACGTGCGGGCGCCGGGGATCCCATCAGAGCTGGCCACCACGTTCCGGCCTATCTATGCGCTTTTCGTGAACAAGTGGTATTTCGACGAACTTTATAACTTCTTGTTTGTCCGCCCATATTTTTGGCTGGGGCGCCAGCTATGGCGGGTTGGCGATATGCAGATCATCGATGGATTCGGCCCCGACGGCGTGTCGGCGCGGGTCTTGGATGTGACGCGCAACGCCGTCCGCTTGCAGTCAGGCTACGTCTATCACTACGCCTTCGCGATGATGATGGGCGCTGCGGCGGTCATGACCTGGTTCCTTTTCGGAGGAGCCCGCTAATGTTTGGAATAGGCATTCTCTCCTGGCTTCTCGTCCTGCCCATTATTGGCGCTCTATGCATTGGCGCGCTTCCTGGCGAAGGCAAAGCGACGTTCAACGGGGCGCGTTGGATCGCATTCGTCACGACGATATTGACATTCGTTCTGTCGCTCGAGGCCTGGCGCGAATTCGACCCGACAACCGGTGGCTTTCAGTTGCTCGAGCAGCGCGTCTGGTTGTCACAGGCCATTTCCTACAAGGTCGGCGTCGACGGTGTTTCGCTAGCGTTCGTGATGCTGACGACATTTCTGATGCCGTTCTGCATCGCATCGTCCTGGGTTCCGATTGAGACGCGGGTCAAGGAATACATGATCGCGTTTCTTATGCTTGAGGCGCTCATGATTGGGGTATTCGTTGCGCTCGATCTCGTGCTTTTCTATTTTTTCTTCGAAGCTGGTCTGATTCCGATGTTCCTCATCATCGGCGTATGGGGCGGTCCGAGGCGCGTTTATGCCGCGTTCAAATTCTTCCTGTACACTTTCACCGGCTCCGTCTTGATGCTGCTCGCCATTATGGCGATTTATTCGACGGCCGGAACAACCGACATTCCGACGCTGCTGACGACGCACTTCCCAGTGGGCATGCAGAAGTGGCTGTGGCTAGCCTTCTTCGCGTCCTTTGCAGTGAAGATACCGATGTGGCCGGTCCATACCTGGTTGCCAGACGCGCACGTTGAGGCTCCCACCGCAGGCTCAGTCATTTTGGCAGGCGTTTTGCTCAAAATGGGTGGATACGGGTTTATCCGTATCTCACTGCCGATGTTTCCGGACGCGTCGCATTATTTTGCTCCACTGATCTACGCCCTCTCAATCATCGCCATTGTGTACACCTCGATGGTCGCGCTGGCTCAAACCGACATGAAAAAGCTCATCGCTTACTCGTCGATTGCTCACATGGGCGTGGTGACGCTGGGCCTGTTCACCTTCAACCGACAGGGTTTTGACGGCGCCATGTTCCAGATGTTGTCGCACGGCATTGTCTCCGCGGCGCTATTTCTGTGCGTTGGTGTTCTCTACGATCGCATGCACACTCACGAGATCGCTATATTCGGCGGCCTCGCCAATCGTATGCCACACTACGCGTTCTTCTTCATGGCGTTTACGATCGCTGGGATGGGCTTGCCGGCTACCTCGAGCTTCGTTGGCGAGTTTCTCGTGCTTATCGGCACGCTGCACGTAAACTTCTGGCTCTCGCTATTCGGCGCGCTCGGTATGGTGTTCGGCGTCCCCTATAGTCTTTATCTCTATCGTTGGGTCATGTTTGGCAAATTAGTCAAGCCGACTCTGTCGGCAATTCAGGATCTGACTCGACTCGAGATCGCGGTGTTCGTTCCCCTCATGATTGCCACTCTTTGGATGGGCATCTACCCCGCCAATTTCAGTCGCATCTGGGCGGCGACGGCAACGCAGATGATTGCGCACTATCAGGCTGCGCCCATCGCGGTCGCGGCGTCGAAGCGCGAATAGCGAAGGTTCGAGGAGCGCCAAATCGGTGAGAACGCCGAGGCGCAAGCTACCGTCGCACAGACCCAGGAACTCTGCCCAGGGTACCGGCCTGTTATTGGCTAACGGCGCCACTGGCCGAGATCGAGGGACGCTGCTTAGGATCGGGAGCACTAGCAATGAAAACACCCGTACTTATCGTTGGCGCGGGACCCGTCGGGCTCACGCTCGCCTGCGAGTTAACCCGGTACAAGGTTCCGGTGAGAATCGTCGACAAAGCCGCGCAGCGCACCGACAAGTCCAAGGCGCTCGTACTTTGGAGCCGCACCCTTGAACTTCTCGACCGTGGCGATCAGGGGGCGGCGCCCTTCGTTGAAGCCGGGTTCAAGGTCAGGGGCGTCAACATCATTGCGCCCGGGGGCCACGTGGTCGGCCACGTTAAAATGGATTCGGTGCTGAGCCCTTATAACTACGCTTTGATGCTGCCGCAGTCCGAGACCGAGCGCCTTCTTGAAGAGAGGCTTGAGCGCCTGGGCGTCTCAGTAGAGCGAAGCACGGAGGCCACGGCGCTGAAAATCGGCGCAGATGGCGCCGAGGCTACGCTCCAGCGCGCTGACGGTGGCGAAGAGATCGTCCGCTCGGATTGGCTGGCTGGATGCGACGGCGCGCACAGCATCGCACGGCATTCGGTTGCCGACACCTTTTCGGGGGAAACGTTGAGCGGCGATTGGATCCTAGCGGACGTCCATATGAAAGGGTATCCATTCCCGGACACAGAGGTCGCTGTCTATTGGGCGCGCCAAGGGGTGCTCCCAATCTTCCCGATCTCCCCTGGCCGATATCGCGTGCTTGCCAATGTCCCGCCAAACAACGGAGACCATCCTCGCGATCCAACACTCGAAGAGGTCGCGAGGATCGTCGAGGAGCGTGGACCGAAAGGCGTGACGCTGTTTGATCCGGTCTGGCTGTCTAGCTTCAGAATTAACTCGCGCAAAGTTACAAACTATCGCTCGGGGCGCTTATTCCTCACTGGCGACGCCGCCCATATTCATAGTCCAGCCGGCGGCGAGGGCATGAACACAGGGATGCAGGACGCCTTCAACCTTGCATGGAAATTGGCTCTGGCCATTCATGGGACCTGCGGAGAGACGCTACTCAACACCTACAGCCCCGAACGAAGCTACGTCGGCGATGAGGTTTTGAAGGCGACCGCGCGGCTCACTGCAGTTGGCACCTTGAGCAACCCGATCGCAGAGGACCTCCGCAATATTGTAGGCCAGATTGCGCTCGGATTTGCGCCGGTCCGGCACGCTTTTGCCGACCAGATGTCACAAGTGTCCGTCGGCTACCCGGAAAGCCCCATGAATGCTGGTGGGCATCGCTCGCTGCATCCAGCGCCTGGCCAGCGGATGGCGCCAATTGCTGGCGGTCCGCTCTTCGGCGCTGGCAATTTGCCCCGTTTCACCCTCCTGGCTTCGCCCTCGTCGGATGTTGCGGGGATTCTCGCGACATATCCGGGACTGCTAAGCGATACGCTTGGAACCCCGCCGTCGCCGGACGGGGTGTGGCTGATTCGGCCAGACGGATACGTTGCAGCGACTGCGCTCTCTGGGGACCTGACGGCAGTGTCGGACGTTTTGCAGAGGATGAGCGCCTAAGTTTTTGCTGTCGTCAGCAGTCAGGTAATCCGCGAAGTTCCTCGACGATCTCGTCACATTCGCGGGCGATCGCCGCGGCCTCAACTCGGAGGTTCGCTACAGCCTCGACTGTTCGTGCCGCACCAGCTTCGCCAACGAAGAATAGATGGTTCCCGGGCAGAGTTACCGTCAGGCGCTCCGAAGCGCCGACAACGAGATCGCGAGCCCGGGACCAAGACGAGGGCGACACCTCAGCTATGTTCCCGACACGCGCCAGGATGCGGGCCTCGGAGAGGCTTTTGGCAATCAACATCCCCCAGATTGCGCGGTCGGTCAGCGCATGTCGCGCATCCAGCGCGGAGGCATGGGTAAGAACCGCGATCGGCGGATAACTGGCAAAGTCGAACACTGCAGTATCGTCTTGGTCCTCAAGCGGCGCGCAAATGAAACGTCCATCCCGAAAGCGCATGCCCGCGGCCGCCAGCGCAATCGGGAACGGTCCGATATACTCCTGCAAGAACCGTTCATGGCTGATCGCGGCGCGCCCGTTCTCCTCGTTTTGCGCCTGGAGGCAAGCCAGCAAGCCTTCAAGAAAAGCGCCTTCTACTCGCGCTAGACCTGAAGTGTCCGCCGCGAGAGAAGCGAAGCCGGGAAGCAGATTCGGCAGCCCGGGAGATGCCGCCATCGCAACGAAGAGCTCGATGTCGACGCCACGCCGCCGCATCGCTTTCGCTAGGGGCGCGGCGATCCGTCCGGCCATGCTCCACGCGAGAACGACAACATTCGTCGGCAGTCCGTCAATCTGCCTGTAACGGGCGACGATCTCCGCGCTCTGCTCCGCCCAGTCGTTAACGGTGAACGTGGGCCAGGCCTGGCCGAAGGGCGGCGCGCCGAGCGGATAGGTCAGTGCAAGGGTTGAATAGCCCGCTTCCTTGAGCCAATGGCACAGGAAATCGGATGGCCGTCCTTCAGGATGACCGTAGGCGATGCGCGCAAAGACTCCCCCGCCTGTGATGAAGACGGCGAGCGGCGCACCAGCTTCGTTCTTTTCAAATCGAACGAGCGCTGGAAAGCCCGAGCCGGCCTCTACAGTCTCGTCGTTGTACATGAATCATCTCCTAGACATCCGTGCGAGAAGGCTGCCCGTTACGAATCGCGGTCTGAAGGCACCGACGAAAGGATCTGCGGTCGAGTTGACGGTCGCGTCCCATTCAGAGCGTTCAGTCTGAGAGTCGCACGCAACTCGGACCTCCGGAGGTAACATCGAACGTCTTTCTCCACATCCGCGTAATCTACCACCGCGTCCGTGATGGAAATGGTCTTCGTCATCACGGCCGCTCGCTCTCCAGCGCATTGATCTGAAACGGCGGCATTAGGAATTCGGCCATTTGCCGCGTCATCACGGCGAAGTCGAACATCAACAGACCCCGAAGCTTCGCTCGAAAGAAACAATGCTAATCTACGCCGGAGCCCACACGCTTGTGGTGGACGTCGCAAAAGCGATGAAGCGAACCGAGGCGGCGGTCCGACAAAAGGCGAAGACGATCGAAATTGGTCTCGGTCATCGCCGCTGAGGATTGCGACTCATAATGACTCTCCAAAAAGCGGCGGGCCGTTAGACGCGCCTGTTTATCTAGGCGGCGTTCGATTTGCGCGGCCGTCCATCAAGGTCGTCGGGACGCAGACTTGACTCTCGCGACTAGGTAAGAACAAATAGAGAACATGATCCATCCGACCCGAGAGGTCAACTCACCCCGTGCGGCTGCCATCCGCCATCGAATCTCTGCGCGCCCAGGTCCGGCAGATCGAGGGCCAGCACCGGCGCGTCTCGACGGCGTTAGCTTTCGGAGTCCCAGCGGTGGACTCTCGGCTTCCCGGCGGGGCGCTGCCGCTTGGCGCGTTGCATGAGATCGCTGGCGGCGGCAACGGCGCGATTGACGGCGCGGCCGCTGCCCTTTTTGCCGCAGGGATCGCCGCCCGCACGCGCGGCAAGGTGCTCTGGTGTCTCACCAGACTGGATTTGTTTGCGCCGGCGCTCGCGCAAGCCGGGCTGAACTCCGACCGCGTCATCTATCTCGAAGGCGGCGACGAGAAGACCATCCTCGCCTGCTTTGAAGAAGGCCTGCGGCACGGTGGCCTGGGCGCCGTGGTGGCGGAGGTTGCGCGCCTGCCCATGACGGCCTCGCGGCGACTCCAACTCGCCGCCGAAGGCTCGGGGACGATCGGCATCGCGCTGCGCCGGTGGCGGCGGCAGACCGAGGCGTCCGATTTCGGCCAGCCGACAGCCGCCACCACCCGCTGGCGGGTCTCGGCGCTACCGTCGACGCCGCTCCCCGTCCCGGGTGTGGGCCGCCCACGCTGGCTGGTGGAACTGATCCGCTGCCGCGCCGGCGAGAGCGCGGATTTCGAATTGGAGGCGTGCGATGCCACGGGTCATCTCCGTCTTCCTACCGACCTTGTCCAACGATCGGATCAGGCGGAAGGCGGGCGATACAGCGCCTCCGCCTGAGACGCCACTCGTCCTGGTGGGTCGGGATGGGAGGCGAAGGGTGGTGCTGGCGACGGACGCGGCGGCCCATGCAGCTGGCCTCCGTGTCGGCATGCCCGCGAGCAAGGCCCAGGTGCTGGTGCAGGGCTTGGTGATCCAGGACGCCAATCCAGCCGCTGACGCCGAAGCGTTGGAGCGGTTGGCGCTCTGGATGCTGCAGCGCTTCGCCCCAATTGTCGCTGCCGATCCACCTGACGGAATCGTCATCGACTCCACAGGCGCTGATCATCTTCACGGCGGAGAGGCCACGACGCTCGCCATCCTGGTCGATAAGCTCGCCTGCGTTGGCCTGAGCGCCCGCGCAGCCATTG
>Ga0209530_1000596_pt1 | contig 23421 bp, 21 predicted proteins | sample BlaSpr_A8_Ref_O1_FD_187987 | JGI IMG/M metagenome (GOLD analysis project Ga0209530, IMG submission 187987) | Forest soil microbial communities from Thunder Bay, Ontario, Canada - Black Spruce, Ontario site 2_A8_Ref_O1 (SPAdes) (version 2) | ecosystem: Environmental > Terrestrial > Soil > Boreal...
GAACTTTCGGACCCCATAAGATGTGGTTTGGTTTGCTGGGTCCCTACACCGTCGGGCTGAACACGCAAAATTTCCTAGCCATTTCGTCAATTATTTTTCTTACCTGGATTAACACTCGCGGCCTGCGCACCGGCGCCGTAGTGCAGAACATTTTCACTGCCGCAAAAATCGCCGCCCTCGGAGGACTGACTCTGCTCGGTTTTGCGTTCGCCACACAGGCGGCGCGTAATGCCAATTTCGCGGATTTTTGGCGGAACGCGAACCTCTTTGAACTGCACGCTTATCAAGGTGGCCAACATACTGTGTGGGTCAGTACCGTGACGTTAGTAGGGCTGGCCATGGTGGGCGCCCTGTTTTCGTCCAGCGCGTGGACGAACGTTACCTACGTCGCATCCGAAGTGAGAAAACCGAAGCGCAACTTGCCGCTTGCTTTGGCATTGGGTACGGGAATTGTGACCCTGCTCTACGTTCTGGCGAATGTTGCTTATTTGAAGGTGCTGCCTCTGATTGGCACGGCGAACGCAGGATCGGTCTTCGAACGAGGAATCCAGTTTGCAGCTGGAGATCGCGTGGGGACCGCGGTCGCCGAGGCGATCGTTGGCTCGAGCGGCGCAGCTCTGGTAGCGATTGCGGTGATGATCTCAACTTTTGGCTGCAACAATGGACTGATCCTGGCCGGGGCGCGCGTTTACTACGCGATGGCCAAGGACGGTTTATTTTTCAGAGGTGTCGGCGAGGTGAACCGGCACAATACTCCTTGGGTTGCGCTGTGGATGCAATGCATCTGGGCTTGCATTTTGTGCCTCTCGGGTACCTACGGACAATTGCTCGAGTTTCTGGTTTTCGCTGTAGTGCTGTTTTACATCCTGACGGTGTTAGGTCTTTTTGTCCTGCGCTTCCGACGGCCGGACATGGAACGACCGTATCGGGTGTTCGGCTACCCGGTTCTCCCGGGGTTATATCTCTTGCTCGCTTTGTTTATCGAGGTGCAATTGCTGCGTTACAAGCCGCAATTCACCTGGCCGGGATTGGCGATCATTTTGTCGGGAGTGCCGGTTTATTGGTTTTGGCAAAGATCGCAAAGCGCGAAGCTTCAAAAGCATCAGAGTAGCCGGGACTAAACGCACCAATCGTTTGTCGATCAACGCAACGCGCTTAGTTCGACGCCAGCTCGTCGCAGAGTTTGCGCGACCGCTGCGGCAATCTTCGAAGCACCCGGCGTGTCCCCATGAATGCAGATAGTCTGCGCATTCACTGAAACTTCGCTTCCGTCGTGCGCAGTTACCGTGCCGCGTTCCACGATTTGCAGTGCTTGCCGGCCGGCCTCTCCGGGATCGCGTATCAGCGCGTCATCAAATTTTCGCGCACGCAAAGTTCCGTTTGCCTCGTAACGGCGATCGGCAAACGCCTCAGCGACGACTCGGAAGCCGGCTTGTCGAAACACGTCGAGCATTGAAGTTCCTGCTAAGCCCACAAGTATGACGTCGCGGTTCCAACGACCTACGCCTTTCGCTATTGCTTCGGCCAGCACGCGATTCCCTACAGCTTGGTTGTAGAGCGCGCCGTGCGGCTTCACGTGCGCCACTCGGGCTCCGTAAGCTGCGGCAGCTTTGGCTAACGCTTGCACCTGCTCGAACACAGAGTCGGCGATTGCTTCCGCGGGCAGATTCAATTCGAGCCGGCCGAAATTGGCGCGATCCGGATAGCCGGGATGCGCACCCAGAACCAGATTCCATCGAAGCGCCTGCTCAATTGTTGTTTTGATTGTTTGTGTGTCGCCCGCATGTCCACCGCAGGCGATGTTGACTGATGTGAGCGAGGGCATCAACGATTCCTGGGTGCCGTCGAGAATGGCTTCCGGCAACTCGCCCATATCGCAATTTAGGTCTATGCGGTTCACTCTAGAATCAACTCCTCGGAAGCCAGCATTTTCTCCTGTTCCATCAGCAGCGATCGCGCGGCTTCAAACGTGACTTGTTCGAAGCGAATCTCGTCTCGGGGGCGAAGCTGTCCCACACGGTGGAGATCGGCGGAGATCACATTCGCGATCTTTGGATACCCGCCAGTAGTTTGTTGCTCTACAAAAAGTATGATCGGCAAGCCTCCGTGCGTCACCTGAACGGCGCCCAGCGAGACTCCTTCCGTGATCATCTCGCCCGGGGAGTTCTGCGTCACCGCTTTGCCTTCTAGACGAAGACCCATGCGATTGGATTGCTCACCGACGCGATAGGTCTCGCGATAGAACTCGCTCAGCGATGACTCAGAAAACCAATTCGATTGTGGGCCTGGGGTGACGCGCAAAACGTGGCGAGGCGATAAATGATTTCGCGCTTGCGGAGCGATGGTTCGTTTGCGGAAAGACCCGATTGCCGACCCCATGTGCAGGACATCTCCTTTTCGCAGCGGCCGGCCTTTGAAGCCGCCAAGCCCGGTCAAGATGTGCGTCGATGAGCTGCCCAGAAAAGGCTTCACGGCAATTCCCCCTCCAACACATAAATAACATCGCGCTCCCGAACGGGCCGGGCCTACGCGAAGCGTTTGGCCTGGCCGAACGTCAACGGACGTCCACAGATCGACGACCGTACCATCGAGACTCGCGACGAAATCCGAACCAGTCAGTGCCAGAATGGCGCCCTCCGGGAACAGGAATGTTCCGCCGAGAAGCGTCATCTCCAGTCCCGCTGCACTCTCAGGATTCGCGACCAGGCGATTTCCAAGGCGCAGTGAAATCGGATCGGCGGCTCCCGACGGTGAAACGCCCAGGGGACCGAAGCCATCTCGCCCCAAATCCTGCACCGTGGTGAGCAGTCCCGGCTCTTGAACTTGAATGAAGCTCATGAATTCTCCAGCGCCGCGAATCGCGCTGTGGAAATCGGCGTAAATCGCACGTGATCTCCGATAGACAGAAAACTCATGTTCTTTCGGTCCGGACGAAACATCGCGATGGGAGTTCGTCCGATCAGTCTCCAGCCACCAGGCGTGGCAAACGGGTACACACCGGTCTGATTACCTGCAATCCCAACGCTGCCAGGCGGCACGCTCAGGCGCGGCGTCGTCAGGCGCGAGGTTGCCAGCGCCTCCGGCAATTCGCCGAGATATGCGAAGCCTGGTACAAATCCGAGAAAGTACACGGTGTAGGTGATCGAAGAATGCAATTCGATTGCCTCGGCAGGCTTGATTCCTCGAACCGCAGCTAGCTCGTCAAGATCAGGACCAAATTGACCGCCGTAGGACACTGGAACTTCCATCTGCCGAGGCTCCGGGAGGCGCACGTCCCCAAGTCGATCGAGATAGCGACGCAGAATTATTTCCAGTTCGTCGTGGCTCAATTTCAACACATCGAAGCTGACGAGTAGCGAGCAATACGCGGGATGAAGATTCCGAACGCCCGGTATGGGTTCCAATTCGAGCAAGCGGAACAATTTACTGACACGCTGGTGGGTGTCGAGTGCGATCTGCCGACCGAAGTAAACCAAAAGCGATTGATCGCTCGCAGGTTGGAAATGAGCGCCGTCGGTCCGTGGTGTCGGCATTGGAATGAATGGCGGAAGAGTGCAGTCCGCCGCGAAATCTTCCCAGTCATTCTCCGACAAATCCCCGGCCAACAGGAAAAAATACGGCAAATAGTTGGGGGCGCTCGGTGAATTCACGACAGGGGTCGAAGCGCCGGACTTGCTGACTAGTCGTGCAGGACAACGCTCAGAAGCGAAGTGTCGATGTGAAGCCCGCCGTTGTACTTGATGAAGCCCAGTTTTCTGAATTTGTTCATAAAGAAATTCACGCGCGAGCGCGTGGTGCCGACCATTTCCGCCAGCATCTCTTGCGATATTTTGGGGAGCACCTTTTGGGGTTTGTCTTCCTTGCCATAGCGGGCGAGCAGCAACAAGGTGCGAGCCAGCCGCTTCTCGCTGGAGTTAAAAAGCTGATCGACCAAATCTTCTTCCACGCGAATGTTCCTGGAAAGCATGTACGCGATGAAACGGTCGGAGAACGTATGTTCCGCGTGCAGAACTCGGATCATTTCCTTCTTTTCAATCACGAGCGCCGTAGTCGGCGCAATTGCCGTGGCCGACCCTATCCGAATCGGCTGGCCGGCGAGGCATCCCTCGCCAAAAAAATCGCCCGGTCCCAAAACCGCGACCACGGCCTCTTTGCCGGTTTCATTGACTACCGAAAGTCGAACCGCACCCTTCTGAATATATAGAACATTTTTCGCGGGATCGCCCTGCGAGAAGATCGCTTCTCTCTTCTTGAATTCCGTAACTTTCCGAGCTATACCGGCCGAATCAAGAAAATCCTGAGCGTTGAACGCATCCTTACCATTGGCAAGCTTGCTACCGGATTTCAGTCGATTTGAAGCTGTGGCCACGGCTGCAACCCCTTCCTACATAGTATGGTAGCACTCGACCGCAAATTCGCAAGCGAGATGCGAATGTGTGCACAAGTGAACAGACACCCGCCACGGTGCCTTCTAAGATATTGCCTGTGGGTAAAGCGATAGGAGCAAGGCAAAAACCAGTTCTTAAAGCTTCCGCCCAACGATACTGAAGATCGCAGGTTCCTTCCCACTTCAGCCGGCACAAGCAGTTCTTGCCAACAGAGAAATTGATGCAACACCTTGGGACCGGTCGGAGTATCTGCCTGCGAACAGAAGGAGATAGCTAAATGCCGTTACTTCAACTTGTAATGGTCCTGATCGTGGTAGGCGTCCTGCTTTGGCTGGTCAATCGGTTTATACCGATGCAGGGAACGATCAAGTCCATCTTGAATGCAGTGGTAGTCATCGCCGTAGTCTTGTGGCTACTGAACGTTTTCGGACTATTCCACGCTTTCTCCCGAATCCACGTTGGGGCATAAGCAAGCCTTGATAAACGACACGGAGATGAGGTGTGCGTCATCGTACGCAAATAACAAACCGCGCTAGGCGAAAAACGTCCAGCGAATGAATTCTCGTTAATGGAGGCAACACTCATGAAAGTACTCGGAGTTATCAGCACTACAGCCGTGTTCTTGCTTCTCGGAGCCACGGTTCCTGCTTTCGCGCAGGAAGAGCACCACGAAGAAGCGGCCAAGCCTGCGACACACGAGGAAGCCGCCAAGCCAGCTAAGCAAGAGGAGGCCAAGCCTGCCAAGCAGGAAGAGGCTAAGCCTGCGAAGCAGGAAGAAACCAAGCCTGCCAAACAGGAAGAGGCCAAGCCTGCGAAGCAGGAAGAAGCCAAGCCTGCAAAACAGGAAGAGGCTAAGAGCGAAAAGCCGGTGAAGCAGGCCAAGCCAGCAAAGGAAGAGGAAGCCAAGGCTAAGCCAGCAAAGCAACAGGAAGAAGCCAAGGCCAAGCCAGCGAAGCAAGAGGAAGAAGCAAAGGCTAAGCCGGCGAAACAAGAGAAACAGGCGAAGCCAGCAGAACAAGAGAAGCAGGCTAAGACTGAAAATCAGGAAGGGCGCGGCAAGGAAGCAACCGGGCAAGAACACGGTCAGCCTCAGCGCAGTGCAGCCGCGCAGCAGAAGCAACGCTCAGAGCCGGCACTTCGGCTCAGCGCCAGAAGCAGCGCTCGCATACCTGACGATCGGTTCCGTGCCAATTTTGGTTCGGAGCACACCTTCGTAATCAACCAACCAGTGATGGTCGGCGGTTTTTCGCGATTCCAATACGGCGGTTTTTGGTTTGGATTCGAGAATCCGTGGCCGGAGGGTTGGTACTACACGGATAACGTTTACGTTGATTTCATCGACGGCGGCTATTACCTGTGCAACCCGTATTATCCCGGCGCTCGCGTTGGCATCAGCGTCGTGATCTAACCGGTTTTTCGGCCCAGAGCTTCAGGGCGACGGACGAGCAGTCGGGTCGAGTCGCCCTGGCAGTGCTGGTAGAACGTCAGAGCTTCCTTCGTTACTTCGGCGAAGAGAGAAACAGGAGGAACAATGCTCGGGACTATATTGATCGTGATCTTGGTGCTGGCGCTTCTCGGTGCGTTGCCCAGGTGGTCGCATAGCCGGGACTGGGGTTATGCCCCGACTGGCGGAGTCGGGCTGATCCTGGTCATCGTCGTCATTCTTCTGCTTCTCGGCCGCATCTAGAAGCGCGCAGGCGCCAGCGTCCGCGGAACCACGTGACGCAGAGTGCCCGCAATCAGACGAGGCTCAAGACCTGAAACGGACCTTTTTACTTTCAACCTTTGCCTTTCTTCGCAGTCTGAGGTGAAAAATGGATGAGTCCAAACGACAGGCCGTTCAGTTCCTGGAAAAGGAAATCAAGACGTATGTAGCGCTCGCATTATTTTTGTCAAAAGAAGGCATCAAAGAACGTGTGCACGTGGGGGACAAGGAAATTGTTCTGAGCCCCACGTACTACAAGGAAAGGATGCGAGAAGCCAGGAAGCTCGTAAACGAACTTCGAAAAGCGGGTTAGCGCGGCGCTGACTCATGCTCTTGGCTGGATTTGAAGGGCCAGGTTCCCTTCCACTTCTCCCAAACGAAAATAACCAACCACAAGCCACAGAAAAAGGTTCGGCACCCTGCTAATTACCTCCGTCACTCGATTTGACTCTGGTGTGACACCAAGAAACGCGCCACCCGCCGCGACGTCTGAAAGCCCCTCCCCAATTCTTCGCGTTCAGAAGTAAAATTTCAGAGCGAATTGGATCAATCGTGGAGGCAACGAAGCAGTAGGAAAGCCAAATTGCGAAGTCCCCCGCTCGGTGGAGAAGTTCTCGTCCGTCGTAGTCACATCCGTGAACGTCAGGTTCGGATGGTTCCATATATTGAACAATTCCGCGCGGAACTCAAAATGCATTTGTTCGCGAACGGGAAATTGCTTGATGAAAGACAAGTCCCAGTTATGCAGTCCGGGACCCCGAATGATATTTCGACCTGCGTCTCCGAACGTCCCCTCCACGGTATTGGGGACAAAGGCGCAGGTGTTGAAAATCGTCCCGGCTATGCAAGGCGTTCCGTTGGGATTTCCAACAACATTCGGACGCGCACAATTGAAAACTTCTCCTCCGCAGTCAGAGTTAGAAATGTTCACCAGGTCATCGGTGGGCGTGAACCAATTGCCCGTCTGCGCCGAGATAATTCCGGTGATTTGCCAGTTGCCGACGAGCTGGTTGCGGAAGCCCGAAAGATCTGAACCAAATCGTTGATCCTTCCCGAAAGGCAGGTCATACACAAAGTTGAAGACGAATCTTTGTCGAACGTCGAAATCGGCGTTGCCATACTCTAGCTGCGGCTCCGTTTGCAACCGGAAGTCCCCTTGATTCTGAGCGCCAAGACTGGCACTTGAAGCGTCATCGAGCGCGTGGCTATAGGTGTAGGCGGCTTCAAACTGCAAACCGTTGGAGAAACGTTTCTCGAGTTTAAGTTGCAAGGCGGTGTAGTTTGAGAACAAGTTGGAACGAAGCGCATAGATCCCCGCATCAATATTGGGATCGGGGCGTCGTCCGGCGGTGGGACTATTTGGGTCCGATGTAGGAACGGCCTGGTTTCCGTTAAACAGACCGAAGAGATCTGCGCCGTGCGAGCCCACGTAGGAAACTTGAGCCACAATGTTCGATGGCAATTCGTACTGGAAACCAAGGAACCATTGCTGCATGAACGGTGTAGTGATTTTTGGGCTGATGGAGAAAAGCAAGGGAGTATTCGGATCAACCAAGGAGTTCGCCGGGAATCCCTGCTGCAATGAGTTGAAGCCCGGGATCGAACAGTTGGTTAGGGGAAAACTAGGGTTCGCGGAATTCCCCAAGCAGGGCATGTTGAATGACTGCGTCACAAAAAATGGCGGATTGAATCCGGGACTTGGATTGGAATAAGGACCGTTTTCTTGACCGCCGTAAAAAATCCCATAAGAAGTTCGGAGCACGAGTTTGTCGCTTATTTTGTAAGCCAGGCCGACCCGCGGCGCAAAGTTGTGGAGATCTGGCGAGACCAGACCGGATGACCCATTACGGTCAATCGAAATTTGCGAGGCAAGGGTCGGTGTGAGTACGGCTTTTTGTCCTTTGGGAACAATGAGGCAGCCGCATCCAAAATCAAAGTTGGCCTGTTCATTGCCGGCTGCTTTGACCGTGGTATAAAGCTCGTAGCGCAAACCAAGATTGAACGTAAGACGTGCTGATTTCTTGAAGTCGTCCTGAACGAATCCTGCGTAGATTTGCCGATGGTAGTCAACGTTGTGAAGATTTACGATCGACCCGCCATCGGAGATGCCCAAGAGAAAGCTCGCGAAGCCATACCCGCCAGTTCCGGGCGCCGCTGGATTGTCCGTGAAGCCCGTGCTGAAATCCGCAGTGCCGCGAGAAGCGGATGGTTGAAAAATGGTGAATTGTTCGAAGCGAATCTCGGTGCCGAACTTGAGCGAATGGCGACCTTTGATCCAAGTGAAATTGTCGGTAAAGACATAGCTGTTCTGCTTCTCGATCGAAGGTAAAAAACCCGAGCTGCCAAGCTCTGGAGCCGAACCATCGCTGAACGTCAAAGCTGGAAGTCCGCCATTAAATGTGCCGGGTTCGAACGGCACCCCAGGGTAGTCAAGCTGCGCTGACACATTTTCGTTGAAATTAACCTGGTAACGATGCGCGTTGATGCGGTTATAGCCAAAACGAAACTCGTTCACATGGGTTGAATCAAGAATATGAGTCTCGCTCAACGCAACGCTGCGGTAAGAGAAATCCTCAATTCCGTCGAAGAACCCGCCGCCGTCCAGTACGTTATCGAAAGGCGGTGGAATAAAACTGGGCTGGTTTTCGTAGCTGAACCGCCCAAAGATGGAATCCTTGCTCGAAAAAGTGTGGTCCATTCGGACGTCAAAATTGTTGCGGGTTTCGCTGCGCACGGGGACGGCGATGTAATTGAAAGCCGGATTGACGGACGAGTTCGGGGGTGGGATCAGAGCTGCCAGCCGGGCGGCCAGCGGGTCCACGGTTCCGGCAGGGAAAATATTTGTTGGGTTGCCCGAGCCATCCACCCCTATTGGAAATCCGCAGAATCCAGTGGGGTTGGCGGGTGTTACCGGCACTGGCAGGGTTCGCCTGGCGTTGAAGATTTCCCCCACAAAGGTCTGGTGATTATTGCAATCAAGAGCCACAGCCCCCGTCGGGAGGCCGGTGTTCGGGTCAACGGCCATTGCCGGCATGTTCGTGAGAAGCTCGGAGAAATTGCCGACCACCATGTCTTGATCAGGAAGGAACGCGGTTTGTGGTATTCCCTGCCGCAAGCGAAATCCTTCGTAATCGACGAAGAAGAATGTCTTGTCCTTCTGGACCGGGCCGCCAAATGTAGCGCCGAACTGGTTCTGCTTGTACGCTGGTTTCTGCGGTGTGACGATGAAGAATGGAGAAGCATCAAGAACATCATTTCGCAAATATTCGAAAACATCTCCGTGATAACCGTTGGTGCCGGATTTGATTACGGCATTTAGAATTGCTCCGTTGCCTCTTCCGAATTCTGCGCTGTAGTCGTTCGTTTGAACTTTAAATTCCTCAATGGCGTCAATGGGAGGTTGAATCACGTACGACGATTCATTCAGCACGTCGCCTAAATTTGAATTGTTGTCGATTCCGTCGAGCAGGAAGTTGTTCTGCAACGAGCGGGCACCGTCCACGCTGAATCCATAACTCCCGCTTACGCGCGAGCCGGGTTCGCTGGGCACAACGCCGACCCCGAGCTGCGCCAGCTGCGCGAAATTTCTCCCGTTCAGCGGAAGTGTCTCGATACGCGTTTTGTCCATCACCTCGCCCATCGTGCTGGTCTCGGTTTCCAGCAACGGGTTCTGGACCGTCACTTCAACCTTTTGCGAGATCTGGCCTATTTCCAGTTTTACGTCTGCTTCGATTCGGCCCTGCACGTCAAGTTGCACTGGACCGGCCACGGCCGTCTTGAAATTTGCCTTCTCCACGGTGACGGTATAGCGTCCGACCTTCAAAGGTCCTGCTACGTACTCTCCATTTCCGTTGGTAGTTGTTTCAAACTCAGTGCCGCGATCCACGTCACGCACTCTGACTTTCGCGCCTGGAACCACTCCTCCTCCAGTATCGGTGACAACCCCTACGATGTTGCCTGTGTCTTTCTGTGCCCAGGCGCTTCCTGCAAAGAGCAGCGGCAAGAGCAGTAGAGCGGTAAAGAAACCGCGGAGACGCCCCTTGCTTGCGGATCTTAGAGTTCCTGTCCGGGACTGCTGTCTGGAGCATGAACGAAGGCCGCACATTTTGGTCACAGGTGACCCCTCCCATGGGCAATGCTGTATAGCGTTTTCATACCCTGGCTGAATGTTGGACAAACCCCGATCGTTGACGTAATTAGCCCTATTGTGTTTGTTTGTCAACTTTTTTTATCTAATTTGGTGTATTTTGTAATTTTCGGATCAATTTCTCCTAATCTATGGCACAATCCGCGTGCTTTTCGGGCCATTTAATGGGGACGGAGCAGCCTGAATGAGCCTTCTAGCAGAAGAACGGAGATTTCGCATACGCGAGATCCTGTCGCGCGAGCGAACTGTTACTGCCTCCGATCTGATACGCGATCTGGGAGTCACAGCGGCTACAGTCCGGCGCGATCTCGCTGTTTTGGAAAAAGAAGGCGTGCTGCTGCGTTCGCACGGCGGCGCCGTCTCACGCACCTCCAGCACCAATTTTCAGCCTTCCTACGAGGCGCTGGGACGCAGCAATCGAGCCGAAAAACAGGCCATCGCGCGAGAAGCAGAGCGCCTCATCCTGGATGGTGAGACCGTTTTCCTGGAGGGCAGCACCACAGTCTACGAACTCGCCCGCCGCCTGTTGCATCGCAACAGGCTGACCGTAATCACAAATTCGCCGCCGATTGTGGATGAATTCCAGCGCAGCCAGCACGTCTCGGTCATCTCAACAGGGGGCGAACTTCAAAAGGACGTATTTTATCTTTCGGGAGTCTGGGCGCAGCGAGCATTGTCGGAAATTCGCGTGGACAAAGCCGTATTGGGTGTGAGCGCCATTGATCCCGAGTACGGAATTTCCACTGCGAGCCAGGCCGAAGCTCAAATCAAAAAGATGATCTTGAAGTCCGCGCGAGTCAGCATTGCACTGGCGGACCATAGCAAATTCGGGAATCAGGGCTTCGCCTACGTTGGTCCCACCACGGACATCGATATTCTTGTCACCGATTCAGCCACAGACCCCAAATATCTACGCCCCCTGCGCGAAGCCGGTGTGGAGCTAATCCTGGCCGACCTGCGGGATCAACCACATGATACGAATGGACATGAGCCGGGAAAGACGCGGGCGCGTTCCGGGCCTGCTAGACACTAGGTCGCCAAGATGCGTGTAGATTTCAAGAAAGTGCTTGTCTTGTTGTTGGCGGCCGGCATCGCGACGGTCGCGGCGACCTACGTACATTCGTTTGGTTTCCTCGCATTGCATGCAGCAACCCTTGAAGCAATTCGACCAGACAGCCAAAGGGACCTGCTGCAAGCTTTCGCCGCGTTGGAGCCGATCGATACTCACGTTCATGCATTCAAAAGCGATCCTGACTTGACGGATCTGATGACACACCTTCGATTGAACGTTTTGGATATTTGCGTGGCCGATAACCACGGAATTTATGGCCAATTGGATACAGAAATCGCGCGCGCCAAGGCGTTTGTTCAAGCGAGTCAGAACCATGCACGATTGTGCGTCACCTTCGATCCATTTGATTTCGATCGAAAGGATTTCGCGCGAAAAACGATAGAACGACTTCGTCGGGAATTTGCCCAAGGTGCCGTTGCGGTGAAAATCTGGAAGAACATTGGCATGGAATTAAAGACGCCAGACGGAAAATACGTTATGCCTGATGATCCCGCTTTCGAACCCATTTACCGCGCGATCGCGGGCGATAATAAAACTCTTATCGCGCACGTCGCCGAGCCTTCCTCCTGCTGGCAACCACCGAATCCTGACAGCCCGGACTACGACTACTACAAGGAAAATCCTCAGTGGTATATGTATTTGCACCCCGATCATCCTCGCAAGGAGGTCATTTTAGCGGCGCGCGATCACCTGCTTGCTGAAAACCCGAAACTGCGGGTGGTCGGCGCGCACTTGGGAAGCATGGAAACGGATGTGGATGAAATCGCGAAGCGATTCGATCGCTATCCGAATTTTGCAGTTGATACTGCGGCGAGAATGGAATATCTGATGATTCAGCCGCGGGAAAAAGTGCGGAACTTTCTGATCAAGTATCAGACCAGAGTGCTCTACGGCACCGATCTGGAATTTCTACCTGATGAATCCACAGCAGACGCTCTTAAGGACTGGCAAGAGACTTACGCAAGAGACTGGAAATTTTTAGCCACCAACGAGACCTTCCAATACAACGGCCGTCAAGTTCATGGCCTCGGTTTGTCCGAACCAGTCCTCCGTCGAATTTATCATGACAATGCCGTACAGTGGATTCCTGGAATGGGGTCCTCTTCGAAGTAAAACTGCCAAATGCTATTGCAAGGAACCGCTCGGCCACTACCTTGCTTCTAGAAATTCATTTTCTGCACTTCGATTTGCGGAAGTAGTCTTTGCGCGTCTGCAAAATTGATCATGCCCGGCGAGCTTGCAGCGCAATTGGCGGCGCCACAAGCGGCGGCGAGTCGTACTGCCTCTTCGCCAACGATCCCTTGTATTGCAGCGTAAGCGAACCCTGCCAGAGTTGCGTCCCCGGAACCGACCGTCGAGACCACTTTCGCGGTGGGGGGACGCGCTATCCACACTGGTCCGTCTCGATGCTCGATCCAGACTAGACCGTCTTTCCCGAATGTGATCGCGGCGCTGCTCGATCCTCGTCGGATGATTTCACGAGCGGCCTCAGTTGTTTCCTGGCTCGACTTCAGCGATCTTGCCAGCAGAGCTTCGGCCTCGGCGCGATTCACTTTCACGAAGTCTGGATTGGCTTTCACGCTCTCGCCCAGAGCCTCGCCGCTGGTGTCGACAAAGACTCTCGCGCCCGCATTTCGCGCAGCTTGAATTAAAAAAACATAAAAATCTGGTGAGATGCCTGAAGGTAAGCTCCCGGAAATGACGAGCAGCGATGCCTTCCCCTCTTCCCGTATCCGCTCGGAACACGTCCGCACAAATTCGGCAGTTTCTTCGCGGGCCGGCGCGGCGCCGGGTTCAAGTATCTCCGTTACCTTTCCGGAGTCTTCGATCACCTCAAGATTCACGCGAGTGCTCGCGGCCGTGCGCACAGCAACCACTTCAATATCCAGTAATTCCAACTGCCGAGCGCACTCTTCGCCGATCGCTCCTCCCAGAAATCCGATCCAGCTTGCATTCGCTCCTAGCGCGCGAGCGGCCATCGCCACGTGCGCGGCTTTGCCTCCCGCCAAGCCGCGGGCGCTTTTGGCGCGATTCACTTCACCGGCCTCGAGGAATGCAACGCGCAACCGCCGGTCCATCGCAGGATTTGCGCTTACGCAAACGATCGTTGAACCGGCCATCTGCCCTTGCTCCCGAAGTGCACTTGTGTCAAGCTATCACGCTAGATTCGAAATAGTAACAAAAAGTAATAAATCGAAAGCACATTCATAAACCATGCTGGCAGAAGAACGGCGGCGAAAAATTCTTGAATTGACCCAACGCGATGGGCGGGTCGTTGTCAAAGACCTAGCACGGCGCTTCTCCACTTCTCTCATCACGATTCGCAAAGACTTGGAATCCCTTCACCAAATGGGCCGAATCCAACGGGCTCACGGCGGCGCGCTACCCATGGACGCATCCGCCTTAAGGGATCCCACGCTGCACGAGAAAGAGCAATTGCATCGTCGCGAAAAACTCAAGATCGCCGCGGCGGCCGCGCGTTTCGTTCAACCGGGCCAAGTCGTAATCCTTGATTCAGGCACTACTACCACAGCAGTGGCGCGCGCGATCAAACATGTTAGGAATCTCACGGTCATCACCAACGCCGTCAATATCGCGGCTGAGCTAGCCGGCACCGACGTCGAGGTCATTTTAACGGGAGGCGTGCTGAGAAGAAACTCGTTTTCGCTTGTAGGACCGCTCGCCGAGGATTCCTTGCGTCACGTGACGGCCGACCTTTTGTTGCTCGCGGTGGACGGTTTCGATCTCGAGTATGGTCTCACCACTCCGAACCTTCTGGAAGCACGGGTGAACCGCGTCATGATGGAAAATGCAAAGACCACGATTATCGTGTGCGATTCGAGCAAATTCGGCCGGCGCAGCCTTTCATTCATTGCTCCCATTTCCGCGGTGCACCACACCATTACGGACAGGAAAATCTCTGCGAAAAACTTGCGCGCTCTTCGCGCGGCACATATCAAGACCATCGTCGTTTGAACTTTTATGCTTGCGGGCTTGTGGAGGCAATGTTGACGGAATTGAAATCAGCAATCGGCGCTAACACCATTTCCGAGATCCTCTCCCAGCCCGCCACCTGGACTACGTGTTTGCAAGCGATGGATAAAAGTGCGGAATTGCGCTTGCTTGCTCACAACCTACCCAGGAATATCGAGTGGGTGTTCATCGGCTGCGGCTCCAGCTTCTACTTGGCTCAGAGCGCGGCGGCGAGCTGGTTCATTCTCACGGGCGAGAAATCTCGCGCAATTCCTGCATCCGAAATTATGCTCTTTCCGCAGCTGCTTCCCGTCCCCTGCCAGCCGGTCATGATTACCCGCTCCGGGCATACGTCGGAGATTCTGCAGGCAGCCAGGTATTTGGAAGGTGTACTCAATCTTAAAGTTCTCGCGATAACCTGCGGTACAGACACTCCCATCGAGGAACTTTCTTCGCACCACATCATCCTGCATGCTGCCGACGAGAAAAGCACCGTAATGACGAGATCTTTCACTTCCATGCTCATCGTATTACAGTCGCTCGCCGCCATCCGCGGAGATCACCCCGATTTTTTGACCGGCCTTCGCAAGCTTCCCGCGCAATTAGCTGCGCGATTAGGCCAGTTCCAAACCACGGTAAAATCGCTGGTCGAGTCGGGGACATTCGCGGATTATGTCTTCCTCGGCCAAGGTCCGTTCTTCGGAATCGCGCAAGAATCGATGCTGAAGGTGAAGGAAATGTCTTGTTCCTACGCGCAGAGTTTTCACACGCTCGAATTCAGGCATGGACCAAAAGCCATCGTAAGTCCCGAGACTCTGATCACCTTTATCATCAGCGAAACCGGGTTCGACGCCGAGGTCGCCGTCCTGGAAGAAATCAAGGCTCTGGGCGGCACAACGCTGGTGGTCGCAAACACATGCAGCACGGCGATCCGCAAGGCTGCCGACTACACGGTGGAGTTGTCTCTTGATATTCCTGAAGCCGCCCGTACAGCCGCGAGTGTGATCGCCGGGCAACTCCTGGGTTTCTACACGGGACTTAAGAAGGGACTGAATCCTGACGAACCTCGCAATTTATCGCGCGTGGTAACGCTGGAAAGCAGAAGCTAATCGAGGTTCACGAATGCCTCTCGACGTGTGCGTGGTCGGAGAAATCAATCCAGATCTGATTCTTTACGGCTTGCCGAAAGAATTGAAGCCCGAAGAAGAATCTTTGATCGGCGGATTTCGCCTGACGCTGGGGAGTTCGTCGGCGATTTTTGCGCACAATCTTTCGGTACTCGGCACTGGCGTCGGCATGGTTTCAAAAATCGGAGCCGATGCTCTGGGAAAAATGGCATTCGACTGGCTCGCCTCGGCCGGTGTTGATTTATCTCATGTTTCTTTCACTTCCAGTAAGACATCCACGGGCCTGACCGTCATACTCACCCAGCCAGAACATCGATTCATCCTGACCTATCCGGGAACGATGTTCGAGTTGAGCTACGTCGATCTCGATCTCGATTACATTTTTTCGTCGAGACATTTGCATCTCTCGTCGTACTTCTTGCAAAGAGCCCTTCGGCCGAAAATCGTCGATTTGTTTCGCGAAGCCAAAGCCAAGGGCCTTTCGACCTCGCTTGACACCAACGATGATCCCGAAGGCAAGTGGGGCAAAGATTTGCTGGACGTCCTGCCATATATCGATATTTTTTTTCCCAACGAGCGTGAAGCTAAAAAGATCGTCGGCACCGACGACCTGCCACGAGCAATCGGAAAACTTGCGCAAGCCTGTCAGTTCGTGGTCGTAAAACTGGGCTCCCAGGGAGCTATCGCTCGCAAGGGTTCTGAGGAATGGCGGCGCCAAGGGATGCGAGTGGCGTCAGTGGATTCGGTCGGTGCGGGCGATAGCTTCGATGCCGGCTTCATCCATCGTTTTCTGCAGGGCGCGAGCCCGGCCGAATGTCTTGAATACGCCGACATCGCGGGGGCCTTCTCAAACACTCGCGAAGGCGGAACTGAGGCTTTCAGGGATCGCGATAGCGTCGAGCAATTTTTCCACGACCATTTGGACCAGCGCTGAAGGTCAACGAATTTGGGCTTCTTAGATATTTCTATTGTTTCGTGACTTCGATGAGCAAATGGTCGGAGAAACTGGCGTCGAGCCGCGCGCCTGGCGCAGTCACAAACCCCAGGTCTTTACCGTTGACGTAGTCCACCACTTGATATTTCCCTGGCGCTAGCCCTCGTAGCTCTATTTCCCCGGCCCACGTGGCTGGTTTCGTGTGTTTGCCGTCGGAGGCCGGCCCGGGCGCAAAAAACGCGTAATACATGGCTCCGTCTTTTTCGATCGCATATCCCTCGGGCACGTCATAGCCGTACACGTAAAGATTGCGGAACGTTCCGCGAGAAAGCATTTTGTCGTTGTAGAGACCGATCCACTTCTTCCAGTACTCTTCTTTTTGAGGCGTCAGATACACGTCGCTCAACTTCGGGCCGTAATCGGGCCACGCGAACTTTGTACCGACAACTCCACCGGTGCCCACGGTAGAAGCAAAATCAGATCCAAGATCTTTTTCATTCCCGTTCGGATTCGCTATGCGGGTCAGCTCGACATGATCTCCATACACTGCAGACTTCGGGCCCAGCAGCGCCTTGTACATTTTCACTCGCTGACGAACCTGTACAGAACCCACCGGATCGGCGGTGACGGCCTGATCGATATAGCGCAGCCAGGCGATACTCGGGGGCGTACCACACGGACAGCTCTGGGTAACGCTATCCGCCTTTAGCGCTCGCGTCGTTTCAAAAATCGTTTTGTAAATCTCGCCCATGGCATAGACCGAATCGTTCGGCGATTTGTGGTGGTGTTTTGGGTTGTAGCATGCGGGCACGCTATATATATTGTCGAGCTTGTGTCCATCGAAGTCCCAATCTCGAATGAATCTCTCGGACAGTTGCTTGTAATACGCCTGGACCTCCGGCAGCGCAGGGCACAGCGTTGCCAGATTTCGCGTCATGCGAGCGGGCTTGCCGTTTTTGTCCAGGATCAGCCAGTCCGGATGTTGTTTCACCACCTCCGAGACGCCGTACGGATGTGATTCGTATCCCGGCCCGCCATCTTCTACTGCCAGTGGCAGCCACCAAAGTTGCACTTTAATGCCCTGCTGATGAAACTGTTGAACCATCTTGCGAATTTCATCATCGGGAAACGTATCGCTGCGCGGCTGCCAGTCGCCATAATTGTTGAACCAGCGATCGTCCAGCGTGGCCCAATGAATTCCCATTTCCTTCAATTTTGGTATTGTGCCCAGCATCTGAGCGGGAGTTACATTGGCAAGGTAGGCCCAGCCGCACCAACTCACCGCATAGTCTTCGCTATTGTTCGCAGGCTTTTTCAGGCCTTCCCCGTCGATCACGTCGGAATAAATTCGCAGTGGCTCGTAGTAATCGCCTGCATAAACAGCGACGAACGTTTGAGGCGTGGAATAGGCTTCGCCACGCTGCAATGTGGCGTTCGGCGTTAGATGAACGGCTGCGTCGACGCGCCCGTCGGATTCCGTTTCCACAGGAATCGAGAGAACCAGCGGCAGGGTTTCGACGTGCCCAATCGCCTCACCTACCGTTTTCGTCCAAAACGCAACGACCGGTATTCCGCCACCTACCCGTCCCAAGTCTCCTTTCACTTCTACGAGCGAGCCCATTTGATTCTGTTGCGAGAATTTCTTCGGAATTTTAAAAACGTTATCTTTGCCCCACTCGATGCTCGCTCCATGAAAGGACCACATTTCGTTCGGAGTTGCCGTCGGGTCTGTCAAAGATGCGTTCAACCGATGCCGATCCAGATCCACCGTATCGAGTTTCACTTCCTTGTTTCCCGAATTCCGAATCGCGCTGGAGACAAGAGCTATGTTGGGGAAGTCGTCGTACACTTCCACAATCAGAGATTCTTCCATATCTCCCGCTGAATTCTTGCCCTTCACTTCGATACGTTTCCCTTTTGTTCCCAATCGGCCGTTAGGCTCCGAGATTTGAGGGTGGGCAACATCAAAAGCAACATCTGAAATTTCTTTCCCACCAGCTATCACCTGAATGCCGGGGTCGGTGCCCGCATCATCTAGCGAAAGTTTCCCGTTGTTTGATGTCAGGCTCGCCGCAACGTAACCCGTCGGTCTCAGCACGAATTCGGCCGTGGATGTATCTACCACCACGCCATCGGCGGACGCGGACACGCGGAGCTGCGACGATGGTGAAGGCGCGGCGGGTGCCGTCGCGGGCGTAGCTTGTTTTCCGCACCCGTTCGCGAGCAGGGTGACGCCGGCGAGAATCGTCAACACAGTAGCGGAGAATTGCGGAAACTTCAGCCATTCCCGCTTGGCTAACGATGCTGGAATCATTGTTTGCGCCTCGCCATAAAGAGAAAGAAAACGCTATATTACGAAACATAACGATACTCGCGCAATATCTCACATCAGGAGCGGGCACGCGAATGATTTTAATTTATCTCTTGGCCCAGGGGTTGATGATTCCGCTTTTGCCCGCCGTTTCAATATCCGGTGGAAAATCCGGACCAGGTTTCCGGCGGCAACTGCTCTTTCTGAGGCGAAAGAATATGGAGTGTGACAATGACTGCCGGAACCAAAAAGATGATCGTTACGCAGGTCCACATCAGGGCGGCCGCGCATTCCTGATCTTGGAGCGCTGAAATACCAAAGAGTCGAGGTGCAGAAAGATAAGATGAATAGACAACGCGATCGCAGAACACAAGAAACCCCGAGAGAGCGTCACACGGCAAGGTGGCAAAAAAAAGGTACAAGGGTATGGACCACCGAGGCCACCTCGGCGTACTTGGCCAGGGCTGAACGACCGGCCACCAAAACAGAAGGCCGGCGCCGAAAAAACATGCGTGCTCCAATTCATGCAACCACTTCCACCGCAATGCCAGCTCAAATACGGCGGGGACATGCCAACCGATCAAGGCGAGCGCGGCGGCGAGCCAACAAATCGCAGGGTTGGCGAGAAAACGGCCGAACCATTTCACTACACCCCACTGGAGAAATGGGCCCACGGCGCTGCGAGCTAGCCATTGCGGTAGACCCTTAAGAAGCGGGAGTGCTGGTGCGCCGAGCAAAATCAAAGGAGGAGCGATCGACATGAGCAAGAGATGCTGCAGCATGTGAACGGAGAGCGAAACCTCGTCAAACGCGTCCACCGGCGATCCAATCGCGATCCACACTGAAACGATTCCAGCCCAAAATGCTGCAAGCCGCCACGCTGAAATCAGTCGCGGGAAAACAATGCGGAGACGAAGCCAGCCTCTCGTATAGACCAGAGCTACGAGACCCAACGACACATTCACTCCGATGGGAGTGGACCAGGATTCCAAAACAATTTGAATCTCAGAGGTCATGGAAATTCTACGGGTGACCCGAAGATGGCGTTGCGGAATCCGGTTGGAGCGCGACAGCACGCGAGGCGTCGCGTGCCGGCGATTGTCCTGCAGGATGCAACGTCTCAAGGAACGCGACCAAAGCCGTCGTCTCCGCGGGGCTCAGATTCTTCCCGTACGCGGGCATGTTGCCGCCGCCCTGGATCACCTGCCGAATCAGTTGATCCTGTGTCAACCGAACGGCCACGGCATCGAGAGCCGGTCCGCGCTTTCCGCCTTGATTGTCGAGCGAGTGGCAGTTGTGACATTGCTTCACCTGGAAAACGAGGGCGCCTTGGCGCTCGAGCGCGGAGCGGTTGTGCAGAAACTCGGCCGGAATCGGAATTCCACTCCATGCGTCCATCACCGGGCTCCACGGTGCATTTCCAGCGAGACGCGTAAACGTTCCCAACGCGACTGCCACGAGCAGAATCGTGAGTACGGCAACAGGCCTGCGCCGCCAGCTTTTTTCGCCTTCACCGAAAAGGAACGGCAAGAGCAGGAGTCCGAGAATTACAACCACGGGCCCGATAAGCAAAGCGGGAGTTTCCATGGACGGCGGCAAGAGCGAGAGTATGGCGTAGAGCCACAAGAAGAAAAAATCAGGACGCGGCGCGGTTTGAATGATCGTAGGATTCGGAGGGCCTGACGGACCAAAAGGACCGAAGTAGACGGCGCAGGCAGCAACCGAAAGCAAGATGAAGGCTGAGAAGACTAGGTCCTTCCAAACTGCCGCCGGAACGAAAGGTATCCCGTCCCTTTTCGTCAGCTCGTGATACTCCTTAATATATGTCGCCTTGCGGACCACCCGCCCCGGCATGGGCCACTCGTTGATCCCCAACTTAACGACCATCAGCAGATGCACCGCGACAAACGCGATGAGTAATCCAGGAATAACGAACACGTGAAGGGCGAAGAATCTCGAAAGAGTTGCTCCAGCGATGATCGGGCCCCCCAGCATTAAATTCACGATGGGAGGTCCCATCAGCGGGACGCGGCTCGCAATCGATGCCCCGATTCCAAGACCCCAGTAGGCGTCTTGATCAAATCTGAGAACTTGGCCGGTGAAGGCCATGCCAAGGGTCATTAGCAAGAGAAAAACGCCGACAATCCAGGTTAGTTCGCGCGGATACTTGTACGCGCCGAACAAAAAGACTTGGACCATATGGATCAGAACGATTGCAACCATGAAGTCCGAGCCCCATCCGTGCAGGCCCCGAATGAACCAGCCCAGCGTGACGCTGTGATTAAGAGTCTGAAGGCTGTTCCAAGCTTCACCGGCGGAAGGCACGTAGATGAGCGCCAGCATGATGCCCGTAACGATCTGAAGCATGAACACGACGAAGGCAGCGCTGCCGAAAACATAAAACCAGCTCGCGGTTTCGCGCGGAACGGAATGCTCGGCGGTCTCGCGGATGGTGGCACCAAGTTGAAGGCGCGCGTCCAGCCAATCGCCGATCGATTTGATCAGGCGCACGGGCTTATCTCTCGAACGATACTGGAAGCTTGGCCTGGCGTCGGCATCTCGCCGGCCTTAATCAACAACTTCCTACCATCGATCTTGTAATGGTATTCGAACAATCCGCGCTCTGGAGGGCCGGAGGCGCGGGAGCCATCCTGGTAGTAGGCTCCGCCATGGCAGGGGCACAGGAACAGGTTAGATTGCGGGAACCAGCGAACAGGACATCCGAGGTGCGCGCAGTTAATCGCAAACACCTGGAAGGTTTGTCCATCCACATTTCGGACCCAGCAGGCGATATCTGCCGTTTCCCCATCCGTTGGACTCACAACAGGATCTCGATAGGTGGCAAGCCGAGTCTGACCCGGAGGAAACTGTTCGAGACTGCCGAGGGGAACCCAGGAGTCATAACTTCCCTTCCGCTCGTGAGCAACCGGAGAGAGAAGGTAGCGCACAATCGGCACGCCTAGAATCACCGCAACGATGCCGTTCAAGAAAATCCCGATCTTCATGAAAAGATCGCGCCTGCTAAAACCTGCTGGAAGAGTCATCGGACTTCTCCCGTCGATTTGGCGGTGTTCAAATAAGGCTGGCCGGGGAATTTCGGCCGCTGGGAGGCGAGCCAAGCCACGACGTCGGAAATATCCTGTGCGGACATTGGCTTTCCTGGAATATCACCGCGCCAGTCCGGCGCTCCCAATTCAGGACGTCCCACAATTACAATGGTACGAAGTTCTTGATCGGTGAGTAGAGCAAGGAACGATCCATTCACGATGGAACCTGCCTTTTGGCCGCCGCGGCCGCCGTCGCCATGACAGGAAGAGCAATAGGCGGAATAAGCTTTCGATCCGCGCGAAGCATCGCCCGTCTCGGAAGAAGAGTACGGTGGCGGGTTCGCTCCTTGCAAAACATCTGGCTTGGACCAACGTTCGCGAATTCCGCGAACTATCACATCGACCTGTTTGTCAGTGAGCATGCCTCCGGCGCTCTGCGCAAAAGCAGGCATCGAGGTTCCGGGAATTCCATTCGTCGCCGCTCCATGTAGCACCGCGTCATCCGCAATCGCGAGATATACAGGATCGCCGAGTGCGATTGCAGCTCCACCCTTCCCTTCCGACCCGTGACAGCCCGAACAGTTCTGCGCATACAGCATGTTGAAATCTGAAATCTCGCTGGGAACGATTGGAACATCCCCCGGAGTCGGCCGCCCCGGTGCATTAGTGCATCCGCACAAACAAAGTGCAGAGATGCCTACGGCGAGGATGGGCGGAGGAATCCTCATCGCGACCCGTCCTTCTCCTGCTTTTCTTTCGTGATGCCCGGCCCTTCAAAACCAGCACGCATCAAAAAAGGTACGAACTGGCGGATACGCACGCGCTGCTGGCGCACCACGACCAATCCCGCGACGATACCGAACGCAAACTGCGAAGCCACAAACCAAGGCCAATCAATATGCTGGTTGAGCAGCGGATTTATAAGGTCCAGGACGCTGTGGAGCAATCCGGTCCAGAGAATCGGCGCTATCACGCCTCCCAGAAGAATTGGGCGGCGAGGAAACATTGGCAGCATGGCTCCGTACAGCAGGCCCACTAATAAGGACGTGAGCAGATGAATGAAGCTTGCCACCACGAAACTGCCTAGGTGAAACGCATTCAACGTCGCCGGCGTTAACTGCAGCGATTGTCCGTAGATCGTCGCGGCTAGCAGGTTGATCGGATACCAAATGCTATGTTGCTTGAGAACACCGTAGAGGCACGCGAGTACAGCCATGGCCACGCTGCCGGCCAGGCCACCTTTAATTCCTGCGGACACGGGATATGTCTCGAGTGGAAGCAGAGCTCGCGGAAGCTCGGGTGCAACCGGCAACCTTTCGACTTCGCGCCGCGGAGTGGTGATCACGGACACTTCCGCTTTGACTTCGACCGTCTCCTCCTTTTCGTGGGGAAGCACGTCCTGGAACCAGCCGATACACCCAGTCACAGCCAGGATCGCTCCGAGAATGCTGACCGAAGGACTCGTGAGCAGTCCGGCCAGGAGCAGCGTAATGCCAAAGGCAAAGACGATGGGCCAAGCTGTCGGCGCGGGCAGCTTGATCGTGCCTGGAATGGCTTCGGGTGCTTCCGTTCGTGAATCAGAGCGATGCATGCGACTTGGTTTTCCTCAGCGACCGATCACGTAGACCACAGTGAACACAATGACCCAGACCACATCAACGAAATGCCAATACAACGAGAAGACGTCCAACCGCTCGCTATGCTCCGGCTTCACTTT
>Ga0209530_1000597_pt1 | contig 23370 bp, 18 predicted proteins | sample BlaSpr_A8_Ref_O1_FD_187987 | JGI IMG/M metagenome (GOLD analysis project Ga0209530, IMG submission 187987) | Forest soil microbial communities from Thunder Bay, Ontario, Canada - Black Spruce, Ontario site 2_A8_Ref_O1 (SPAdes) (version 2) | ecosystem: Environmental > Terrestrial > Soil > Boreal...
ACTCTCCTCAAACCATGCGCCGGGGCCTTGTTTTTGGTCCAATACGCACTTGCTCACGATAGATAACCGGTAGTTGTTGAGCATTGGAATGGTATAGGTTCCTGCAAACTCCCAGGCGGTAGCGAGCTGCGCGAGGCGGCGTGATCACCGCCGGCCCCGAGGGCCAGATCACGCCTGCGTGGGTCGGACTCCGGCCCGGCGCTTCCGCGCGCGGCCGAGCGCAGCTTGTATCACCCTTTCGAGGCAGGAACAACCCTTTCGGTCTAACCGCCATTGATCTGTGGTGATTGCACGGGGCGTACCGATCACAAAGGAGAACGTCACGAGCATGCCTCCCGCCAGAGTCCATGTAATCGCTTGTGAGGGTTGCCTATCAGACATTGATGTCATCGCGGGCCGATATCGCAGTCGTGACGTTGTTTCGGGTGACATCAGAAGGGGCGCTGCATTGTCGGCTTGAACATCGACAACAACGGTGGCCCGCCCAACGATCAAAAGGGCGGAATACCGACTGTGTGGTGCAGACAGCGACTGCACAGGGTATGGGAGTGAGCCGGATGAGACGCATTGTGTTGGGTATGACCGGCGCCACAGGCGCGGTGCTGGGCATCCAGCTGCTCCGTCGACTGCAACAATGTCCCGATGTGGAGACGCACCTGGTGCTGTCGCGGTGGGCGCGGGCAACTGTGCACCTGGAGATGGAGTTGTCGGCACGGGACGTCGAGGGATTAGCCGACATCGTGTATTCGTGGGACGACCAGGTAGCAGCGATCTCGTCAGGCTCTTTCCGCATCGACGGGATGGTGATCGCTCCTTGCAGCATGAAGACGCTGGCGGGGATTCGCGCGGGTTATGCCGATGGGTTGATTGCCCGGGCAGCCGACGTCACGTTGAAAGAGCATCGACGACTGGTGCTGGTGCCGCGCGAAACCCCGCTCAGCCAGATTCATCTCGACAATATGCTGGCATTGGCTCGAGTGGGCGCCAGCATCGTGCCGCCCATGCCGGCGTTCTACAACCATCCGGCCGCCCGACGATGGAATGGCGTGCCAGGCGCGAACGCCTCGAGCCTTCAGGTGGTGAACGACTAATGGCCAGAATTTACGATCTCCGGGAATATCTGCAGGTGCTGGAATCACTCGACGATGTCGCGCATATCGATCGTCCTGTCAGCGCCGTGCTGGAAGCGGCCGCGATCACCCGGCGATCAACCGAACAGGGCTGGCCGGCCCCATTGTTCGACAACATTCAGGAAACGGGTCCTGGATTTCGCCTGCTTGGAGCTCCGGGTGCGTTGTCCAGTCATCCGCGGTATCCCTTGGCGCGCGTTGCACTTTCACTCGGGCTACCACACGACGCGAACGCGCAAGAATTGGTCGAGCACCTGGTAGCGGTGCATGGAAAGGCCCCGATTCCGCCAAAGCTGATCTCAGCGGATTCAGCTCCCTGCAAGCAGAACGTTCTGCTGGGCGCCGCCGCGACGCTTAATCGATTTCCGATTCCGCTGGTGCACCAAGACGATGGCGGCCGCTACCTCAACACCTGGGGGATCATCGTCGCGCGAACCCCCGACGGGCGATGGACCAACTGGTCGATCTCGCGGATCATGACGGTCGACGACCGCCACATGACCGGCTTGTTTTTGCCGCAGCAACATATCGGCATGATCTGGGCGGAATGGGAGAAGATCGGTAAGCCAATGCCGTTCGCTGTCGTACAAGGCGGTGACCCCGGCGTGGCGGTGATCGGCGGGATGCCCATTCCGGCCGAGGTGGATGAAGGAACCTTTCTGAGTACGCTTTACGGCGAACCCGTCGAAGTAGTCAAGTGCGAGACGAATGATCTTGATGTGCCCGCGGGCGCCGAAGTTGTCATCGAGGGCCATGTTTCGATTACCCGCGATGCCACCGAAGGCCCGTATGCCGAATTCCACGGATACGCGCTTCCGGAGACTTCCCCGGAGCCGGTATACACGATCGAGGCGATCACTTACCGCGACGACCCAATCTGGCCGATTAGTGCCACCGGGCGCCCACCCGATGATTCGCAGATCGCCCCGGCGGTTGGAGTATCGGCCGAAGTGCTCGCACTGCTGCGCAATGCGGGCCTACCCATCACCACCGCCTGGCTGTTGGTGGACACGGCTTGTCATTGGATGGTCATCACCGTGGCGCGGAACTGGCGCGATCGGCTGCCGGAAACTAGCACAACCGAATTCGTGCATCGGATCGGGGAGCTGATGAGTACCAGCCGGGTCGGTCACATGTGTCCGGTGACCTATGTACTCGATGACGACATCGACCCGTCGAACTCCTCCGATGTGCTATGGGCTCTGGGCACCCGGATACATCCGAATCTTCGCCAACAGCACTGGCCGGTCCCTATCTTGCCGTGGTATCGGTGCTACACCGAACAGGAGCGGCACAGCGGGCGGGGGCCGATCGTCGTGCACGACGGGTTGCTCGCCTCGATAGAGGATGGGCGTGCGCGCCCAGCGACATTCGACAATCTCTACCCGTCCGAGATCCGTCAACGTGTCCTGGCCGCCGAGCGCTGATCCAGCGCCGTGAACGCTGGATGGTCCGCGACGGTTCGATCCCGCTGCGGACCGAGGCCGGTCGACGAGCCTGCGCAGTGGGGGCCTATCGGGTCAGTGCGCTCGAGATCTGCCACAGGCGTTCGGCGTTGTCCAGGTCAAGCACGTATGGCGCAACGCCGGCGGTGTGCTCGGCGCGCTCGTTGATTTGTAGAGCCTGGGCGCAGTCTTCGTAGTAGCGCCCGGTGACACCCTCGACATCGGGACTGGCCGCCAGCAAGACCGATGTTGCGGCGCCTTGCTCGATCGTCTTGACCGGCGGGAGCCGCAGGGTTGTCCTTTCCCCGAAGGCCGCCAGGTCGTCGGCGCCGATGTGTCGGGCAAGTGCGGTACTGGCAACGTTGCCCGGCATCACAGCGTTAACTGCAACCCCGTCATCGTGCCAGCGTTGGGCGGCACCGACGGCGAATAAGACGTTGGCTGACTTCGACTGTCCGTATGAGGTCCACTGGTCGTAGGGGCGAAACCGATAGTGCAGATCGTCGAAGACAACCGGCGAAAACAGATGGCCGATCGAGGCAACGGAGACGACGCGGGCGCCGCCGGCCGCAGCCAGCCATTTGTGTAAGCCGGTGGCCAGCGCGAAGTGACCGAGATGATTTGTAGCGAACTGCATTTCATACCCGGCCGCCGTGCGGGTCAGCTGTGGTAGGGCCATCACGCCGGCGTTGTTGACCAGGACATGCAACGGCCCTGCCCAGGCCCGAACAAGATCGGCCACCGATATCGGATCGGCGAGGTCGAGCCGGACCACCTTCAGATCGCCCGCCCGCGGCGGCAGCTTTTCGGCGATCGCGGTGGCGACTTTGCGGCCGGCCTCCACGTTACGCACCGCCAGAGTCACCTGGGCGCCCGCTGATGCAAGAGCGCGGGCGGTCTCCACGCCGATACCCGAACTGGCGCCGGTCACGACCACACGTCGGCCGTGCAGATCGACGTTGGCGACGATCTCGGCGGCCGTGCTAGTTGGCCCGTAGGTGCTGGTCGGCATGGAGAACTCCTTCATCAAGGCACCGGCGTAGCCGGTGCCTTACCGGGCGCGATCGACCGTGAGTCGCGGTCTCTCGACTTGTCGCAGGACTGCGGATTCATACCATCGTGACACCCAGCGGTTGTCGATGGAATCAGCGACAACCAGCGCGGCCCGTCGATGTCGCAATGAACAACGCGGCCCGCCGCCCCGAACAAGCCTCAGAGTTCTCGCGATGCTTATCGGTGCTAGTACGCAGCCGGCCTTGTGCTGGCACGGCTCGACACAAGAAGGACAACATCGACGCTAACCGCCGACATCAAGCGGGTGTACCGACCCAGGGATGTAGCCGAACTATGCCTGGCATTCGAAGTGCGTCGGCACGTCATGTAGGTGCAGATCGAACTTCGTCGCATTGGGGTCGGCGTGCCCGTCACGAGCTGATCGCAGAGGCTTTCGGCGGCAAGGGATATGGAAAGCGGACATCTGGCGATCCTCAACCCCAGCAGCGCAGCCACCCGATAGTCAGCGCCGGCGGGTAATCCCTACTAGCTGCGCGTCGAAGAACTCGTTCAGTGCCAGCTGTTGGGCAGATGCGGTGAGAGCGCGGGCAACCGGGGATCCCGGCCCGGCGGAATTCGTCGCGAGGGTGATGTCGGCTGTGAGGACTGGGTCGATCATTTCGACCGCACGGATTTCTCCCCCCGGCGGCGACGTCCACAGCCAGGTGTGCGGAACGATACATGCCCAGTTTCCGGTGGCGACCTGGGCGAATAACGAAGCGACGGAGTCGGTCTCAACTTGGGGGGCGACGGTGATGGCGTGGCCGGCGAAGGCTTCGTCGATGATCTGGCGGTCCCGCATGTCGGCAGTGAGCAACGCCAATGGCAACTGCGCGGCGTCGGGCCACGCCAGCGTCGATGCACCGGAAGGCAACATGTCCGTCGGCGCCAACAGCACGTAATGCTCGGCGTAAAGCGGCATCAGGTCCACGTCGCGGGTGTCTTCCGGTGCGGCGTGCACGATGGCGGCGTCCAGTTCGAACTCGCGCAGCTGTCGGTAAAGCTCGGTGGAGGCCAACCGGGAACGGATGTGCACTTTCGCCAACGGATGGGCCGAACAGAAAGCAGAGAGCACCAGGGACGCCGTCGTCGAGGCGGTTGGGACCGTGCCAAGTCGAAGCGTTCCGCTGATCCCGGACCGCACCGCGTGCACCTCGGCCTTGAATGCATCGTGTTCGGCCAGAATTCGCTTGGCCCACACGACCAATCGGTCCCCCTCCGGCGTGAGGCCCTCGAAGCTGTGTCCGCGGTTGATCAGCGTGACGTTCAGCTCGCGCTCGAGCTTGGCGATCGCGGCGGACAGCGCCGGCTGCGAGACGTAGCATTTCTCGGCAGCCCGGGCGAAGTGCCGTTCCTGGGCTACCGCGACGAAGTATTCCAATTGACGGAAGAGCACCCGCACCTCCTCCGCTTTCGGGCACCGATTTTCTTGAGGCTAACCTCTTCGGGTCCGCCAATCCAGTGTCGCCGATAGCGTCGGGCACCAAGACTACCCGGAAGTCGGTTTCGAGGCCTGGTAAATCGACGTTCGAGGGCAGTTAGGGCAGTTGCAAACCGCGAAAATGATTGTATTGCTGCCATATTCACGGGGATTCCGGTCAAGCTCCGTGCGGTAAAGGCACTCCATCGCGGTTTGTACATCACATGTTCGGCCGGCCCAACCTGTTGTAGGCCGCCGGTGAGCAGTGATTCATGTTCCAGCTCAACAACATTAGGTAACAGCTCTGCGGCGGCGATCTACGCGTCGGCGTGGCCCGGCACGGCGATTCGCGCACCCTGCGCTATCGGCCGCCGCCGAACTCGCGATAGGACGTGTATAGCGATCATCGAGGGAAATGGCTGCACGCCAGGATCGATCCCAAGAGGTGACCGGCTCGTTATGCTGCTGACAGGCTATGACGCGAGGATTTGCTCAAACACGCAATCGGTAGACAGCCACTAGAATACGGTTGTGTTGGTCGCACCATCTCGAAGGGTAGACGCTATGCGCCGAGCGGTTCGTAATCTTTTCGTTATGGTTGGGATCTCGGTGCTGGGCTTCACGGGATCGCTGAGCCGCGCCGTGGCCGCCGTCCCAGCACCCGAGCCGCTTCCCGGTGTTGCCGCGATTTCGCCAGCTGACGGTGCTGTAGTGGGCGTAGCGCACCCGCTCGAGGTGACGTTCACAGCGCCAGTCACCGATCGCGGCGCCGCCGAACGGTCAATCCGCGTCAGCTCACCGGGTACAATGACCGGACACTTCGAGTGGCTCGAGAGCAATGTCGTGCAATGGGTTCCGGACCACTACTGGCCGGCCCACTCCCACGTCTCGATAGGCGTGCAGGCCCTGACGACGGGCTTTGACACCGGTGACGCGTTACTCGGGGTTGCAAGCATCTCCAGCCACACCTTTACCGTCAGCAGAAACGGAGAAGTGCTCCGCACGATGCCGGCGTCAATGGGCAAGCCCACCCGTCCGACACCGATCGGGAGCTTCACCGCACTGGAGAAGCAGCGCAGCGTGGTGATGGACTCACGGACCATCGGTATCCCGCTGAGTTCACCCGAGGGATACAAGATCACGGCTCAGTACGCGGTCCGTGTCACCTGGAGCGGTGTTTACGTTCACTCGGCCCCATGGTCGGTCGACCAGCAGGGCAATTCCAACGTCAGTCACGGCTGCATCAACCTGAGCCCGGACAACGCTGCCTGGTACTTCAACACCGTCAACGTCGGCGACCCCATCCAAGTGGTGGCCTGATTTTCCCGGCGCCGCCGACCTCCTGACGCGGCGGGTGCCGCCGGTGTGACAACGGTCATAACGCCGGGATGGAAGACTCGCGCCTGGAAACGGGTTCTCGCTAAGCGAACGCTCTGAACGGGAGGCTGATGTGACTGGTGACGCGAAACGCGAGATCGAGACTCTTTCAGGCCGCGCAGGCTTAGCGGGCACCCAAGAGGAACGGTTGGCCGAACGTATCCGTCAGCTGTTCGCCGACGACGAGCAGTTCCAGAAGGCCAAGCCAGATCTGGCTCTTCAGGCAGCGGCCCGTCAACCGGATCTTCGACTGCCGCAGATCTTGGAGATGTTCATCGAGGGTTACGCAGACCGCCCCGCACTGGGGTGGCGGGCACGCTCGCTGACAACCGATCCCGTGACGGGCCGCACCACCGCGCAGCTGCTCCCCCGCTTCGACACCATCACTTACCGAGACCTGTGGGCCAGCGTGCGTGCCATCGCAACCGCATGGCGCCACGACGCGGCCAATCCGGTGGCACCCGGAGACTTCGTCGCCACGGTCGGCTTCGCAAGCCCTGAGTATCTGACCATCGATCTGGTATCCGGCTACCTCGGGCTGGTGGCGGTGCCGTTGCAGCACAACGCCGCGGCGTCACGGCTGCAGCCGATCATCGCTGAGGTCGAGCCACGGATAATCGCCACCGGCGCTGGATATCTCGACCTTGCCGTCGAGGTAGCCCTGGGCAGCACATCGTTGCGGCGTCTCGTCGTTTTCGACTACCAGCCGGAGGTCGACGATCAACGGGAGAACTTGGAGCGCGCACGGACGAAGCTGGCGGAAGCCGGCATGGCAGTGACGATCGAGACGTTCGACGAGCTGGTCAAACGCGGGCGCTCGTTGCCACCCGAGCCGATATACACCGGCGACACCGACCAGCGATTGGCAATGATCCTGTACACATCGGGCAGCACGGGATTGCCCAAGGGGGCGATGTACACCGAGCGGATGATCGCGAAATTATGGACGAACGACCTGTACCCCGAATTCGCCCACGTGCCGGTGTTGAACGTCAATTTCATGCCGCTGAATCACCTCGGCGGGCGGATACCGCTGTCATCGTCGTTCCAGGCCGGCGGCACCAGTTACTTCGTGCCGGAAAGCGACCTGTCCACGCTGTTCGAAGACTGGAACTTGGTGCGCCCCACTCAAATGGGCATGGTGCCCCGAGTGGCCGAAATGCTCTACCAGCGTTACCAAAGTGCCGTTGACCGAATGGTTTTCGAAGGGGCCGAACCCGAAGCCGCCGAATTCGACGCGCAAACCGAGCTGCGCGAGCAAGTCCTCGGGGGGCGCATCATCACCAGCTTCTCCAGCACCGCGCCGCTGGCAGCCGAGATGCAAAAATTCGTTGAGGTTTGTCTGGATGTCCACGTGCTCGACGGCTACGGCCTCACCGAGGTCGGAATGGTGACCAAAGACGGCATAATCAACCGGCCTCCGGTGACCGACTACAAGCTCATCGATGTTCCCGAGTTGGGTTACTTCCTCACCGACAAGCCGTATCCGCGGGGCGAGCTACTGGTGAAGTCGCTGACCGCCTTCCCCGGATATTACAAACGACCCGATGTCACCGCCAATGCCTTCGATCCCGACGGCTACTACCGCACCGGCGATGTGATGGCTGAGCTCGGGCCGGACCGCGTCAAATACGTCGACCGCCGCAACAACGTGCTGAAGTTGGCGCAGGGCGAGTTCGTCGCCGTCGCCGGTCTGGAGGCCGTGTTCTCCAGCGCGCCTCTGGTCCGGCAGATCTTCGTCTACGGCAACAGCGAACGCCCCTATCTGCTGGCCGTGGTGGTCCCGACCGATGAGGCGCTGGACAGGTTCGGACAAGATGCCGACGGACTCAAGGCCGCTCTGAGCGAATCGTTGCGCCAGACAGCGAAACTCGCCGAGCTGCAGTCCTATGAGGTACCTGCGGACTTTTTGGTCGAGTACGAACCGTTCAGCGAAACCAACGGCCTGCTGTCGGGTGTGGGCAAGTTGCTTCGGCCCAAGCTCAAGGAGCACTACGGCGAACGACTCGAAGCGTTGTACGCCGAGTTGGCTGCCAGTCAGACGGCCGAGCTGCGCGCGCTGCGCGAAGGAGCGGCAGACCGGCCGGTCATCGACACGCTGACGCGCGCCGCCGAAGCCCTACTCGGCCTCGCAGGTGGCGCCCCGGGACCCGACGCGCAGTTCATCGAGCTCGGTGGCGACTCCCTGTCCGCGTTGACCTTCTCCAACCTGCTGCATGACATCTTCGACGTAGAGGTGCCGGTGGGGCAGATCATCGGTCCGGCGTCCGATTTGCGAAAAATTGCGGAGTACGTTGAGGCCGAACGTGCTTCCGAATCTCGCCGGCCCACGTTCACCACGGTGCACGGACGGGGCGCGACCGAAGTGCGCGCCGCCGACCTCACGCTGGACAAGTTCATCGACACCGAGACCCTGACCGAGGCCACGACGCTGCCGCGGGCAACCGGTGCACCACAGACGGTTCTGCTGACCGGAGCCAACGGCTACCTAGGACGCTTCTTGGCCCTGGAATGGCTGGAGCGGCTTGCGGAAAGCGGCGGGCAACTGATCTGCATTGTGCGCGGCACGAACGCCGAAGCGGCCGCCAACCGGCTGGAAGAGGTCTACGACAGCGGGGATCCGCAATTGCTCGAGAAGTTCCGGACGCTGGCTGCTGGCCACCTCGAGGTCATCGTCGGCGACATCGGCGAGCCGAACCTGGGCCTGGACCAAGCGACTTGGCAGCGGCTGGCGCAAAGCGTAGACCTGATCGTCCATCCGGCAGCGCTGGTGAACCACGTCCTACCCTACGACCAGCTGTTCGGCCCCAACGTTGTTGGCACCGCCGAGCTGATCCGGCTGGCGATCACCACCCGCATCAAGCCGGTCAACTATCTGTCGACCGTAGCGGTCGCCATGACCATGGATCCGGCCGACTTCCAAGAGGACGGCGATATCCGGGAAGTCAGCGCGGCCCGTACCGTCGACGACGGCTATGCCAATGGGTACGCGAACAGCAAGTGGGCCGGCGAGGTGTTGCTACGCGAGGCACACGAGCTATGCGGTGTTCCGGTCGCGGTTTTCCGATCCGACCTCATCCTTGCTCACAGCCAGTACGCAGGCCAGGTCAACGAACCCGACGCATTCACTCGGCTGATTTTCAGCTTGCTGGTGACCGGTATCGCGCCGAGGTCTTTCTACGAGACCGACGCGGAAGGCAATCGGGCGCGGGCCCATTACGACGGGCTGCCCGCGGACTTCGTGGCCGAGTCAGTCACTACTCTTGGCGCCCAAACGGCAACGGCTGCCAAGGATTGTGGGACTTACCATTCCTTCGACGTGATGAACCCATATGACGATGGTATTTCCCTGGACGTCTTCGTGGACTGGTTGGTAGCAGCTGGCCAAGTCATCCGGCGAATCGATGACTACGACGAATGGCTCGGACGCTTCGAAACCACTCTTCGGGCCTTGCCGGACAAGCAACGACAACAGTCCGTGCTGCCATTGCTTGGTGCCTACCGCAAGCCGGAGAAGCCGCTGCGTGGCGCACCGGCACCGACGGACGTGTTCCGCGCAGCGGTGCAGAAGTCCAAAATTGGTGCAGACAAAGATATTCCGCATCTTTCCGCACCGCTGATCGACAAGTACGTCACGGATCTCGAGTTACTCGGCCTGCTCAGCTAAGAATCCGCGTCCGCCCGCTGCATCGATATGGCGGTCGCGACGGCTTCGAGTAATCCAGCGAGTTGCCCGGCGTTGTTGATTGTGCGGTCTCCGCCGACGAACCGGGTGAAAACGCCTGCGATGAAGGTGGTGACAGCCGTCGTCTGCGCGGCCAGCAAGGCTGGATCGTCGGTACCCGGCTGCAGGTGGGCTATCGCGTCGTTGGCCATGGCAAAAACCCGGGCAGCGAATGCTTGCGAGGTCTCTGCGATACCGGGGTCACCTGCGGCCGCCAACAGCAATTCATGCCGCGCTCGGTTGAGCATTAGCCCCGTTCCGTCGGCCTGCATCATGGTGAGCTCGGCCAGGCGTGCGAACGGCGAGAGGGGGTCGAGCGGCTCGTCGATCACCGACTGCAGGTTGGCGACATCGATTTCCGCGACGCGCTTGCCGACACCCCGCAGCAGAGCCGTTCGGGTGCGGTAGTAGTACGACGTCGTGCCGTCGGGGACTCCCGCGCGGCGGTCAACCTGCCCGTGCGTCAGCCCGCGGGAGCCGTGCTCGGCCAGCACCTGGATGGCCGCGTCGCACAACTCGCGCCGACGTTCGTCGCCGTTGCGTTTCCGGGGCGTGGCGGTGGCCATGACGTGTCGAGATCCGGTCAACGTAGAACCGTGCCGCCGTCGATGTTGACGACCTGACCGTTGATCCAGGCGCCTTCGTCTGACAGTAGGAAGGCGACTAGCGATGCGACGTCGTCGGGATCGCCGACGCGGGTTCCACGGATACGTTTCAGCGCCCCCGCCTGCAGCTGCGGCCATTGCGGAACGGAACGGATGGCCTCGGTCGCAGTGAATCCCGGCGCCACCGCGTTACAGCGGATGCCTTCCTTTCCCCAGCGCGACGCGACATGCCGGGTGAGCGCGCCGATGCCGGCTTTCGCGGTGGCATAGGCCGGTCGCGCGGGCTCGCCCTGGAAAGCCGCCGCCGAAGACATGTTGACGATCGCCCCGCCGCCGCGGCTGAGCAGTTCCGGGATGGCGTATTTGAGGGCAGCCACGTACCCGCGGAGGTTCACTACCATCACGCGATCCCAGACGTCGAAATCGATATCGGCCACATCGGTATCGGCGCTCATAACGCCCATGTCGGCACCGACGTTGAACAAGAGGTCGATCCCGTCGTAGGTCGTCACGGCGGCGTGCATCAGGTCGGCAACCGACGCGGGATCCGACAGGTCGAAGGGGACGTGAGTCGCGGTTCCGCCCGCGGCGACTATGCGTGCAGCTGTCTGCTCGGCAGCTTCGGCGGCGATGTCACCGACAACCACCCGACAGCCTTCCTCGCCGAGCCGGGCGGCTGTCACGGCACCGATGCCGGTGGCGCCGCCGACCACAACCGCAACCCTGCCGGCCAGGCCGCAAAGTCCCATGGACGCCCCTTTCCAGTGCTTGCCGGATCTTGAAGGATCGCTTGGATGATATTGACTTTACCTCTAGAACTATAGAGGATAACCTCTACGGTTCTAGAGGATTGCTGTCGTCGCCGAAGCCACAGCGAGAAGGGACCGAGAGGGGACGTGCTCATGGCTGGGATTCATCGGGAACGTCCTGGAGCCGTCGACCTCGCCGCGGCGACGGACACTCCTGCGACGCCCCTGGGCAACGACATCTGGATGTCGCCCGGCGTCTCCAACGCCTATGCGGTAGCCACCGACGACGGGCGGGTCGTCGTCAACGCCGGCTTGGTATTCGAAGGTCCATTGCACCGCAAGGCTTTTGCCGACGTGGCAGGGCCAACGCGGGCTATCTTCATCACTCAGGGACACGCCGATCACTGGGGCGGGGTGAACTCGCTGCGCGACACTGAGACCGAGATAGTGATGCACCGCAACTACCGGTATTGGCGCGACGACAACGAACATCTCATGGGCTACCGGGTGCCCAAAACATCGTTTGCGTTCCAGAAGTTCTCCGACGCGGTGCTCGAGCATTTCAAGACCATCGATCCCGCCACGATCGATTTCTCTTTTCCGGAGCCGAGCACGACGTTCGACCGCCGCCACGACCTGACGGTCGGCAGCCGCACCTTCGAGCTGGCCTGGACGCCTGGCGGCGAGACCACCGACTCGGTTGTGGTGTGGCTGCCCGAGGACCGAATCCTGTTCACCGGCAACCTGTTCGGGCCGTTGTTCGGCCACGTGCCGAATCTGATGACCATCCGCGGCGACCGGTACCGGGATCCGATTCTCTACATCGAGTCGTTGAACACGGTGCTGGAATACGGACCGACGCGGCTGATCACCGGCCACTTCGCTCCTATCGAGGGAGCCGATCGCATCGCCGAAGAGGTCACCGCGATGCGTGACGCCATGCAGGCCGTGCACGACCGCACCGTCGAGCTCATGAACTCCGGCACTGACGTCTACACCGCGATGCGCGAGGTCAGGGTGCCCGAGCATCTCGACGTCGGCGAAGGTTACGGCAAGACCTCCTGGAATGTGCGTGCCATCTGGGAGATGTACACCGGCTGGTTCCGCCACTGCTCCACTACCGAGCTCTACGGTGTGGCGCCGGCGTCCGTCGCCGCTGACGTGGTGCACGCCGCCGGAGCCGACGTCCTCGTCGAGGCGGCCCGCACCCATCTGGCGAGTGGGCGGCTGGTGGAGGGCCTACACCTCACCGACCTTGTCCTCACCGCCGAGCCCGGGCACCCGGCGGCGCGTGCGGTGGCCGCCGACGCCCACGAGGCCCTGCTGGCCGACACCGAGAACTTCTGGGAAAGGGCCTGGCTCGCGAAATCGATTAACGAATTGAGGACCACCCAATGAACACCCTCAGCTTCGACTTCACCGGTACCAACGTGCTGGTGACCGGCGGCACCAGCGGCATCGGCCACGCAATTGCCGCCGATTTCGCCAAGGCCGGCGCTGCCGTCACGGTGACCGGCACCCGCGGATCGCCCGCGGACTATCCCGAGACGGATCTGGGCACGTTCTGCTACCGCCAGTGCCAAATCCAAGATCCCGATTCGGTCGACTCTCTGGTGGACTCACTGGGTGAATTGGACATCTTGGTCAACAACGCGGGCGGCCCCTACCCCGCCGGCGACGAATACGACCCGGATGGCTACATCGCGTCGGTGACCCAGAATATGTTCGGCCCCATGCGGCTGACCATGCGCTGTTATGAGCGCCTCAAGTCGAGCCATGCGCCCGGCGGCGCGAGCGTCGTCAACGTTGTTTCGATGTCCGCGTTCCGCTCGGCGGTCTTCGTCCCCGGGTACGCCTCATCGAAGATGGGCCTGATCGCATTGACGATGAACCTCTCGCGCCGGTGGGCCATCGACGGAATCCGCGTGAATGCCATCGCGCCCGGGCTTATCGACACTCGCATGACACACCCGGCCATGAGCATCCCCGAGGTCATGGACGTGGAGATCGGCTTCCACACACCGCTGGGCAGACCCGGAACACCTCAGGACTGCGCTGGCGCGGCACTGTTCCTGTGTACCGATGCTGCGTCGTACATCACCGGCAGCACCGTCGCTGTCGACGGCGGATACCTGACGGTCTAGGCGGAGATCATGGGCGAATACGACAACGTCGCGACCGTGGACGACGTCCTGAAGCTGGCCGCGCAACGCACCGGGCTCACTGAGGTCGACTCCGACTCCTGGCGTGACGGGCTGACGATCATGCTCGACGACCTCAACACCTCACCCTCATTCACCCCGTTCGGCCGGGAACGCGTCCTCGATGACGCCACTAACGCATTGGGGCGCCGCCTGCAGATCCACGACTACATCCAGGCTCAGCCCGAAGTGCTTGATGCCCCCGTGCAGCGGCCAGTGATCGTGCTCGGCATGCCCCGTACTGGCACCACCGTCATCAGCTACTTGCTCGCCCAGGATCCGGCACGCCGCTCGCTGCTGCACTGGGAGTGCGTGCACCCGGTGCCGCCGGCCACCACCGAGATGCTGCGCACCGATCCGCGGTGTTTAGCCCTTTTGGATGACCAGCGAAAGATCCTGGAGTTCATCAAGCAGGCGAACATGCCGCTGCCGCATTGGGAAGACGCCGACGGCCCCACCGAGGATATGTTCATTCACAACCAGGACTTCAAAGGCCTGTCCTGGGATTCGTTCCTGTCGACCCCGCGCTACTTCAAATGGCTGTTCGACGAAGCGGACATGACCAGCACCTACGAGTACCAGAAGCGCTACCTGCAGGTACTGCAGTCCGCGGCGCCGGGCACCTGGAGCCTGAAAATGCCCTCGCATTCGGTGCACATCGAGACGCTGCTAAAGGTGTTTCCCGACGCCCGACTCATCTGGGCGCATCGCGACCCCTACAAAGCAACAGGATCGCTGGCCAACCTGTGGAAGTTGCCTCAGGGAATGGTGATGCACCCCGAGGCCATCGATCTGAAAGCGATGGGCCGAGATGCTATGGCGCAGATGCGGTACCACGTCGAGCGGCCCTTGCGGGCGCGCGATCGCATCGGCGACGAGCGCTTCTTCCACATGTACTACCACGAGATGATGCGCGACCCGATGGACGTCATGCGCCGCATCTACGACTGGGCTGGCGACCCGCTGACCGCCGAAACCGAAGCACGCATGCAGAATTGGCTCGCCGAGCACCCCAAGGACCGGTTCGCGCCCAACGCCTACAGCCTGGACCAATACGGCCTGACCGTCGAACAGCTCGAGCCGATCTTCGCCGAGTATCTCGACACCTTCGACATCGAACTGGAAGGCACACCGTGAGCGTCATGAAGGTGTCAATGGTCACCGGCCCGGGTAAGGCCGAGGTCGTCGATGCCGACCGCCCTGCGGCCGGTCCCAATGACGTGCTGGTTCGAATGCGCGCCTGCGGAATCTGCGGCTCCGACGCGTTCTACATCACCATCGGCGGTATCCCCCCGCGCCAGGGACACACACCGCTCGGACACGAACCGGCCGGCGAAGTCGTCGAGGTCGGCGCGAACGTGTCCGGCATCGCTGTGGGCGATCACGTCGTGATCAACCCGATGGCCGCTCCCGGCGGCATCATCGGCAACGGGGGAGCCGCCGGGGCGCTGGCCGACTATCTGCTCATCGAGAATGCGGTTCGCGGAACCAGTCTGGAAGTCATCCCCAACCACATTCCGTGGGAAGTCGCCGCGCTCAACGAACCAATGGCCGTCGCACGCCACGGCGCCAACCGCTGCAAACCCAAACCGTCGGACAAGGTCGTCATTTTCGGCGCGGGCCCGATCGGACTGGGCGCGACGCTGGCGTTCAAATCCCTTGGCGTAAGCCATGTGGTGGTCGTGGATCTGATCGGCTCCCGGCTGAACAAGGCACTGCTGATCGGCGCCGATGCCGTCATCAATTCCACCGACGAGGACGTTGTGCAGCGCCTCATCGAACTGCACGGCGATGGCGAAGCTGGGATTTCTGGGTTTCCAGGAAGGGCCGGCACCGACATCTACCTCGACGCCGCCGGTGCGCCCGCCGTCGTAAACACCGCGCTGGCAGCTGCCAAGAAGGGCGCCACCCTGGGAATCGTCGGCGTCCACAAAGAGCCCGTTCCGGTCGAGTTCGTCAACGTGATGAGCAACGAGATCACCATCGTCGGATGCATGGGATACCCCGACGAGATCTTCGAGGTGACCAACGATCTCGTTGCGAACTGGGAGAAATACGCGCTCATCGTCAGCCATACCATCCCCTTCGCCAACGTCGGGGAAGCACTCGAACTAGCCGGCACGCCCGGTGCCGCAGACAAGGTCGTGGTCGCCTTCACATGACCTCGGCAGTCGGCTGGTCGGTGCGCACGCCGAGGCCAGGACTGCCCCCGGGCTAGCCGTGCAACCCGTTCTTGATCGCGGCATCTTGCTTGCGGCCGATATCCGTCGCCACGGCCGGATCGATCGGATCGTTGGGCGCGCTGTCGAATTCCAGATTGACGAGCGCCTTGCGCTCGGTGAACGACAGCACTGTCACCGCTTGAGAATTGTCCGGCGAAGTACCGGAAATCATTGACCCGTTTGAGCCGACATCGGCCGGCTGCCAGGTGCCGCTGACCTTGCTCGTGTAATTGCTTTTGGTGTTGTCGAGTCCAGCCGCTGCCGTGGCGGGATCGGCGACGATCAAGATGGTGTCCCCGATCCGGCGACTATTGTCGGCGTTGGCGAACAGCTGCGCGACGCCTGCCGCACCATTGGGATTCAGCACAGGCGGTTGTGGAGCAGTGAGATCTCCGCCGATATCAGTCGGCTTGATCAGCAACGCACTGTAATCCGAAGGTTGCGCGGTCGACGATGCTGCCGAAGACGACGGTGACGAGGCTTTCTTGTCGTTGCCGCAGCCGGTAGCCGCTGTACCAACCCCAATGGCAGCAACCGCCCAAACAACAAACGTTTTGCGAGCAAGCTCCACGGGCACTCCCTCCATGTCTATTAGCTGGGGCGCCTGACGCTACTGCGAAATGCTGGCGGGAACAAGGCAGCAGCAAACGACATCGGCGCACCTCCCCGCCGATGAGCGGGAATTCGGCGCCTATGCAGCCATGTTGCACGGGGGCAGAAGCTTCGACTCACTGCTTAAGGAGATCGCGATGACAGGTCAGATGGCACGTGCCGTACGGTTCGACCGTTACGGGGGCCGTGACGTGTTGTACGTGGCGGACGTCGAGATACCGTCGCCCGACCCGGGCGAGGTGGTGGTGGAGGTTCGCGCCGCCGGCATCAACCCCGGCGAGGCCGGCATCCGAGTCGGGGCGATGCAGGAGATGTTCCCGGCGACGTTTCCGTCCGGCGAAGGCAGCGACCTTGCCGGCGTCGTTACCGCCGTAGGACCAGATGTCAACGGGTTCAGCGTCGGCGACGAGGTGCTGGGGTTCAGCTTCCGCCGATCCAGCCACGCGACCCACACGGCTGTCCCGGTGGGTCAATTGATCCGTAAACCTCCCGAATTGAGTTGGGAGGTGGCGGGTTCCCTGTACGTCGTCGGAGCGACGGCCTATGCAGCTGTCCGCGCGGTCGCACCTCAACCGGGCGAGACGGTCGCCGTTTCAGCGGCTGCGGGTGGAGTTGGCAGCCTTGTCGTGCAGCTCTTGGTCCTGCGCAAGGCGCGGGTACTTGGCATCGCGGGGGCGGGCAACGCTGATTGGCTGCGCGCTCATGGCGTCACCCCGATCGCCTACGGGGATGGGCTGGCCGCCCGATTGCGAGAGGCGGCGCCTGATGGCATCGACGCGTTCATCGATTTGTTCGGCCCGGACTACATCCAGCTCGCCGTGGATCTCGGCGTGGCACCCGAGCGGATCGAGACCATCATCTCGTTTCAGAAGGCCGGCGAAGTCGGCGCCAAGACTGAGGGCAGCGGCGACGCCTCGACTCCGGAAGTGCTTGCCGAAATCGCCGATCTGATCGCTGCCGGCGCGATCGATTTCGACATCGCGGCGACCTTTCCGCTGGATCAGGTCGCAGACGCCTTCGAAGAACTCGAGAAACGGCACACACACGGCAAAATCGTTCTGCTGCCGAACGGTTCGCCGTAATCATCCGCCGCGTCAGGCTACACCGGACTCGACGATCTTGATCACAACAAACACGACGGCCACAACCAGATAGCCACGCAGGGTCAACAGGCCTACCCGGCGGATCGGTGACATTTCCGGGCGTTCCAGGGCGGCGAGGCTGGGAGTCTGCCAATTCGCCCGGTCCTGGCGGCGAACAGCACGCCGTTCGGTACGCGTGAGCAACGGGGTGTCGTCGATCTCGTCGACTTCATCGGGGTCCAGGCCGCCACCGAACTCGCGCACGATCACTTCGGCCTCGCGCCGGTCGCTGTAGCGCCGACCCGCGATGATGGCGACGGCGCCGCCGACGATGCCGATCACTGCGCCGAGCGCGAGCCCGGCCTCGATGGTGGTGGTGGGCAGGCTCGGGAAAAACGTCGTCGCCGTCAATGCCAACGACAACAGCACCAGAGACCAGACAATTACCCACGCAACGATGTTCTGCCGCACGGTGTTTACCCACGGGCCCAGCACAGCGCGGTCATTGCACAGTAAGACCAGGAACACCGTCGCCGACGGCAGCAAGACACCGGCGAGGGCCTGCACGCCCTGGGTCACCAAGCCCAGGATGTGGTTGGGGCTGAACGCGACCGCCGCAGACACCGCGAGAAGTAACGCGTACCCGCCGTAGAACAACGGTGCCTGGCTGATCTTCCAGTGCAGTGAGTGCCGCTTGCCCATCGCGTCACCGATGGCATAGGTGGTGGCCAGCCCGATGGCGTTAGCCCCGATCAACGATGCGTCCAGCAAGATGATCGCGAACAGCAGGCCCACGGTGCCGCCGAGGTGGTGCGCCAGACCGGATGCCACCGCGCCCGCGTCGGTGAAGTTGCCAACGTCGGTGGTGCCGGCCAATCCGAACGCGGTCACCGCCATCAGCGCCGTCGCCCCGCCCATGACCACGACGATTCCTATGACCAAATCGGCTCGTGCGTAAGGAATCCAACGCGCCGTGATGCGCTTGTCCACCACGTTGGACTGCTGGAAGAACAGCTGCCAGGGCGCCACCGTGGTTCCGACGATCGCGACGATCAGCAGCAGCACGGTGGAGTCGAGCCCACCCGGGAACTGGGGCAGAATTCCGCTGGCGGTTTGCGTCAGGGTGGGATGCACCAGCAGCACCATCGGGATGATCAGCACGTTCACCGCGATCAGCACGAACATCAGCGCTTCCCAGCGGCGAAACGAACCCCCGGCGACCACCGCGAACAACAGCACGGCGGCGGCGGGTATCGCAATGATCCTGGGGCAGCCCAAAAAGTTGAGAGCCATAGCTACACCGATGAATTCGGTCACGATCGTCAAGGCGTTGAGAATCAGCAGATCGCCCACGCTGAAGGCGCCCCAGAACTTGCCGAAACGCTCGAATATCAACCGCGCGTGCCCAACCCGGGTGACGGCGCCCAACCGAAGCACCATTTCCTGGTTCACGTACAGCACCGGAATCAGCAACATCAGCGTCCACAACAGGTTCATCCCGTAGTTCTGCCCGGCCTGTGTGTAGGTCGCGACACCGCCGGCGTCGTTGTCGCCCACCATCACGATCAGTCCAGGGCCGGTGATGACCATCAGTGTGCGTAGGCGACGCCAGCGGCCGCTGAAAGCACCGGTGCCGTCGCGGCGGATGCGGCCGAACGCGCCGACGATGTCGCCGATGTGCGCCGAATCCAGCACGGCCTCCCCCGGCACATCGGGGATCGCCTTCGGAACGGCAGCGTTGCGGCTGAGCAGGGAGGCGCGGCGGCCGCCTTGGCGCTGGGTCGACATCGAAGTCATCGGATTCTCGCTATCTCAAAAGGGTCGGCGCAGCGAACCGGCCAGCCATGAAAACGCAGGTTGCCAGCGGAGGGGTGCGATCGCCGCACCCGAAGCGGACCCAGCGGCGGGCACTGGACGCCCGCCCGCCGCTGGGTACCTGTTGGCGGAACAAATCACCGCCGGTTGGCCGCACTACCGCGTCAACGCTCGCCCGGCGCAGCTGGTGATGTCACCAGCACCCCAATCGGCGTCCGCGACACGTACAGGTTGGCGCGCTCTTGCGGAGTCATGTGACGTGGTGCGCACAACTTGCTGGTCAATAGCCGAGCCGCACGCAGCACCGACTGTCCACCGTGCATCCACGAAACACCGCTAACACGATGTCCAACAACAAAAGCCATGATCTTCTCCTAACGGAAAGCCTGATCGGCCTGCGTCATTCAAGCACCCGGGCACACGCTGCGGCCCGTGCACCGAGATGGCTGAGATGGCCGAGATGCGGAAGGGCCCGCGAACGTTCAAAAAGCTCAGGCGACAGAAAGAATGCCGGAACCGGTTCGGGACAAGACGGATTTCGGATACGGACCGTCGCTGGGACTCATCTCGCCCTCACCTCCTCACGGCCGGGACACACGCGGGTGTCACCACATTCACCTATACGGAAGAGGCACAACGGCCCGACGGAAACCGCCGGACGCACCCCTCTCGTCGGAGCTTCGGCACTGCACGGCGTATCCGGACATATCGCCCAGAAGCCACTTGGGCTCAACCCTTGGGTCCGGGAAGAGCTGTCCTGACCCGGGGCGTCTCTCGACGTTCGGGGTCAGTGGCCTGTATCCGTGCAGACGCCTCACCTACCGAGGTGCTTGCACTAACAATGGTGGCACTGCGAACACTGATCGTCAAACCGATTGACGATCTTGTATTGCAGAGTAGTGACGCACGTCTCACCACAACTATTGGCACTGCCAGTTCCCGAGGGCCTAATTGCGGCGCCTCGTGCCAGGCCTACCCTCGTGACCATGCCTACAACCCTGCAAGATCCGAGAGTGGCAACGACGCTCGAGCGGATGTACACGGAGTCGAAAAACCAGATGCCGAAGCTGCGCGAAAAGCGCGGTGAGCTTGGTCGGCCGATGACCACACAGGAACGCTCCGAAGCGTTGAGCGAGTTTTACATCCCGGTGACCCCAGAAGCCGGTCGGCTGCTGTACGCACTGGTACGGGCGACCCGTCCGACGACGATCGTCGAATTCGGTATGTCTTTTGGCATCTCCGCAATCCATCTGGCGGCGGCGTTGCGCGACAACGGCAATGGCCGGCTAGTGACCACCGAGTTGAGCGCCAGCAAGATAGCCGCCGCGACGAAGACGTTCACCGAAACCGGTCTGGATGACGTGATCACCATTCTCGAAGGAGATGCACTTACCACGCTCGATGGCGTAGCCGGATCGGTCGATTTCGTCCTGCTCGACGGTTGGAAAGATCTGTATCTGCCCGTGATCAAGCAGCTCGAACCGCGTCTGCCGACCGGTGCGTTGACCGTCGCCGACAACACCAATTCCCCCGACACCCAGCCTTACCTCGACCACGTGCGCAACCCCGAGAATGGCTACGTCAGCTTCAACTTTCTCGTCCGAGAAAGCGACAGCATGGAAATCAGCTGCCGTACAGGCGATTAACTCCTACCGCAAGGATTCCTCGAGCCACGGAGTCAGCCACTTCACGCCTTCCGGCGTGAGGTGGACACCGTCGCTGCGTACTTTGACACCGTTGATCTTGGCGCTGTAGACGCCGTCTGGGCATAGCTTTTTGTTCAGGTCGAGGATCGCAACGTTCGTGTGGTGGCTAACCGTGTTGCGCAGCATGGTGTTCCACTGGTTGACCCGATCCGGTTGGTCCTCCGGGTACAGGCGGCCGTCCGGCCTTTCGCCGCCGTGACTATAGGGCACGGTGGCAACCAACACTCGAACCCCGGTGGAGCCCACGATATTCAGTGCCCGTTCGAGTTCGCCGTTGAGGTACGCATTGAAAGTCGGATCGCCGATATGCGTCCACTGTCCTTCGTTGACCCGATCTACGGTCTCCCAGCGGCCGATGATCAGCAGCGCTACGTCTGGCTGATCTTGGCTGATCTGCGTCGACCATCTGATCGGCCAGGTGTCGCATTCCGGTCTTTGGTCAAGGGTTTGGCCGATATACCGATACGGTGTGCCACGCACCAGGCTGCAGCCGATGACGGTGTGGTCCAGGAAGGCGAACCCCGGTGTCGGCGGAAGGTAATGCATCCAGGTCCAGCCGATTGAATCGCCGAATACCGAAACGGTGAACGGCCGGTTGGGATCCCGAGGCCCTGGACGACTCCCGCCCGGCGGCGACGGCGAGACCGCAGCGACCGCCGACACTCCGGGCGGCAGAACGGCCTGACGTAATCCGGGCCCGGCTCCCACCGGAACCACCATCAATGTCACCGCGGCGGCGCTGGCCACGGTAGCCGCCGCCAACGGCAACAACGGCACCCGCGACGGTCGCCAGCGCCGGATAGGTTGTTCGATCAGCCACCATGACGCGCCTGCCGCTGCCACCGTGGCTCCGCACCGAGCGGCGAACAGTGGGAGCCCAGACCATCCGGTGTGTTCGCCGTTGAGCGCCAGAAAGATTGGCCAGTGCCACAGGTAGACGCCGTAAGAGATGGTGCCCAGCCACACCAACGGGGGCAGGGCCAGGATGCGGGCGATCGCCCCGCGCTGTTCCATTGCCACCGGGGCGACCACCAGGACGGCTGCGATTGCGACCCCGATCAATAGGCCGTGCCGAAACTCGCCGACACTGCCCGTTGCGTAGTGGGTCGCCGCCGCCAGGCCCGCCAGACCGATGACCGGTAGAACGCGGGCGATCCGTCGCCCCCACCGAGTCCGGATCAGGCACCAGCCGCGGTTGAGCGATGGCCAATCCCGAACCAGCAGCGCCGAAGCCGCCGAACCGATCAGCAACGCCTGCGCCCGGGTATCGGTGCCGAAATATATCCGGTCACGCGTGGCGTCGGAGGCAAGGACGATGGCCGCTGCAGCCGAAGCCAGCGTCCCCAACGTGGCAATCACGAACGCCGCGAACCGAACCCCGCCCAGGGTGGCCCGCATGAAGTAGCGCTTGGCTCGCGCCGCCATCAGCAGAGTCACCGCGATCAGCACTACCGGCCAGACAAAGTAGTACTGCTCCTCGACCCCGAGCGACCAGGCGTGCTGCAGAGGCGATGGTGGAGCGCCCTGGGTGAAATAGTCGGTCTTCTGGGCCACAAACCGCCAGTTCGCCACCCAGAAGAACGCTGCGATTGCGTCGTTCCGTAGACCAGTAAGGGCCTGGTAGGGAAGAAGTTCGCGGGCCGCGCCCACAGCAAGCACCATCAAGACCAGTGCCGGCAGCAGCCGGCGGGCACGGCGAATCCAGAACCCGGTCAGCTGGATACGACCGGTGCGGCCGAGCTCGTCGAGCAGTAGGGACGTGATCAGAAATCCGCTCAGAACGAAGAAGACGTCGACGCCGAGGAACCCACCGCTCATACCGGGGATGCCGCCATGCTGGGCGAGCACCAGCGCAACCGCTATGGCACGAAGCCCGTCCAGAGCAGCAATGCCGCTGCTTCGCTCTGGTTTATCCCAGATCGCCAGCCGGCCGACACGTCGCACTGGAGCAACCCATCGGCGCCGCCGAGTCGAACGAGCCGGCGCGGGATGAGTCCCGCCCGGCTCAGCTCTCGCTGTTGACGCGCCCTGACCACCTTGTTGCCCGGCGCCGTATATGCTGCCGATTCGTCGCTTCCCCTCCTCTTGAGATCACAGCAAGCCTAGGGGCGAGGGCGCCGGATTCTGCGGAGGACACGCGCCGGTTTTTCGATATACAGCAGGCCTAAATCGGGCCGCCCGGCTGCACTTCGGCTGTCATATCGACCAGGGCCAATCCGAGTTCTTCGA